>Ga0302179_10000047_pt1 | contig 125061 bp, 128 predicted proteins | sample I_Palsa_E3_1_FD_198788 | JGI IMG/M metagenome (GOLD analysis project Ga0302179, IMG submission 198788) | Peat permafrost microbial communities from Stordalen Mire near Abisko, Sweden - I_Palsa_E3_1 | ecosystem: Environmental > Terrestrial > Soil > Palsa > Peat permafrost | place: Sweden...
TGCGCGGACGGTCGACGCGCTGCACCAAGCCTTCGGCGTCGCGTTCGCCGCCGTCACCCCCGGCGACATCTGGGGCTGCTTCCAACACTGCGGCTACACTACGAGCAAAGGCGCGCCGCTCTAGGTGGGGAAGGATTTCAGAGGGTTGGTTTGATCAAGTTGCGTCTGTCGCCGACCGTGTGGGAGTGCTGCGTCTCATAGGGAGAAGGTAACTTTTTATCGCCCGCCGGTGGCCCAGTGGATCCCACTCCCGCAATTGATCGCGCCTAACCCAACCTTCTCTGGCAATTTATGATTCGAAAGCAACTGCACCACCGCATTTTTCAGCGGCTGGACACGCCGGGACCACCCGCATTCGGAGGATTCGAACTTTTTGTTGGCTTGTTTTTCAGGTTGCCGCTGCCTTTTGTGTCCTCCGATGCACCCCCTGCTGCTCCAGAATCTTGGCGATCAAACCTGTCCACCCCGTTTGATGTCCGGCCCCCAATCCCTGTCCCGTATCCCCATGAAAATACTCGTGAAACTGAAGGTAATTGCGGAAATTCGGATCGTTTTGCAGCACGTCACGCTGGCCGAAAACGGGGCGGCGGCCTTGCGAGTCCGGCAGGAATAAAGCCGACAAGCGGCGGTCGATTTCCATGGCCACTTCGTTGAGCGTGAGCATGTTGCCCGAGCCGGTCGGGCATTCTACTTTCACATCGGGACCATAAAAGCGGTCATAGACACGCAAAGCAGTGACGAACATGAACGCGGTGGGGAACCAGATCGGGCCGCGCCAGTTGCTGTTGCCGCCGAAAAGTCTGGTGGTCGATTCCGCCGGCTCGTAGCGGACGGTCCATTCACGGTTACCGGCGCTGAGAATGTATGGATGGGCCAGGTGATAGCGCGACACCGAGCGAATGCCGTAGGGGCTTAGAAATTCATTCTCATCAAGGGTTCGCTGGAGGATGCACTTGAGTCGATCTTGATTGACGATCGACAGCAGGCAGCGAGCGCCATCCGGGGTCCAGACGCAGACCATCCCTTCGCACAAATCCGGCCGATTGGTCAGCAGCCATTCGTATCGGGCTTTGAAGCGCGGCAATTTTTCAAACCACGAATGCTCCAGCACCTGGCAGGCAAAAACCGGAACCAGCCCCACCAGTGATCGCACTTTCAATTGCTTGGCCGAATCCTTGCCCTCAATGCCGTGGGCGACGTCGTAAAACCAGCCGTCCTGGTCGTCCCATAGTTTGACGCCGGGGGCCAACTCGTGATTGACGGCCGCGCTGATCGACATGAAATGCTCGAAAAACTTGATCCCCATATTTTCATACACTTCATCTTCCTGCGCGAGCTCCAGGCCGATGGCCATCAGGTTCAGGCAAAACAAACCCATCCAACCCGTGGCATCCGACTGCTCGATATATCCACCACCCGGCAACGGCTGGCTGCGGTCGAACACGCTGATGTTGTCGAGACCAAGGAAGCCACCCTGAAAAATATTGCGGCCCGTGCTGTCCTTGCGATTCACCCACCAGGTGAAGCTGAACAGCAGCTTGTGAAAACAGCGTTCCAAAAACGCCCGGTCGCCGACTTCGCCGTTGGCGTGCTTTTCCACGTTGTAAACCCGCCACACCGCCCATGCCTGTACCGGCGGATTCACATCGCTGAACTCCCATTCATACGCCGGCACTTGACCATTGGGATGCTGCAAGTTTTCACTGATGAGCAGCTCGAGTTGCTCCTTGGCAACGTCGATGTCGATCATCGCCAGGGGAATGACATGAAACGACGAATCCCACGCGGCAAACCATGGATATTCCCACTTATCCGGCATCGAAATCACATCCGCCGCCAGGAGATGCCGCCAATCGTGATTGCGCCCCTGCTTGCGTGAAGCGGGCGGCGGGTCTTTGGGATTATCCCCATCCAGCCAGGTCCGCACGTCAAACAGATAAAACATTTTGCTCCACAGCATTCCCGCAAAAGCCTGCCGCTGCACCATCCGCTCATCCGCTGTGAGGGCCGCGGGTTGCACCGCATCATAAAACTCCTGCGCCTCGGCGATACGCTGCTTGAATGTGTCATCGTAATGGGCAAACGGATCATCATTCGACTGATTGGTGAGCATCAAGCGAATCGTAAAACTCTCCCCCGGATCAACGCTTTTGGTGTGCCAACTGCATGCCTTGGTTCCGCAGTTCTGCGGATTCACGCAGTCGGCCTTCTTGCCGATGACGTGATCGTGAAATGCGTCCTTCACGAACGGCTTGCCATTAGAGGCTCCGTACAGCCGTTGATAGTTCGTTTCATTGTCGGTGAACAGCAGCTTCGGATCGGTCGCCCCATCAACATATAAAAACCGCTGGCCGAGCGTTCGGTGCGTGCAGGTCAACAGCACCCACTTTCCCGGGCTGTCCGGGGTCAGCTCGATCAGAGGTTCTTCACCCCGCTTTGCGGTCCACGCCCAATCGTTGCGAAACCAAAGGTGCGGCAACAGATGAATCACCGCCGGCTGCGGGCCGCGATTGGTCGCCGTGATGCGGATGCACATTTCCTGAGCCGCTGCCTTGGCGTATTCCACCTGCACGTCCCAATATCGCCCCTCATTGAACAGGCCGGTGTCGAGCAGTTCATATTCCGGGTCAAAGCCGCCGCGGCTGGCGTTGATGTCGATTAATTTTTGATACGGAAATTCCCCTTGCGGATACTTATACAGCATCTTCATGTACGAATGCGTCGGCGTGCTGTCGAGGTAATAATACAGCTCCTTCACATCCTCGCCGTGATTGCCCTGCAGCCCGGTCAAGCCGAAATATCGCTCCTTGAGAATCGGATCCTTTTCATTCCAAAGGGCCACAGAAAAACAAAGTAACTGTTGGTCATCGCAAATCCCCGCAATGCCATCCTCGCCCCAGCGGTAGGCCTTGGATCGCGCCATCTCATGCGTCAGATACGTCCAGGCGCTGCCATCCGGACTGTAATCCTCGCGCACCGTTCCCCAAGCCCGGTCGCTGACGTACGGTCCCCACTGTTTCCAATGATGCTGCCCGGTGCGATGCTCCTGCAATCGCTGGTGCTCCTTGGTCAAAGTGCCGGCAGTTTCACGCAGAGCGCCATAAGCGGTGGTAGTTCTTCGCATCCTCGATTTCCCTGATTCGTAGTGCCGTTTTCGTTTAGCCGCGACCCGAAGGGAGCGCGTCTTAGCCCATGATACGCGCACACCATTGCGAATCGCGCATCCAGCGCATTTAATCATCACATGCCTGGCGAGTTTGATTTCATCGATTGGGTCCGCCGCCAGCAATCTTCCAGCAAGACAGTGCTGCAACCCGCCGGCGATGATCTGGCCATCCTGAAATGGTCCGCCGATGATTTGTTATTGGTCGGCGTCGATCAGGTGCTCGATGGCGTTCATTTCGATTCATCGGTGCATGAGCCCCAAGCGATCGGCCGCAAGGCGATGAACCGCAATTTGTCGGACTGTGCCGCCATGGCCTGCCTCCCCGCCGCTGCGGTGATCAGTTTCGCATTGCCCCACGGTGTCGGCGTCGATTTCGCCAAGCAGCTTTACCAAGGCATCCGCCAAGCCGGCGATAAATTTGACTGCCCCATCATTGGCGGCGACACCGGCTCCTGGAACGGCAAACTCGCCATCACAATAACCATCCTCGGCAAATCCGCCGGCATCGAACCCGTGTGCCGAAGTAGAGCAAAAATCGGCGACCAGATTTACGTCACCGGTCCCCTCGGCGGCAGTATTCTCCGGCGGAATATGGAATTCGAGCCGCGAATTCATCTGGCCCGGCAATTGGCGAAAAACTTCCGCATCACCGCAATGATCGATTTAAGTGACGGCATTTCCCGCGATCTGCCGGATATTTGTAAAGGCGGCACCGTCGGTGCCGTGATTCACGCGAATGCCGTGCCGATCCACGCCGACGTGAGCAAACTTCCCGATCACGCCGATCCGCTCTCACATGCTCTGCACGATGGCGAAGATTACGAACTGCTTTTCACCAGCCCCGATCACATCCCCCCCAACTTGGCCACGCCAATCGGACAGATCACCGATGGAAACGCCGTCGAAATCGAGATTAGCAATGGCCAACGTTTACCGCTGCAAGCCAAGGGTTGGGAGCACCCATTGTGACCGAGCCGATTCTTTGCCGTAGCGTGGAGGAGACGCAGCAACTCGCCGCGCGATTAGCCGCACTATTGCACGGCGGCGAATGCATCGCCCTGCACGGCGAACTCGGAGCCGGCAAGACCCAATTCGTCCGCGGCCTGGTGGCCGGTCTCGGCGGCGATCCCCGCACCGTCAGCAGCCCCACCTATGTCCTGCTACATTTGTACGATTCAGCCCGCCTGCCAATTTTTCATCTCGATGCGTACCGCGTCGGCGGCCCGGAAGATTTTGAAGCGATCGGATTTTCCGAATTGCTCGAACAAAATGGCGTGGTGGTGGTTGAATGGGCCAGCCGAGTGCAGGCTCTCCTGCCCGAAAACTGCATTCATGTGACGCTAGAAACCGTGGACGAAAACACCCGTGCCGTGCAAATCTGCGGGGCGCCACTTACCTGAATTCGAATCTCACGCAGAGGCGCAGAGCCGCAAAGAATCCGGAATTTCAAAATTAATTCTTTGCGTCTTTGCGCCTCTGCGTGAGCTCGGAATTCAATTCCCAGTGACACTCGTCGTCGGATGTTCCGGACCGAATTGCTTGATTAAATCCTGCACCTGCTTGTCTTTTTCGCGCTGAGCCGCTTCCTGCTCGCGACGATGCACCGCAGCGGTTTGATTGTTCATCCAATCCTGCAATTTGGCGGCGATCGCCGGCGGCAATTTGCGTATCGTCGAATCCATGTCCAGCCTCGGATTGGCGCTGGTTCCATTGATCATCAGCGCCAACCCGGCAAAGTCAGGACTTTTGCTCGAACCAAGAATCTGCGATAGCTTGGGACTGTCGATCACCGCGGTCATGTTCAATTGCCCATCCACGCTGCAGGTTCCCGCCAAGGTCACCGTCGCCTCACCCCACCGCATCGGTGTCGGAGAAACCGTAAACAGTCCGTTCAACAACTCCAGCGGCTCCGGCTGACACCGCAGCGAACGGGCCGAATCTCCCGCATCCGTCAGCGCCCCCAATTGCTGCACCAGATCGCTGCTGACGGCGGCGTTGGCATCGCGCGACCATTTCACATCCTGCACTTGCAACGTCCCTTTGGCCGAGCCAAACAACCATTGCGTCCGCAAAAACGGCACGTCCAATTCCGAAATCAGCAGAATAACCGACGCATCCTCCGCCCCACTCAGCAGCGGATTAACGCCGATGATTTGCTTACCCAGCGAACCACGCGGAAGCGCACAGGTGATGACATTGCCCGCTTGATTACCGGCATCCACTGTCACCGCCGTCGGTTCGCTGCGCAAATCAAACTTCGGCGACAAATTCATGTGACCGCGCGGACCGGTGGCGTCTTTCACGATCACCCGAATTACGCCGCTTTCGCCGGTGATGGCAACATCCACGTGATTGAACACATCGCCGAACGCACCGCGGCAATCCTGCGTATCCCAAAGCGGGCAAAGCACCGCCGCCAATTCCGTCGGCACGCCGCTGGCCACCGCATGGGCATTCACCGAAATATCCGCCGGCGACATCACGCCGCCCTTGCCCAGGCAAAGTTGCCCCGATGCTTGAAACGGCGAGCCGTGCTCGCTGGCCGTCAATCCCACCATGCCCATCGCGGAAAACTTCCACGGCCGATCCAGCGACGGAATCTGAAAATTCGCCGACACATTGGTGAAATGCGTTTGGGCCAACGAGGAACTCAAATCATCCGGATCCAGGCGGTTGCGATACAAATTGAGCTGCGCTTCGGTGACCTGAATATTGCCCGACAATTTAGCCAGCGAAGCTGGCGGCGCTCCGGGCGGCCTGGGCATCGCGCCGGTGATCAATTCATACGTATCACGATGCCCTTCATTGCCGTCATCGAAAACATACTCCACGATCAAACCGTCGATCGCGCAATTGCCCAGATCGTATTTGCCGCGCAGAAGTTTCAAAAGGGAAAGTTTGTCGCTTTGCAGAGACCGGAAACCGACGACTCGCCCGTCCGCTCCTTTGATCCAGAATTGCGCCGCCGTGGTGCCGCCGAACCAACTGGTGTGGAAACTCTGCAGCGAGACCTCGGCGTTATAGCGGGATTCGAGTCGGGCGCGGATGAGCCGCCGCCCCACCCGTGTCTGCAAAATCCGCGGCAGGAAAGCGACGACGAGCACCAAGCAGACCGCCAAGCCGATCAGCACGCGCGGCCAGATGCGCTTTTTCACCGGCAGATCGTGCCGCTCCACCGGATTCGGAAATGACATCTCTTCATCCATGACGCTATGCCAAATAATTAAAACCCAGTCTCACGCAGAGCCGCAGAGAATTTTATTTTGGTTCTTCATTCACTCTGCGCCTTGGCGTCTCTGCGTGAGCTCGCATTTCATTCCGCCGGTTCGCTCGGCGGCTCATCTCCATTCGATTCCGCCGACTCCGTCACATCCGTCACTTCCCCGGCCGCTACCAATGCCATGGCCACCAATTTATCCCCCTCATCGACTTTCAACAGCCGCACCCCCGATGCACCGCGGCCCGTCTCACGAATCTCGCCGATGCGTGTCCGCATGATGATCCCCTTTTCGGTGATGAACATCACCTCGTCGGAATCAATCACCAGTTTCATCCCGACGACATCGCCGTTGCGGTCATTCGCATCAATGTTAATCACGCCCCGGGTGCCGCGGCCTTTGACCGGATAATCTTCCAAAGGCGTGCGCTTGCCGTAACCATTCTGACAAGCGGTCAGCACTTTCCGATCCGCATTTTCCCCGTGCGGCACCACGAGCATCGACACCACACCATCCCCTTCCCGCTTGAACCGTGCCCCCGTGACACCCCCCGCCGGCCGGCCCATTGCCCGCACATCCGCTTCCTCGAACCGAATCGCCAAGCCGCTGCGCGTGCCGAGAATGATGTGATCGTGACCCGTGGTCACGCACACATCGATCAAGTAATCCCCCTCCTCTAGCCCGATCGCAATGATGCCGTTCTGCCGAATGTTGGCGTACGCCGTGAGCGCCGTCTTTTTCACCGTCCCCTTGGCCGTGGCGAACATCAGGAATTGTTCCTCTTTGTTGAAATCCTTGATGGCCAGCACATTCGCCACTTTTTCGCCGGGCTGAAACGACAGCAAATTGGCCACCGACCGGCCCTGGCTCGTGCGGCTCATTTCCGGAATGTCATACACCCGCCGCTCGTACACACGTCCCTGATTCGTGAAAAACAGCAGATAGTCGTGAGTGTTGGCGACGAACAAATGCTCGACGAAATCTCCCTCTTTCGATTCCGTCCCCTTGATCCCGCGCCCGCCCCGGCCTTGCGCGCGATACGTATCGGTCGGCAATCGCTTCACATACCCCGCATGGCTGACGGTGACCACCACATCTTCCTTGGCGATCAAATCTTCCAGATTCACATCCGTCGCCGCAGCGGCAATTTCGGTGCGCCGCTCATCGCCGTACTTTTGCTTCATCTCGTAAGTGTCTTCACGGATGATGTCCATCACCAGCCGCCCGTCGGCGAGAATGGCTTCGTATCCTTCGATCTCCGCCGCCACCTCGCGGTATTCATTCACCAGCCGATCGATTTCGAGACCAACCAATTGAATCAACTGCAACCGCCCGATCGCTTCTGCCTGCACCTGACTTAAAATCACCGGATTCTCGGTGATGCGGGCCATCAATTTTTCCGGGATTTTCGCCGCCGCCGGATGATCCGGTGCAATGCGGAACGCACGCTGCCGCAGTTTTTCGATGGCCTCGTCCCGGGTTTTGCTGGCGCGGATCAATTTGATCACTTCATCGATATCGCAAACAGCGAAGATCAACCCTTCGAGAATGTGCCCGCGCTGCTGCGCTTTTTTCAGCAGATGCTTAGTGCGGCGAACGACCACTTCCTTGCGATGGGCGATGAAATGCTGAATCAGCTCCTTGAGCCCCATCGTCCGCGGCTGGCGGTTCACCAGCGCGATGTTGATCATGCTCACGCCGACCTGGCAGTCCGTCGATTGATAAAGCTGATTGATCACCACGTTCGGATCGCCATCGCGCTTCAGATCAATCACGATGCGGCAGGCGTGTTCGCGGCCGCTGTGATCGTTGATCGCCGAAATATCCGTAATCACGTCCTTCTTCACGCATTCCGCGACCTGTTCGATAATCGTCTTGCGAATCACGCCGTACGGAATCTCGTCGATGATGATCAACGCCCGGCCATTTTTTTGTTCCTCGGTGTGCAGCTTGGCCCGCAGCGTCAATCGCCCCCGGCCGCTTTTGTATCCCTCGACAATCCCCGCCTTGCCGCAAATGATGCCACCCGTCGGAAAATCGGGCCCCGGAACGATCGCCAATAGCTCGGCCAGATCGCAATCCGGATTGTCGATCATGTGTACGATCGCATCGCAAATTTCATTGAGATTGTGCGGCAGCAGATTGCACGCCATGCCGACGGCGATGCCCGTTGAGCCATTCACCAGTAGATTCGGAAACTTCCCTGGGAAAACCGTCGGCTCTTCGCGCGTCTCATCGTAATTGGGCTGAAAATCAACAGTATCGAGATTCAAATCCGCGAGCAGTTCCATCGCCGGAGCCGAGATGCGCGCTTCGGTATATCGCATGGCCGCCGGCGGATCACCGTCCGTGGAACCAAAATTTCCCTGCCCATCGATCAGCGGATAACGCAAACTCAAATGCTGCGCCATCCGCACCAAAGTGGGATAAATCACCGATTCGCCGTGCGGGTGATAATTGCCGCTGGTGTCGCCGGCGATCTTGGCGCATTTGCGGTGCTTGGACCGCGGCCCCAGGTCCAGATCATTCATCGCCACCAGAATCCGCCGCTGCGATGGCTTGAGACCGTCACGAACATCGGGCAGCGCCCGGTCCATGATCGTGCTCATCGCATACGTCATGTACGAATCCTGCAGCTCCTTTTCGATCTGCAAATCTTCAATACGATCACCAGGCGAAGGGGCAGCGGCATTGGTCGGAGAATCTATTTCAGCCATATCAAAAACTCAGCGAATTTTGCGGTCAAGAACCCCCATGGCCAGCCACAGGGAAGCCAATTATTTTACCAGCAACGAACGCACAAACGAAGCGCGCCCCGCCGCAATTCGCGCACCGACCGCACACCACCGTCACCCCAATTAATCCCCTCCATTAGCCCCGGCCTCTGGCCGGGTATCCTTCCCACACCAACGCCGCGCCCCATCAAACAAACCCCCACCACCCGCGCCTAAAATCCAACATGTTCGAATGGGCCGACGACCTCAAAATCCGCGACGTCGATTTATTTCTCGACAGCCGCCGCCCGCGCCAAAATTGCTTCATCTCCCACGCCCACACGGACCATATCGCCGTGCATCAATCATCCATCGCCACGCCGGTGACCTCCGCCCTGCTCACCCAGCGCCTCGGCCCGCAAAATGTCACCGAATTGGATTACGGCCAGCCGCACAGTTTCGATGCCGACACACAAATCACCACGCTGCCCGCCGGGCATATCTTCGGCTCCGCCATGCTGCACGTTCGGCGACCGCAGGGAACACTGCTTTACACCGGCGATTTCAAATTGCGCACCAGCATGACTGTCATCTCCGCCGCCCCACAGCCCGCGGACGTTCTCGTCATGGAATGCACCTTCGGCCTGCCATTTTTCCGCTTCCCGCCCTGGCGGCAGGTGGCCGACGAACTGGTGGAGCGCGTGCATACCGCCATCACCGCCGGCCAGCAGCCGATTGTCATGGGGTACGCCCTGGGCAAAGCGCAGGAAGCGATCCGCCTTCTCACCGATGCGTCGATTCCCGTAACCCTGCACGGCGCGGTGTTCACCATTGCCGAGCTGTATCAGAAAATGGGCGTACCGCTCGGCCCGTTTCGCCGATACCGCTACGAGGATTTCCACGGCCCCACAGCCCTCGATCTGCGGCATCGCGGCGTCCTGATCGTCCCGCCGCGTGTCGCCCACTCGGCGTTCGTCACCCGATTCAAGAATCCTTATCGTATCATGCTCAGCGGCTGGGCGCTACTGAAGAACGCCAAATACCGCTATGGTGTTGATGTAGTGTTACCCTTGTCCGATCACGCCGATTTCGGCGAATTATTGGAATTGGTCGATCGGGTAGAACCCAAGACAATCTATACACACCACGGCTACGAAGAATTCGCCGATCACCTGCGTCAGCGCGGCCACGACGCCCGCATCGCCCGCCCCGGCAACCAACTCCTACTCTTCGGCGACATCGCAGTCACCTAATGGAAAGCGGGGAATACAAGAATCTCACGCAGAGATGCGGAGCCGCAAAGATAAAATAATATAAATTCTCTGCGTCTTTGCGGCTCTGCGTGAGCTTGTCTTTCATTGGCCCTCCTCCATTCCCAACATTTCGGACACGATATACAAAGGCCTCTGCTTTATCTCTTCATAAATCCGCCCAATATATTCCCCCAGAATCCCAATAGAAATTAACTGAGTGCCGCCTAGAAAAAGCACGCACAATACAACTGTAGTAAACCCGCTGCCCGCTTGCTTATGAAAAAGGAAAAACGTCACGAAATAATACAACGCCAACAACATCGCCGCCGCCGAAGCCAAAAAACCGATGTATGTCGCCATCCGCAGCGGCTTGTAGCTGAAGCTGATCATCGCATCCATCGCATATTTAATCAGCCGGCTGAACGATTGCTTGGGGGCACCGGCCGCGCGCGATTGCCGGGCATACGGCACGCTCACTTGCTTAAAACCCAGCCACGTACGCAATCCCGGAATAAACCGATTCCGCTCCGGCAGCAAATTGAATTGCTTGACCACCGTCCGATCCATCAATCCAAAAATCCCTGCATCCGGCGTCGGCAAATCACTGAGCTTGCGCAGCAGCGGATAAAACAATTTGAACCCCAATCCCCGCACCCCCTGCTCCTGCCGATCCGTCCGCTCCGCCAGGACCACTTTAAATCCCTCTCGCCATTTGGCGACGAGCTGCGGAATCACCTCCGGCGGATCCTGCAAATCGCCATCCATCAGGATCACGCACTGACCTTTGGACAAATGAATCCCCGCCGTGACCGCCGGCTGATGCCCAAAATTCCTCGACAAATACGCCACTTTCAGGCGCGAATCTTCGCCATGAAATTGTCGCAGCAGCTCCGCCGATCCATCCCGGCTGCCATCATCCACAAACACCACTTCCCACGCTTGGCCCGTCTGTTCCAATGCCGCCGTCAACCGCCGCCGCAGTTCCGACAAATTCTCCGACTCATTGAAAATAGGCACGACGACGGAAACCACCGTTATCTCGATCGAGTCATTGCGGGACTGCATGCCGCACATCATAACACGACTCGGTGTTCCAGATATGGGCTGAAACGCTCCGAGCACGCTATGCCTGTAACCTGCCCTCCGCAATACAGGCTGGCGGAGCAAAAACTGGTCCGCGAGGTCTTCATTTTATTCTCCGGCGGCATCCACCCCACTCGCCATCACTACGACGACACTTTCTTGAGTGTCGTATTAAGCGGCGGGACGCCTGACAGCGCGCCATCTTTCCCGCGCGTGACGACGACTTTGCCAAATGGGGAACAATCGATCGTGATTTGATCACCATCGACCGAATACGTTCCCGCATAGGTCGTCCCCAGATAACTGAGGGTGACCTTATTGCCCGGCTTGAACTCCATTTGCTGATGGAAGCCACCATCCTCGGCATATTTGCTTCCACTTAGCCCGTCCCCACAACCAAAGCACAACAGGCAGAACATCAGCGCAAACAACCCGACCATCCTGGGCTTGGCCAAATGCATTCGGAATTTCATAATAATCACCTTTCAATGTATGCACCGACCGAACAGCAGGCGGTGAAAACACAAAACCATACCATTAACGGTCATCAGCTGCCTCTAACCGTTCGCGCCCCCTCACCGCCGTCCATTTGCTGGTCAATTTGTGCGCCGTAAAAAAGTCCCATCGATCTTTTAAGGCTGCTACCGTCCCTTGGCTTGTAGATCGGCGCGATAACGCGCCTGCCAGGCCGCGGAGAAATACCGCGTCAAGAGCTGGTCCCGAAATTCATCGCCGGTTTCATAAACGGTCTCCGAATGAAACCATTTGGCGCGGGGAGAATTTTCGCCGAGGCCTGCATTGGCCTTGTCGTCGAACTTGGCCTCTGCATCCCCTTGCGCCTTCACCGCGGCCAAGCGATAGGACTGGTAGAGCCGCAATTCCTCGGCCGTCGCCTCCCCTGCTCTGCCGCCGAACGGAATCCGCCCATTCGACATTACTTCCATCATTTCTTCCAATTGATGAAACGCTCCGTCTCGACGCGCGGTCGTCTCGAAGATGTCAGCGCCTTGCATGTCGGAGCTAACTCGGTCAACCGTAGGCATTTCACTGACGTAGCCTGGCGAATAATCAACTGTCGCCGCGGCTGCGCTTCCATCCGCGCTACCACCTGAGGCTGCGCTTGCGCTCAGCTTCGCTATAGTACCTGCGTCGGGAGGCGTTCCGTTCCAGAGGGCAACGATGGGATGATTCCCCATACGGCCGGTAAGGTCCTGGTGTTGGCGATCGCCGAAAAACTCCCAGACACCCTTCGTCTTGCCCACGGCGAAATATACGTCGGGCGCCGGCGGATACGTCTGGTAGGTCTTCCATTCAGTCCATTGCCCCTGCCCTGGGCCCTTGGTGGTGAAAACGGGACCTTGCCAGCGAGTAGCCGGGTTCGACAAGGAGCAATTTGCGAAAAACTCAACGCCATTTTGTTTGTCCTCTTCCGACCGCATGTCCTTTCCAACTTGGAAACTCAGGTCTTTGAATTGGACGAAGACGGGTTGCTGGGGACCCAGACCTGAGAATTGCGTCCGATATTCACTTATCCAACCATCCGCAGCCTGCACCCAGTGCTTTGCCAACTCCGTGCGTATCGCGCTAACCGCATCAGCGTCCCCCGTACCGTTGATCAAACTCGCCGGCGCGGGCGCTTCGCCAGCAGCGGCGCTAACAGGCGTACCGGAATCGTGCTTCGAGCAGCCTGGATTAGCGATGAAGATTCCTACGCCAAGGATGCAAGTGATCGCCGCGCCACGTATCCGTGAAAGATTCATAAAGCCTCCCGGTTGTTTCCTCGTCTCTTTTCCGTCGGCGGACGGTGAGGATCAAGGGCCTACGATGCTTTGGCTGGTTCCTCGGCCCGCTGCGACGCCGCGATGATCAGTTTGATAACCAGACCGGCCACATATCCGCACACGACAAAACCGATCGCGGTCCAGACGACGGTGTTGCGAAAATTAGCCATCCCCCTGTCGTCTGGATCGTTTTTCCCGAGGAAGAGTCCTGGAATCGAAGCAACATATTCGAAAACCGAGTGGCCCTGCATCTCATACATTGTTCGAAACAGTTGGCTCTGAAAGTAGTACGAGGCCGGTAAGGACATGACCAGGCCAACAAACGCAAAGATGATCGCCAACCACTTGCGGGCAAAATTCTTCTCTTTCATGGCTTCTCCTCATAAAACTTAAGAATTGAACTCCACCGCCGCGTCAGACATATCACATTCGACGACGTTAGAGCAAAAATTTTCAACTTCGGTGACACGAGAGATGGATTGTCGGTCGCCAAGCTCTACGGCAGCGCCGTGGCCTCATCTCTTCACCTGACGGGCGGGCGATCGCGCGACAACTTTGCGGTGATTCCCCGTCTGGTTTACCTTGGCCGACATGCGCGTACTCATCATGTCGGACATGGAAGGCGTGAGCGGGATCGTCGTCTGGGATCAGGTGAACGGCGGAGCGCCGCTCTATGAAGAAGGCCGGCGGCTTTATACCGAGGAGATCAACGCCGCCGTGCGCGGAGCCAAGGCGGCCGGGGCGAGCGAAATTGTCGTCGTCGATTGCCACGGCGCCGGTAAAGATTGGACATTCAATTCGCTGATTCCTGAATTGCTCGATCCAGCCTGTACATGGGTGAACCATCATCCCTGGGGCCGATACACGGAGATGTTCGAAACCGGCTGTGATGTGGCATTGATGGTGGCCATGCACGCCCGCGCCGGCACGCCGGAGGGGGTTTTGTGCCACACCATCTCCACCACCACCTGGCGAAATGTCTATTTCAATAAAGATTTGGTCGGCGAATTCGGAATCAACTGTGCCCTGTGCGGGCAATATGGCGTTCCTGTGGCCGTCATCACCGGCGATGAAGCCACCGTCCGCGAAGGCCGGGAACTGCTCGGCGATAAACTGCAAGGCGTGGCCGTGAAAAAAGGATTATCCCGCTATTCCGCCCGCAACATTCCCCCCGTCCGGGCCAGGCAGATGATTCAGGATGGCGTGACCGAAGCCCTCAAAAAACGCAAATGGCCCAAGCCGTATGTCCCCGCCAAGCCGACAACCATCAGCATTGATTTAGCGACCGTGGACAGCGGCGACCGTTTCAAAGGCCGCCCCGGCGTGGAATTTGTCGATCCGCTCAAAGTCGTCAGCAAAGGCAAAGACTGGATGTCCGCCTGGAATAACTTCTGGGGCTGGTAAAACAAAGCACTTTGCGGGGCAAAGCCAGAAGAGATTAACCGCGGATAAACGCAGATGAACGCGGATAAAACATGCGCGCCCACTGATTTTTCCATCTGCGTTCATCTGCGGCTAAATTTTATCTTCTCTTCATATCCGAGCTATGCCCCGGGAAGATATTCGCCACGGGATCCAAAAAGTGTTTGGCATGATTGACCGCGATCGCCGCTTCGCCGAAGCCGACGGAGATGAGTTTCAGTTTCCCCGGATATGCTGCCACATCCCCCGCCGCGAAAATTCCCGGCCGATTGGTCTGCATAGCATGATCCACCTGAATGGTGGCCCCTTCCAATTTTAGTTCCCATTTGCTGATCGGGCCAAGCGATGTTTCAAAGCCAATGTTGACTAAGACCGCATCGACAGACAACTGACGCTCCTGTCGGTCACGGTTGTCAAGGATCGTGGCAGACTCGATGTGTCCGTCGCCACTTATTGACTTAAGTTCATTAAATACAAGTATTTGTGACTTTTCTTGCCGCATCTGTCGAACCGCTTCCTCATGGGCGCGAAAGACATCTCGGCGGTGAATGACCGTCACATGGCTGGCCAAGTCGGACAGGGCGTTGGCCCAATCGACGGCTGAATCTCCCCCACCGACAATCAGCACCCGCTTGCCTTTGAATATCTGTGGATCCTGCACCGAGTAAAAAAGTCCGCGGCCCTCAAATCGAGCCATCTCGGCATTCGCCAATTTCTTCGGCCGAAACGCGCCAACCCCGGCGGCGATTAAAACACATCGCGCATCATGCCAGCCGACATTGGTATGAATCCGGTAACTCCTCTTATCAGAAAAATGCTCTAGCGTTTGCACCTGCTCACCCAGAGCGATCATCGGCCCGTATTGCGTTCCTTGGGCGACCAAGTTTGCCACCAGCTCCTTGGCTAAAATCTTGGGAAATCCCGCGACGTCGTAGATAAATTTCTCGGGATAGAGCGTAACCAATTGCCCGCCCAGGTTACTGAGTGAATCGATTAGCTTGACGCTCATCCGCCGCAGGCCGGCGTAATAGGCGGCGTAAAGCCCCACCGGCCCTGCTCCGATAATGGCCAAGTCGACGGCGGACTCGCTGGGATTGCCATCACTCATGGTGGATCATAGGCGGTATTAAAATGTTCCACGTGGAACAATTGCGAACTTTCAAATCTCGTCAAGCTTGATATTCAGGCGCTGCATCAGGTCATCGAATTGATCCAAGGAAGCATACTGAATGATGATCCGGCCTTTGCCCTTAGCACCTGAGGAGCGAATTTGTACCCGCATTCCGAGCTCGCCACTAATGGTTTTTTCCAATTGTTGGAGATGAGCCGATGGGGCCAGCGGATGCTTGGCAGGGGGCTCGGGAATGGATTCCGTGATTGCCTTTTCCAAAGCCCGGACAGACATTTCCTGCGTCACCGCTGCTTCCGCAAACCGCACCTGGGCTACGCCGTCGACCACACCGGCCAGCACTTTGGCGTGCCCTATCGTCAACTTTCCCTCCGCGATCATATTCTGAACAGATTTATGTAACGACAGCAGGCGCAGATGGTTAGCAATGCTGCTGCGATCCTCGCCGAGCCTCCGAGCGATATCATCCTGCGTAAATCCTGATCTGATATTGAGTTGCTGATAGGCGGTCGCTCGTTCGATGGGATTCAAGTCCTCCCGCTGGATATTCTCGATTAGGGCCAACTCAGCCTGGGGGACATCGCCGACATTGCGGAGGACGGCGGGGATGTGGGTGTGCCCCGCCAGCTTTGCCGCCCGCAACCGCCGTTCGCCGGCGATCAATTGGTAGCCATCCCCGACCGCCTTAACGACGATCGGCTGAAGTAGGCCATGCATCTTGATGCTCTCTGCCAGCTCCGCGAGCTTCACTTCCGAAAACTGCCGCCGCGGCTGATGCGGGTTCGACGTGATTTGATCGATCCAAAGATCAAACGTCGGCTTCTCCGGCAGGGGTTGAACCCGCTCGGCAACCGGAGTAGTCGCCTCCGCCGGTACTTCAGAATTGATTGGCGTGCTGGAAAGCAAACTCCCCAAGCCGCGCCCGAGCCTCGGGCGATTCACCGATGATTTTGACATGAGAACCTCCAATGTTCCACGTGGAACAATTTACAATAGCCAACGACAGCGAAATTACAAATCAAGGCCACAGGCAAATGGTGAAGCAATTATATGTTAAAAATGAATCCGGCTTAGGCCCCAGATGAAAAAAGCAAAGGGCCGATAACCCGAGCGCGGACATGAGAAGTCCCACACAAGCCACTCCCGATCGGAAAGGATTGGCGATCAGGCACAGGACCAGCCCGATGAGGCACAGCGCTGGTCCCAAGGCAAACAGGCCCGCTATGGAGGAAAAGAAAAGCAGGGTCTTCAGGAACCCCATGCCATCGGGCACAAAAAGCACCGAGAATAGGCCAATGGCCGAAAATACCGTGATAACCAACCCGACCGATGCAATTCGGAATGCAAACCTATCCCGAGCCAGAATTTTGGGAGGCGACGCAAGCGGCTGATACTGCAGTGGCTCCCTATCCATCGTTTGCATGATCGATAGCGGCCTCACGGTGGTCAAGCACCACGCAAAATTGAAGACCCCTCACCCTGGCCCTCTCCCCGAATACAGAGAGAGAGGGTAAAGAGAAGATGCAAGCACGTTCACTGGTGGCCTCGTTCCAATTGCTTATAATCCCGCCGACTCAAGCAGCAGGATTTAATTTCATGCCATACACGTTGACTGAATCGTCCGCCGATCCGATGGGAATGCCGGGACTCGAACCGCTAGGCGCGGAATCGGATAACCGTTGGACGTTAAACTTCGGCCCACAGCATCCGGCGACGCACACCACGCTTCGACTCATTCTCGAACTTGACGGCGAACGGATTCTGCGTGCCACGCCGCACATTGGTTACTTGCACAGCGGCTTTGAGAAATTGGGTGAACATCTTAATTACAACCAATACGTCACCATCGTCGATCGCATGGATTATTCCGCGCCGGTTTACAACGAGCTGGCCTGGCACGGGGCGACGGAAAAATTGATGGGCATCGAATTGACGCCACGATGCAAAGCGCTGCGGACCATCGCCGGCGAATTGGGGCGCATTCAATCCCATTTGCTGTGCGTCGGCGCGGCCGGCCTTGATCTCGGGGCATTCACCGCATTTCTTTACGGCTTCAATCAGCGCGAACTGATTTACGACATCGTCGAATTCATGAGCGGTCAGCGGTTTCACACTTCCTGGACACGGGTGGGGGGCCTCAATATGGACCTGCCCGATGAAGCGATGTTCAAAAAAATGGTGCATCACCTGGTCGATGATTCTCTGCCCGATGCAATGAAAGATGTGGAAACGCTGTTGAACAAAAATCGGATTTTCGTCGATCGCACACAGGGAGTTGGCGTGCTTTCTCGTGAAGATGCGATGTCATGGAGCGTGACCGGCCCGATGGCCCGAGCCAGCGGCGTGAGGCGCGATATCCGCAAGGATGAGCCGTATCTTTGCTTCGTCGATAATTGGGATGGGCAGGGCGCGCCGGCCGTGAATTTCCAGGTGCCGATCATGACCACGGGCGATGTGTATGCCCGCTATCTGGTGCGACTCGAGGAAATGAAACAATCGATCAGCATCATTCGTCAGCTCATCGATAAAATCCCCGGCGGGCCGGTGAATGTGAGTCCGGAAGGCAAAGACACGTTGCCGCCGAAGGATCAGGTTTACAGCAGCATTGAGGGGTTGATTCATCATTTCGAATTGATCATGACCAACCGCGGCTTCGCGGCTCCCAAGGGCGAAGTGTACAACTGCATCGAATCCGCCAACGGCGAGCTCGGATATTACATCGTCAGCGCCGGCGAAAATGTTCCGTGGCGTGCCCGCACCCGGCCGCCTTGCTATATCAATTATTCGATGTTCCCCAAGCTCATCGAGGGGCACATGATCAGCGATGTGGTGGCGGTGCTCGGAAGCATCAATGTGATCGCGGCGGAGTTGGATCGGTAGGGGATCGCTGCACACCAAAGGGCACATCCATGCCAGTGCGGCGATGGACGGATCTCGGAAGCAATCCCAACACACCGGAAGCGCGTGATTTTCGGCGGCGCACCATTGCCCAGGCATGGCGGCCGCCGGTGGAATCGCGGATGGAATATCTCACTCAACTGGCTGCCGGCAAGCGCGTGCTGGATATCGGCGTGGTGGGGCACTCGCCGGATTTTTATGAAGATGGCCAATGGATGCACGAAGCGATTGTCCGGGTCGCCAAGTCATGTCTCGGCGTTGATGTGATTCCTGATGAAATCGCCAAATTGCAAGCGCGAGGATTCAACGTGATGCTGCGCGATGTCACCGCCGAACCGTTGGAGGAGCAATTCGAAGTAATTATCTGCGGCGAAGTGATCGAACATCTCGGCAATCCAGCGGGGCTTTTCAAAGCAGCGATGAAAATGCTCGAACGGGGTGGCCGGCTGGTGATTACCACGCCGAATCCTTATTCGGATAGCAATATTCGTTTGGCGATTCAGGGGAAATTTGAGGAGAGCGTGGATCATGTGACGCTGCTGGTGCCGTCGGGGATCGCGGAGTTTGCGGAGCGGGAGGGATTGGTTTTGGAAAGTTACCGAGGCGTGAGTGGCCGGCGATTGAAGAAATTTCGGAATCGGCTGCGGTATCAGTGGGCGCTGAAACGTTATGGCGGTCCGGCAACGGATCGGTTTTGCCGGCGATTGATGTATGAGTGTGTGAGGCCGGCGGATCGGGCTGGTACATAATCTGGTCACAACGCATCAAGGCGGTTCCCAGCCGCGGTCCGCGGCGTCTTTCAAAAGCTCATCGCGCTTCGCTTCCAACATTTTTTCGAAATCCGCAATCGGTGGAGGATTGAGCCAATCGAACAGGTTCCACATTCTGTATCGTGGCAGGTACGTGTGGATTTCACGAATCAAGGCATCGGCCCTTGGCGAAAACACGGCTAGGCCGTGATCGCAGATATCGTTGATTGGATGGTCACCGGGTTTTCCGTTGGGCATAACTCAGGATGAAGATATTCCATCGCCTCAAATACTTGAACGGGATTGCATCGATCACCGCGGTTTTTTTCGGCGTTACAGAGGAATCTTTTCCACTGCCGCGACGCCCCATTGTTTTCCTTCGTTGGCGATCAGGCGTTTTTTCTTGACGTTCTTTTTGCTCCGCTCGATGTTGGCCAGGTTGCTCTCCGATGGCGTCTCCTTCACCGCGGCGAATTGCACACGCAACTCATCGCCGTGCGGAATCGCCTGGGCTTCCGTTGGCGTCCAATAAACCAGTTCCATTTTCATGGCTTCGCAGCGGTGGCGGAAATCGACATCCTGATAACCCCAGCCTTTGAGTTCTTCGTCGTAGCCGCCGATGGCCAGGAAGCGCTGCTTCCAAAGCGTCATCAATCCCGTAGTGCTCGGCGGCGTCTGACGTGTCGGTCGGACAAGGCGATTTCTGTCCGTCACAATTAAATCATAAACCTCACGGAAATATTTGGCTGTCACCATGACGTCGGCCATGAGGTTGGAGACGATTTCGCCACTGGCGAGCTTCATGGCACAGTTGTCAGCTACGGGAATGTAATAGTGGGGGCGGTGTTCAGTGAGTTTGTAGAGGGACAGCATGTCGGCGAATTCCCAAAGATTATTGCGGGCCCAGTCGGTCATGCCGTCGGGGCAGTCGTAATCGAGCAGGACGAATTCGACGGGGATGCCGGCTTCGCGCGCGGCGCGCAGATTATGGATGTATGTCTGCCGCAGGTAATGCAGACGGCCTTTGGCGGGGGTGCAGAAGCTGATCATTCCTAAAGATTCCTGTCGGGCACTTTGCAGAACAAAGGGCTTTGCAGCAACTCGGAAGAAGCCCCGCATTTGCATGCGGGGCTTTAAGCTAAGGGTGAGCATAATCACGAGGTTGAGGTTTGTCGCCAAACCCATATCATTTGCGGCGGTTTACGAAGGGTGTTTGCTTATGGCTTGGATTGTCGAAAACCGCCGCACGCAAGTCGTTGATTCGTCGAGCGGCCCGTATCTGACCGAGGCGATGAAAGCGGATATCCGTGACCGCTATTTTTCGCGCTATCCGACCAAGCGGGCGTGTTTGCTGCCGGCGTTGCATTTGGTGCAACATGCGCATGGTTGGCTGCCCACGGCGGCGCTGGCGGAAGTTGCGGAGCTTTTGGAATTGGCCCCAGCGGAGGTGCTGGATACCGCCACGTTTTATGAAGAATATTGGCTCAAGCCCAAGGGGAAGTATTTGATTGCGGTTTGCAGGTCCCTGAGCTGCGAAATCTGCGGTTCGGAAGCGGTGACCAATCGCCTGCAAAAAAAGCTTGGCATCGAACTCGGCGAAACCACCACCGACGGAAAATTCACGCTCGTGGAATATGAATGTCTCGGCTCCTGCGGCACGGCCCCGGCGGCGCTGTGCAATGATGTGCTGCATGAAAACATCACGCCGGAGCAGATGGATAAATTGCTCGATAGTTTGCCGGATGATCCGCATCATTATAAAGATCCGACGGTGACTTGGGAGTGAAGGAGAGGTTGGAGGTTGGAGGTCGGGTGGAATGACAAGGTGACAAGGTGAGTGGGTGACAGGGTGACAATACGGTGCGTATCGTGCCTTCACCTTGTCACCCAATCATCTGGTCATCCTGTCACTGGGTCAGAATATGCGGCGGATTCGCTGGATTATTTTGCTGCTGGTGATTGTCGGCCTGTCCGGGTTTGGCGTCTGGTGGGAATGGTTTGAAACGTATCACCTGGCCACGGTGCAACCGGGCGTGCTGTATCGGGATGGTGTTCGCTCGAAACATGAAATGGAAAACGCCTTGCGGAAAGTGAAGCCTCGGACGGTAGTGCGGTTGGTGGATGAAGATGAGCAGGCGCGCGAGCCGTTTGCCAGCGAAGTGACGTATTGCCACGAGCACGGGATTGCGGTGATCGATATTCCGATTCGGCTCGGCGGGTGGCCGACGATGGAGCAGGTGAATAAATTTCTGCGGATCGCATCGGATCCCGCCAAGCAGCCGGTGCTGGTGCATTGTGCCCAGGGTGTTCGCCGCACGGGAATGATGGCCGCCGCTTTTGAGCGCAAAGTGCTTGGCTGGGATAAGGCCAGGACACGGGCAGCGGTGCTAAGTTTTGGGCATAGTCATCGGACGACTGACGATGTAGTCCGATTCATCCGTGAATATAATCCGGCGACCGGAGCGGTGCCGACCAGTCAGCCGGCGAGCGTAGAATGATAGGCTTTTTGTCTTTTCCCCTCTCCTTGACTTCGACGAGCTCAGTCGAGTCGTAATCTGGGAGAGGGATAGGGTGAGGGGCGGGCTTCTCGGGCGAAGAAGAACCCCCACCCTAACCCTCCCCCTGAGTACAGAGAGAGGGAAAAAGAGAAGAGCGTGCGATTCGTGTCGGAGATTGTTATGGCCGACAAGCCGAAACCTGGCAATGGTCTTTGGGGTTGGCTTGGCAGACAAGTCGGCCATGTGAAAAAAGCAGTGGCGACGGATGTGGAAAAACCACCGGAGCCGGATGTGGCGTCGCAGGTGATTTATCAAAAGGAAACGGTGCAGGAAGCGCCGCATCCGCAGAATCCGGATGTTACACTGCGGCGAACGGTCATCGATGAAGTAGTGGTCGATAAGAAAACGCTGGATGATAAGGAGAGCAAGCGGTAGGGAATTGGGTGGCAGGTCCGTTGCACATAAAACGGCGAGCAAGCTCGCCGCTACACGTGGAATCGGCCGTCATCTGTTTTGCTTGTGCTGCTTGCGGAATAAAATATGGCTTTTACTGAACCGGTTTTGCTGAAGCGCATTCCTGACGATGTTTCCAAGCGCAAGCTGTATTGGTACGACGATTACGTCGCCAGCGGCGGGTACAAGGGGCTGGAAGCCGCCCTGCAGATGACGCCGGCGAATATTATCAAGACGGTGATCGATTCCGGCTTGCGTGGCCGTGGTGGGGCGGGTTTCTCGGCGGGGCAGAAATGGTCGTTCATTCCCAAAGAGAAAAAAGGCCCGCATTATCTGGCGGTTAATTTTGACGAATCGGAGCCGGGGACTTTCAAGGATCGATATATCTCCGATTACGATCCGCATCAGCTTCTGGAGGGCATTGCCATCGCCGCCATCGCCACGCAGGTGGATGTGGCGTACATCTTCATCCGCGGTGAATTTCATCGTGAAGCCAAGGTGATGGAGCGGGCGATCAGGGAAGCGTACGACCACAAAATTTTCGGGCCTCAGGGGATCATGGGGAATCCGAATTACAAATTGGAATGCTATCAGCACATCGGAGCCGGCGCATACATCTGCGGCGAAGAGACGGGATTGCTGGAGGCGCTGGAAGGCAAGCGTGGCTGGCCGCGGAATAAGCCGCCGTTCCCGGCGATCGCCGGGGCGTTTGCCAAGCCGACGGTGATTAACAATGTCGAGACATTGGCATGTGTGCCGCACATTATCGAAAGGGGGCCGGTGGAAGGACCCAAGTGGTTTAAGTCGATGGGCACGCATTCCTCGCCGGGACCGAAGCTTTACGGCATGTCCGGTCATGTGAACAAGCCTGGCGTGTATGAGGATGAACTGGGCATCACGCTGGATTATGCGATCAACAAACTCGCCGGCGGCATGAAGGGCGGAGCGTACAAGGGAACCATCTGCGGCGGCATTTCCATGGGTGTCCTCGGGCCGAATCAGCTCGATATCAAACTCGATTTTGATGATGTGCGTTTTCGCGGCGGATGTCTCGGTCTCGGCACGGCAGGCATGATCGTCATGAACGAGCACACGGATATGGTCAAAGCTCTGCGGAATTGCGTGCGGTTTTACGCCCACGAATCCTGCGGCCAATGCACGCCGTGCCGGGAAGGTTCCGTGTGGATGCGAAAAATTCTCGATCGCATCGTCGATGGCGGCGGGCGCGCTCAGGATTTGGAAATGCTTCTCGAATTGGAAAAAACGCAGGGCATCATGCCCGGCACGACCATCTGCGGTTTGGCGGACGGCACGGCCTGGGCGACACGGACATTCATCAACAAATATTATTCCGAGTTCGCGGCGGTCTGTCCGGAAGTGGCGGCGGTTCAGCCGACGTTGAATCGGGGGTCGTTGAATGTTTTGCAGCCGATGGGAAGTAACACGCGATAAGATATCAAATTGGAGTTCAGCATGTCATCGCCGGCCATCAGCGTGAACCGGAATATTCAGGGTGGGGTTCCGTGCTTTACTGGCACCCGTGTACCGGTCGCGTCGTTGTTTGATTATCTTGAAGGTGGTTATACCATTGACTACTTTTTGGAGCAGTTTCCGAGCGTGCAGCGGGCCCAGGTAATTTCGGTATTGGAGGACGCGAGGGGCCACGCCGTGACGGTCGCCGGCGCGCGATGAAGATTCTCTTCGACGAAAATCTTCCTCACGGGCTACGACACCTGCTGCCTGGGCACGGGGTCTTTACTGCTTCCTACATGAAGTGGTCGGGGCTGGAAAACGGCTCGTTTATTAAGGCCGCAGCCGCCGATGGTTTCGATGCAATACTGACGATGGATGTGGGGGTGGAATATCAGCAATACCTGCCGGGATTGGCTGTCGCGGTTTTCATCATCAAGGCTCCGACGAATAAGTTGGACGACATTCGGCCGATCGTGCCGGATATTTTGTCGGCTTTAAATCACCTGATACCGCGTTCTCTGGTTCGCGTGGGTTGATCGCAGTAGCTTCGCATGCGAGTCCTGCACGTCATCTCCGGCCTTGATCCGCAAAATGGCGGGCCTACGGTTGCGCTGGTTGGTTTGGCGGCGGCGCAAAAATCTATTGGGCTTGATGTCACCATTTTGGCCACATGGAAAATTCCTGATGGCCTTCCCGTGGCGGAGCAGCTCCGCAAGCAGGGTGTGAATGTCATCCACATCGGACCGGCGACGGGGAAACTTTCGCGGCATCCTGAATTGGCGACGAAGACGGCGGCGGCGGTTGCTCAAGCCGACATCGTGCATATTCATGGTTTGTTCGAGGAAGTTCAACATCAAGCGGCTCGGGCGGCACAGAAACAAAAAGTCCCGTACATCATCACTCCGCACGGAATGCTTTCGCCGTGGAACATGAATCGCAGCAAATGGGGCAAGCGGCTTTACATGCTTTGGCGATTGCGGCGGAATCTGGATCGCGCGGCGGCCATTCATTACACCAGCGATGTGGAGCGCGATCTGGTGGCTCCATTGAAAATCCAAGCGCCGCCATTGGTGCAGGGGTTGGGTTTAGATTTGAGTGAATTCCGAGAACTGCCGGCGCGGGGAAATTTTCGGGCGGCTTATCCGCAGCTTGGCGATCGGCCGATCGTGCTGTTTTTGGGCCGGATTGATTACAAAAAAGGGTTGGATGTGCTGATCCCCGCTTTTGCCGCGGCGAAGTTGGGGGATGCGATGCTGGTGATTGTCGGGCCGAATCGGGATGGATATGAGCCGGCGGTGCGGAAAATGGTTGCGGATTGCGGGGCCAATGACCGGGTGCTGTTCACCGGCATGCTCGAAGGCCGGCGGCGAATCGAAGCGTACGTCGATGCGGATTTGTTCGCGCTGACGAGCCACCAGGAGAATTTCGGCATCACCGTGATCGAAGCGATGGCCAGCGGTTTGCCGGTGCTGATTTCCGATCAGGTGAACATTCACAAGCAAATCACCGAAGCGACGGCGGGAGAGGTGATTCCTGTTTCGGTATCAGCCACGACATCGGCCTTGGAGAAATGGATGTCCGACGAAAACTTGCGTCTGCAAGCGGGGCAACGCGGCCGGCAATTTGCGCTGGCGCGTTTCGATTGGATGAATATTGCTCGCCAATGGATCACGCATTACAGCCGGTACACCAATCTCTAAATCACCACGCGCGGTGCCGAAAATATTTTATGCCGATCGGCCGTTATACATTCGTCGATCAGCCTCAGCACTCGGCAGCAGTGACTTGACATTGGAAGAGCGGAAATCACCAGCGGGTATACGCAATTATATCTAGCGAGTGAGCGTGAATTTCTCGACGGTTGCTCAGATTTTTTAGCTGACCGATTTTTTTAGTGCATTGCACCTAGTACATGGCGCATGATTGATTTGGCTGGATGGAGCGGTCGCCCTCGCAGGGAGTGATCGCCCCAGGTTTTTGTAATGCGCGTTGTTCATATAATTCCTAGTGTGAATCGCAAAGACGGCGGGCCAACTACAGCGCTGCTGGGGTTGGCGTCCACGCAGGTGATGGCGGGGATGGCTGTCGAAGTGCTGACGACATTTCGTGCCGACGACAGCAACGCGATGGTGCAAGTGTTTGAATCCCGCGGTGTGCGGATGCGGACGGTCGGGCCGGTGCGTGGCAAGCTGGGCCAACACCCTGATCTGGACGCCGCGGTCGAGGAATCCGTCGCCAGGGCGGATGTTGTGCACATCCACGCCGTGTGGGAGGAAATCCTTCACAAGGCGGCGCAGGCAGCGCAGCGGCAACAAGTGCCTTATATTGTGCGGCCATGCGGCATGCTCGATCCGTGGAGCCTCAAACGTTGGCGCATTTTCAAGAAAGGTCTTCTGACGTGGCGGATTCGGAAGAATCTGAACCAGGCCATGGCGCTGCATTGCACGAGCGACACGGAATTAGCAGGCATCCGGCAACTGGGGCTGCAAACTAAGTTTATCGTTGAGCCGAACGGCATCGATCTGGCGGAGTTTGAAACGCTTCCGGAGCGTGGTGTGTTTGCATCGCAGTATCCGCAGCTCATTGGCCGGCCCTTCGTGCTCTTTTTCAGTCGAATCCATCCCAAAAAGGGGCTTGATGTATTGATCCCCGCCTTTGCGAAAGTGGCCTACATCGCGTCGCTGGCGAATTGGATGCTGGTATTGTCAGGGCCGGATGGCAATGGTTACGGCGCAGCGGTGCGGCGGATGGTTCGGCATCATGGATTGAAAGAACGTGTGCTGTTCACCGGCATGCTCACGGATGGCCAGCGCATCGCCGCACTGAGGGACGCATCGCTGTTCGTGCTGCCGAGCCGGCAGGAAAATTTTGGCCTGGCCGTTGTGGAAGCCCTCGCTGCCTCCACCCCGGTGATCATCTCGGATCAAGTGAATATTCATTGCGACATCACCACAGCGGCGGCGGGCGAAGTGGTCAAGCTCTCCGAGCAGGCATTGGCCGACGCGCTGCAGCGGTGGATGTCCGACCAGCAGCGGCGGCATGAAGCGGGGCAGCGCGGGCGGACTTTTGCTCTGGAGCGCTACGATTGGAGAAACATTGCCCAAGCCTGGTGGCGGCATTATTCGGCATTGCCGCAGCGCGGCAAATTTGGCGGCGCATCGATCAGCACCGTGGCACGGTCATCCCACGCGCGACATTCGGGGTGATCATTCACATCCGGGGCAATTTCCCTTAGCACCCACCGGCGGGCAGGCGAGCAAGGTCGCAAGTTTGCGCTCGATCGATATAATTGGCTCAGGATCGCCGAGGCATGGAAGCAGCGTTATCTTCGACTGCTGGAGTTTGATGCGGGCTTAGGCGGGTTAATCTTCTTGTTGTTGGAGACTGTCGCTTTGTCGCCGCGCATTACCGTTGTCACCCCCAGCTACAATCAGGAAAAATTCCTGGAGGAGACGCTTCGCTCGGTCACGTCGCAGCGGGAGTATATCCACGAATATTTTGTGCTCGACGGTGGCAGCACGGACGGATCGGTGGACATTATTCGCAAATACGCCGACAAGATCGATTGGTGGACCAGTGAAAAAGACAAGGGCCAGTCGGATGCGATTCATCGCGGATTTCAGCGCGCGACGGGTGATTATCTGTACTGGGTGAACAGCGACGATGTGCTGTTGCCGGGCGCGATGGCAAAGGTGACGGCGGCGCTGCAGCAGAATCCGCAGTGGGATGCGCTGACGGGTTATCACGTTCGCATAGACGGGGCTTCGCGCGTGCATTCCTTGCACCGGATTCCCCCGGAGTCGCCGGCCAATTCGCGCTGGGGAAGGCACCACGTCTGCCAGCAAACCTGTTTTTTTCGCCGGTCGATTTACGAGAAGCTCGGCGGGCTGAATCTGTCGCTGCACTGCGTGATGGACACGGAAATGTGGTGCCGGATGTTTGACGCCCAGACGGTGTGGGGACACATCCCCCAATATCTGGGCGTCTTTCGGGTACATCCCGAGGCCAAGGGCAGGGCGTCCGGCTGGCTCGATTTATATACGCGGGAACAGCAAATGTTGCGCGATGTCTATCCGCAGTATTGCCGTCCCAATCTCAAGCATCGGCTCGGGTTGAAATACTATCGGATGTCACAGATATTGAGCGGGCGGCAGTTGCAGCAATGGCTGGATACCAGGCGTTTTTTTGGAAAAACGCTGGATGAGGTGGGCGCCCAGTTCAATGGTTGAACGTTTATTAACGACCGGCGGGCAATGTTTGTGCAGCCAACTTGGCAAACGCGGTCAGGACGATGCCGCGAGAGGTGGGGTCCAAGATCTGGCACACAGCGTTCCACGCCCGCCGCAGGATGAAGGAGCGCATCGGGAGTCCCTTGGGAACGTGGACGCGGCTGCGAGACCGCATCACCCGCGCATCGAGGCCGGCGCTCCGAAACGCAAGGCGCAGGCTTGTCGGCGTGAAGAAATTGAGGTGGATTGGCGGAATAAGGAATGGATCGCGGGCTCCAAGCAAATGATAGACGCCGCCGAAATTGGGCAGCGCTATGGCGAGCACTCCGTCGGGGCTTAATAGCCGAGAGGCCCGCCGAAGCCACTCCATCGGGTTAAGCGCGTGCTCCAGCACCTGGCTCATGACAATGACATCGAATGGCTCCGGGTCGGTATAAGCTTCGATGCTGCACAACTCGAAGCATGCGCCGGGAACCAGCGCCGCCCATTTCGCGGCGCGAGGGTCCAAGTCAATCATGAATGGCGTGAAACCTTCGCGGGCCAAATAATAACTAAATCCGCCACTTCCTGATCCCACGTCGAGCGATCGGCCGCGTGAGTCGCAAAGCGACGAAACCCGCCGGGCCAAATCCTTGGCATCCGCCTGGGACTGAAGAAGCGCGAGATCAGGTTCTTCCAGTGGAAGGTGCACGTCGCTGGCATAAATCGCTTGAAGTTGGAGATGCGTGGGGCGGTTACTTACAAAACCATGCCCGCACTGGAGGCACTGCCGAACCGACCAGTTTTCTCCAAATGAAAGCCGATCACAGTAGGCGCGGCTCTCCGCACCACAGATCATGCAGGCGAGCAACCGCGTATCCGGAGGTGAAACTGCCTCTGGACTGGCGGCGGTGCGGGACGGACTTTCATATGCCATCATTTTCCTCGATCATAGCTTTGCTTGACAGCCGCGATCCTCGGCCGGTCCAGCGTCGAGAAAAGCCTGCAGCCAGCCAGGCAAAGCGACATCAACTTGTGGCCAAATGTACGGTTGCGTCCGCGAATAGTCGATGAAAATATGCCAGAACTCGTGACTGTCGGCGACGTAAAGGTTTTGCCGTCAATGGCATGTTAAGGGTACAAATGGGCCAATACGGAGCAGTTAGGCTATCCCTGCAGTAAGGACGAAGCATCATGTGGTTCCTCTTTATAATCACGATCATCAATGCTGCGGCCAATAATAAGAGCTTTCTCGATTACCGCATTGGGATTGGCGCCTTTCCGGTCAATGGTTTGGACATCCTGCTGGCTTTGGGACTGATTTTTGTGGTTGTCTTGCCGCGGTTTGGTCGGATGCCGGTGCCTGCGATGCATCCGGCGTATAAATGGGTGGTGTGGCTTTTCGTCGGGGGGGCCGCTTGTGGATTTATCGGGTGTGCAATGAGCGGCGCGGATGCGCGCGATGTTACCACCGCCGCGCGAAACTATCTGGCGTTGCCCGCTTCCATCATTATCGGTTACGGCCTGCTACATAATATGCGATCGGCCAAACAATACCCCTATGTGCATGTGCTGGCGGGGATCATCAGCGCGCTGATGGTGCTCATGTTCTTCAGTGGCCAGGGCGAGAACTCGGCCGCCGCCGGCAACGTCAATTTGCTGCGCACGATTGATTACATCACCAGCTATGCGGGCACGGCCGCGGCATTTCTGCTGCTTACGATCATGAGCAAATTCAAATGGATCCCCAAAACCGCCGCCATCGGCATCGCGGCGTTCTGCATCCTCGGCCAATTTGCCACGCTGTCGCGCAGCGAATGGATTGCGACGGGCCTCACCGTGGTGGTGAGCTTCTTGTTCCTCCCCCGCGGCGGGCGCAAGGTGGCCGCCATCAAGGCGGCTTTCGTGACAGGCATTATGGCGGTTGTGCTTTTCCTGGGCGTGCAAATAGCCTCTTCCATGCTCGGATGGGATTTCGCGAGCAAAATTGAGGACAAGCTTTACTCCCTGCTGCCTGGCGTGAGCGTGGATACTAAGGGCAAAGAAGAGGGCAAGGCGTGGGACAGCCGCTTGCCCGGGGCTGCGCGGGAAGTCGAAATATTCACCGAGCATCCGGTTATTGGAGCGGGATTTGCCGCGACTGCCTATGATGAAAAAATCTCAGGAAACGCGGTCAGCTTCAACCACAATGCCTGGACGGCAACACTTTGTGCGACGGGTTTGCTCGGCTTTTTTGCCTGCGTGCTGACAGTGGGATCGTGCATCGTCGTGGGCAAGCGCATGATCGCCGACCGGTTCGACGTCACGACGGTGGTAATGGGCGCACTCGGGGCAACCACCGGCGTCTATTACATCATCTACGGCGCATCCACCATGTCCTTTAACGTCCTGCGACCCGCTATACCGCTGGGCGTGGTCTGCGGGGTACTTTTGCGCACGAGAGCCATGCAATTGGCCCTGATGCAATCCCAGCATGAGACGGTGGAGATCGAGTTTGTGTCAGAGCAACCGACCGGCTTCGAGGCCATGCCGCCCGGGTTGCCCTCGCCAAGCCATTGGTGATTGCCAAAGACACAGGTTTGCGCCGCCTCGGCAACTACCGCCTGTTTTTTAAAAGAGCGTCGCCGGTTTCGCGCGGTTGTAAGCGTCCACGAACGCGTCGCTGAAGTTCCCTTGAATATCCGTGTCAAAGTCCCAGGAATTGCAAGGCCAATGCATTTCTTGGCGCACGCCGGGAAACCAGATCGTCGGCATGTTTGCCAGATAAGTACCCCAGGCGCTGAATGTACTGGCGCCGCCGGTGATCAGGGCTTTAGCTCGAGTCAGCAAGAGCATTTCGGCCATGGCATTGCTTGTTTGCACCACGGTCACATCCGGCAACGCGGTAATCTTTCTAAGCTGCTCGGGCCAGCCATCGGAGAAGATGCGCACGGGAACGCATCGGCCGAGCTTTTTGCGAACGGATTCGATGGCGTGGATGAACCATTCGTCCGGCAACGCCCAGTTTGAACGATGGGAAAATGGCTCACCGGCCGGTATCAGCGGCTTGTCGCCCCGGCGAACGTGTGCTGCGATAAATTCTCCCTGTGGCTCCTGGGACAGAATCTTCTGAGTGCGCGGCGACAGAATGGTTTTGATTTGCCGGGCGACGAATTCGCTGTGACCAAACAGCGGCTCAAAAAGCCGTTTGATCTCACGGAAATTCACAACGATCGGCCGCCGGTTTTGCTTTGCGGCTGCCAAATCCTCCGGCTTGACCAATTCGGCGTCGATGCGCGGTAATCTTGCCAGCAGCCACAGTCGCCGCAGCCCACGAACATAGTCGCGGCGCGGGCGAAATATGCCAATGTAGAAACGGAGGTCTTTTTCCCAGCGCAAAATAGGCCCAATCTTGGGCTGGCTCCACTGCGGAGCAATGACCGGGCAGGAATAGTCGCGGGCGAACACCTCGCATTTGGCCCATGAGACCAGCAAATTGCCCAGGCCAGCGCGCAGAGCGCCATGATTGGCATAGGCATAGATGAAGTCGTCCATGGAGTCTCGAAATGTCGCCAATAGCGGGATTATGGCCGCGGTGCCTGGGCGTTGCCTGGTACCGGGAGTATCATGCGGTTCGCACGGCCCGTCAAGAATGGCGTGAATGGACAAGAGGGTTGACTGGTGGCAGCGGGCCGATTACCTAAACGCCAATCGGCATGAACTTTTAAGGCCGGAGGCTCGATTGGATGCGAACCTGATTAGCGGGGCTGTGGTTTGAGCAGAGTGAAATCTTGACCACGGACATGCGCGGGCACGAAGATGCCATTGAAATCTTCGCGCCCTTGCTTGCAAATGGATGCAACAAGCAGGCGGGCTGATGTCTTGGAGGATGGATGCTTCGCAAAACGGTCAAGCGAATCCTCGCCAGCCGGGCCTTTGCTTCGATCGCGCGACGCTCGAGCATTCGAGAAATCTATTTTTTTGTTTCTCCGCGTTTCACCCCGCAGGTCGTCGCCGAGACGGGGCAGCTTCGATATTTGGTGCGCACCAGCGACCTGAGCGTGTCGCGGGAGCTTTTCATTCGCGGCGGGTTCGATGAGCAGGTGCTGCCGCAGTTGCTACGGCTGCTGGAGCAGTTCGGATATGACTCGATCCGCAGCAAAGCGTTCGTAGACATCGGGGCGAACATCGGGACGTCAGTAATCTCGGCCGCGCGGCTTTTTGGTTTTTCGCGCGGCATCGCCTTCGAGCCGGAACCGACGAACTTCAAACTGATCAAAATCAACGCGCTGCTGAATGATGTTGCCGACAGGATCGCGGTTCATCAATTGGCGCTGTCGGATCATCCCGGTAGTCTCACCTTTGAAATCGCTCCGGAAAATTCGGGAGATAACCGAGTGCGCATCGCCCACGGTATGGGCGCAAACACGGAGGAATTGCTGAAAGAAAGCGATCGGCCGACGATGCAGGTCGAAGGAACGACGATCGATGCGCTTGTGGAGCGCGGTATCCTGAGGCTGGATGACATCGGATTGGTCTGGATGGACACGCAGGGCCACGAGGGGCATGTGCTTAGCGGCGCCCGCACGCTTTTGGCGCGGGATGTTCCGATTCTTTTTGAATATTGGCCGTATGCGCTGGCCCGGGCGGGGGGGCTCGAAAAGCTGGAAAGCATCATCACCGAACACTACACGCATTTTGTGGATGTGCGCGATCAGAAGGAAGGTCAGACGCCCGTGCCGACCCCTGTCGACCAGTTGCCGTCGCTGCGGGCCAAGTACCAGGGGACGGACTTGACGGATCTATTGCTGGTGAAGCGATTGAACGTTGACGCGCCCGGCCAGGGAGGTTCGGGGTCACCGGCAGTTGCAAACGCATGAAGCTGTTGAACATCATAAAAGCTCCGGAGAAGCTGCGCCGCATTCTCGCGGCAAGAAAACTGCGCCGGCGATTTGCGGCGGAGGATCCGGGAAAACCTGCCAGCGACGTCGCAATTGAGGTGCTGATTCCGGTCATCGCCAAGGATTTGCCCACGCTTTCACTTTGCGTCGAATCCATCCGGAGTTTCGTTCGGCATCCCATAGAGAGAATTCGCCTGATTGCCCGGCCTGACGCACAGATGAACGCGATCGCAGAACGGCTGAACACCCCGATCCTCGACGAAAACGACCTGCTTTCTCCTGAGGCGAGAAATCTCGACTTTCGCGTGAACGGCCATGATCGCAGCGGCTGGATCAAGCAGCAGCTTTTGAAGCTCGCCGCGGACAGCGTGGTGGGAACGGATCGCTTCCTGATCGTCGACGCCGACACCGCTTTTGCACGCGACGTGGTTTTCTGCCGTGATGGCCGCGACATCCTCTTCTGCTCCGGTGGCGGTCGCCATCCTCCTTATTTTCGCGCCTTTGTCCGGCTCACCGGCATCAAGCGTCGTTATAGTTTGTCATTCGTGGCCCACCACATGTTATTCAATAACCAGCGCCTGGCCCGCTTACGACACGCGATCGAGCAGCACACCGGCCTACGATGGGATCTGGCAATCATAGGCTTACTCGATCCGATTATTGCCAGCGGCTTTTCCGAGTACGAGACTTACGGTAATTATTGTCATGCGATGTGCCCCAAAGAAGTCACAATACGCTATTGGTACAACATATCGTCCCCCACGCCGCAGGTTCCCACCTTGGAGCAACTGGCCAAACAATACGGCGGTCACTGCTTGAGCGTCTCGTTCCATTCTTATTTGTGGCCAGCCAGCGCGGAGCAACGGCATCACGCGTTGACGATTTGAACAGTGTCGATTAATTAGGGCTCAAGCTGACTGAACGTGTCTTCTCAGGCTGCTTGATGCAACGGCCGAGACTGCCGCACGGCAAATGAATAAGCAGGGCTCCATCTTTTCTTCGCTGGGCGGTCATCTGGTTGACTTGTACCGGCTCGCACGATTTGACGTACGCAATCCATACAGCCTGTCCAAATTTCGCCAGATTCGAGCGCTGGGAAAGCGCAGCGGCGCAAAAACCCTGGTTGAAACTGGCACCTACCTCGGCAACACGGCCATGCGGGCCAGCTACGTATTCGACAAAGTTATTACGGTTGAACTCTCCCCGGACCTTTACCGACAGGCTTCCAGCTATCTCATTAAGCGGAAGAATGTGGAGTGCATTGAGGGCGACGCGACCAAGGTGCTTCCCGAGGTCATGGCGCGTCCCGGCTTGGAAAATGTATTGGTGTTTTTGGACGGGCATTTTTCCGGTGGCGATACCGCGCTCGGCGACATGCAGGAGCCGGCGTGCCTGGAAATCGAAATGCTCGGAAAGCACCGTGACAAGCTCGCCGCGATTGTTGTGGATGATTTTCGGTTATTTGGCGTCGATGGCTGGCCGCGCAAGTCAGAGTTGATCCGGTCGGTCGAGGACCATTTGGGGGCCGATTTTGATTTGACGGTGCATATGGATCAATTACTAATCTGGCGTAAGCTGGCCCCACTGCGCACAGCGGTGCCGAATTCCTGAAAAAAGCCTACCGAATTTTGCCGATTCTATTGTGACCGCCCGAAATTTTTGCTGCTTCCGTTGCGGCGCCGGCGGCAATCCATTGCGCCGCAGCGGATCAATGCCCGCGGTTGGCATGCAAATTCGCCATCGAGCCAGAGGTCCGGTAATGTCGCAGCAGCGAGTGCTCGACAAAAACGACAACTTCACCGCCGCCGCCGATGCTTCGACTTCCGGGCATGAGGTTCATGCCGCGAGAACAGAGCGCAACCGGCGGATCAAAAACACGATCGTCAGCGGCGTTATTTTGAGACCGCTGACGCAAGTCTCGGCGTTAATCGTGCCGTATTTGCTGATTCGTAACCTGGGCGGCCCGCGCTACGGGGTGTTTGAAGCGACGATCGCGGCGGCGGCGATGCTCACTTTCACCAATGCCGGACTGACGCTCGGGTTGCTGAACCGTCTGATCGACTGTCATGTCTCCGACGATCGGCAATTGGCGCGGCGGTATATGTCATCGCTGATGGTGACACTGGCGGGCATCATGGCTGTGACCATGCTTGCCTGGGCCATTTGTAGTTGGACCATCCCCTGGGCGCGAGTGCTCAAAGTCACCGCGGTGGTCGGTCATGACGAGATCAAGCGCGCGGTTTTCATCGCCGGCGCGGCCACGCTTCTGGGCATGGTGTTTAATTTGCCTACCGTGGTTTATTCCGCGTATCAGGAATTGAATGTCGCCAATTTCTGGGATGCCGCTTCCAAGTTTTTGGTGTTGGCCGCCACTTTTGCCGTGGCGCATAGGCAGTGGGGATTGCTGGGCGCGGCGCTGGCGACTTGCTGCGTTCCGACGGCCACATCGCTGGCCAACATGCTTTGGATTTTCTTGAAAAGGCCGTGGCTGCGCCCCAGCATTGCTCTTTTCGATCGCAGGTTGGTGTGGTCCACACTGTCAGACGGGTTGATGCTGTCGCTTTTGCAATTGTCGGTAGCGCTGCTCTTTCAGGCGGATAAATTTGTCATTGGCGCCGTGGTGGGGGCGGCGGCGGTTCCGGCGTATGCGTTCGTCGGCCGATTTTTCTTGGCGGCTTATAGCGTGTGCAATCTGCTGATGGCGCCATTGTGGCCCGCTTACGGCGAAGCGCTGCGGCGCGGCGACGTTTCCTGGGCGCTTCGGGCCATGCGAGCCTCGCAATGGTTCACCGGGGCGATTACGGTTCTGGCCGCAGTCGTCATGTTGGGGTGGGGCAATCACATTTTGAGAATCTGGAGCGATGGCAAAGTCACCCATGCCTCGCGCAGCCTGATGCTGGCCGTGGCTTGCATGTTTGCACTGCGCATCTGGGTCGAGTCGCGTTCGCAATTGCTGAACTCCGTGAATTATCTGCGGCCGCAAGTTTTCTTTCTCCTGCTGCACAGCGTTTTGAATCTGGGCGTGGCGATTTTGGCGGGAAGAAGATTTGGTGTAGAAGGAGTCGCCTGGGCAACGCCGATAACTTCGTTGATGACCAGCGGATGGGGATATCCCATGCTAGTTCGGCGATATCTTCGCCGCCATCAGGTGGCTCCGTCGCATCCATAATCCTGTCATGCGCGTAACTCACGTCATTCCAAGCATCGATCGACAAGCCGGGGGACCGACGACGGCGTTGCTCGGACTTACCGCGGCCCAGGTCAAGGCGGGATTGGAAGTCAGCGTACTATCCACGTTCCGAGCCATCGAGGACCGCGCGATGGCCCAGCAATTTGGTGAGCAAGGCGTCAAAGTGGAATTGATCGGCCCGGTGGAAGGGAAGCTCGGTTGGCATCCCGACATGGCTTTCCTCGCCGGACAATTCATCGGGCATGCCCACATGCTGCACATCCACGCCATGTGGGAAAATGTGCTGCACCATGCCGCCCGGGCGGCGCAGCGGAAAAAAATTCCTTATGTCGTGACGGCTCACGGAATGCTCGACCCGTGGAGTTTGGCGCAGCGTCATTATTGGTCCAAAAAAGCGCTGTTGGCCTGGCGCGTGCGCCGCAACCTCAAACGCGCCGCGGCATTGCATTTCACCAGCGTCACGGAACGTGATTTAACCAACCCCTTGAAGCTCAGAGCGCGCGCGATCGTGGAGCCTAATGGGATTGACCTGCGGGAATTCGATCAGCTTCCGCCCGCCGGCACTTTTGCCGCACGCTATTCGCAGCTTCGGGGCCGGCCGTTTCTCCTGTTTCTCAGCCGACTGCACCCCAAGAAGGGGCTCGATCTGCTGATCCCCGCGTTTGCCAAAATCGCCACCGAGGCCGCCATGGCCAACGTGATGCTGGTGCTGGCGGGACCGGATAGCGACGGTTACCTGCTGGAAGTGCAGAAGATGATCCAGCGGCATCAGCTTGCTGACCGGGTTTTGTTGCCCGGAATGCTCACCGGTCAGGATCGCATTGCGGCCCTGGCCGAGGCGGCGATGTTTGTTCTTCCCAGTTATCAGGAAAACTTCGGCATCGCCGTGGTCGAAGCGCTGGCCGCCGGTACGCCGGTGATTATTTCCGATCAGGTGAATATTCACGCGGATATCAGCGCTGCGGGTGTCGGCGGCGTGGTTCCGACTCAGATCGACCCGTTGGCCGCCGCGATGCTGCAATGGATGCAGAACACCGAGCAACGTGAGCAGGCCGCCCGCCTGACCCCTGATTTTGTGCGGGATCGTTATGATTGGATGCAGATCGCCAGGCGCTGGCGCCGGCATTATGAAGAAATTCTAACCCGTTGATTTTGTCCCCCGTGCAGATGCCCGGATCAGTACGATCAATGCTCAGGGCAACTGCATTCTCAGTCAGGGGTGCCACAGGTCGCGGTACTCCGAGACCTGTGCGCTATGACGGCAGGGAAGACACAGGTCTGCGGGTACGCCGACCTGTGGCACCCACTCCGCTAGCCCCGATAGCAATATCGGGAATTCACAATCCGGTAGCCCTGGACCAATGCCCCGTAACACATACCGCAGCTTGCTCGCCTTGACCGTGCTCATATAATCATTCTTTCCCCGCGCCGCTTCCAGTCGGAGCAACGCTCGGCCGGTTGACAGGAGAATTTTTCAATGAGCGCCACGGACGCGCGGGCCAATCTGCTGAGCCGAATCGAAGACCGCACTGCCTGCATCTGCGTCATCGGCTTGGGTTACATCGGCCTGCCGCTGCTGCGGGCGTTTCATCTGGCGGGATTCCGAACGCTTGGATTTGATGTCGATTTGCAAAAAATTCAGTCGCTGAAGCGCGGCGAGAATTACCTGAAACATCTGGGAACCGATTTTGTGCAGGATTTGCCGGCCAGCGGCCGCTTCGACGCCACGACGGATGTGCAGCGGATCGGCGAGGCGGATGTCGTGATCAGTTGCGTGCCGACGCCGCTGGGGAAACATCTCGAGCCGGATTTGTCGTTCGTCGAAAAGTCTGCCGATGATGTGGCCCGCACGCTGCGCAAAGGGCAACTCATTGTCCTGGAAAGCAGCACCTACCCCCGCACCACCCGTGAAGTGATGCTGCCAAAATTCGAGGCGCGCGGGCTGAAACTTGGCCAGGATTTTTTCCTGGCCTATTCTCCCGAACGTGAAGACCCCGGCCGCCGGGACCATCAGACGCAGACCATTCCCAAGCTCGTCGGCGGCGTCGATCCCGTCAGCGGGGAGATTGCCGTCGCTTTGTACCGTAAAGCGATCAAGGAAGTGATTCCCGTGAGCAGCGCGGAAGTGGCCGAGGCCGCCAAGCTGCTGGAAAATATTTACCGTGCGGTGAATATCGCCCTGGTCAACGAAATGAAAGTCGTGCTGGCGGCGATGGGGATCGACATCTGGGAAGTGATCGAAGCGGCGAAAACCAAGCCATTCGGTTTCCAGGCATTTTATCCCGGCCCGGGTCTCGGTGGGCATTGCATCCCGATCGATCCGTATTACCTCACCTGGAAAGCCCGTGAAGTTGGACTGCCGACCCGGTTCATCGAGCTGGCCGGCGAAATCAACCGCAACATGCCGCATTACGTGCTGCAGCAAATCAGTCTCGCCCTGAACCACCGCGGCAAAAGCGTGAGCGGCAGCCAGATTCTGGTGCTGGGATTGGCGTACAAACCCGATGTCGATGATGTTCGGGAAAGTCCGAGTTTTGAGCTGATCGAAGAACTCGAGAAGCTCGGCGCGCTCGTGGATTACAACGATCCGCATGTGCCGCAAACCCACCGCATGCGCCGCCACGATCTGCAAATGAAAAGCGTGCCGCTGACTGCTGAAACAGTCGCCAAATATGACTGCGTGCTGATCGCCACCAATCATTCGGCGTACGATTGGCAATGGATCGCCGACCATGCCAAGCTGATTGTCGACACCCGCGGGGCGATGCGGCACGTGAAGGGTTCGATCGAGCATATTGTCCCCGCTTAGGAGTTGCAGCGTGATCAAGGTGGCGATGATCGGAGCCGGCAGCGTGGTGTTTTGCCGCAATCTGACCGGCGACATTCTCAGTTATCCAGAATTTCGTGACGCCACCTTTGCTTATCACGACATCGATGCCGAGCGGTTGGAAGTGGGGGCCGGATTGTGCCGCAAAGCCGCCGCGCTACTGGGGGCCAATCCCAAAATCGAAGCCACGCCGGACCGCAAAGCCGCCCTGACCGGGGCCGATTTCGTCATCAACATGGTGCAGATCGGCGGGTTCGATTCGACGCTGGTCGATTTTGAGATTCCTCGCCGTTACGGATTGAATTTCACCATCGCCGACACCACCGGTCCCGGCGGATTGATGCGAGCCTTGCGCACCTTCAATTTCCTGCGCGATCTCGGCCGGGAAATGCAGCAGATCTGCCCGCGCGCCTGGCTGCTGAATTATTCCAATCCGATGAGCATGAACATGCAGACGCTTTCCCACACCAGCGGCGTCAAAGCGGTCGGCCTGTGCCACAGCGTGCAGGGCACGTTCGACCAGCTCATGGGTTATCTGCAGGAAGACGCCAAACAAATCGCCTTCACCTGCGCCGGCATCAATCACATGGCGTTTTATCTGAAGCTCGAAAAAACCGGTGTCGATTTATATCCGCGGCTTTTCGAGGCGATGCAGCGGCCGGAGATTTATGACACCAATCGGGTTCGCTTTGAGATCATGAAACGCCTCGGCTATTTCGTCACCGAAAGCAGCGAGCACAGCGCAGAATACAGCCCATGGTTTATTCCGCATGGCCCGGATCACGCCAAACAGTTCAATGTGCCGATCGATGAATATCTGCGGCGGTGCGATCGCAGCATCGGCGAATTCGAGAAGCTCAAACATCTCTGCCGCGGCGATCAGCCGATGGATTGTGTCAAGCGAAGCCACGAATACGGCAGCGCGATCATTCATTCACTGGCGAGCGGCCAGCCGATCGTGGTGTACGGCAACATGGCCAACCAAGGCACGATTTCCAATCTGCCGGCCGAGGCGATTGTCGAAGCCCCGACACTCGTGGACCGCGGCGAGATTCGTTTTGTCCACATCGGCGATCTTCCACCGCAATTGGTGGGATACATCCAGCCGCACTTGATTCAGCATGAGCTGTTCATCCGCGCCGCACTGGAAGGGCGGCGGGATCATGTGTATCAGGCGTGCATGTTCGATCCGCTGACCGCCGCCACGCTCACGACGGATCAGATTGTGCAGATGTGCGATGAATTAATCGCCGCCCACGGTGATTTGCTGCCGCCGCTGAATCGCCCGGTGCGTGTTCCGTGCAGTGGGAAACAGTTTGGCAAGACGGATATGGAGCAGCTCCGCTCAAGCTGGAAAGCACACAAAAACCGCGGCTCGCCTTCCTGAACCGGAGCATTTGCCCAGATTGACCCGGTTTGCAGTCGCCCGCCTGTCGTGAACCCAATTGGCTCTTGGCGATTGGTGCCCATCTAATAGTATAAAGGCAGCAATGCGAATCGCCCGCTGGATGCCATTGACCTTTCTTGCCGGATTACACGGTTTCGTGTTCTTCGCTCCTTATGCCGCGTTCGTGCTGGGCATCGTGATCGTGCGGCGTTATTCACATCGCAGCGATCGCAAGGTCTTATCGTAGGGTCCGCATTGCGGTTCCTAATCGGCTCGGCTATTTGCGAACGCTCGGATCATTCTTGAGCAAATTCAGCAGGTATTCACATGCGTCGCTCTCGGTGTGAAAAACAATTCTACCTGTCTCCAATCCCCGCTCGCTGTATTAAACGGCCCACTTGCCATCGGCGCTGCTGAGCGTGTACGTCTCGTTTAGGTGTCCACCAGTCAGGTCGTACGCATCCTCTCTGGTTCCTTCCCGCCGCAGTGCCTCCAATAATTCTTTTGTATTCACTGGCTTGCCTTCTCAATTAAATCGTTAATCCGTTTCGCGAACCCCGCCGGGTCGGGGATTTTGGAACCCTCGGCGACCAGGGCTTCGTCCAGCAGCAATCGGCCGAATGTTTCAACGCGCGTGTCCAATGCGTCCTTCTCCGCTATCTGTTGAATCTTCTGCAGCACCGGATGCTCGGGGTTCAGTTCTAAAATCCGCTTCGACGCTTCCTTCGGCATTTCCTGACCCATGCGACTCATGAACCGCTCCATGTGGGCTGTCATCGCCCAATCTTCGGCGACCAATACCGCGGCGCTTTGCTTGAGCCGGGCACTGAGGCGCACATCGCTTACGTCCGATTCCAACCGCTTTTTCAAAAGTTCCAGGACACCTTTGAATTGCTCCTGCTTTTCCTTGAGCGATTTCTCCGTCGCTTCGTCGCCGGGCAGAGTTCCCTTATCGACGGCTTTGAGCGTTTTCTCCTTGAAACTTGGCAGCGAAGCGACCCAATATTCATCAATTGGATCGGTCAGCAGCAGCACCTCGAGGCCCTGATCCGCAAAGCGCTCCAGATACGGCGAATGCTCGACCTGCTGCCGCGTGTCACCGATCAGGTAATAAATTTCCTTTTTGTCCGCTGGCATCGCTTCGACAATTTTGGATAGCGTCGTGAATTCACCGGGTTTGGTTTTGGTCGATTCCACCAGCAGCAAATCGGCGAGCCGATCCCGATGCGTCAGATCACCGCCGACGCCTTCCTTTAATAGTCCGCCGAATTCCTTGAAGAATTTAACGTATTGCTCGTACTCGGAGATTTTCATTTCCTCCAGGGTCTTGAGAACACGGTTCACCAGATTGGACTGAATCTTCGCCAGCAGCGGATTGTGCTGCAGCGTTTCACGGGAAACATTTAACGGCAAATCTGGTGAATCGACGACGCCACGGACAAATCGCATCCAGGTCGGCGACAGCTCTTCGCATTCATGTTGGATGAGCACGCGCCGGACGTACAAATCCAAGCCGCTCTTTTTCTGCGGGCCCATCATCCAATCCCAGGACTTGTGAGCGGGGATAAACATCAGGGCTTTAAATTCCGCGACTCCGCCTTCAACGGAATAGGGAATAGTCTTCAGCGGCGGCTCGTGGTCCCGGGCAAGTTGCTTATAAAACTCGACGTATTCCTCATCCTTCACCTGCGATTTACTTTTCAGCCAAATCGCCTGCCGGCTGTTGATCGTTTCCTCTGTGACCGTCTTTTTGCCATCAGTTTCCTTCTCGATATCCATCACGATCGGATGGTCGATGAAATCCGAATATTGCTTGACGATCTCGCGGATTTTCCAGGGGTTCAAAAATTCCTTGGCGTCCTCCCGCAGATGCAGAATCACATCCGTGCCGCGACTGGACTTTTCCGCCGGCTCGACGGTGTATTCGCCCTGGCCGTCGCTTTCCCATTTCACGGCATCGCTGGGCTGCCCACCGGCGGGCCGGGAGATCACCGTCACCCGCTCGGCGGCCATGAATGAGGAATAAAAACCGACCCCGAATTGGCCAATCAGCTCGGGCCGATCCTGGGTGTTGGCTTCTTTCAGGCTCTGCAAAAACGCTTTGGTCCCGCTGCGGGCGATCGTGCCGAGATTATCGACGATTTGGTCCTGCGACATGCCGATGCCGTTGTCCGACACCGTCAGCGTGCCGGCTTTTTCATCGGGAATGATTTTGATCTTCCAATCCGAATCGCCCTGCAGCAGATCGTGATCAGTCAGCGACGCAAATCGCACCTTGTCAATTGCATCGGCGGCGTTGCTGATCAGCTCACGCAGGAAGATTTCCTTCTTGGTGTACAGCGAATGAATAATCAAATCGAGCAGTTGCTTGAGTTCCGTCTTGAACTCCATGCGCTGCGGGGAAGCGGTTGTAGTCATCTAGCTTTCTCCAAAATTCAAATTTGAAATCTGACGCAGAGAACTTAGTTTTTTCTTTGCGTCTTTGCGACTCTGCGTGAGCATCTTTCTTTATGTTGAAACGGTTTCCACCACGGCCGCCATTTGCTCCGCAACCGCTGCGGCGCCGCCGGCCAGTTTGGCCTTGAGATATTGTCCCGTATAGCTGCCGGGAACTTTGGTCAATTGCTCGGGCGTTCCCTGGGCGACGACGGTTCCGCCGCCGTCACCGCCTTCGGGGCCCATGTCGATCAGCCAATCGGCGCATTTCACGACATCCAGATTGTGCTCGATGACCAGCACCGTGTTACCGAGATCCGCCAGGCGATTCAATACGTTCAACAAATTGGCGACATCGGCGAAATGCAATCCCGTGGTTGGCTCGTCCAGAACATACAGCGTGTGGCCGGTCGGATTTTTGCCAAGCTCCGTCGCCAGTTTCACGCGCTGGGCTTCACCGCCGCTGAGCTGCGTGCTGGGCTGGCCGAGTTTCACGTAACCTAAACCGACATCCCGCAGGGCCTTGAGCAGGCGGTGAATCATCGGAAAGTTTTCGAAGAAGAGGGTGCCTTCCTCGACGGTCATATTCAGCACATCGGAAATAGTTTTGCCGCGGTAGGCGATTTCCAGCGTCTGGGCGTTGTAGCGGGAACCGTGGCAGACTTCGCAAGCCACGTACACATCGGGCAGAAAGTGCATTTCGATGCACTTGGTTCCCTGCCCCTGACACGCCTCGCAGCGGCCGCCTTTGACATTGAAACTGAATCGGCCCATCTCGTAGCCGCGGATTTTGGCCTCACGGGTTTTGGCGAACACTTTGCGAATCTCATCAAACACGCCGGTGTACGTTGCCGGATTGGAACGAGGCGTGCGACCGATCGGCGATTGGTCGATCTCGATCACTTTGTCGATTTTGGCAATGCCGTTGATCTGCTTAAACGCCCCGGCTTTGAGACGCGAGCCATAGATTTTTCGTTTCAATGCCGGCAGCAGGGTTTGATTGATGAGCGTCGATTTGCCCGAGCCGCTGACGCCGGTGACGCAGACCAAACCGCCGAGGGGGATTTTGACGTCGATGTCCTTGAGATTGTGCTCGCGGCAACCTTTGAGTTCGATCACGCCGCGCGATCCGCCGACCGGCCGGCGCTGTTGTGGCGTTTCGATGGCCAATTCGCCGGTCAGATATTGAATCGTGGTGCTGCCTTGCTGCTGAAACACCTGCGGCACCGGACCTGCGGCCACGACGGTTCCGCCATGTGCGCCCGCGCCGGGGCCGATGTCGATCAGATAATCGGCGGCGCGAATGCAATCTTCATCATGCTCGACAATGATGACGGTATTACCCAGTTGCTGCAGCCGGCGGAGAGTGCGGATCAAGCGGTCGTTGTCGCGCTGATGCAGACCGATGGTCGGTTCATCCAAGACATAACATACGCCGACCAGGCCGGAGCCGACTTGCGTGGCCAGACGGATTCGCTGCGCTTCACCGCCGGAGAGCGTGCCAGTTTTGCGGTCGAGGGTGAGGTAGCCGAGACCGACATCGAGCATGAATCCGAGGCGTGCGCCGATCTCCCGCATGATTGGTTCGGCAATCGCCTCGCCTTCCTCGGTCAAGCGGAGGTTTTCAAAAAATCGTTTGGCGTCGGTGACCGTCATGCGGGCGACATCATCGATGCTGAAACCGGGCAGCTTGAGCGATGCCGAGGCTTTACCGTTTTTCTCTGAACGCGCTGGCGTCACGTTGTTTAGAGTGTGGAGGCGAACCGCCATCGCTTCTTTTTTTAGCCGAGTTCCGCCGCAGGTTTCGCAGGGCTGCTCGGACATGTAATGGTGCAGGCGATGTTGCACCCATTCGCTCTCGGTGTTTTCAAATCGCCGCTGCAAATTGGGGATGATCCCTTCCCACGAAGTGCCGGTGCCGAGATCGCCCTTGGCGTCGGTGCCGTACATCAGTACATCGCGCACTTTTTTGGGAATCTCCGCAAACGGGGCCGTGTAATCGATGCCGAAATCCCGTGCGAAAGTCCGCAAGGCCCGACTGTAAAAGATGTTCATCCGCTTGCCGTTTTTTCGCCATGCTTCGATGGCTCCATTTTCCATCGACAGGCTTTCATCCGGCACGACCAGATCGGCATCGAATTCAAAAACAGTTCCCAAACCATGACAATCCGGGCACGCCCCATGTGGCGAATTAAAGCTGAAGAGCCGCGGCTCCAGTTCCGGCAAGCTCACTTCCGGATGCAGCGGGCAGGCGAATTTTTCGGAGTAAACGTGGTCGGCCCACTCGCCGCTGGTTTGCTGCACGGTGACGATCACCAACCCCTGTGACAGGCGCAAGGCCGTCTCGATGGAATCGGCCAGTCGTGAGCGAATCTCCGACTTCAGCACGATTCGGTCGATCACCGCTTCGATGTGGTGCGTGAAAGTTTTCTTCAGCGCCGGTGGCTTTCCAGCGGTCAACTCCGTCATCTGCCCATCCACCCGGGCGCGGACAAATCCCTGTTTAACAATGGCCCCGAAAACATCTTTGTGCTCCCCTTTTTGCCCGCGTACCAGCGGAGCCAGGATCATCAGCTTGCTGCCCGCCGGCAATTTCATCGCCGATTCGACAATCTGGCTGGCACTTTGCGAAGCGATCACCCGGCCGCACACCCAGCAATGCGGCGTGCCAGCCCGGGCAAATAGCACACGCAGGTAATCATAAATTTCCGTGGTCGTGGCGACGGTGGAGCGAGGATTGCTCGACGCCGACCGCTGCTCGATGGCGATCGTCGGCGGCAGGCCCTGAATCTCATCCACCTCCGGCTTTTGCAGTTGATCCAAAAACTGTCGGGCGTATGCCGACAGCGACTCCATGTATTTCCGCTGCCCCTCGGCGTAGACGGTGTCAAATGCCAGCGTGCTTTTCCCGCTGCCGCTCAGGCCTGTGATAACCACCAACTGATCGCGCGGAATATCCACCGATAAATTACGAAGATTGTGCTCCCGTGCTCCGCGAATGCGGATGGCTTTGCTTTGATTCAACGACATGCAGCAGACTCGTTTGTGCGGATTCTGTTCGGCTATGAATTACGACCTGACAACTATACGCCGCTCGGCGAATAAATCGATACGACGCCAAAGCGAGATAGTTTACGTCAAAGCGCGGATGCCGGCCGCGTGGCAATACGGAACCCGTGACATCGCAGGCAGATATCCAGCAAATGCCGTGGAATTCGCCTAACAATGCAGGGATTTTTCGATCTGGATTGGCGGAGCAATGATATGTCCAGCCCATTTGAACTTGAACCTCTCGAAGCCCGATCGCATTTGTCCGCCACGCTGAGTTCTCGCGGCATTCTGTATGTCGTCGGCACTCCGCATTCTGACGCTATCACTTTCGAGCTGGAACGCAGGCATCCTGGCGTACTCAATGTCACGATCAATGGCGGCACGGCGCGGTTTTACACGGCTTCGGTCAAGCAGATCTTCGTTGAGAGCGGCCGCGGCAAGGACAAAATCGTTTTCGACGACCGTTATGGAAAAATCCCCGGCCAGCCACAGCATCGTAATAATAAAAAACGTGAAGAGAATGATGACTTTGTCGCCGACGACGGCAGCGATTTGATCGAAGTTGTGGACGACAGTGACACAACTTCCGACAGCGGCTCAACCGACGACACCAGCCCGCCACCGGATGATTCTACTTCGACCACGCAACCCACAACGCAGCCGACGACGGATCCCACGACCCAGCCGACTGATCCGTCAGGTGATGGCTCCGATTCTGGTGACGATGGCAGTCCGACGGATTAGGTGGAAACGCAGTGGAAAAGTAACCGCTTACGGAGCGAGATCGCTTTGCCGCTCAAAATGGTTTGATGGTTGCAGAACGGCCAGGGCGGTGCAGAACGCAGCGATGAGGAACCAATTGTAATTGCAGAAGGCAAATTTGTAGAAGGAGAAGAAGACCATATGTGCGGTGGCGACTGCGGCGGCGTAACCGGCGGGAGTTCGGGAGCCACGGAGGCAGACAAGGATGGTGGCGGCGACAGCCAGGCCGCAGCCAATCAGTGTCACGAAGGAGGTGCCTGGCTGCCAGCCGGTGGTTTTGGTCAGCAGGGCGATGTAACTCAATGCGTCACCGCGCACCGTGGCATCCTGGGCGACAGACACGTTGGCGGACAAATAGGCATGCACATTCCACAAAATCAGCGGCAGACTGACAATGCAGCCGGTCAGGAAGGCGATGGCAGTCAGGCGAATTAACCTGGCAAAATTGGTCGGCCGACCGGCCAGCAGCAGGAGTGGTGGGATGGCCCAGATGAGATATTGCTTGCTGCAGAGGAACATGCCGAGGAAGACCGGCATCAGTTTCGATTTGCGGGCGGTGAAGAATATCGTGGCGATCAGCAGCAATGCGGTGACGGGTTCGGTCCAGCCACTTTCGAGAACAAAGTAGACTCTTGGGGTGAAGAGAAAAAGCAGGGCAGCCAAGGTTGGCAGACAATTCGGACAACCGGAAGAAGTTTTTTCAGTAGGGTCCGCACTGCGGACCATTTGCCTCCCGCGCCCAAAGAAACGGTCCGCAGTGCGGACCCTACCAAAATCAAAATTGGTGAGCCCGATGAGCAGCGCACCGAGCGCCATCGCCGCAAGATTCATCCAGCGATAGTCGCCGCCGATGAGGTAGCCGAGATAATCCATCCAGAAAACCACGGGGGGATAGGGAAAACCCTGGTGGATCAGGCCATCGCTGTGCAGGGCGCCCGGTCCGTACAACTCGGGGCGGTGGTAGATGTCGGGGAAGGGCGTTGCAAACGGATTATGCCCATGCACGAAAGCCTTCACCCCTTCGGTTTGCAGCATCCACACATCCATGTACGGCTGTGGAACCTGGCGAATGATCCATGCGCCATTCACACAAAAAGCGGCGATGGCAATCAGCAGAAAAAGATGTCTGCCACGTGGCAGAAGGATCATGAACAGTGCAGCGAGAGCGGCGACGGCGAGCCATGCTTTGAAATGCAAAGTGGCGATCGGCCCGTGCCATGAACCGGGATGGTCATAAGTAAAAAGCTGCAGGAAATTCAATGCGATGCCGGCGCCGATGAGCCAGGGGAAGGGGCGACTGCCAAGTTTTTCCAGTGGCGGACAAGCGGGTGTTAAAAAGATTGCCAGGGCAGACAGCAGACTGACAGTCAGGGCGACAAAAGCCCATGGATTGTAAAGCCCATCACGGATTTGGATGGCGATGCCCAGCGAAGTTGCGGCGAGGATCAAAAGCCAGCCGTCTTTCCAGGCATCCGTACGGAGCTGGAAAGACGGCTTGGAAATTTCTGAATGATTAACTGGAAGCTCCGCTGCGTTTCGCTGCATCACGGCGGCATTTTAATGGCCACCGAGCGATGGAGCGAATTATCGCAGGCCGAGCATTCCCACCACCAGAGCGGCGGCAGCGGCGAAAAAGAGGCCGATTTGGGCAATTTGCGAAAGCGTTCCGAAAATAAAAGTCGGGAACATAAAGACGACTCCGCCGAAGCAGGTCATTGCATGTTCGCCTGACAGCCTTCTACAAAGCGTGTCATGCGGTCATGTCTTGTGTGACCAACCGCTCCGCGGTCGTATGCCCCGATATCCTATGGGCCATCACTTTTGTCCACATGATCGCCTTGCGGCCATCAAGCGTGAACACCTACTTCCATCGACCGGATTCGCTCGATCTCTTGCGTGTTCTTAAGTATTTATCGTAGGTGATATCCAATACGTTATCAGCCAGTGCAAACGAGCAAATGCCGAATAACCCCGAAACAATCGCTCTTATCAGGCGTCTGCTTACCGGAACGGAATAAACCATTCATCTTGCCTAAACCGGGCACCAGTGGGATGCTGTTGTTGTGGGATTCTTTTGACATTGGTGCGGTGAAAACGGGCGTCCCGTTCGGCTAAGCTCACGGCCGAAGCCTTCGGGACAGCCGCTACGCAGGGAGTTATTGAAATGATGTTGCGTCGTGCTGCATGGCGATTATGGGGCGTGGGATTGTTGTGTCTGTTGGTCGGGTGTGAACACGATGGCCGCACGGCGAGCATGGTCGATTCGCAGATTGGCAGCGGTTCGCCGCCGTTGGTGACGGGAAAGTTATTGGAAGATCGCTTTGCCGAGGCATCGCAGGATGTGGGCAGCTTGCCGATCAACATAATTTCCAGCCCGGATGGCCAATACGCATTGACCACGGATGCCGGCTTTCACGAAGCAGTCTGGGCGATTCGCATCAGTGACGGCAAGGGGACGGGCAATGTTGATTTCGGCGGAGTACAGCCGAGCGGCCGGCGCAAAAGCAACGGCCTGTATTACGGCCTGGCGATCGGGCCGGATAACACCGTATACGCCGCGCAGGGGCATCGGGGGAGCATCGCGGTTTTGCAGTTGAATAAGGACGGCTCGCTGTCGGCCAAGGGAACGATCAGCGGCAAATCTTCCGATTTCCCCGCCGGGCTGGCGCTCGATGATCGCGGACTGCTATACGTCGCCAACAACGATCCAACCGGCGGCCCAACTACCTTTGAAGCACCGGCGAGCGTGGCGATTTTCAACGTCAAAACCGGCAAGGAAGTCGGCCGGTTCAAATTCGACAATACCATCGCCGGCACCTCCAATTTTCCGCTGGCGGTGGCGGTGCTGCGCGATGGCAGCAAATGTTATGTCTCCAGCCAGCGCGACAGCTGCGTGTACGTGTTGCAAACGGCCGATCCAACCAAACCGACGCTGCATGGCACGATCGCCAGCGGGTCGCATCCAGACGGTTTGATTTTTAATCGAGATCAATCACGGCTGTTTATCGCCAATGCGCACAGCGACACCATTTCATTTGTGAACACGGAAGATGATGCGATCACCGCCACGGTGTTGCTGCGTCCGGAGATTGCCCGGAATCTGCCCGGTGCGACACCGACGGGCATGGCATTGTCGCCGGATGAAAAAACGCTGTACGCCGCACTGGGGGATATGAATGCGGTCGGCGTGGTGGATGTTTCCAGTGCATCGCTGCTTGGTTATGTGGCCGCCGGCTGGTATCCAACGGGTGTGGTGGTTGCGCCCGATGGCAAGCGGCTTCTGGTCGCCAACGCCAAGGGAATCATCGCGCGCCATCCCAATCCAGCTTTTCCTGCACCAGGAAACAAGACGCTGCAACTGCTCGAAGGCGACGTCACAATCGTTGCCGCACCCAAAAATGATGCGGACTTGAAAGAGCGCACGGAGCGTGTGCTGGAATTGAATCGTCTGATACCTCGATTTGTGAAGGCCGAGAATCCGCTGAAAGATGTCGGCCTGGCCGCGGGAAAAATCACACACGTGATTTACATCATCAAGGAAAACCGCACATACGATCAGGTGCTCGGCGACATGCCGCAGGGCAACGGCGATCCGAAGCTGGTCTTATTCGGCAAGCAGGTGACGCCGAATTTGCATGCGATCGCCGACCGCTTTGTGCTGCTGGATAATTTTTACGCCTGCGGTGAAGTCAGCGGCGATGGTTGGGTCTGGAGCACGCAGGGGCAAGCCAATGAGTACACCATCAAGAACGTGCCGTATCAATACAGCCATCGAGGCCGCACCTTCGATTACGAGGGAACCAATAACGACTATCCAACCGGCGGATTTCCCGCAGTGGGGCCGGATGGGAAGCCGTTGTCCGATGATCCGAAATTCGCCGGCGGCGCTAAACCCGTGCCCGATGTCGCCGAAGGCCCGGGCAAACATATTTGGGACGATGTGCTGCTGAAAAAGTTGACCTACCGCAATTACGGATTCTTTGAAAATATCGGTGTGGAAAAAGACGGTAAAGTCATCATTCCGGGTAACTATCCTTCCGTAGCGGCATTGCAACCGCCGGGCCACGATTTGGCGGGAGTCAGCGACATCGATTTTCGCAAATTCGATTTGGAATACGCCGACGGCGAAGCCCCGTCGCAGTTGGCCCAACAGATGCACGATAGTAAATATCTGCGTCCGGTGAAGGTGTATGGCAAATACCACGCGACCTGCCGCTTCGATGAGTGGAACCGGGAATTTCAAATGATGCTGGCCAAGGATCCGACCGGCGCGGCGGTGCCGAACTTTATGACCGTCCGCCTGGGAGACGATCACACGATGGGCGCCAATGCCGACATGCACACGCCGCGGTCGATGGTGGCGGACAATGATTATGCGGTGGGGGAATTGGTGGCGGCCGTCAGCCACAGTCCGATCTGGAAATCGACGGCGATTCTAATTGTCGAAGATGATGCCCAGAACGGCCCGGATCATGTCGATTGCCATCGCTCGACGGCTTACGTCATCAGTCCATGGATTAAAGCGCACAGCGTGGATCATTCGTTTCAGAATTCCACGAGCATTCTCAAAACGATCGAGTGCCTTTTGGATTTGCCGCCGATGAATCAATACGATGCGGTCGCCACGCCGGTACTGGATTGGGATTCGTCACCGAGCAACGGTGCGGCGTATGAAGCGATCATGCCGGACGCGGCGATCATCGCGGAACGCAATGCAGCATCGAACCAATCCACGCCGGTCAGCCCCGAAGAAAAAGCCATGCTCGAGCAAAGCAAGGCGATGGATTTTACGGTCGCCGATCGCGCGCCGGCGGAACAATTGAATCGCATCATCTGGCAGACGGTGAAGGGTCCTGGTTCGGTGATGCCTGCACCAAGGCACGGGCCCATGCCGGCGCATCCGGTGGTGAAGAAGGATGATGATGACGATTAAGCCTTGATCTGGGTGCGGATGATCGTCATCAGCTCTTCAAGCGAAAATCCGGTTTTCAAGACGAATCCCTGTACGCCGAGATTGCGCACGTCGCGCTCACACACGTCATCACGCACGGCGGTCAGCACAATCACCGGTATATCCCGCCAGCGGCTAAAGCGCTGGTCGCCGCGGATGGTGGAGAGAAACTCCAGGCCGTTCATCACCGGCATCAATATATCTAATAGTACAACGTCCGGGTTATGGATTGGCAAAGCATCGAGCGCTTCCTGGCCGTTGGTGACTCCCACCGCCCGATAACCTTCGTACTGCAGCAATCGAACTAACGGCTCGCGCGCAATCGCCGTATCTTCGACCACCATGACCGTTGCGGAACGCTGCTTATCTTGTGCCATCGAAGTGACCCGTTGCCCAGCATCTGCCGTCATCTAATATATCGTACGTTCATTTGTATATCTCAAATGTGGAAATCTACCGATATCAGGAAATGTCCTATCCGATCTTCCCCATTTACCGATAAGTATCGGACGCGGTGCTTATGTATTTTCTCTAAATTATCCATCTTGTCTATTCGATATAAAAATCAGGATTAGCGTGCGCTGTCCGTGGAAATCACAAAAATCGTTTGAAGATTCTCACGAATATGACAGGCTCGAGCGGGTTGTGCCGAAAAAGTGTTGTAAGAGGAGAAGCAGCTATGGAAATGTCCTTTGCCCAAGCGTTGAACGAAGCCAAACAGGTGATCGTTCAGCAGTCGAATCGAATCAAGACGGATGCCGAGAAGATCAAGCAGCAGCAACAGACGATTGTTGATCAATGCTCGATCATCACGGACACGGAGATCAAGCTCCGGGAGCAGACCGCCGAAGCGCAAAAGCAGCAGGAGCGGATCGACGCGCTGGAGGCGAACATCGCCCAGGCCGTGGTTGCCCGCGAGCAAGCCGAGGCGATTGTCGATCGCCAGGGACAGCGCTTAACGACGATACAAGAGCAGTGCGAAGCGCAGGAAGGCCGCATCGCCGATCAGGATGCGCAAATCCAAAAGCTCCGCGCCGAACTCAGCGCCGCCCAAGAGCAAGCTCCTTCCACCGAAGATCAGCAAGCCCTCTCCGCCATGGCTGCGCTGCTGACTACCAAGAAAACCCCCACCAAAGAAAAGTCGCTGTTACGCTTGAACGATGACAACCGCGCCGAAGCGGCTTAATTTTCCAAGCGACGCTTTCAATCCTCACCAAGCCCCGCATTTGCATGCGGGGCTTTTTTCATCGCTGCCGCGTACCCTTCAGTCCCTTCGCCAACTTCCAGCTTCCGTCCGCTGATGAATCCCTCGTCAGCGCACCACACTCCGGACAACGTTCCGGCGTCCCACGCAAATCATATCCACACGCAGCGCAACGACCCATCCGCCTCCATCGCCACTGTCGCAGCCGCTGCCGCCTCTGTCGCATCGTTAATGCTACCCGCGATAGCGGTAGAATCAGCGTCAATGGTAACGCAAACCAATAAGGCGTTACCACGTAATCTGCGACACCACCGTAATTCCATTGCCAGTCTATTCTGCGCTTCGCAATCTTGATTCCTAACGCCGACCACCTAACTACTTCTGGGTCGGCCAACTCATAAGTCGAAAACGGATAACTCCAGCGGAAAGTCCAGCCGTGCCACGAGGGCTTCTCATTCAAGTCCAGCCTCTGCCAGATCCAATGGACACCGTCTCTTTCGAAATGAATGCCGAGCGTGAGGTCACGCCAACCGCGATCGCCATTTTGCGATGCCGCGGGAAAGACATAAGCCATGGCAACAGTTGTGAAGTAAGCTGAAACCCCAAGGGTCAACATCACCGCAAATAGCAGCAGGGAGGACGCCGTCGCCACGTTTTTCAACCAACGACGCATTGTCGAATCATACCGCACGTTGATTTATCTGTCGTTCGCGCCCATCTTTTAGCAATGCCCTCGCCGCTTTGGATCACCGAGCTTTCGACTGATCAGCAGATTCAGGATGCTTTTGATTTGATGGCCGTGATGCGCGGCGAACTGAAGCGGGAGCAATTTCTGGAGGATGTGCGGCTGCTGGAACTGGACGGCTATCGGCTGGTCGGCGGGTTTATGGACGACAAGCTGGTCACGCTGGCAGGCGTGCGGCGGGCGCATTCATTGGCGCGCGGGCCTTATGCGTTCATCAATGATCTGGTCACGCATCCGGATTATCGGGGGCGGGGATATGCCACGGAACTGCTGCGGTTTATCGCCGCGGCGGCGGTGGGGCAGGGATTGCCGATGATTTGTTTGAACAGTTATCCGGAGGCGATGCCGTTTTATGAGAAATTGAAATTCCAGAAGATGGATGTCGTGCCGTGTTGGATTGAATCGGGGGTGTTGGCGGGGTCGGGCGAACGGTAATGGATGGAAAACGCGCGGCCCTTCGGGCCTGCCGCTATGCGGGGGAGGTGGGGTGGACGCCTTGGGTGGCGCAGTTGGCGCAGTCTTTGTCCTGGCAGGGTTCGATGTGGGCGGTGGCGTTGCCGCTGTGGAGGGCTTGTTCGATTTCGTATTCGATTGTGCTGGCGACGGCGTGGCCGCGCTGGATGTCCCAGGTGTTGGGCACCATCAGATGAAAATCGACCCAGTGATAGCGGCCGCTGTGGCGATGGCGCAGCTTGTGATACGAACAAATCCTCGGCTCCTTGCCGTTGGGGCCGACGTGGGCGTCGAGAATGCCGATGAGCAGTTTCTGATCGGAAAAATCCTGCTCGTCCATCAAGCCGGCGGCGCTGCGGCGAAGTAATTTGTAGCCGGTGTGGGTGATGTAGAGGCCGATGACCAACGCTCCGATCGGATCGGCATAGAGCCAGCCGGTCATTTTCACGACCAGCAACGCCACCAAGGCGGCGGCGCTGCTAGCGGCGTCGCTGAGCAGGTGCCAGCCATCGGCTTCGATGGTCATGGATTCGACGCGCTTGCCCGCCTGGATCAAATAGCCGCCGAGCAATCCATGCACGGCCATCGCCACCGCCACCAGAAAAGCGCCGGCTTCCAGCCTCGCCACCGTATGGGCTCCTTGATGGATGCGCCAAATTTCCAGGACCGATTCGCCGAAGATCAAAAGCGCGGCGAGGATGATCATGCCGCCTTCGAATGCGGCGGAGAGAAACTCGATTTTGCCGTGGCCATACGGATGATCGACATCCGCGGGGCGGTGTGCGGTGGAAAGGGCGAATGTCGCAAAACCGGCGGCGGCGATGTTGACGATGCCTTCCAGCGCATCGGACAAAATGGCGGCGGAGCGGGTGTAGTAATAGGCGAGAAATTTCACGCCCAGCATGAGAACGCCGACGCTAAGGGAAACCAGCACCGCCCGGGCTTCGGGCCGGGGAATGTGACGAAAAAATCGACTGAATAAACTGGGCATAATTCTCGAGCACCCGCGGACGTCCGCCGATCTACCGATTTATACCAAGAACTCTACGCGGAACTGCCGTAAATCACTTAGGCGTCACAGGTTTAGCTCGCACAACACGGATGCTTCTCATTTTCCTCACACTTTTCCCGCATTAAACCGCGGTTTTGCGGAACTGTACTATGGCGGCCGCTTTGCGCTAACGGCCAGCGGTGCCGCTGCGTTAAAAGGGTAACTTGCCGGGCGCGGGACCGATATTGCGGGTTCCCGGATTTTGTGACCGATGCTATGACCGTTTCCGTATGCAGTTGCGGGAAGGCGGCCTTGCGGGAGTACGAAAATGCGTAAGTTGTGTTGGGGTGCCTTGGCCATGGCGGTCTTGGCGGCGATTCCGACGCGGGCCATTATTACCAACGGCTCGCCGGATAGCAGTGACAGCGATTGGGACGGCGTCGGCTTGCTTGAGCCGAATAACACGCAGGTCTATTCCCCCGCCAGCGGCGTGCTCATCGATTCTCTGCACGTGCTGACGGCGGCGCATGCCGTTTACGACTCGCAAACCGGCAGCGCGATCAGCCCGAGCATCATGACTTTCGAGCTGGGCAGCTCCAGTTACGATGTCTCTTCCATTGCCATCGATCCAAGTTTCACCGGCACCGATCAATATGATATCGCCGTCCTCACCTTGTCCAAGCCGGCAACGGGACATACCACCTATGCTTACAACACGCCGAGCCTGATCCCCACTGAAACCGGCAACCAGTCGACCATCGTCGGCTACGGTTTCGGTGGAACCGGCTCGGGCGGTCAGGACCAGACCGATTATCCGATCGGCACGCAGCGCGCCGGCGTCAACGAGATCGATCAGGATACCGATTCCAATCGCATGGTCCCTAACGTGGTCAGCGGCGGCACCGAACAACTCGCCCCCGGCCTGCTCGTGTTTGATTTCGATCAAGTCGGAGCCGGCAACGGCCCCCTGGGCGGCCCCGCTCTCGGCACCGGTGAAGCCGACACCACCGACGGCGACAGCGGCGGCCCAATGTTCGAATATGATTCGGCGCTCGGTAAGTACGTCATCGTCGGCATCACCACCGATGGCGAAGATGATAATCCCGAATACGGCGACATAAGTTGGGGAACTCGCGTTTCGGATTATGACAGCTTTATCGAAAGTATCGTGCCGGAGCCGGTGGGATTGGTTCCGGTAATGTTTGGGTTGATCGTTGGACTCAAGCGCCGCTGGAAAAAACTAACCACGGATGACACGGATAAATCTAAATCAAAATGAAGAGGAATTTATCCGTGTTATCCGTGAAATCCGTGGTTCATCTTCCTATCGAAGGCGCGCGATTTAAACACGAACTGTCTTATCGCCACCGTCCTTCATGCCATACATAATGCCCGCCGCGGTGTTCCCAATTGCCGGCGACCCATACGGCTCCGGGATGCGGGCGCCGCCCCCAGTGGCCGCCGGTCCAGACCCATCGACCGCCGACGAATCCCCAATATCCGCCGATCCAGATGTAATCCGGGCCGGGTGCGACGCCAACTACTTCGGTCTGTTCGGCCGGCGGTGCTTCATTAACGGTGACCTCCCCGGCGACAGGAGCCGGATAGGCGCGCACGACGCAGCCGGTCATGGCGGTTAATGGAGCGAATGTTGCCAAGGCGAATAAACTTTTTCGACACCACTGTTTCATAGTTGTCTCCGCGTTTGAACCATGGGCGATTCTTCGATAATACAGACCCGCCATGAGCGGCAGGGTTAGCAGGAGCTTGACACACAATTCGCGTCGTGCATAGGGAAGAAAAAGACCCCGGCTTGTTAGAAGCCGGGGCCTTGGTAAATTCAAAAGTGGAATTACCGAAACCGGTTACCGAGCTGTGCGGCGCAAGCGGCCTCGGCAGCTCAGCGCCAGAGCAGGAATCACGAGCAGGCCGGCCCAAGCACCTGCGGGAAGCGGAGTCACCGCGCCGCCGCCGCCTTCGCTGAAGCCACCCTCACTGAAGTTTGAGACAACTTGGTTGCCAGCGCTGCTACCGCTGTTACCACCGCTGCCGCCTGCGCTTGCATCGCCACCAGCCGAGTTATTCACGTTGCCGGAGTTAGCCGAAACAAGGTCGGGTGAGGCGGTGCCGCCGACGGATTCGCCGCCGCTGTCAAGATTGGCGCTGTCAGCACCAGAATCGACATTGGCCACGGCTTCATTGTTCGCCTTCGGCGAGTCGCTGGTGGAAGCTCCATCTCCTTGCAGCAAGGATGCCAGATCGCTGTATCCAGATGGATCACCGGCAATTTGGTCCAAAGCAACCAGGTCGCTCATGCCGAAGATTGGCACACCGGCCGTTGCGGCCAGCAAATGCTGGGCGGCGGCGCCTTGCAGGAGCGTCGCCTGGCGCGTGCGGGTGGTGTCGACCACCTTGGTCACCTTGGTGTCGGCCACCATCTCGCGCATCTTTTGCAGTTCCGATTTGTTCTGCGGGAGCGCACTCGCCTGCAGACAACCCACCCCTACCGCCCCCAGCACAATGCTGGCGGCCCATCGCTTTGTCGGACACATGACAACTCTCCTTTGAGTTCATCCCCGTTTCGGCGCTTCACGGGGATTGGTACGGGTGACCACGATAACAAAATGCTTGTGCAAAATCAATGCAAATCTTTGTGCAAAGCATTGTTCTGACAATAACTTGCACAAGATTGCACAGATATGTGGAATATGGCGAATGGACGGTGTCGGAAGGTTGGGTAAAATTGGATCGATGCTTCAGTGCCCAAAGTGCGGTTGGACGGCGGAAAAAGGCACAGCCCGGTTCTGCGCCCGCTGCGGCAACGAGTTATCGGACGAAATAGAGCAAGATTCGCAAATTGCTCCGTCGATCCCTCCAATCCATTTGGAACCACATCGCCGGCTGCTCACGCCACTTTTTCTTCTCAGCGTGGGGATGCTTTTGGCGGGGGCAATTGTAGCAGGCAGCGGCGAGGAAGATGCACTCGGTTGGGTGCTCGTCGGATTTGGATTGCCTTGCCTGCTGATTTCGGTGCTACATCGGCAACGCCATTAGCATTATCATCGAAACACATGCGCTCACTGGTGATACGGGTGAGCAAGGGAAGGATTTTTCAGACATGAATGTGACAAATATGCAAGCGAAGCTCAAAGTGATCGGCCAGGAACAGGTGCTGCGATATTTCGACAAGCTGCCGCCGGATGGGCAGCGCAAGCTCGCCGAGCAATTGGCCTCGCTCGATCTGGATGTTTTGGCGGAACTGCTGCACACCTATGTGAAGCAGAAACCGCCGGTCGAGATTCCGCATCACTTTGATCCGGTGCAAGCGTATCCAAATCAACCCGGGCCCGAGCATGTGAAGCTTTATCAAGATGCCCAGCGGCGCGGGCAGGAATTATTGAAGCAGGGAAAGATCGGCGCGTTTCTTGTCGCCGGCGGACAGGGGAGCCGGCTTGGGTATGAGGGGCCCAAAGGGGAATACCCGGTAACGCCGATCAAGGGCAAGCCGCTGTTTCAGGTTTTCACCGAGCAATTGCTGGCCCACGGGCGCGACTGCGGCAAAGCGATTCCGTGGTACATCATGACCAGCACCACCAACGACGCCGCCACGCGCGCATTTTTCCAAAAGCATCACCATTTCGGATACGACCCGGCCAATGTTTTCTTTTTCGTGCAAGGCATGATGCCCGCCTTTTCCTTCGATGGAAAAATGTTGCTGGCGGCGAAGGATTCACTGGCCCTCAGCCCCGACGGCCACGGTGGTTCGCTGCGGGCACTGGCCAAAAGCGGCGCACTGGCCGACATGAAACGCCGCGGAGTCGAGCATTTGTCGTATTTCCAGGTGGATAATCCGCTCAATCATTGCGTCGATCCGCTGTTCATGGGTCTGCACGATTTGACCGGCAGTGAAATGAGCAGCAAGACGATTCCCAAATCCAGTGGTCTCGAAAAGGTCGGTAATTTTTTACTCGTCGATGGAAAAGTGCAGGTGATCGAATACAGCGATCTGCCGGAAAGCCTCGCTTTGCAAAAACTGCCGGATGGCAATCTGCGTTTCAACGCCGGCTCGATCGCCATCCATGCTCTGCGGGTGTCGTTCGTCGAGCGGCTCAATCAAGGCGGCAGCTTGAAACTTCCCTGGCATCGGGCGGAGAAAAAAGTGCCGTATCTGGATCACGACGGCCAGCTCGTGAAACCCGAAAAGCCCAATGCGGTGAAATTGGAGCAATTTGTGTTCGACGCCATTCCGCTAGCCGATCATGCCATTGTTTACACCACTGATCGGGCCGAGGAATACTCCCCGGTGAAGAATGCCGAAGGCAACGATTCACCGGCAAGCAGCAAACGGGATCAGATTCGCCGCGCCGCCCAGTGGCTCAAGGCCGCGGGCGTGCAGGTTCCGGAAAAAAACGGCGACGTGGATGCGGTAATCGAAATCTCTCCAATATTCGCCGAAAACGCGGCCAAGCTCGCCACACGCAAACTCCCCAAATCCATCGCTCCGGGGTCGAGCGTTTATCTCGGCGAGTGAGGAGGGAGTCAGCAAGGCATGGCGGACGGTACCGCCGTTTTTGCCGGCGTGGTTCAGCAATTCGGGAGCATACATATGGCAACCGGAGTGTCTGCTCGTATGCGAGTCGTTCAAGGCGACATCACTCGGCTGCGGGTCGATGCAATTGTTAACGCTGCCAATGAATCGCTGCTGGGCGGCGGCGGAGTTGATGGGGCTATCCACCACGCGGCCGGCCCGGAACTTCTTGACGAATGTCGAAAATTGGGAGGGTGCCCCACCGGACAGGCCAAGCTGACCAGCGGCCATCGATTAATGGCGCGGTACATTATCCACACGGTCGGGCCGGTGTACGACGGCGGCCACCAGGAGGCTGAGCTGTTGCGGTCATGCTATTGGGAAGCACTTAGTCTGGCATCGGAAAAGCTTCTGGAAACAATCGCTTTCCCCTGCATTTCGACGGGAGTATATGGCTACCCCAAACTGGAAGCGTGTGATATTGCCGTTTCCACCGTGGTTGAGTGGCTGGCGAAACACGATCTGCCTCGACTTATAACGTTTTGTTGTTTTGATCCCGAGGATGCCAATTTATATCGTGCCCGCTTGCGGACTTAAAGATTTAAGGCCTCAGTACGCTGATCTGCACGATTGATATTGGCCAGCGGTTTGGTAGTGTGGCTCTTGTAGTGGCAAGGTTGCCCTATGAGAACAGATTGCATGTTTTCAATTCATTCGGCGTTGGGAAAAGGATGTCCCCATGCTGCTGCACGATTTATTTTATGAATTTGATGCCGCGCTGGATTTAACCGGCATCCCGCAAGGCCCCGTGGCTGGTGTTCGGGATGACTCGCGGCTGGTAAAACCGGGTGATCTGTTCGTCGCGCGGCCGGGTTCGCAAACCGATGGCAACCGGTTTATCACCGATGCCGCCGCGCGCGGAGCCATCGCCATCGTTGCCGAATCCAAACGAGCCGACATTACCACGCCGCAGATTGTCGTGCCGTGTGCCGCCAAGGCCGCCGGATTGCTCGCCCAAATCTTTCGCCAGCACCCGAGCCGAAAAGTCAAAACCATTGGCATCACCGGCACCAACGGTAAGACGACCACTACTTATTTGATTCGCCACCTGCTAAACCGATACCGCCAGAAATGCGGGTTGATCGGCACGGTTGAAATCGATGATGGTCGGACCTGCCGGGAAGCCGCGATGACAACACCCGGGGCTTGCGAGCTGGCGGATTTGCTGGCCGACATGCGCGATCACCAGACTTTCCGATGTGCGATGGAAGTCTCCAGCCATGCGTTGGATCAGCATCGTGTCGCCGGCATCGAGTTTGCCGCGGCGGGGTTTACCAATCTGACGGGCGATCATTTGGATTACCACAAAACCATGGATGCGTACGCCGCCGCCAAGGCGAGGTTGTTTGCGTCGCTGGATGCGACGGCTCTGGCGGTGCTCAACGCCGATGATAAATGGTCAGCGGTGATGGCCGGGAAATGTTTTGCGCGGGTGATTCGCTATGGATTTATGGGTGGAGCCGATTACCAGGCTCGTGATATCAAGATCGACAGCACGGGTAGTCATTTCATCCTGGTAGCTCCTGACGGCCGTGTGGAAGTGGCGATGGGCTTGATCGGTCGGCACAACATTGAAAATGCTCTGCTCGCCGCCGCCCTGGTTTGCGAAACATTCGGGCTGACGGTTCACCAGGTAGCCGCCGGTTTGAAAGATGCCGCCGGTGCTCCCGGCCGTCTGCAGCCCGTGCGCAAGGGACAACCTTTTGGCGTGCTGGTCGATTACGCCCATACCGATGATGCTCTCGATAATGTGCTCAGCGCCCTACGTCCGCTGGTCAAGGGAAAATTGCGCGTCGTCTTCGGCTGCGGCGGCGATCGAGATGCCACCAAGCGGCCCAGGATGGCCCAAATCGCCGAGAAGTGGGCCGATGTGATTTACGTCACTAGCGACAATCCGCGCACGGAGGATCCACACAAAATTCTCGAGCAAATCACGACTGGATTCGCCGCGCCATCAACCAAAAAAATCTACCGGCAAGTCGATCGGGCCTTGGCGATCGAGCAAGCACTCAATGACGCCCAGGCGTGGGATGTCGTCCTGCTTGCGGGCAAGGGACATGAGAATTACCAGATCGTCGGCACGGAAAGACGCCACTTTGACGATGCAGAAGAAGCAGCGCGCGTGCTGGCCGAGCGCTTCGCCCCGACCGCGCGGTGAAAAACCAAATGGTTCTCAAACCTTCCCATTCGCGTAGCGGCTGCCCCGAAGGGGCGCTCGCCGAGGGCCACCATCGATGAAACCCCTCACCCTCCAAGAAATTCGCCGAACCGTTGGCGGGCGATCAACGCAAGCCCTGCCGGCGGTCGGCCCAAGCATCAGCGCCATCTGCACCGACACCCGCCACATGCAGCCGAATTCCCTGTTCATCGCTTTGTGCGGCGAAAATTTTGACGGCCACCGCTTTCTCCAGGACGCCGCGGCCGGTGGAGCGATCGCCGCGGTGGTTTCGAGCGTGCCGGAGAACGCGCCGCCATCTCTGCAATTGATTATCGTTCCCGATACCCGCATCGCGCTCGGCAAACTCGGCGCACTGGTTCGCAAGGGATTGCGCTGCAAGGTGATCGCCGTCGCCGGCAGCAACGGCAAAACCAGCACCAAGCGATTGATCGACGCCGTGCTGGCTACCAAACTCAAGGGGTCGTATTCCCCCAAAAGTTTCAACAACGACATCGGCGTGCCGCTGGCCATTTTCGCCGCCGAATCGGCCCACGATTATCTGATCCTGGAAATCGGCACCAATCATCCCGGCGAGATCAGCAACCTGACCAAAATCGCGCAGCCTGATATTGCGGTGCTGACCAATTGCTCGGCGGAGCATTTGGAATTCCTCGGCGATATCGCCGGCGTGCGCCGGGAAAATGCCTGCATCATCGAAGCCCTGAATCACCGCGGGCTTCTGATCGTCAACGCCGATGATCCCCTTCTGCTCGACGCCGTCGCCGATTATCCGGGAAACAAAGTCACTTTCGGCTTCGGCTCGCACAACGACTTGTTTCCCACTGATCTGCATGCTGATGAAACCGGCGTGCAGTTTATGATGAATGGCCGCGTGCCGATTTCCGTGCCGCTGCTGGGCAAACACACGGCCGTCAACGCCCTGGCGGCCATCGCCGTGGGCATGCGGCTGCGGATTTCCGAGGCGGATATCGTGGCCGGCTTGAGCGTGGCCAAGGGACCGGAAATGCGCCTGCAACTGGATCGCGTCGGTGATATCACCCTGCTTAACGATGCGTACAACGCCAATCCCGCTTCCATGAAAGCGGCGCTGGAAACCTTGCAATCACTTCCCACGCAAGGCAGGCGCATTGCGGTCCTCGGCGATATGCGCGAGCTGGGCGTCACCAGCGATCAACTGCACGAGGAAGTCGGCGAATTTGCCGCCCGATGCAATTTGGATGAGTTGGTCTGCATCGGAAATCTCGGCCGGCTGATTGCCGAAACCGCCCGCAAGGTCGGCATGGCGGAAGATCGCGTGCGGCTTTTCCCCGATGCTGACAGCGCTGCCCTGCACATGCCCCGGGGCATCACAGGCGGAGATGTGGTTCTGCTCAAAGCTTCCCGCGGCATCGGCCTGGAAGTGCTTGCGAAGGCGATTAAGGAAAACCGAAGCAAAAAGAAAGAAGCTCACGCAGAGCCGCAGAGCCGCAAAGTTTAATCTCTGCGTCTCTGCGTGAGAATGATTTTTTTATTCATGCTGCTGTTGCTGATTGAAAAATTTCTTCCCTGGCTCGAAGCCCATCATCTGGGGTTCTTCCGTGTTCTGACGCGCGAGCAGGATCCGTTTCGGCAGGTGATTGCGGTGATGATCAGCTTCGTGCTGTGCATTTTGCTCGGGCCGCCGGTCATTCGCTGGCTGCGGTGGCAAAAGATCGGCGATATCCCGTCGTTCGATCAAGCGAAGCTCGATGAACTGATGAAAAGCAAGAAAGGCACGCCGACTATGGGTGGCGTGTTCGTTCTGGCCTCAGTGATCCTCTCGACTTTGCTGCTCGCCGATGTTCGCAATTTTCACGTGCAGATGGCCCTGCTGTGCATAGTGTGGCTCGGAGCCGTCGGCATGACCGATGATTGGCTGAAGCAAACCGTCGGCCGCCGCAATGGCAACCGCCAGGGACTCACCAGCCTAGAAAAAATCCTCCTGCAAATCGGCCTGGGCGTGCTACTTTCCTATTTCACTTTCCAGCACGGCCAGCATGTCGAAGATGCCCACACGCTGTTTTTTCCCTTTTTCAAGAATTTGAAAATCCCGCTTAATTGCGCCGGCTTCGTGATACTCGGCACGATGGTGCTGACCGGCGCGAGCAACGCTGTGAATCTCACCGATGGTTTGGATGGGTTGGCTGCCGGGATCATGGCGATCGTCAGTTTTTCCTTTATGGTGCTGGCCCTGATCGCCGGGCAATTGCTGGTCGCCAAGAAACTGCTCATGCCGCACGTGAATTACAGCGAAGAAATGGCCGTCATCGCCGCCGCCATGACCGGATCGTGCCTCGGTTTTTTATGGTTCAACTGCAACCCGGCGAAAGTTTTCATGGGCGACACCGGCTCGCTCGCCCTGGGCGGCCTGATCGGTTACATCGCCATGGTGATCCGCCAGGAATTCATGCTCTTTTTCGTCGGCGGCATTTTTGTGCTCGAAGCGCTCTCGGTGATGTTGCAGGTGAGTTATTTCAAATACACGAGGCGCCGCTTCGGCGAAGGCAGGCGCATCTTTCTTTGCTCCCCGCTGCACCATCATTTTCAACGCAAAGGCTGGACCGAATCGCAGGTGGTCGTGCGCTTTTGGCTTGTGAGCGCCATGCTGGCGGCAATGGCGCTGGCAACGGTGAAATTACGCTAAAAGCGGACACCTTTCTCATCTTTGGAGGCGCGGCCTTACACCGGCGAGCGTAAAATCCCTCCAATGGATGCCAGTTGGCTTTTGCTATCGATGTTTTACAGCACGGTCGGCCTGGGCATGTTCATGTACGGCAAAAAAGCGGTCCGCTTCGTGCCGCTGATCGCCGGGCTGTTGCTCATGGTGCTGCCATATTTCATCAGCAGCCTGCTTTGGATGAGCGTGGCGAGTGTGGCTTTGATGGCCAGTCCGTTCTTCATCGGCGGAGAGATGTGACAAAACAGGTTAAACCCCGAGTTGCGTAGGAGCGTTTTGCGCTTGAGCGCCGCGGCAAAGGGGCAGTGGGACGATTTCATGGCTGCTTATTCAGCAGGCCCAATACTTTCTCCTTCGCCTTGGCATCCTTAATGGCCTCTGCTTTGTCGAGGGCCGATTTGCTTGGCTTCGCGCCGTGTTCCATAAGAAACTGAATCATTCCCAATTCGTTATCGATAGGGTGTTCATACTGCGCATCAAGGGCGGCAGCGTCGACAGCGCTATCCAACGGATCGCCTGGGTCGCCCGGAGCGCTATTGACATTGGCCCCGGCCTTTAGCGGGATTCTCTAGTACAAGCAGCAGTTGCTCTTTCATGGGCGATGCAGGTTCGGCACGGGCTATGTCCAGAGCATTTTTACCGTGGCGATCGCGGGCAGAGAGGGTCGCCCCTTTCTCCAGCAGCGCTCGACATATCATCGGCGCGTTCTGCTCCGATGAATACTGGACCACGTTCATAAGGATCACGCTGAGCCGTTCGCGCGCGTCCGCTGACACAGGCGCCGTAGTCGGGCTGGCCGCATAAATTCCGGCGGTTGCCAGGAAGATGGCACTTATGAACATGGAACGCACAAGTCGAGGAAAGTAGGTCAGCATTCGTCATTTCCCGGCAAAAACTCGCCGACGCGCGGCACACTCAAACACGGCGGAATTCTGTTCCAAGCGAGGAGATCTATTGCAGGATGAACCTATATGGGCCTCGGCTGACAAAGATCGCCGGCCGTTTTGCGGAAGATACCAAGGGTTCGTAGTGCTGCAAAAGATTTACTTTAAGCGACCGAAATCCAACCTAAAAAATCATCGCGAACCGCCAAAACCTCCACTCTTTTCAAACGGCATCGCCCAACCGATGCCCGCCGCCGCGTCCATTACCGTACAAACAAACTCCACCCAGCCTCAATCTCTCGCAACCACATGCCAGGCAACCACTAATGCGCGATTCTTCCTCGGCGTTCCAGCCCATGTTACATCTTGTGTAACATTTTGTAACTTAACGCCTCCACCACGTCCGATAACCATTTCGTGGAAGCGTCGATTTACCGCCTGAAATACCGCGAGATTCTCACCCTTTGCGTGATTGCCTTGCTGGGGCTGGGTGTGCTGATGGTGCAATCCGCGTCGATGCGGGTGACGGGGCAGTTGCATTGGCAATGGACGGCGGCGGGGGTGCAGCACATCAAGTTCGCCATTGCGGCTTTATGTACCTACTTTGTCGTCGGACAATTTGATTACGCCTGGCTGGGGCGCGGGAGATTGTTTCGCAATGCAACGGCCTGGTTTCTGGTGATTTCCGCGGTGCTTTGTTTGATGGTGCTGGTGCCGGGGCTGGGCAAGGAAATTAATGGGGCCAAGCGGTGGCTTAAATTTCCGCCGATTCAGCCTTCGGAACTGGGCAAGTGGAGCGTGGTGCTGTTCCTTTCCTATTGCCTGGCGTTTCGGCCACTGGATTTGAACCGCTTTCGCCGCGGGTTTTTGCCGATGGTGTTGCCACTGGGGGTGCTGTTATTGCTCGTAGTGATTTCGGATTTTGGGACGGCGGCGCTGATTGCCGTCTGCATGGTATGCCTTTGCCTCGTGGGGAGGGTGAAATCGTGGCATCTGATGGTCGTGCTGATTCCGGCGGTGCTCATCGGCTTCTGGTTCGTCCACCACAAAGCGTACCGCTGGCGGCGGATCACCGCATTCGTCGATCCCTATTCTGCGCCGCAGAAGGAGGGATATCACATGATCCAGAGCCTGCTGAGTTTTTCCACCGGCGGGATTTCCGGACGCGGGCTGGGCAATGGCGTGCAGAAGCTGGGTTATCTGCCGGAAGATACGACCGATTTTATTTTCGCGGTCATTTGCGAGGAATTGGGATTGTTCGGAGCGCTCCTGACAATCGTGCTATATCTGGGAATTCTGTTCGTCGCCTGGCAGACGATCCGCCGGCCCCGGGATAGTTTTGGGAGGCTGCTGGCATTTGGAACGGCGTGCATGATCGGATTTCAAGCGCTGATTAACATTGCCGTGGCGACCGTGAGTGTGCCGACCAAAGGTTTATCATTGCCGCTGGTTAGCGCCGGCGGCACGGGATTGATCATCACCTGCGGGGCGCTCGGATTGCTTTACAGCATCGCCGGGCATGAACATGCGCTAACAGAATTGGCGCAGCCGCTGCAGCCGGCGCCGGCTCCCGTGCCCCAGTGGAGCATTGCGAGCACCGATCTGGCCGGGGCGTTGTAGTTCCCGCCTTCCTTGAGCGTGGGTTTGCGTTTAGTTTGAGGGCTGATGTCTGATGCTCCGATCATTTTTTTTGCAGGGGGCGGCACGGGCGGGCATTTGTATCCGGGTGTCGCCGTCGCTGAGTCGTTGCGGAAAATTTTGCCGCAAGCGCGGTCGGTGTTTTTGACGACCGGCCGGCCGATCGATCAGGTGATTCTCAAGCCAACCGGATTTGATTCGATCACGCAGCCGATTGTTCCACCGCAGTGGTCGTTTCGATTCTGGAATTCCTGGCGAAAAACGCATGGGCTGCTCCGCACGCTGCTGAAAGATTTGCGCCCGGCGTTGGTGCTGGGATTGGGTGGGTACGCTGCGGGGGTTGCCGTGAAATTGGCGGCGCGGCATGGCGTTCCAACGGCTCTGATAAATCCAGATGTAATTCCCGGCAAGGCCAATCGGTGGCTGCTGCCTCGGGTGCGGAAGGCGTTTTGCCAATTCGAGGAAACGGCAGAACATGTTCCGGCCGGCGAGCGGAGCAAATTGGTCGTCACCGGCTGTCCAATCCGCGCTGATTTGCAGCATCTTTCGGATCGGGCAGCGGCGATGGCGAATTGGGGTTTGAAACCGGAATTGAAAACGCTGGTGGTCACCGGTGCATCGCAAGGGGCCAAGACGGTTAATGAGGCGGTGGTCGAAGTGTTCAGCACATTTCGGCCCAGCGGCTGGCAGGTGCTGCATTTGGCGGGGCAGGATCATGGCGAAGCAGTCGCCGCGGGGTATCAAAAATCGGCTGATCCGATTCCACATCGAGTGGTTCCGTTTACCAGCGATATGGCGGATGTTTGGGCGATCGCCGATCTGGCGGTGAGCCGCTCGGGGGCCAGCAGTTGCGCGGAATTGACGGCCTGCGGCGTGCCGTCGATTCTGCTGCCGTATCCATTTCACAAAGACATGCACCAGCGGCTCAACGCCCAGGCCCTGCAGGAGCGCGGGGGGGCGGAATTGATTGACGATCAGCGGGATGCCAAAGCCAACGCGCAAAGATTGCAGCCTATTTTGCAAACCCTGATGACCGACGATCCTCAGCGTCAGAACATGGCGACCGCCGCCAAAAAAATGGGTCGTCCCGGCGCTGCCGATGCCGTGGCGGGTGAATTGGTGAAACTGATTGGGCTGGACCGATGAAGGGAGTCGGCCGCTTACCGCTTACTTCGTGCGCGGCTCTTGGTCAGCGCGAAATTCGGGAGTACGATGCTCTGCGACGTGTCTGTGACTTCGGAAGAATCGACATCTCGATCGCGGCCTGGGGCGGCCAGCAGCCGATTTGCGGGCAAGCGGGTGCATTTTATCGGCATCGGCGGCAGCGGCATGAACGGCCTGGCCAATGTGCTGCTCGATTCCGGGGCAATCGTCAGCGGATCGGAACCCAAAGCCAACGAGCAAACGCGCGCATTGGCCGAACGCGGCGTGAAAATCTCCGAAAATCAAATCGGTGAGCTGCTTTCCCCGCAAGTGAATCTGGTGGTACGCACCGCCGCCGTGCCGGATTGGAACGCGGAATATAAGGCAGCCAAAGCGTACGGCATTTCGACGATCAAATATTCCGAGTTGCTTGGGCAGGTAATGCAGGAACGGCTGGGCGTTGCGGTGGCCGGCACGCACGGCAAATCCACGACCACCGCCATGATCAGCTACGCCTTGTCGGCTTGCGGGGCCGATCCGAGTTTTGTCATCGGGGCCACGGTTCCGCAGCTTGGCGGCAGCGGCAGCCGATCGGGATCGGGTAAGGCTTTCGTCGTGGAGGCCTGCGAGTTTGACCGCAGTTTTCACAAGCTCCATCCTCACATCGCGCTGATCCTCAACGTGGATGCGGAGCATTTTGATTATTTCAAGGGAGGTTTGGCGGACATCGTCAGCGCATTTGCCGATTTTGCCGCGCTGGTGCCGCCGCAGGGACGGATGATTGCCAACGGACAGGATGCCAACGTCGCCGCGGCTTTGAAGGAGCATGTTGGCCCGATCGAATGGGTCGGACTTTTGGATGAGCGCGAACCGACCGGTTCGGTTGCCTCGAGATTGACATGGGTGGGGCGCGTCATCGGCCTGGAAGCGGGATGCTATGTCGGAGAAATTCGCCGTGATGGACAGGTGGTGGCGGAACTGAAATTAGCCGTGCCGGGGAAGCATAACTTTTTCAACGCCGTTTTTGCCGTCGCGGCATGTTGCGCCGTCGGGGTTGATCCGGCACAGGCGGCCGAGGCGATCAGCGCGTTTATCGGCGTGGATCGACGGCAAAGCGAGATCGGCCGGTGCAATGGGGCGATCATTGTGGATGATTACGGCCATCATCCAACGGAAATTCGAGCAACGCTCAAAGCCCTGCGCGAAAAATATCAACCAAAGCGATTGTTCTGCGTGTTTCAGCCGCATCAGCACAGCCGCACGCGCTTTTTCCTGGAGGATTTCGCCGCCAGCTTCATCGCCGCCAGCGAAACGATTGTGCCGGACATTTATTTTGTGCGCGACAGCGAAGCCGAACGACAGCGCGTCAGCAGCAGCGATCTAGTCGAACGCATCATCGATCACGGCCAGGATGCCCGGCATATTCCGAATCTGGCTGATATTCCGACGTATCTGCGCAGCAAAGTGGGCGAGGGCGATGTCGTGGTGACCATGGGAGCGGGAGATGTTTGGAAAATTGCGCGGGAAATGGTGCAGGCGTAGACAAATCCCGGCCGGAGGCCGGGGCTAAAGGACGGATCTTTGCATACCGTCGAATGGTCGCGCCGGAATTGCCGCCTTGTCACCTCGCTTTGTTTGTTGTATTTCCTACCGCGACGTTGCCGTGGGTATGACATTGATGGACAAATCCTCCGTATTTGCCGGTCTGGAATCGATCGTCCAGGAGAATTATCCGCTGGCCAGGCACACGTGGTATCAAATCGGTGGTCCCGCGCGCTATTTCGTGCGGCCGACCGGCGTGGATGATTTGCAGCAGGCAGTCAAGCGGTGCCTTGAGAACAATGTGCCGATGTATGCGCTGGGCCTGGGCGCGAATCTGCTGGTAGCCGACGAAGGTGTCAACGGGGCGGTGTTTCGCTTCGATCAGGAACATTGGCGCAAAGTCAAAATCGACGGAGCGTCGCTGGAAGTCGGCGCCGGGGTGGACATGCAGAAGCTGGTGCTGCATGCCTGCCGCAGCGGGTTGTCCGGCATCGAATGCTTGGCAGGAATTCCCGGCACCATCGGCGGCGGCATTCGCATGAACGCCGGCGGCAAATACGGCGACATCGGCTCCGTGGTCTGCCGCGTTGGGGTGATGGATCAATCCGGGTTAATGTTCGATCGCCATAAAGATGATCTGGTGTTCGATTACCGCAGCACCAATATCGTCGCCAAGTTCATTCTGGGCGCCACGCTGCGATTGGAAGAAGACGATCCGCAGCGGATCATGCGGAAGGTCAAAGAGATTTGGATGTACAAGCGGAACAGCCAGCCGCTGAGCACCAACAACGCCGGCTGCATTTTCAAAAATCCCCGCGGCCTGAGCGCCGGCGCCCTGATCGATCAAGCCGGATTAAAGGGAATGAAAATCGGCCAGGCGGAAGTCAGCGACAAGCACGCCAATTTCATCATCGCCCATAAAGGCGCGACGGCCAAGGATGTCTTGAACTTGATCCAGATCATCCGGGAAAGGGTGCAGCAAAAAGAAGGCATCCACCTGGAAAGCGAAGTGCAAGTGTGGGGCGTGTCGTAATCGAATCGATTCCCGAATAATATTGCATCGCGTAGCGGCTGTCCCGCAGGGACGCGCGTCTAATTGATCCTCATCGAGAAAAGCGCATGAAAGTGACAGTGTTATACGGCGGTCCCAGCAGCGAGCGTGAAGTCAGCCTCGTCAGCGGCAAGGCCGTCATCGAAGGCCTCAAATCCGCCGGCCACGATGTGTTCGCCAGCGATGTTTCCCCGACCGATCTGAAAGGCCTGGACCATCCGGCCAACGTGATCTTCCCGGTTCTCCACGGCGTATTCGGCGAAAGCGGCGAGCTGCAGGAAATTTTGGAGCAGCGCGGCCTGCCGTTCGTCGGCAGCGGCTCCAAGGCATCGCGGCTCGGCATGGACAAGGTGGTCACGAAAAGAGCGTGGGAAAAGGCGGGATTGCCGACCCCGTCATATCGAGTCATTCGCCGCGGTGAAAAGATCGGCGACATTCCCGGTTCATGCGTTGTCAAGGCGATCGGCGGCGGCAGCAGCATCGACGTGTTCGTCTGTAAGGCTCCCGCTGAAATGCCGGCCGCGGCGACCTCGGCAATTGAAAAAGTTTTGGCGCGGCATGAAACCGCCCTGGTCGAGCAATTCATCGATGGCCCGGAACTGACCGTCGGCTTGCTGGAAGAAAAACCGCTGGCGCCGATTCGCATTGTGGCCAAGGGCGAGTTTTTTGATTACGAGGCGAAATACAAATCGGCCGAAACCAAACATCTTTTCGACACCGGCCTGCCATCGGCGGTGGTGGAAAAATGCCGTGAACTCGCGGGAAAAGCCAATGCCGTGGTGGGAGCGGTGGATTTGGCGCGCATCGACATCATGCTCGACAGCGCTCACAACCCGTATCTGCTGGAGATCAACACGCTGCCCGGTTTCACGCCGACGAGTTTGCTCCCAGAGGCGGCGGCGCACAGCGGTGTGCCGTTTGCGGCATTGGTCGATCGCCTGGTGCGCCGGGCGCAGCAGCGGGGGCCGAGGAGGGGATGACAGGATGACAAGGTGAGGGGGTGACAAGGTGAAGGGGCTCGCGGTGCGTTGTTATGGGCGATGGACTTTTAATCACGCCGATTCATCCTGGGCCTTTTTCCGCCGCCGTCACACCGCCGGGGTCTAAAAGCCTTACCAACCGCGCGCTGGTGCTGTCGGTGCTGGCCGAAGGGCCTTGCACGTTGTCGAACGTGCTGCTTGCCGATGACACGCTGGTGATGCTGGATTCGCTGGGGAAACTGGGGTTTGATTTACAGATCGATCAAGCCGCTCAGACGGTTCGCATCGCCGGGCAGGGCGGCCGGATTCCACAGAAATCAGCGGAACTTTTCTGCGGCAATAGCGGCACGACGATTCGCTTTCTCACCGCACTGGCCAGCCTGGGACACGGCGACATTTCCCTCGACGGCATCCCCCGCATGAGACAGCGGCCGATCGAACAACTGGTCGATCTGCTGAAAAATCTCGGCATCCGCATCGAATACGGCGGCCAGCACGGCTTCCCGCCGCTCGTGGTTCACGCCCACGGCCTGCCCGGCGGATTAATGCACTTTCAATCCGGGCAATCGTCGCAATTTCTTTCCGCGATCCTGCAAGTCGCTCCCTATGCCCGCAAGGAAATTCAGATCGATCTGCTCGGCGATCAGGCGAGTTGGCCCTACGTGGTGATGACGATGCGGCTGATGGATGTTTTCGGCCACACGCCGCATGTCATCCGCGATCCCGGTGGTAAGCCGATTCAGATTATCGTGCCGCAGGGGAAATATGCAGCCACCGAATATGCGGTCGAACCCGACGCCAGCAACGCCAGTTATTTTTTAGCCGCCGCGGCGATTCACAAGGGGGCGAAAGTCACCGTTCAGGGCATCGGCAAACATAGCCTACAGGGCGACATCGGCTTCGCGGATCTGCTGCATGAAATGGGGGCTGATCTGATCTTCGACGATGATTTTATCACCGTCATCGGCACCGGCGAACTTCACGGCATCGAGGCGAATCTGCTGCAAATGCCGGATATGGCGCAAACTCTGGCGGTGGTCGCGCTCTTTGCCAAGGGAACCACGCAACTGACCGGACTGCAATCACTACGGGTCAAAGAGACGGATCGTGTGGCGGCACTAGCGAAGGAACTGACAAAACTCGGTGCATCCGTCATCGTGCAGGGGGACGACTTGATCATCGACCCACCACACAAACTGCGCCCCGCGGCGATTGATACTTATGACGATCACCGCATGGCGATGAGTTTCGCGGTAGCGGGGACGGCCATTGATGGTGTGGTTATTAATGATCCGCAGTGCGTGAATAAAACGTATCCGAATTTTTTTGCTGACTTGGCAAGATTGGGGTGACAGGGGGCGGAGAACCGCTTACTTCGTGCGCGGCTCTGAGGTTGATGTGATTGCCTTGCCGAGTTGCGGGACGGCGTATAGGCTGCGGATGTCATGAGTATTCTCGTCAATAAAGAAACGCGCGTCATTTGTCAGGGCATCACCGGCGAAGCGGGGGCGTTCCATACCAAGCAATGCCTGGAATACGGCACGCAAATGGTCGGTGGCGTCACGCCGGGCAAGGGGGGCAAGAAAGACGCTAATGGTTTGCCGATTTTTGATACGGTGTCGCAGGCGGTGAAGGAAACCGGGGCGTCGGCGACGATGATTTTTGTGCCGCCGCCGTTCGCTGCGGATGCGATTATGGAAGCTGCGGATGCGGGGATTGCGGTGATCATCGCCATCACCGAGGGGATTCCGGTTTTGGACATGGTGAAAGTGAAAGCGTTTTTGCGCGATCGGCCGGGGAGCGTGCTGATCGGCCCGAATTGTCCTGGGGTGATCACGCCGGGTGAGTGCAAGATCGGCATCATGCCGGGTTACATTCACACGCCGGCCAGTAAATCCAAAAGCGGCAAGAAAGTCGGCATCATCTCCCGTAGCGGCACGCTGACTTATGAAGCGGTGTGGCAATGCAGCACGCGCGACATCGGCCAGACCACCTGCGTCGGCATCGGCGGCGATCCGATCAAGGGTTTGAATTTCATTGAAGTGCTCGATTTGTTTAACAAAGACTCGCAGACCGATGGCATTATCATGATCGGCGAAATCGGCGGAAGCGATGAAACCAACGCTGGGAAGTGGGCGAAGGAAAATGTGAAAAAGCCGATGGTGGCGTTCATTGCCGGCCGCACTGCGCCGCCGGGTCGCCGGATGGGACATGCGGGGGCGATTATCAGTGGGGGAGATGATACGGCGGAGTCGAAGATTAAAAGTTTGCGCGAGTGCGGGATTGCGGTGGCGGAGAGTCCGGCGCTGCTGGGGGAGACGATGGCGAAGACATTAAGATTGAGAAGTTAGAGGTCGGAGGTGAGGAAGAGCCGCGCACGAAGTAAGCGGTTCCTGAGCATTCAAAAGAACCCCCACCCTAACCCTCCCCCTGAGTACAGGGAGAGGGAAAAAAGCCGCCCGCTTTTATCAACGTATCAGTGTGGCGGTGGTGGTACACATCAGTGCGGCGAATTCAGTTTTTCATTCACTTCAATCAGCAAACCAACGCCTTCGTCGGCGGCTTCGGCGACGCCTTCGGCTCCGTCGTTGGTGGCGATGAGCACGGCGAAGTTTTTCTTGGGGGCGATCCAAACATTGCAATACCAGATGGTGTTGGAGCCGGCGTGGGTTAGAGCGAGGCCGCCGGCCCACGGTCGCTGGGTGACGATCCAGCCACCGGCGTAATCCTGGCCCGCAATGGGCCGGGTTAGCTCCTTAAATGTTTCCGCCGATACCAGCGTCGGATGCCCTTGAGCACCGCGCATGGTTTCGGCGATGAATTTCGCCCAATCACTGATCGAGCAATGCACCTCGCCGGCCGGGGCCATCAAGGGGGCGTTGTCGATCTGATTTGCTTTGAGCTTACCGTTCTCCATCACATGGCCCCACGGCTCGTCGACTTTGCCGCGGGTTCCGGGAATGCCAAAGCCGGCGGTGGCCATGTGCAGCGGATCGAAAATCTTCTGCTTAATCACTTTTTCCCAAGGCTGGCTAGTTTTTGATTCGACGATCGCGCCGAGGATTACGAAGCTGATATTGGAATAAGAAAAATCTCCGATTGGTGTCGCCGGCGCGGCCGACAGCGCCTTTTCCACCGCCTGGCGTCGCTGGGCCATCATCGGACGATGCGTACCGTTGATCGCCCACCAATCCAAATCATGCGGCAAGCCGGCGGTATGGGTTAAAAGATTTTGCACGGTGATTTTCGCCATCGCCGAATTCATTTTCCCCGCCATATCGGGGAACAGTTCGGCCATGGTGGACTCTGGCGTGAGTTGCTTTTTGTCGATCAGTTGGCCGACGAGGATCGCGGTCATCGCTTTGGTGTCGGAACCGAGGTGGATGATGTCAGTTTCCAAAAAAGGGGCGGGATCACCGATCTTGCGGAGGCCGGTGCTGCCGAGGGCGACGATCTCGTCACCGTGAATGATGGCTCCGACGACGCCGGGCAAATTATATTTTTCGGCAAGCGGACGGAGCGTCGGGGCCAGGTCAAATGGTTTGTCGGCAGCCAATGCGGGGCCGACGGCAAAAATGAACGCGATGGTGATGGCGAGTTTTCGCATAAATCCTTTGTGGGGGAAGCATACCAGTTTCACGGCCTAAAGCGCTTAGAATATTGGTATATTGGTAGGCGATGCGGCGGACAATGATTTTGATCATCGGTATGGGGCTGCTGCTTGGCGGCAAATGGTCCGTATCGGCGGTTCATGCCGACAATTCCAGCGCTGGCGGCACCACGCGGACGGTTGCGGCCCCGGTGGATCAGCCATTGTATCCGATGAGCGATCCGCCACAGATTCAGACCATGCCGGTGATTGCGGAGTACGATCGATTTCAGGATAAAACGACGTTGCGTGTGGAGGGGATTCGGCCGGCTATTACCAAGGGTTTCTCGCGGCTATTTATCAACGCCGCCTGTTCGTATGACGGGCAAACCATCGCCGTCAAACCGAGCAAGGTGCAATTCACGCTGCTGGCAGTGTCGGATGATTATCAATACGCCGATTCCCGGGATGACCTGCTGCTGATTTTTTTGATTGCATATCCCACGCCTCCGAGTACCGCTGCGGCATCGCAACCGGCGTTGCCGCCGCTCCCGAATTCCTTGAAAATCGACGATCCGCCCGCTGGTGTCCCTGCGAGCCAACCGACCACAGTGCGGCGTGTGCGCATCCCTGTTCGGTTCGTCAAAGCCGGCACCACCAAGGACGCCAACAGCAAATGCCTTGAATCCTTCGTTGCCATTGTGGATGCGGAAGTGCTTCTGCAGCTTGTCAACGCGCCGCTGGTCGAAGGGCAGCTCGGCGGGGCGGAGTTCAAGCTCGGCGCGATGGAAAAACTTTCCCTGCGGCACTTTGCTGAGCAGGCCAAGTTGATCGCGCCGCAGCCGACTCCGGATACAGCCGGCTCGCCGCTGATTGCGGGTGTGCCGGTGCACGTCGATCCGGCGGCGCTGCACATGGCGCAGGCCAAAGTGGATGCGGCGCAGGAAAAGGTGAACGCCGCTGCGGACAATGTGTTGAATCAATTGCAGCAAAACAAGGAATACACGCAAGCCGCCAAAGCCGCCGCTGATTTGGAAGCCCGCAAGGATGCGACGCCCGCCGGTCCACAGCGATCGCAAATCAGCCAGCAATGGCTCGAAGCCCGGGCCAAGGTGAATCTGCTCAAATCGTCGGCGATGCTGGAAGATCCAGCGCTGCTGGCCGCCCGCAATGAATTGGCCGACGCGCAAAACGCCCTGCGTGCTTTGGAGTTGCTCAGCGGCGATCATGCACACGATGGGCAGCGGTGATTCTGGTTAGCTGGAAAGCGGCCATGGTGCGAAAGCATCGTTTAATCCCTCTCGGGTTCCTGCTCTTAGCGGCGCTGCCGATCTGCGCCGAGCCGGCGGCGGCCACTCGTCCGGCCAATGTGCAGCAGGCAATTGTCGAGCTGGGTGACCCACGGTTTGCCGTGCGTGAACAGGCCAGTGGTTATTTGCTGGAATATGGGCCCTCTGCCGAACCGCTGCTGGCTCGTGCGGCGATCTCGCCCGATCCGGAAGTCAGCGACCGGGCCAGGAGAATTCTCCAGGATTTTTCGCTTGGGGTTTTGCCCGATACGCCGCCGGCGGTGCGGGCGCTGCTGGCCAAATATTCCGGCGGCGATGCCACACAGAAAGAAATCACGCTGAATCAATTGAGCCGTCAGGGTGGTTATGGCAATGTGATTATCCTGCGGCTGTCATGGGAGGAAATTGATCCGGCGGTGCGGGCCAAGGCCAGGGATTTGGCGCACGAGTGCCTGCCGGAAATTCAGCGGACGGCGGGGGAGCTGGTGGCGACGTCCCATGCGGAGTCGGCGCGGCGGTTGCTGGAGTGCGCTGTCGGGGCCGGGGATGTCAATTCGGTGGGGCCACTGGCGAGGTTATTTGTGGATGCGGGGAAGGCCGAAGTTATGGCGGTGATGGGGCGGTGGTGGATGGGGTCGGGCAAGGGGAAGTGAACCCGGGGCCAGGGAGGGAACCCGGGCGAAGCCCGGGGCTAACGGAGCGTTGTCACTGTTTGACTTTGTTCCATAGGTCGTCTTCCATCTTTTGGAAATTGTCGAAACTGCTTTGCAGGCGATGGACCAGCTTGTCGACGGCCTGCGGATCGGCGTGGCCGTCCTTCAGGGCATCACGCAGGGCCACTGAGGCATCGTTGAGTTCTGTAGCACCCTCGGAGAATTGGCGGGCGGCGTCGTAGAGATTCAAATTGGCCATCTCATTGGGAGCTGGCTTATAGAGCAACCGCCAGGGACTGCGGCGGATTTCCACGGTGGCGGCTTCGAGATTTTTGCTCGTGGCTTTCAAGGCGGCAATCATCGCATCGATCTTGCCGTGGTTGCCCACGAGAATCGACCGAGCTGATTGGAGAACATCGCGGCCGTCGGAGGCGATTTTCTTGATGTCCACGAGAGCGTCATCGGCGCTAGCGACGGCGGTGTCGGCCTTGGTCAGAATGTCGTCAAATTTATTGAGTAGCTCCGGCAATCTCTTGTCTATCGACGTGCTGATCGAAGCGAGCTTGGCCAGCGTCGTGCGGAAATCGGTGGTGGTGTCGCCGAAGAAATTTCCGACTTTGGCCATCGCATCAGTGGCGGTGTTCATCAACCGCTGATAACTCTGCATGGCGGGATCCACCTGGCTTTTGGCGGTGGTGATCAAATCCGTGGCATTGTCGGCCGTCTTGGCGAAACGGGCGACCGTGTCATTCACCTGCGGTAATGTTTTATGTTCCACGGTGTCGACGATGTGAGTAACCGGCTCGCCGAGTTTGCCCACAGTGGCGAGCACTTCCGAGAGCGTGCCGGGATGGCCGGGTAATTCTTCATCAGCGGGCAGTTTTTCGCCTTCGCCGAGGCTTTCAAAATTCAGGCAGCTTTGTCCAGTCACCGTGCTTTGAATCCGCAGCAGGGCATCATGGCGCAGCACATATTTCTGGGGAAACGTGAATTCCACCCGCACTCGCGGCGGCTGCTTGGCGATTTCATCGTCCGTACCGACGACGGAAATGCTTCGCACGGCGCCAACTTTGTATCCCCCGACGCGCACCTCATCACCAGGCTGCAAGCCGCCGATGTCATCCGTTAGAGCGAAATTCACGGTTCGCACCTGCTTGGCCACGCCGAAATTCGCCGCGCCCTGGATGCCGATGATGATCGCAATGATCAAGCAGACGGTCACGATGATGAAGATGCCGGATTTCAGTGCGTTGCGGTCAGTGCGCATCTGCGAAACTCCTGGTAGTGCCTGCCTCGGCCTTAATCTTCATGGGGCCCCGAGCAAATCTTCTTCGTATCCATCGGCCCGCCGGCGGTCGGTAAGCGGTCCTTCGGCAAGGCCGTATACGAACTGATGAACCAGCGGATTGGTTGAATCCTTCATCTCCTGGGGCGTGCCGCAAGCGATGAACTTTCCACGGTCCAGCAGCACCATGCGATCGGCGATGCGAAAGGCGGAATCCATTTCGTGAGTCACAACCACACTGGTGACGCCGAGCTTGTCGTTGAGATCCATGATCAGATGATCGATCTCGGTGCTGGTGACGGGATCGAGGCCAGCGGACGGCTCATCGTAAAAAAGAATCTGCGGATCCAGGGCGATGGCCCGGGCTAAGCCCGCGCGTTTTTTCATGCCGCCGGAAAGTTGGGCGGGCATTTTGTCGGCGTGCATGCGCAGGCCGACCAACTCCAGCTTGATTTTGACCATGATGTCAATCGTTTCGTGCGGCAAATCGGTGTGCTCCTGCAACGGCAGAGCAATGTTCTCGGCGATCGACAGTGAATTGAACAGGGCGCCGCTTTGAAACAGCACGCCGATGGATTTGCGGTATTCGGTGAGTTCGGCTGTTTTCATGCGTGCCAAGCTTTTGCCGAGACAGATGATGTCGCCGCCGTCGATGGTTTCGTTGCCGATCATCAGGCGAAGCAGCGTCGATTTGCCGGAACCGGAGCCGCCGAGGATCACGAGCGTTTCACCTTTGAATACTTCCAGCCGGATCGAATCGAGAACGATGCGGCCGTCGTAGATTTTGGTGACATCCTGCACCTGGATCACCTGCGCGGTTGTCGGGGCGGCCTCGGTCATCACCAGCCCAGGAAGTAAAAGACCGCGTTGAAGATCAAATCAACGGCAATCAACGAGACGATGGTCAGCACGACGGTGCGGGTGGTGGCGCGTCCTACCCCCTGAGCGCCGCCGGTAACGCGCAGGCCCAGGTAGCAGGCCAGGGTGCTGATGATCAGGCCGAATACGGCGGCTTTGATGAGGCCGGTGACGAAATCGCGCATTTGCAAAGCGGCGAAAGTGTGGGCCGTGTATTGCTGATGGGTGATTCCAAGAAGGAATTGTCCGACAACCAGTCCGCCGAGAACGCCCAGCAGATCGGCCATCACCGTGACACAGATGAGCATGATCGCAGTGGCCAGGATGCGCGGCACAACGAGATAACGAATCGGATCGATGGCGTGGGCATTGAGCGCCTCGATTTCCTCGGAGACCACGGTTGTGCCCATTTCCGCAGCGATGGATGCGCCGGCGAAACCGGTGAGCACGATGGCGGCCATGAGCGGTCCGAGTTCGCGGAAAATGGCCAGGGAAATCACATCTGCCACCTTCGGGACCATGCCGTACTGCTTGAGAATCGGAGCCATCTGCAGGGCAAGGATTGCCCCGATGCAAAAAGCGACAAGGCTGACGATGGGAATGCTCTGCACGCCCACGCGATCCATTTGCGTAAAGAGATTGGTCCAACCGGAACGGCGGCCTCGTTTGCCGAAGAGGGCTGCGGCGGTGGCGGCGGCGGTGTCGGCCAGCAGATATCCGACGTCGCCGATGAACTCAACGGTGCGGCGCGTGCTGCTCACCAGAATGCCGATTGGGGAAAGTGGGTTCATAGCGATCCAGCTTTGTTATGGGCCGCGCACCGTCGGACGATGTCACGGTGAGTTAACCAATCTTCGACCATTACTCTTACCGGCCTACAAGCGCGAAAACTGACCGTCCGATAATCGAAGCGCGGAGCAAGCTCCGCGGCTAAACGGGGAGAGAGAAATCAATTCAAGGCACGGCCAAAGCGGCTTGTTCGTCGGAGGTGAGAATGAACAGGGTGTTCAGGCGGGCGATTTCCAAAATGCTTTGGACGCGCGGCTGAAGATTGGTGAGGCAGATTTTGCCGCCGGCGCGGCGCACCCGGCCGAGGGCTTCGACCAGCACGGCGATGCCGCTGGAGTCCATGTACGGAACCTCGCCCAGATTCAGCACCAGCTTGGGCGGCACATCCGGTGTCAGCAACGACAGCACGGTGTCGCGCAGCTCCGAGCTGTTGTGCAAATCAATTTCGCCACGGAGCGAGGCGATGACCGTGGTGCCTTCGGTTCGGCTTACCGGCACCAGATCGGAATGTATGGGATGTTGCATGCGGTCTCTCGCGTGGAGTCAAGTTTTCGGACGGCCAGTTTGATTCTTCACCAGGATCAGCAGCATCCCGTCAGACTGGGGAACGAACGTCACCTGGTCCATCAATTCCTTCAGGCAAATCAGGCCGAGGCCACCCGGTTGCAGCGGGTCTTTGCGCTTGGGGACGCAGTCAGCCGGATTACGGCCCTTGCCCCAGTCGCGGATCGTAACGTAAATCTGCTTCGCATGGGAATGGGCCGCCACATTTTCGGCCGGCCGGCACTCGGCAGTGACCACTATCGGCCGGCCATGGGCACCGTCATAGGCATGGCGAATTACGTTGGCCAATGCTTCATTCACGCACAGGCCGATCTGCGCGATTGCTGTTTCATCGAATTGGGCTTGCGCGGCAAAATCTTCGATTTGGCGCCGGGTCGGCGCAATCTCTGCCGTATCGCTGCGGATTTCCAATTGCAGGCGAGGGGGCGAAACCGTGTTCGTCGGTAAATCGCTGGGCATGGCTATTTCGCCGGTTGCGTGGCAGCAGAGTTATCGGACCGGTGCTTAAACCAATCCTGCCAGCGCTCTACGGCAGCGGCCCTTTCTTCATCGCAATCATAGTACCGATATCCGAAGTTTTGGCCCGTCAATCGGTGCAATGCCTCAATGGCGTACAATCGCACGGCGGGGTCGTCGCTTCGCAAGTCGGTAATTAGCTGTGGCACAACGGTTTGGTCGTGTTTTTCGACCGCCGCTGTATCGGCTGGAATTTTGACGGATGGGTCTGGATCGCTGACCACTTTTGGTCCCTGGGGATGCACGCAGCCTGCTACTGACAACGCCAGCAGTGCGCCCAGCGCAGGGCTACGAAGCGCGTGCGCAGCATGATCGGTGGTCGTGGTCACGATGATTCCATGATTATCGTCCGCCGGCCGTTGGTGTCTGCACCGGGGCATCAGGAGGCACGGGCCATGGCGGCTTGCTGGCGTTGGCGCAGAAAATCGACGACGGCCGCGGGATCGATAGGTTTGTGCAGCAAGCCGTCGGCTCCCAGAAGAGTGACTTCCTCGGCCCGCTCCGGGGTGACATCTCCCGTCAGCACCAAAACCGTCTGCAACGTGGAGGGCCGCCCGTGCTGCTGCAAATGGCGCAGCACCTCACGGCCATCTGAATCCGGCAGCATCATGTCCAGCAGCATGGCTTGCGGCTCGCTGTCGGCCAGCCGATCCAATGCCGCCGCCGCGGTGGCCGCCTCGATCACTTTTGCCCCCTGACGCCGCAGAATGCGCGCGACCGCAAGGCGAGTGACTTCGTGATCTTCCACGAGCAAAATTCGTGTGTCGAGCGCTTCATCGCTGTTGCCATCGCCATCCGGACCTCCGGTGATCCGCAGAGATTGCAGCGGCGGCGCGCTGGCCAACATGTGGATCGGCAACGTCACCGTGAAAGTCGCGCCGCGGCCCAGATCGCTGCTGACTTGCAACGTTCCGTCCATGGCTTTGACCAGGCGCTGGCAGATCGCCAGACCCAGCCCGGTGCCGTGCATGCGGTCACGCGCCGGGTTTTTCACCTGGTAAAATTCGTCGAATATGTGCTGTTGGTGCTCAGGGGCGATGCCGGGGCCGGTGTCGCTGACGCTGATGATCGCTCGTCCATCAGGCCGGACCATCGCACGGATCAGCACACCGCCGCTCTCGGTGAATTTCAAGGCATTGCCGAGCAGGTTGGCGATCACACGGCCCAGTTTCACCCGGTCGCCCCGCAACACGATTCCCGGCGTTTCATCCGCCGACAGAGACAGGCCCTTGGCCTGCACATCGGAGCTATATTGCCGCATTTGATCGGCCAGCAGCGCCGACAGCGGAAACTCACTGACCTGCATCTCGATCTTGCCGTAATCGTAGCGGGTGACGTCGAGCACGTCGCTGACCAACTGCACCAAAGCCAGGGAGCTGGCGCGCAAATCATTGGCCATGGAAGGGAGCTCGGCGGCGCTGGTGTCGCCGGGATTTTTCTCCGCAACGCTGGCGGTGATCTTCATCATCAGCTCGGCAATCAAATTGATGGCATTGGCAGGCGTGCGAATATCGTGGCTGATCGCCGCCAGGAAACGGGTCTTCCGCAGTGACGCATCTTCGGCCTCGCGGCGGCGGCGCTCCAACTCCTCGACCAGCGACACGTTGGAAAGACTCACCGAAGCCTGCGCGGCGAGCGCTTCGATCACCGACGTTTCGTGCTTGGTCCAGGCATGCGGCTGGCGGGTGTAAACCTCCAATGTGCCGACACGCCCCGGACCCAAATGCAGCGGGGCGGAAAGAATGGATTGCATCGGCCCACCGGTGAGTGAGCTCGGGATCTGTAATTCCGGCCGCAGCGACAGATCGGCGATATATCCGGTTTCACCGCATTCCAGCACCATCGCCGCCAGCGATTTTTCGGCGGGGATCGAGCCGGTGATGTCACCCAGCCCATGCGAAGCGACGATGACAAAACGATCGTCACGGCGCTCCAAAAGCGCCGCGGCGGCTCCGCCGGCCTCAATGCCGATCAGCACATCCAGCGCCGCACAGATGCGCTCCATCATCTGTTGTCGGGAAAGATCTACCGTTAAACCCTGGCTTAGCACCAGCAACCGCTCCAGCAGCTTTTCACGACTTTCCAGCTCCGTGTTGGTGGCGCGTAGCTTTTCACCCTGGAGTTCCAGCTCCTGCGATTGGCGAAATACCTCTTCGCCTTGACTCTGAAGCCGGCGGTTCTGCTCAGTGATTTGCTCATCGCGCGCGGCCAGATTGCGATTGTTCAGCCGTAGTTGCTCGGTCTGCAAGAATCCGCGTTCACGGACGACGATGATGAAATAAATCAGCGCCGCCAGAATCAGCGTGTTAGATTCGCTGATGGCCCAGGTTTCCCAGCGACTGCGATTCAGGTGCGGGTCGGCCTGCCAGTTGTAATGATATTGCAGGATGGAAATGGCGGTGAAACTGATGACCAGCCCAATGAGGATAGCGCGTCTGCGAAACAGTACGCAGATGGCCAGCGGAATGCTAGAGCCGCCCAGCAGCGTGGCGTGGCCCGGCGACACCTGCATGCGCAGCAGCGCAATGACCAGCACCATCGCTGCCGAAATCCCAACCGACAGGAGCAGCGGTGGAGGCGGCGGAACCGCCATGTCCAGCGATTCTGACAGTGGCGATTTTTCTTGCGTGCCGTTCATCCGTAAAAACTCGCCATGGTCCACAGAGCCGACAGTGCCTGGCGATCAGTGCCGCCGCCAACAAGTCTTAGACACCGCCAGAAGGATGCATTTTATACAAAATCCGACATTTATAGGAGATGCGAACTTCCGATAGCCGCTTCTCCGCATGTTTATCGAACAATATATGGGCAATCTTGCCTAGACGTCGAAGTATTTTGCCTGCGGATGATGCACGACCAGCGCATCGGTTGACTGTTCGGGCACCAGCATGTGGTTCTCGGTAAGCTCCACACCGATCGAGCCGGGATTGAGCAGTTCGACAATTTTTGCGCGGTCTTCCAGGCTGGGGCAGGCTCCGTAGCCAAAACTGTAGCGGCTGCCGCGGTAACCCTGGCGGAACATGTCCGAAATCTTTGCCGAGTCTTCACTGCCAAAGCCCAGCTCCTGCCGCATGCGCTTGTGCCACAGCTCGGCCAGCGCTTCAGCCGATTCGACGCCGAAACCGTGCAGGTAAAGATATTCCTGATATTCATTGGCGGCGAAAAGTTTGCCGGCCAGTTCGCTGGCACGATCGCCGACCGTCACCAGTTGCATGCCGAGCACATCAAATTCGCCGGACTCAGCCGAGCGGAAAAAATCGGCGACGCACAAGCGACGGCGGCCGGGTTGTCGTGGAAATGAAAACCGCAACCATTCGCGGGGCGTTCCGACCGGTTTAAGTTTGCACGGGCCGGCGTGGCAGGTGCAGCCCTGGAATTCCTCGATGTGATAAATGATTAAATCATCGCCCTTGCTCTGCACCGGGAAATAGCCGTACACCACTTTCGCATCCAGCAGTTTTTCGGCGATCGCCTGCTTCTGCAACCGCTCGAACACCGGCTGCGCGACCTCGGCCAAAGCGGCGTCCTGCTCGTCGTCGCTCAGGGCTTTTTTCTTGAAGCCCCATTGCCCGAGAAACAGCGCGTCAGTGTTGATGTACGGAAAAATCTGCGACAGCGGAATGCCGGTCACTTCCCGGCGACCCCAAAAGGGCGGCAGCGGCACGGGATTGTCCGTTTTGACATCGCTGCGCTCGGCGACGTTTTCTTCCAATTTCGGCTTCACCGCACGGGCCGCTTTTTCCTGGCGCTCGAGTTCCTGGTCACGCTGCTGCTGCTGCAAGTGCTGCGCTTCGCCGCTGAGAATTCGATCCATGGCGTGCAGGCCCTCGAAGGCGTCTTTGCAATAAACCAACGGGCCGCCGTACAGATTGCCGAGATCGCGCACGGCATAGGAGCGCGTGAGCGCCGCACCGCCCAGGAGCACCGGCACGCTCACGCCCTGCGCGTTCATCTCCTCCAAATTGTCCCTCATCACCCCGACCGATTTGACCAGTAAACCGCTCATGCCGATGGCGTCGGCGTTGCGCTCCTTGCAGGCGCGCACGATGTCGTTGATCGGCTGCTTGATGCCGAGGTTGTATACCGTGTAACCGTTGTTGGTCAGGATGATGTCGACGAGATTTTTGCCGATGTCGTGGACATCACCCTTGACGGTGGCCAGCACGATTTTGCCCTTGGTCTGGCCCTCGATTTTTTCCATCAGCGGCTCGAGATGAGCAACTGCGGCTTTCATCGTCTCAGCCGATTGCAGCACAAACGGCAACTGCATCTGCCCGGAGCCAAATAAATCGCCGACGACTTTCATCCCTTCCAGCAGAATGTCATTGATGATCTGCAGCGGCTTGTAATTCTGCAGCGCTTCATCCAGATGTTTCAGCAAATCGCGCTTCTCGCCGTCGATGATGTGATTTTTCAGTTTCTCCTCGACGGTCATCTCATCATACTTTCCCTTGGCCGGTCCGGTGGTGGCGGCAGCGCCACTGGGAAAAAGCCCGACAAAATGCGTCAGGGGATCGAAACCCTCACGCCGCCGATCGTAAATCAAATCCAGCGCGGCGTTCCATTGCTCGGCGGGAATGCGATTCTGCGGCAGAATTTTCGACACATGCACGATAGCGCTGGTCAAACCCGCTTCGCGCAGCTCGTGCAGAAATGCGCTGTTCAGCACCACACGGGCCGGCGGGTTTAATCCGAAGCTCACGTTGGAAAGTCCGACGATTGTGTGGCATTTGGGCAATTCCTGGCTGATTCGCCGGGTGCCTTCGATGGTCTCCATCGCATTGCGGCGATCTTCTTCAATGCCCGTGCTGATCGGCAACACCAGCGGATCGAAAAACAGATCTTCGTCCTTCAAACCGTATTTGGTCACGGCCAGATCACGGATACGCTGGGCAATGGAGATTTTTCGCTCGGCAGTCCGGGCCATGGCGTTGATTTTGTCTTCGTCGATGGTTCCCGCCACGATAGCCGCGCCATATTTCACGGCCAGGCGGCAGATGTAGGCCAGGCGCTCCTCGCCATCTTCGAGGTTCATCGAATTCAGCACGCACCGGCCGCCGGCGAGTTTCAGGCCAGCCTCCATCACCGCCGGGTTGGTGCTGTCGAGCATCAGCGGGGCGGGTAGTGCATTAACATATCGCCTGACGACTTCATGCATGTCGCGCACGCCATCCCTGCCGACGAAATCGACGCAGACATCCAGGAGGTGCGAACCCTCGCGGATTTCGTCCCGGGCCATGGAAACCAGGCCGTCGAAATCGTCGCTTTGCAGCAGGCGTTTGAATTGCCGCGAGCCGTTGGTGTTGGTTCGCTCGGCGACGATCAAATAGCTTTTGTCCTGGCGAATATCCTCCGCCGCCATCAGGCTCGACACCTGCGGCTTGACGACGATGGTGCGCGGCTTGAACGCCCGGCGGCCTTCGCCGACCGCTTCACAGAGCATCTTCAAATGCTCCGGCATCGTGCCGCAGCATCCGCCGACGATGTTCACGCCAAATTCGTCAACGAACCGTAGCATCCCCTTGGTGAAATCCGCCGGGCCCATCGGGAAATGGCTTTTGCCATCGACCATCACCGGCAATCCCGCATTCGGCAAAGCACTGACCAGCCGTGGCCAATTTGATGTGATGTAGCGGACGGTTTCGGTTAGCTCCTGCGGACCAAAAGCGCAGTTAACGCCGAGCACATCGACGTGTTCATACGGCAACATCGCCGCAACCAGCGCACTCGGATCGGAACCCGTGAGCATCTGTTGACCCGCATTTTGATCGAAGCTGGCCTGCACGATGATCGGCACCCGCCGGCCGGCGTCGGTCATGGCCCGATTCGCCGCCACGAGGATCGTTTTGATCACCAGCAAATCCTGCTGCGTTTCGGCCAGCAACACATCCACGCCGCCGGCAAGCAGGCCGACGACCTGGGCGTAATAACTGTCCTCCATGATTTCCCAGGTGGTCATGCCGAGGGTGAGCAATTTCGTGCCGCCGCCGATGGCGCCGACGACATAGCGCGGCCGATCAGCAGTTTCAAATTTGTCGCACGCCTTGCGGGCGATCTGGGCAGCGATCTGGTTGATCTCGGTGGTCCGCTCGGGCATGTCCGCTTCGGTCAGCACGATCTTGTTGGCCCCAAACGTGTTGGTCTCCAAGGCATCGCAGCCGACGGCTAAGAAAGCTTCATGGATTTCCTGAATAACTTGTGGACAAGTCAGATTGAGGACTTCGGAAATGTTTTCCTGGCCCATCCAATCCCGCTGCAAATCGAACTGGCGAGTTTGCAGATTCGACCCCATGGCCCCGTCAAGGACGACCACTTGCTGGCGAACAAGATCAAGAAAAGGGCGACGCATGGTACAACCGTATCGGCTTAACCGGGCAGGGGAAGCGAAAGCGCATTCATCCTTCCATCCGGATAGATTGTTGATTCGGTATACGTGTCTGTCAAGGAAGCCGCTTTCCGTTCGGGCCGCCGCATCTAATCTGCGGACTCAGATTGCCGATAGAGGACCAACATGATATGATCATCTAGTTGTCAACCAGAAGGAATGGCCCCATGCAAAAAATTGGTGCATTTGATGCGAAAACTCGGCTTAGCGAGTTACTGGACCGCACGGCCAAGGGCGAAACGTTTGAAATTACCAAACATGGCCGACCAGTCGGTCGGTTGGTACCCCCTGAAGCTGACCGAAATCCCGCCGTGGTCGCGGCGGCGGTGGATCGGCTTAAGAACGCGCGCAGCTTGTTTGGCGATATGAGTAAAGAGGAAATCCTTTCGTTAAAACATGAAGGCCACCGCTTCTGATGGCTCTAATTCTGGCAACAATATACTTGACAAATCACCAGCACGTAGCTAATATGCTGGCATGAACACGATTAAACGATTACCGAAGACACTTGTCGAGGCTATCCATTACTTTGCCAATCTGGACGTGGCGCACGATTTCTTTGCGTCGATGCGTTGGCCGCATGGTCCGATCTGTCCCCGGTGCGGCTCGACAAATATCCGGTACATGCCGAAATATCGCCGCTTCCAATGCTCCCACAAACACGCTGGGCGGCAATTCACCGTCAAAACCGGATCGGTAATGGAAGATTCTCCGCTCGGCCTGGATACGTGGGCCGTTGCATTCTGGCTGGAAGTGAACGCCAAAAATTCAATTTCCAGCTACGAGATTCACCGGGCACTCGGCATCACGCAAAAAAGTGCGTGGTTCATGCTCCATCGCATCCGCTTAGCGGTTCAAACTGGATCGATTTCAAACGTCGGCGGCAACGGAAGCGCAGGCGTTGAGGCGGATGAAACCTATATCGGTGGACTCGCCAAAAACATGCACCGCAGCAAGCGTGCCCGGCTCCGTGGCACCGGCGGACTCGATAAGACTCCGGTGATAGGCGTTCTGGAGCGTTCCGTTATTGAACACAAATCTGGCAAGCGTCGTGTGAAACGGCACAGCAAGGTCATTGCCAGTGTGATCGAAAGGGCCGACACCAATACGCTCCATGCCATCGTTCACAAGCATGTCGAAAAGGGATCGGAAGTATTCACTGATGCGCACGCCGGATACCGTGGATTGGAAGCCGATTTCATTCACGGCATCATCGACCATGCGGAGAAATATGTGGATGGCAAGGTTCACACCAACGGTCTCGAAAACTTTTGGTCTTTATTCAAACGGGCAATCAAAGGATCGCACGTTTCGGTTGAACCGTTCCATCTTCAAGCGTATCTGGACTCGGAAATCTTCCGGTTCAACAATCGTGAAACTACCGATGGCGAGCGATTCAGGATTGCGGCCCGCGGATACCACGGCAAGAGATTGACCTACAAGGCGCTGATCGGCGCAATGGAGTCGGCCCCATCAAGCGACAGCAGCGGGGCAAACGCCGCCGGTCTACCTAACTGAAAAGCGTGGTATACTGGCAGGATGCCTAAACCAAAGCCACGAGATATTCCCGACGTGCGGGTCGATGATGCCGATGCCGCATTCCGAAAGCTAGAAGGATTTACGCGCAAGGTGATGGCGGTTCCGAAAAGTGAAATTGATCACAAACTATCGACGGAGCGATCATCGCCTCGACGACGAAAAGATTAGCGGCCAGCAAAAATCTCCGCGCCCACCTTTTTTAGAATGGGTTTAAGATTGTGCTGCATTAAAGCAACGATCCTGTCCCCCATCGCGGTTGTGACGTAGCCCGATCCGCCACACTGTATGCAGTCGCTCCACCCAGAGCCATCGTCGGGGTCTTCCCCGCCGGCACCCTTGCAGAGCGGGCATTGCTTCTCCAGTTCAATCACTGGCCTTTTTTGCTTTTTTCTATGCATCCGGGTGTTCTCTGACCCACCTATTTACTGCTACGATCAGACTAATTCCGCGCGCAAATACGGGCCTGATGAGCCATTTAACCATAGCGAAATCCAAATGCAATAGCGCGTTATCCTGTGCCTTGGAGAATTGTGGTACTCCGGCTATCCGGTCAAGAAACGGCTGGTCAACTATGCCGCCCTTGTGAACCAGAACATTGCGAACAGCATGTAAATTGTCGATGCTGCGGTGTTTTATTATTCGATCTATCCGCCCGTAATTCTTGTGGAATACTAACCAATATGAATCCCTGATCGCTTTCACAGACCGGTAGGTTAGACGACTTCTGCCAACCATCCGCTTTACGTCACTGAAGGGATGTACCTTTCCCTTCAAATCAGTTCCCTCCCATGCGGGCATCGCGCGTTTCTGATTTCGTCCTTTGAGCACCGCAAATGTTTTTGGCCTTATATCGATAGTTTTTTCGAGTAGGTCTTCGCAGAGGGTTTCAAATGTAGTCCATGCAAAAATGATCATGGCTCGAATAATTACGTCCATGCCATCAGTAATGGGGCGCTTGCCATAATCTATTAACTCACGCACCAGAGTATCGTGCGCTTTCGCCAATCTTTTTTCGCTGGCCACTATATCCTGGCGGTTGACTTCCTTCCTGCTTAATTCAATATCGGTCTGCTTGGCCTTAGAAAATCGCCTGTCGAGATTGAAACTTGCGGTCTCCTTGAACACTGCATATGCCAATCGGTAGCCCAAATAATTCGCCATCACTCCTACCATGCCGGTATAGGCCCCTAGAGCGAGTGATGCGTTCAGATTGTCGGCGAAATTCTCATAGACCCCTTGGAAACGAATGTTCAATCCCTTCAAGCGATTTATTGAAATAGGCCGGAAGCCCATCTTGAACATCTCGCCAACCTTCATTTCATCGAAGTATTTTCGGTTATAGTATTGGTTCACCGCCAGATTTCATGGCAATGGCGTTGATTTGTCAAATATATTGTTGCCCTAATTCTCGACACATCGGCGATCATGGGATTGGCTTTCGATGACGAAGATGGCCAATATGCCAGAGGCGTCATCGATCACGTTGCGGCCGACGGTGCGGTTGTGCCGACCTTGTTTTGGTTCGAGATCCGCAATTGCCTGGTCATGGCTGAGAGGCGCCGGCGCACGGCCATAGATAGGACGACGGGTTTTCTGGCGGACCTGGAGCCGTTGAATCTTGAAGTTGATTATCATCCACAAGAGGCAATCGTCATGGGCCTGGCGCGCCGACATATGCTGACGATTTATGACGCCTCTTACTTGGAGCTAGCCAAGCGACGGAATTTACCCCTGGCAACCATCGATCAAGCATTGGCGAGAGCGGCCGCCGCGGCGGGTGTAGCTGTTTGGCAACCACCTGCATAACATTCGGCCGCGGACTCGCCTGGGGTTATTTAAGACTGTCGCTTGATACCGCATAAGCTTCCCGCTCAAACGGATTATCCCGATACGCATCGCCGCCATGGAGATAAATCCATGCCGAGGCCAAGCCATACGCCGGCAGGAAAAAGGGTCCCCAGCGTTCACATTGGGCGACATGCACGCGCTCATGTTCCCTCGTCCACTCCAGCGATTTCCGATCCAGGCCCAGGACCACATGGCCTAGCGTCATCGCCGAGGCTCCGCCTTCCAGGAGAGTGCAATGTTCCAGGAAGTACGCCACGAATCCGCCGTGAAACTCCAGAACGCCGTCCATCCATTGCATGGCGCCGCCGCTGATGAGTGCCAGAACACCGAGGCAGAGTCCCACGGCGGTGGTTGGCAGCACCCACAGATAGCGGATACTCACAACGATCCAGTGCATAGCCAGCTCAATTCCCGATGATGATCGGTGGATAACCGTCAAACGACTTCAACAGGCCGTTTGGGATGATCGGTGGACAACGTACCGTGAGTTGTCGCAGCGTATTTCATGAAAGTAATGGTCAAGCGACATGGTGACCGCCTACGGGCCGTCGCATGTCACGGACACTGAAAACTCCGATCGACTCTCACCAAGCTGATTAACAGGTTGTCAACACCGTTTGTCCAATAATGTCGCGTGCATCCTATTGTCGTAAATCGACTTATCGATTGGCTCCAAAATTCATCCCCAATGCGCCAGCCGTCATCATTACGATTACTATCTATGAAGTTTCTCATATCATCATAGAGACGGTACAGTTATCTGCTCGATCGAAAAAACTATCGAAGAGGCGAAGAACATGAAAGTGATTTGTAACCGCGGCGCTCTGCTCGAAGCACTAACCGTAACCGGCAACGTCGTCGCTGCACGGACTCCCAAGCCAGTGCTCCAGTGCATCAAACTGTCAGCCGAGGGCAGCGCATTGACGCTCAGTGCCACCGATCTGGAAGTCGCCATCCGTTATACCGACAATCAGGTGCAGATCGAGCAACCGGGCGAAGTGTTGGTGCCCGCCGACAAGTTCCGGGACATCGTTCGGGAATCGGTCGATGACACGCTGGCCGTCGAAGTCACCGGCGACATGGCCAACATCCGGGGGCAGGATTCGCACTTCAAAATCTACACGCAAAAGGCGAGCGAGTTTCCGCTGGTACCGGGCTTTGACGGCGAAGCGCATTTTCAAATGCAGGGCGGCCAGCTCAAGCAATTGATCGGCCAAACCCTTTTCGCCGCGGCCAAGGAAAGTTCACGTTACGCATTCAATGGCGTGCTGCTGAACGCCAAGGGAAAAAAGGTGCATCTGATCAGCACCGACGGCCGCCGGCTTGCACAGGCCAATGGCGAACTCGCCCATGCCGGCAAATTAGAAAAGGACGGCGTCAAAGCCATCATTCCCGCCAAGGCGCTGACGCTCATCGACAAATTGGTCGATGATCCGCAGGAAATGGTCGGCTTTCAAATCACCGAATCGCAGGTGATCGCGCACACCAGCAGCGCGACGCTGACCAGCACCCTGCTCGAGGGCCAGTTCCCGCCGTATGAGGATGTGATCCCCAAGGACTGCGACAAAAAGATGACGGCCAATACTGCCGATCTTCTCTCGGCCATCCGCCGGGCATCGCTGCTGACCACTGAGGAAAGCAAAGGCGTGCGGCTGCACTTTTCCAAAAAGGGTTTGGTGCTCACCAGCCGCTCCCCTGAAGCCGGCGAAGCGACGATCAATTTCGCCTGCAAATACGAAGGAGCGGAAGTCGAAATCGGCTTTAATCCGCAGTTCTTGGTCGATGCCCTGCGCGTGGTGGACAGCGATGAAGTGACGCTGGAACTAACGGCCCCGAATCGCCCCGGGCTCCTCAAAGGCGGCCCAAACTTTTTGTACGTGATCATGCCGGTGAATCTGCAGTGATCCGCGGCAACGCCACATCACGCCAGCGCTCTGAACTGGAGCGGCTTGCCGAGTTCAAGCAAACCAAGAGAACACCCCCCACGCGGCTCGGCCCGCAGATGATGCAGTTCTTCAAGCAATCGGTGCAAAAGCAGCAGCACAAGCTCGCCCGCATCGCCGAATGCTGGGAGCAATTGGTCCCGCCCTCGCTGAGTAAAAACTGCTGCCTCGAATCCCTCCACCGCGGCGTGCTGACTGTTCTCGTAGATAACGCATCGCAGTTGTACGAACTGAAACAACTCCTCTTGGCCGGTTTGGACAAGCAACTACTTTTGGTCTGCCAAAGGGCCGGCCTGCGCAAAATCTCATTGCGGCCGGGAAGGTGGTATGAAGGGGATGAAACGGCGAGCCGGCCGCGGTTTTGATTTAATGCTGACCTAGGACGCCCCTCTTCTGCGCCCCGATTACGCCAGGCTTGGATGGAAAGGAGAGCGAATATGCGGACTCCAAAACGCTTCGCCGAGCCAAGTTGTTGCTTGGTTGCGCTGCTGATGCTGTTTTTCACCGCGTGCCGCAGTCCAGCAACGTCGAGCGTTGGCGCAAGAACCAATTCCGCAACGCCACGGTCCGACATCACCGCCGCGAATGCAAACCGAACGGCTTTGCAGACCGCCACAACCAAGGGCACCGAATTACTTGACTCACCAACCCTCCTAGTTTTTGAGCCGTACCAACCGGATTGAAAAATGCAATGCTTTCGCCAATTGCTCGACCGTCTCCACCGACAAGCCCCGGCGTGCGTGCATGAATGCGCTGAACGTCTTGGGGTGAATATCGGCTTGACGGGCAATCTCGGCGTGTGGTCGTCTGTCCTTTTCCACCGCGTCCCGAAGTTCCTGAAGTATTGCCATGAAATCCATGATAATCGCATGGTAGCTACTTGACAGATGGTAGTCAACTGGCTACCATAATTTATATGAGCTACACGCCGTCCAATCTGATTGATGCCGTCCGTTACTTTGCTGACACCAAGGTCTGCAACGATTACATGCGGTCGATCAAGTGGCCCGATGGTTTGGCCTGCTGCCACAAGTGCGGATCGACGGCGGTTTATGAACTTTCCACTCGCCCGATCCTTAAGTGCCGCGATTGCAAAAAGCAATTCAGTTACAAGGTCGGGACAATTTTCGAGGATTCTCCGTTGGGCTTGGACAAATGGTTTCCCGCTGTTTGGGCTATCGCCAACTGCAAAAACGGCATCAGTAGCCACGAATTGGGACGCGCACTCGGCGTCACCCAAAAGACCGCGTGGTTTATGTTGCATCGCATCCGCGAGGCGATGCGCACTGGCACCTTTCAAAAGCTGGCGGGGGCGATCGAATCGGATGAAACATTCATCGGCGGGGAAGCCCGCAACATGCACGCCCATAAGCGGGAGCGGAAGATTCGCGGCCGTGGTAGTGTTGGCAAGCGGATCGTTCACGGCCTGCTGCAACGCGGTGGCGACGTTCGGGCTAAGGTTGTGGATTCGACCGAGCGGGCGGAATTGCATCCGATCATCATCAGCAACGTTTCTAAGGGATCGAATCTCTACACCGACTCCGCGTTGTCCTACGAAACCCTGGACAAGTATTTTCTCCACGAAGCGATCAATCACGCCGAGGAATACGTGCGAGGTGAGGTCCACACCAACGGGCTCGAAAACTTTTGGAGCTTGTTTAAGCGGATGCTCAAGGGCACCTACGTTTCTGTCGCACCATTCCACTTGCAGCGATACGTCGACGAGGAAGTTTGCCGGTACAACGCCCGCAAGGGAAAAGATGGTGATCGGTTTGCTGCGGCAATGAGCCGCGTTGTAGGTCGCCGCGTGACGTGGCGGCAACTGACCGCGCAGGATGGATGCGGATTCATGGGGTTGCAATAAATCGTGCGAAGGCCACCACCAAATACTCGCCACCACACGCCTCGCGGAATTCATCGCAGTTGCTGGTATCAAATTGTGGTCGCACACCGCGATCGCATCGTATCGTGGGGAAGCGTTAGATGTCCGATTAGGGCGATGGCTAGAGCGACGTGGTACGCAGCACGGGGTTATGAATCCGCCGTCTGGAACGGACCTTGGGTCATGTGGCGAAGCAGTTGGGTAAACGGAGAATGAAGCGTGTCCAATCTGTTTTATCGTATACGCAAGCTCTATCGGCCCGTCATTGGGTGGCGATGGTGGCTGCAATTTGGGGCGTGGTATGAAAGCAGCGGTTCTGTTTTTACCGCTACTGGACGTGGCCGTCGCACGTTTATAGTTGACTTCGAGGAAGGATATGACACCAAAGCGGAAGCCGAAGCGGCAAAAGCCCAAAGGGTTGAAGGCGTTCGATAATCTCATGCGGAAACTGGTCAAGATACCACCGCTCGGAAACGGCGTCCCTGTTGAGTTGATTGGGAAGCACCCACACGCGGGAAGTCGGGGAACGGTCAGCGGCAACGTGCGAACGTCGGCAACATTTCCCGACTGGCGCATGTGGCTGGTTATATTCGACGAGCCACACCTGGGCGTTGAATCAGCATATGCAAACGAGACAGACATAAAGCGTCTCGATTGAACTGTCGGATTGTGCAGCAAATCAGTCATGGAGTATCTGGTGAGCCAAGTAAGTCATTGCCCAACCAAGTCCATTACGGCCAACGACTGGCTCCGTGTCATGGACTGCGAGTACATGGCGTACAGCATGGACATTGCGTGGGTGGAGCAGGATGTCGGCTATGCGGTTGGCTACACAAGTCCGCTTGACCGCGGAGTTGTTTACCTGTTTCCCGAGATGAAGTGGACTCGGGGAAATCCACCGGGCGTGGGGACCATTTCTGTGTCCGTCGGAATGATAGACCATGATCGGCTCAGCGGCCTGAAGGTTATCCAGCTGCGCCAGCAAACGCGCTTCCGGGCGCTCGGCGATGGGAAATACGAGGCGGGTTATTTTGAACCGTCGATCCGCATTTTCTTCCGGTGGCGCGGCGTTATTAAAAAGGACGACGACATCTACTTCGATCCGGAAATGGAGGCGATTCCATACATCGTACCTCCCGGGCGGATCAGTGTGATTGTCGACATTGATCCACCGAAAGATGCTGAATAGTGCTCAAGGCCAAGCCACCATGCCGCCTCGGCCACCGCATCGAGCGATCCGAGGCTCAAGTGGATGACCGTCATGTGTACAATGGCCATTGGGCCAACTGAATACGGAGGCTGTCCAATGAAACCGTTTCTTCTGATGGCCGGCATTTCACTCACTGTTTTGCTGGTCATGCTGCGTCCATTTGACGACCGGCAGTACGCTATGGCCGACGCGGAAGCCACCGCTAACCTAGCAGGGACTGACGCATTGAAAAAGCTGCTATCCCCCGATGCGCTTACGATCGACGCTGGAATCGACAAAATCCTGGCGGAACGCAAAGGGCAAATCGATGCCTTGCTGCCGATCGTTGATGTCGCCAATAAAAGTAAGTACAGCCCGCGGACACGTGCCGCCGCTGCCTATCTGCTGGGACAACTCCGCGCGCCTGAAGCAGTTGTGACCCTCGCCAAGGCGCTCGAAGATGGCGACCCAGAACTCAATCCGTTCCACTTCCACATTGACCGTCTCGATGCGCCTTTCTGGACAGCGTTGGTGACAATAGGACGCCCCTCTGTGCCGGCGCTGCTCGACTCAATCCAGAACACTGACAACGGCGATAGTCGTTTTCTATCGCTAACGGCGCTTTACCACATACTTGACGGAAAAGCTCATGTTGCTGAAACGCTGGCGAGTATGAAGGAGAAAGTTACGGCGGAGGGAGCAGCATGAGCCAAAGAAAAAGTGGCACGCCTTGATGCAGCCATTCAGGAGCTTCGGGTGAAAATTACTTACTGAGGTTCCCTTTTACTGAGGGCGACGGGCTCTTTGGAGCATCCCCATTTCATAACCCGGCGATTAGATTGGTAAGTGATCATGGCAAGACAGCGTACAGTTGTTATAGCGTAGGGCGGAAACGAAATATGCTGAACGGCAAGAGCAGAATCGTAAGTCCTTTACGCGGCGTTCCGTTTCTCGAGTTGATCGTAGGCCGGGTCGTTGGCGAGTGCCGACGCTTTGGGCACTTCGCTCGACTGGTGATCCTCGTGAACATTGCGGCTGCTTGCACCTTGGCTGGCTGCTCGCGGCAATACCATCCTACATACAACACCGCGGCTAATCCCCAGCGCACGGCGAGTACCCGAGACTGGCAAAAAACGCTTGGCATGAAGCTTCCACCACTGCGCGTCGAGTCAAATCACTTGATCGTTGGGTCGTGGGGTGGCCTTGACTGGTGGCCGGCGTTGGATCAGCCTGGGGATGTGCAATACAAGTTAACGAGCTTGCAGATCGGAGACGCCGACTGTGACCCGGTCGACATCGGTGGCAATTTTCAAGATATGCCGGACAGGGCGATCCATTTTGAATCGAACGGGGATCGCGAACTTCCAACAATACAACTCCCGGTTGCAGACGCACCCGGTGGCCCTCAAACGGTGACCGGCACATTCGAGGTTCGGGTGGAAACCCAAAGCGGCGTGACCACTTTCATCGGCAATGGTCGTTCACAAATCAATCTCCCGCCCGGAATGGCGGTGGTCGGGCGCGTCGTCGACACTGGCCTTGAGAAGGCAATTCGCTCCGCCATCCAGCAGCCTCAACTCGAGTTCCGGGGAAATGGAGCGATCGCCGATCTGCGGTTTAAAATCGTCGCTCCTCCCAAAAACCTTGCCATGGCCGTCGAACTCGTAGCCGGGGACGAGCCGCACGGCCGGGTATTAGGCACTTTCGTAGCCCTGGCGGGAGCAACCACCGAAATTGATCTGAAGCAGAAACGGTACGGGTTTGATCGAACCGAATACACAGTTAGGCTCCGGCCCGACCTGGCCGTAGCGGCAAGGGCCCGACTCCTGCGAGTGTGGGGCAAGACGGTGGACCTCTCAAATGTACCGACAACTTGGCTTCACGACGACGCAGGCAGCGAGAAACTGCCATAGGCAAAACCGATTTCTGTCGCTAGCGGCTCTTGACGGAAACGCCCGCGTCGGTGAAACGCTGGCAAAGCTGAAAATGAAAGCTGCTGCGGACGCGATGTGGCAGATACGACACGCATGCCGTCACGGGAGACCGGAGGCACATAATGATCCGAAGTCTGACTCTTAGTTGCTGCATCTACCTTGTGGTGGGGTGCGCGTCGTCGCCTGATTCCCGAACCGCCGGCAGCGGAGGTGTCTCTGTCAGCAGCGATGTATTCCGAAAGTCGGACGACAGGGTTAAAGCATTTGAGCTCTCCGGCTCAGTCGACGATCTCGAGCAGGCCCTCAATTATCTCGAGGGGATTGCCGGAGCGGCGAATGAACCTGTGGACGACGCTATTCGGAAAGAAAGAACCAAGAAGCTCCTCCGTCTCGTGAAGGTCGTCGAACAATCAATGGATCCGTCGTTCGATCCGAATGATGGCCCCCAGTTTACTGTTATGCCGCCGTGGCCTTCCACGAAAGGAAGTGATCCCGCCAACGAGGCCCGGTTGCACGATGAATACATCGCAGCGGTAAAAGCAAACGAGAAAAAGGCAGAGTACTGCAACAGACAGATTGATCTGCGCAACTTCTACCGGGAGCTGGAGGTGCGTGTGTGCAATGCGATCGCTGACGATTCCCGCTGGCTGCCGGGAGACTGGAATGATCAGGTTCTGGTGATCGCAAAATGCCTGGGTTTGAGCCACCACTTTCAGGATGTACTGCGTTTGGGTCCAAAGACCATTGGGTAGGATTCCGTGGAATAAGCGAACAGGGATCGCGGTACAATTCTCCTAGCCCGCTCCCGATGCCAAAAACACGGGCATAGGGCGGCTAGAAGCTGCCCGAGAGGGGCGTGCGTCCAATCGGCCGGAGGAAACATGGAGGCACATTTTGTGAGATCACTCCGGATTGCCACGGCCGCGACGATTCTCATTATCCTGGCGGTCGTTACGGTATTTCCCGCATACGCGGACTCATGGATTGGCGATAGCCTGGAACTTACCGTTGCCGATGCCGACCTCGTTGTTCGGGGCACGCTGGAAACGTCCCAGCTCACGCCCGGCATGCCCGAGCGGCTTGGGATATTGCGGGTCAAAGACACGCTCAAGGGCAATGCCGGAGAGACCGTTGAATGCCTCATTCCTGACGACGATGAGCGCAACGTTGACAACTGGCAAAGAGGCAAGACTGAACTGCTGGTGTGCTTGGTGAGAAGTGAACGCTACCACGTAATCGGCAGCAAGGAACCAATGGCAGCGGAGTGGTCGGTTCGCCGAGGATGGGGTGGCGAAACCGGCATCATCCCGCTCGATGGAAATCCTGGTCGGCGTGCTCCTACCGCCGATTTCGTATTGCTCACGAAGCCAGACGACATTCTCAAATGTGCTGCGCAAGCTATCGACGCCGATGCGAAGACGAAGATCGCACGGGAACCCGATGGTTCGACTCCCTCACTGGAATTGGGCGTCCCTTTTCACAGTCCGCTTGAAGAAGATCTTCACAACATTCTAGACGGCAACAACTTGGTCGTGCCGATCAATGAAATGATCGAGGCGAAAGCCAAGCAATGGATTAAGGCCGACAACGCGGAGTTGCGACACAATGGCTTTAGGTTTCTGGCCCAATTTAAGTCGGAAGACAATATCGCTGCGCTCAAAGGGCTGCTGACCGACCCGGAGGCGCAGCACCGCGCACAGGGCGCGAATAAGCCCGGCGAGTGGCGGGTGATTTACGGCAGCATATTCATCGGTCTGCTCGTCATATCGGTGCTGGCGTACTTGGCCATCGGGAAAATGGGAAAGGGCATCTCCAATTCAAAAAGAATCTAATTTCTCATCGGCGGGCGGCGCACTACTTCGTCACCTATTCCCTTCACGCCGCCGACTTGATCGGGGAAAAAGTCGGCACCGTTTTGCATCCCAGCGCGTAAAGAATCCGCAGCAGAAAATCAGTTGACACGCCCATCGTTTGGCCGTTGAGGATGGCGGTCAGCCTGGTCCGAGACGCCCCGGCTCTTTTGGCAAGTTCCGCGTGCGTCATGCCCTTGGCCTTGGTCAGCTCCACAATTTTCTTATTCAGCCGCGCCCGGAACTCCATGGCGACAGCGTCCTCGTTTTTTAGCCCCAGCGCTGCGGCCAACTCGACGGAATTACGCGCGAGGATTGAATTCTTGCGCCTTCTCATTGCTAGACATCTCCTCAATCCCTGGGGAGGCAAGAGGAAAACTTGTCGGCGGTATGCTATCATCAACTCATGCCCACCGTCATCAGCGTCAACCCCAAGATTCTCGGCGGCACGCCTATCTTTGCTGGCACGCGGGTGCCGGTCGATTCGTTGTTTGATTATCTTAAGCGTGGCCGGACGATCGATTACTTTCTGGAACAGTTTCCGACCGTGAAGCGCGAGCAGGTCGAGCAGCTACTGGATGACGCCAAGTTGCGCGCCCTGCCCGAACACTTGTCAGTATGAAGCTGTTGCTCGACGAGAATCTGCCACACCAACTCCGTCATGAATTACCCGGCCATGATTGTTATACCGTTGCCTTTATGGGCTGGGCGGGCGTCGAAAATGGCGAGCTGCTTTCACGTGCCGCTGCCGATGGTTTCGATGCCTTGTTGACCAAGGACGCGAAGCTCCAGTACGAACAAAACCTTGTGAACTTGCCGATCGCTGTCGTCGTGCTGTGCGCGTCAAGCAACGACATCGACGACTTGCGGCCGCTCATTCCTGCGCTGTTGCGAGCGCTACCAGCATTGCAGCCGAGAACGATCACACACGTCCCCTGACCGCCGCCTAAAGGCTGCGTAGGCATATAAAATTCAGCGACCACCGTTTAGAATACCGCCATCTCACAGGAGGTCGGTATGTCCATCCGTCCGGTCTCGAAGCTTATTAAAGCCAAACCGATGCTCGAAGGAGCCGGCGTGCATTTGCGGCGGGCTTTTGGTTTTCACAACACCTCTGAAACCGATCCCTTCCTGCTGCTCGATGATTTTCCCGAAGACTATCTGGCTGGTTTTCCCTGGCATCCGCACCGGGGGATCGAGACGATCACTTATGTTCTGGCGGGAGAAGTCGAACATGCGGATAGCATCGGTAACAAGGGGGCCATCGGGGCTGGGGATATCCAGTGGATGACTGCCGGGCGGGGGATTATTCACCAGGAAATGCCTAAGGGGGATGGGCAGGGACGAATGCACGGCTTTCAGTTGTGGGCGAATCTTCCGGCTTCGCTCAAGATGACGGCCCCGCGCTATCAGGAAGTGAAATCCGGCGAAATTCCCAACATCACCGATGATGATGGCACGCACGTTCGGCTGATCTGCGGCCACTTCTGGGGCAAGCGCGGGCCGGTCGAAGGGATCGCGGCTGATCCGACCTATCTCGATGTCTCGGTTCCGCCGGGACATCGGAAAGTTCTGCACGTTGAAACCACGAGCCATGCTTTTGCTTACGTGTTTGCAGGCGGTGGAAAATTTTGTAACGCCTCGGCGCCATTGGCGGTTCCGACGGAAGGCATTGGCTGGGCTGACGTCACGCCGCCGACCGACGCTGATGACCGCTCGCTGGTGCTATTTGGCAGCGGCGATCGCATTGAAGTGCAGGCCGGCGAAAACGGCGTTCGCTTTCTGCTGGTCTCCGGCAAGCCTCTGCAGGAACCGGTCGCCTGGTACGGTCCGATCGTGATGAATACACAAACGGAATTGCAGCAAGCGTATGACGAGTTGAAAAAAGGGACGTTTTTGAAGTCTTGAGAGCGATAACAGGAAAGGGCGATCACTCGTTGCGAATGGTTCTGATTCGATCAGGCCGGGCGGCTTTGATCGCGAAGTGCGGTTAAGCTCGCGCTGCAAAGCGGGAGGAAAGCAAGTAACAAAAGCCAGCCAGGGGCGCCCAGCGAATTCCAAAACTCCGTGAACGGGACTCCCATGACCGCCATCGGCAGGTAAAGGGCAATGATGATCAGGACGGCGGCGGTTGGTAGCATCCAAGTTGGCACGTTGCCGGAGCGCCATTGCAGCAGAGTGATCAAAATCATGGTGGGAAAGATAGCTAGCAAGAGATTCGCATTGGGAGCAAAGGCCAGGGCTGCGGTGAGAACACCGGCCCATTCAACGGCGACTAATGCACGGTAAGGCAGAGCATCTTGGGCACCGGGCGACGGCCAGGCCAGAATGGGAAAACGTCGGGAGCGGTACTGATTCAGCAGCAAGGCGAGCCAGATGAGGAATGCTGCGGCCGTCAGTGCCAAGGCAACGTGTTCCGACCAACCTCTGGCTTCGGCGAGCCGGGCCAAGGAACTGGTGACGGAAATGTTCAGGGGATCGGCGAGCGCATGAGTTCGAGCGGAGGATTGCGGAGCAGGCGGCGCGCCGACAATGCGTCCAAGTCCGCCACTGGAAATGGCCAGATAGTGAAGATTGCGGGACCATCCCAGCGTAGTAGCCGGCAGAATCGTCAGGAGAATCGAGGCAATGAGGGCAGTAGTGGCGGCCAGCCAGCGGCGTCGGAGCAGAAGATAGGGCACTGCGATCAGCGGCAAATACTTCACGGCAATGCCGACCGCCAGGGTGCATCCGGCGAGCACCGGATGTTTATCGAGCCAGACAATCGCCAGGATAAAACTCGCCAGAATCAGGAAGTCGGCTTGAAAGGAAAGAAGTTCCTTGAAAATGGGACAGATGGCGACAAGCGATGCGATCAATGCGAGCCAAAGGACGTGACCGGCACTGGGCAAATGTCCGAGGCGAGACAGGACGGCCCGCGAACCCGCCAGCAGCGAGGCCAATAGGAGGGCACAGTTGATGGCAAGCATGAGCGTTGCCGCGACGGAACGGGAAAGACCGGCAAGAGGCTCGCACAAAAACGCATACAACGGCGGATAGACATACGGATAGGCCCCCTTATGGTGGTCGTACGGATTTTGGCCAGCCCGCAAGTCGGCGGCGGCGGAGTAATAAGCGCGAAACGCACTCACTTTCCCTTTGTCGACTTTGCGCAACCCCTGAGAAAAGAGCACCGCAAACAGCAGCAAGAGTCCTGCCAAGGGCAACCACGGCACTTTTGCAAACCGAGTTGAAAATGCGGGAAATACTGATGCCTCCGCTGCACGGGTCCCAGACTTGGCCCTGGAGAAGTCGATAGCGATTTTCTCGAATCCTCAATACATTCTATGCCATTTACGGTGGCGGCCAAGGAGACCGGCGGCCAGCAGGACGAGGCCCACTGTGGAGGGTTCGGGGGTTGGTGTGGCGGCGGCGAGATCGGTGAGATTGGTGGCGATGCGCGGCTCATCGAAGTCAATCGTTGCGGCGTAACTCTGCTCGGCGAGCATCAGTTTCGATAAATCAGCCGAAGAGCCGATCGTATTGACGGTGATGGTGTTAGTCACCAGCGCGGAAGAAGACATCGCGGAATCAGATGCGATCGACGTTGGATTAACCCAATATTCCAGCGTGTCATTGGAGCCACTGGTATTTACTTGCAGCTTGGCGACCACGAAATAATTGGTTTCATAGGTGGAATTGCCTTCGCCGTCGACCATGATGGTATCGACGTTTTCCTCGGTACCGCCGATGTCCTGGCGAGTGCGAATGATGAGGCTGCCGTAATCGTTGTAATTGGTGCCGCCACTGTCGGTGGTTGACGCGGTTTGCACATAACCGACATAAAGACCCTGAACGGTGCTGTTGGTTGTTTCGGTATTGGGTTGAACACCGTTTCCGAATCCGATGAGTGCGTAAGACCCAGGGGTGATGCTGGTTGCATTACCGCGGATGACCATAAAGCTCATGTAATAAGTGCTGGAGCTGGGGACAGTGACGCTGCGTGAGACGTTTTGCGCGGCATCAGAGCTGGTACCAACTAATTCCGCCGCTCCCCCCTTTTCGTAGGTAACTGCCGAGGAATTTAAGCCGGTGGTAATTACGGAGAACTGGGTTGAACCGGACCACGCGCCGGAGAAATTGGGGATGCCTGGATTTTGGCCGTTAAGCACGGCGGGCGCGGTGTAAGCGCCGGAGCCACTGGTGGCAAACGAATCGGCAACGGGCGCGGCGCCGGCATGCCAAGCTCCAAGTGCCAAGGCCACAAAGGCAATGGCCCCCAAACAACGTCGAATGGACGAATGCAATTCTCCAACTCCTGCCGGCTCGCAATATCCTTAAAAGCCCTCAATCGGCCGGCGATTCATAAGACCATAATCCGTGCAAAATTGCAATGAAAATACTACACAAAAACGATATCTTTGTTGCAATGCGAGGCCCTTAACTGGTATTCTAGTGGTGTATCTTGTTTCGTGGAGGCACAGGCCGTGGGTAGCAAAGTTTTGCCCCGGCCTTGGAGGTTGCAGATATGTTCCATGGGCATTGCGGGCGGGCGCTCTTCCTGAGTGCTTTGATGATCCTTTTGACTGTTGCTGCGCAACCGGTCAAAGCGCTTGTTTACGGCTTGGATATCTACGCAGGCAATGGAACAATGAATTGGCCGCTGATCGCCGGCGCTGGCAGGCAATTTTGCGAGGCAAAAGCCACCGAAGGTGTCAGTTACGAAGACGATCAACTCAGCAACAACGAAACCAACGCAACTGCCAATGGAGTTCTCATCGGCGCCTACGACTTTTGCCACCCGGAAGATAATACCCCCTCAGCGGAGGCAAATTATTTCTACAATTACGCCAAACAATATGGGGCGTTCAACAGCAGCAAATTCATTCCCATGCTGGACCTGGAAGATGGAGCGGGTGACACCATCGATGGCGCTTCTAATTTAGCAACGTGGGCAGTCGATTGGTGCCAGGACGTGAAGAATTTGACCGGAGTCACGCCGGCGATTTATTGCAATCAAAGTTACGCAGATGATGATTTGGGCGGTGACAGCGCGATCAGTAATTATCCGCTTTGGATAGCAGCATATAATGTCACCCCCGACTTGACGGGCTCGCCATGGAGCAGCTACACATTCCTGCAATACAGCAGTCATGACGTCATCCAAGGCGACCCGGCGGCGTATGCGGACGCCGATGAGTACGGCGGGTCTTTGGCGTCCCTGGTGAGCAACTATGCCATCGGCGGCGTAGCGCCGGCGGGAATGATTGTGCCGGAACCGGGAAGCGTGACCGTACTAATTGGGGTTGGAATCACCGGCCTGTTGCGGCGGCGTGGTCGAAGATCATCAGCTTTAGCGTAATCTTTTACTCACTAAGATCACGAATCATTTCCCAGCCGCCCGGGCCCAGCCGTGTTGGCCGACGGCGACCGCTCCCAGCACGCCGACTTGATCGCCTAATTGGGCGGGGACGATATCGACGATTTGCATCATGGCGGGAATGGTGCGTTTCTTGGTGATTTGACGCACGGATTCAAAAAGCAGATCGCCAGCGTTGGTGACGCCGCCGCCCATGACGATGCGCTGCGGGTTGAATGAGTGAATAATGTTGGCCAGGAAAGTGCCGAGGGCGAGCATCGCTTCGTCCCAGATTTGCCGGGCCAGGCGGTCTTCGCGCTCCAAGGCATCCTGAACCACTTTGGCGTTGACCTTGTCGATGGAGCCGGCCAATTCCCGCATCAAGGACGGGGCGTTGCTGGATTGCAAAAGCTCGCGCGCCTGCCGGGCGATGGCGGTGCCGGAGGCGTACTGCTCGATGCAGCCGACGTTGCCGCAGGGGCAAGGACGGCCGTGATAATCGACGGACATGTGGCCAAGTTCGCCGGCGTTGCCGTTGGATCCCTGATACAGGCGGCCATCGAGAATTACCCCGCCGCCGATGCCGGTGGAGATGGTCAGATAAATCATGTTCGCCACGCCCCGGCCAGCTCCGAAAAGATGCTCACCAAGAGCGGCGGCATTGGCGTCGTTGTCGAGATAGACTGGAATCTTCAATCCGTCGTGCAACATGTCGACCAGAGGAACCGATCCCCAACCCGGCATGTTCACGGGACTGATAATGCGGCCGGTTTGCTGATCGAGTGGCCCGACACTTCCGACTCCCGCCGCCGCCACCGGCACGCCGCTTTCACGGATCAAGCGCCGGCACAGTTCGATCAGGCGATCGATCGCATTTTTTGCACCGCTGGAGGGATCGGTGGGAATGCGATCACTGATGAGCAATTTGCCCGCACTATCTGCCACGCCGGCGGCGAGCTTGGTGCCGCCGATGTCGATGCCGAGAACATATTCTGCGCGGACTGTCGAGGCCATTGAAATATCCTAAGGTCGCTTGAGCAGATCGATGTAGATTCCCGGTGCGCTGTCGGCAATGACGGTGGCGCCCACGGCTCGCTGATAAAACTCGACCGGACCCGCGCCGCCGATGATACCGTAAACGTAACCCAACTCCGCCAGGCCATGCAGCGCGGCCAACAGCAGGGCGGTGCCGATGCCTTTTTTCTGCGCCGCCGCCGCCACGCCCATCGGCCCCAAAAACGCACGGCGGGTGCATTCGTAAGCGGCGAAACCAATGATCGCCCCTTGCTGCGTGGCGATGAAGACCGAAATCGGCTGACGGGCGAATCCGACCGAGGTTTCATCCGCCCAGCCGATGGTAAATTCCTTTTCGATAAAGCTTCGAACCAGGCTCAGTTCCCAAGGATTAGCGCGGCGAATGTGAATTCCCATTTGCTCGGCCTCCTGCCGTAGCGGGTCGAGGGGCGGCAGTTTCAGCAGATGCACCAGCAAATCGGTCATCGCCCCGCAGAGTAACACTCACGCTGCCCATCGGCAAACGAAGGTTTTTATGCACAATCCCGGATATGCGAAAGATCGGCCAAGGGGTCGGTTCGGGAATCTGCGGGGTGCCACAGGTCGCGGTACTCCGAGACCTGTGCATTCGTGGCGCAGGAAGACACAGGTCTGCGAGTACGCCGACCCGTGGCACCCAAAGTGTCCTAGCACCAACGATTGGCATGGTCATGCTCTGCTTCATCGCGGTTGTGAGCAGCGCGGCGGCTGAAACATCCGACGTGAAACTGACCGTCGGTGCCAATGCGGTGCAGGTGCAAATCGTTGGCCAGCCGTTCACGGTTTATCATTTTGCCGGCGATGCGGCGAGTCCGTTGGTGCGGCCGTATTTTTATCCCATTCTCGCCACCGACGGCACGCCGCTGACCAGCGATCAGATGATTACCAATCCCAAAGAGCATCCGCATCATCGCTCGATGTGGGTGGGGATGGGTTCGGTCAATGGCCTGGATCACTGGAGTTTTCAGCAGAAACCCGCGCCGCCGCACCAGCGACATGTTCGCTTTGAATCCGTCGCCGCGGATTCATTGGTGCAAGATTTGGTGTGGGAGGATTTAGCCGCCAAGCCGTTGCTGAATGAGACGCGGACGATTGGATTCGTCGCCTATCCCGACGGCAGCCGTGCGATTGATTTAACCATTGCCCTGACGGCGGCTGGGCAGGATGTCACCCTCGGCGACACCAAGGAGGCAGGGTTGTGCGCCATTCGAGTTGCCAGTCAGATTTCCAAGCATCCGACGTTGACCAATAGCCACGGCGATAACGGAGAGAAAAAAGTCTGGGGCAAACCAGCCGATTGGGTGGATGAATCGGGAACGATCGACGGTAAACCGTTCGGCGTGGCGATTTTAGATTCGCCGACAAATCTGCGCTATCCGACGCCGTGGCATGCGCGGGAGTATGGGTTGCTTGCCCCCAATGAATTTGGGTTGCACGTTTTTGATCCGAAGTTGCCGGCCGGGGCGGGGGATGTGAAAATTGCTAATGGGCAAACGATGACGTTTCGCTATCGGGCGGTGTTTCATCCGGGGGATGCGGAGGCTGCGAAGATTGGGGAGAAGTATGGGGCGTTTGTGAAGGTGTTGGGTGGGAAGTGATTATGCGGATATCGTGAGCGCGTTAAATCGTTATGCTGGCCAACGACGCAACAATGGCGGAATTTAGGTACAGTTTGGCAAAGATTCTGGCGGCGCACGTCGACGCACCTTTCGACCCCAGAGGCCGCGATTTCATTGAGAAAATCGCCTCTGCTCTGTATGAGCGCCACAAACAATTCCCTCAATGGCCAAAAAGCGTGCGCCATTTCTATGCGTGCTACGACATCAACTACCAGGTAGGGAACGGCGGATTCGCGCAAGCCGCTTACAACGTTCCGGAATTGTTGCTAGTGGCACGCAAGGCGTTCGAGGAACTTGGATGCAGGCAAGCGGCGGAATTATGCGAGCGTGCCGTGTCAATGCTGCCCGCCGAACTTCGCGAACACCTTGCAAAGGGACTCCGGGCTGGACCGTCGCTACAGGACGTCTTCGACCACTTCAATGAAAGCGAGATGGCTCAGCTCGACAGCGACTTGACAGATGAGTTTTGGGCGGACGGCAAGCTGCAAAAACTGGTCGAGCAGAACCGGGAAGATTTTGAATCCGTCGATAGGATTTCGTAGACGCGCCCGGCACTATCCCGGTGTCGAATGAAGTTACCCCTCCTTTTGTTGTGGCCGAGGGCGAAGCCCTTCCCTTCGGGCCGCGGCTAAACTAGATTTTTGATATGTCCCCGCGGCTCCAGTTGATTTGCCTGATCCTCGCTGCCTATTTCATTGGGGGGATTCCGTTTGGTTTGATCGTGGGCCGATCGCGCGGGATCGATCCGCGCAAAGCGGGAAGTGGGAATATTGGAGCGACCAATCTTGGGCGACTGCTGGGCGTGCAATTTTTTGCGCTGGTTTTTTCCCTTGATGTGCTCAAGGGTTTGCTCCCGATGCTGGCGGCTTCAGTGGTCGTGCATCGTCATTTTCTTGATCCCGATGCACTGGTCTATCTGCTTTGGCTGCTCGTCGGGTTGATGGCGATCATCGGGCACATGTTCAGTTGCTTCATCGGCTTCAAAGGTGGCAAAGGTGTGTCCACCAGTGCCGGCGTCGTGCTCGGATTGTTTCCGTTTTACACATGGCCGGGATTGTTTTGCCTCGCCTGCTGGGCGGTGCTGTTCGCGTGGAGCCGCTTGGTGAGTTTGGCGTCGATCCTCGCGGCAGGACTTTTTCCGATCGCATTTGTCGTGTTCGGATTGCTGGGATGTTATCCGTTGACGATCCGGCAATGGCCACTGATTTTCTTTGCGGCATTGATGGCGGCGATGATTATTTTTAAACATCGCGCCAACATCGCCCGTCTGCGCAGCGGCACCGAGCATCGATTCGTTGGCTCCAAAGCGTCGGCTCCGTAATGGCACCGGAGCCGTGCATGATGGCCAGCGATATCCATTCCCATTTAGCAACCGCGATTGCGGCGGTGGAGCCGGGAAACTGGGCGGTCGGCGTAAGCGGCGGGGCGGACAGCGTAGCGTTGTTGGCAATGCTGCACGATCGGCCGGATTTGAAGCTGCATGTCGTGCATCTCAATCATGAAACACGCGGCGCGGAAAGCGATGGCGATGCAGCATTCGTTATGGCACTGGCGGCGGAATGGAAAATTCCCTGCACTGTGGCGGCGATCAGCGAGTTGGCGTTGCCATCTGCGCCTCCAAACAGGGCGGCACGATTCCGGGCGGCGCGGATGTTTCTGTTTGATCAAGTGGTGCAAGCGCAGCAGCTGTCGGGGGTGATTCTCGCCCATCACGCTGATGACCAAGCGGAGACGATTCTGCAGCGGCTGTTGCGGGGTGCGGGGCCGGCGAGTTTGGTCGGCATTCGGCCGGCCGCTCGGATCGGTGGGTTGAATGTGCTGCATCTGCTTTTGGCGTGTCGGGGAAGTGAACTGCGGCAGGAGCTGGTGAAGCGCAAAATCACTTGGCGAGAAGATGCCAGCAACGAGTCACCGCGGTTTCTGCGCAATCGCTTGCGGCGAGTGCTGCGAGATCGGCCGATGCTTACCGATGCGCTGCTGCAACTTGGACATGCCTGTGCGGCGTATGAGCAGTTGCTGGATCGACACGCTCCGCGGCTCGGCGAGCGGTTTGCGGTGGATGATTTGCGGAATGCTCCGCTGCCGCTGGGCCGTCTTGCGGCTCGGCATTGGTTGCAGGAGCGCGGAGGCGACATGGAGCAAATCAACACGGCGACAGTCGATCGGCTGGTGGCGATGGCCCGTGACGCCGCCACGCCGCCACGGCAGCATTTTCCCGGTGGATTGCAGGTCCGGCGCGTGCGGGGCGTGATCGCCATCGATAAACCGAGCAGCGAATCATCAGGGTGATGTCGTGCTTCGGGTGGTGGCGGCTTTGCGCAGTTCCTGGATTTTGGCCATCGCACCGCGGGCTTCGGCATCACCGTGATGTATTGACGAGGCATGCAGGGCGAACGCGAGCGCTTCGTCCAGTTGGCCGAGGCCGATTTTGTTCCAGGCGGATTTGCTCCAAACCTGAGCCGCTTCCGGCACTTCCTGCCTTGCTTTGGCCATCACAATCTCGCCATGCGGATAATCCACCTCGCCGGCCAGCAGCAGATACGACATCGACGCCTTGGGCTCCGTGGCAACCGCGTAGGTGTACAAGCGGAGTCGGTTGTTCCACTCCCAGGCGTAGGTGACGGTGCGAATGGAAGCGAGAATTAATATCACCGCCAGCACGGCAACGGCACAGCGAGGCGGCAGTTTCGCCAGTAGCATGGCGATCAGCAGGCAAAAAAAGGCGGATGGCAGATACATGAGCCGATCCCCCATGATCGTGCCGATGGTGAAAAAAAAGTTGCTGACCATTCCGTAGCTGGCTGCGAACAGAATGAGGCAAAACATCGCGGGACGACTGCGGCGTTTCCAGGCAATGATGAATGCGCCGATGCCAACGGCGATGGCCATCAATCCGAGATAAAACCACGGCTCGCTCCAGTTCAGCTTTGGTGTGAAAACGTCCATTCCGTAATCGAGGCTCATTCGATACGGAGCGACAAGCAGCATGGCATAGCGGCCAGCTACGGCGATGGGAATCAGCCAGCGATCGGCGCCCGTGCTGATGATCAGTGGATTATTGGCGGGATCGAGAAAATCACGGTCCCAGTACCACGGCAGAATGTGATTGCGATAGGCGATGTAGGCGGCCATGACGAGGGTCAACACGGCCACCAGTTGCCTGCCGGCTTTTGGGGATGGCTCATCCGAAATAGTTTCATTTGACGCCGGCCAATGTCGCATCAGAAACCACACCAGCAGAAAAATCGGAAAGAGCAATCCCTGCTCCTTGCTGAACGCGGCGAATAAAAACCAACCGACGATTCCCCAGACTCGGGCGGGGGTGAGCGGTTTTCCGATAAAAAACAGCAATCCGGCCAGGACGCCGATCAGGCCCATTTCCTCTGCTCGGCCGACAATCTCGGCTACGGCTTCAACATGAACGGGATGGGCGGCAAAAAGCAGGCCGGCGATCAGCCCGACTTTTTTGTTGCAAAGCCGCGTTCCCAGTTTGGCCACCAGCGCGCAAGCCGTGGCATGCAGCAGGATATTCACCAGATGAAAGGCCCACGGACGATCCCCATTACCCCAGGCTTGCAGGGCGAAAGTGAAAGATACCAGTGGACGCCACAAATTATCCGCCGCGCCCGCCATGTATCCTTGCCGGAGAAACTCGATCCACTGGTTCGGATGGAGAAGCCGTTCATCGGCCTTGCAGGAATATAAATCGTCATAAACAAAAACGCCGTGAATGGTCAGCGCATACAAACCCAACCCGAGTGATGCAGGTGCGAGCCAATGCCAGGGCCAGCGGCGTAGGGACATAGGCTGAATCTTATCTGAAACGGCTGTGGCTGGCCGCAGGGCAGGTTATAATTTCGCTCCAGGAGAATGCTGCATGAATCAGCGAGTGATTAGGTTGCGGCGGGGATTCACCCTCGTTGAATTGCTGGTGGTGATAGGCATCATCTCGCTGCTGATTGCGCTGCTGCTGCCGGCGATTCAGCGTGCCAGCCAACAGGCTCAGACCGTGCGGTGTATGGCCAATCTCCGGAGCATTGGCCAGCTATTGCAAATTTACGCCAACAACAACGGCGGCATCATCTATCCGATTGGCGCGATTATCATGCCGGGCGATCCGGGTTATGGGCCGAGTGATTGGGGCGATTACCGAACGCTGGGCGAGGATGATTTCAATCCCGACGGCACGCCGCTAACGCCCGATGAGCGCTGGCCGGTGTATGTTTTTGATCCGCCGATTTGGAATCCGCCCATTATGATCTGCCCGACCGATTCGGAGGTACTCAGCAATCCAAGCGGACAACAGCATTCATATCTGCTCAATTTCCACTTGGAAGAATCGCCGACGCAATTGGTGAAGCTCGGCACGTTTATTCCCGATCGCCCGTCATCGACCATTATCGTGATGGGCGAAAAGAAAACCGAGGACGGCGATTATTACATGTCCACCGGCGAGTTCGGCCCGCCGCGGGAAATTGTGGAGGAATATCGCCACGGCACGCTGCTCGGCTCGAATTATCTCTGGATGGATTGGCACGTGAGCACGGAAATGCCGATGGTGGCGGAGAATGCGGTGGATCCGTGGGTGCCCGTGGGAACGCTGGGGACGGGGACGGTGGATCATTAAGAACAGCGCGGCCCTCCGGGCTGGCCGCTACGCAAAATCGGTATGAAAACATTGGTTCAATATTTGGCCGTGGCATTTGCTGGATCACTCGGGGCGGTGTTGCGGCTTTGGGTGGGCAGAATCTGCGGATATTGGTTTGGAACAGGGTTTCCGATCGGCACATTTGTCATCAACATCAGCGGCAGTCTGTTTCTGGGCTGGTTCCTGGCCGCCGCCCCTCGTTCGGCACTGTCGGACACCACACGATTGGCCATCGGCGTTGGATTCGTCGGGGCGTACACCACGTTTTCCACGTTCATGTATGAGTCGAACGATTTGATGCAAAAGAATAACCAGTTCTATGCCGCCGTCAATATTCTTGGCAGCTTGGTTGTCGGGCTGCTCGCCGTGCGTGTCGGTATGTGGCTGGCCCGTGGATGAAGCGCGTTTGGACCATTGCTCATGGCCGATGAGAAAGTGTTATTGCGATTCTATCTGCGCAGCGGCGATCATCCGCCGTTGGCGTCGACATATGAGCGGATTGTCAAAGCTGCCGGCGCCCAGCACATGGCCGGGGCGACGGTGCTGAAGGGCATTTTGGGCTATGGTTCGCGCGGTTTGCTCCACGAATCGGTTTGGACGCTCGCCGAGCATCTGCCGGTGATCGTCGAAATCGTCGACAGCAGCGAGCGCGTGCTGCACTTTCTCGATGAGTTGAACCGGCAACGAATTGTCGGCGGCCTGGCGACGCTGGAACGGGCGGCGGTGATGATGTATCGGCCGCGCTCGCCGCAACCGCCGGCGTCATTGCAATTGGCAGAGATGCGCCAGACGCTCTCGACGCTGCCGGCCCTACAGGAAAGCCCCGATATGACCATCAATCAAAATGGCGTTCTCCTGCGCGTGTTCATTGGCGAATCGGATCGTTACGAACATCAGCCGCTGTATGAAGCCATCCTGCGGCAGGCGCGGCAGCTTGGCCTGGCGGGAGCAACCGTGCTGCGCGGCATCGAAGGCTTCGGGGCCAACAGCTTGGTGCATCGCGCCGGAATTCTCACCATGTCCACCGATCTGCCGATTGTCGTGGAAATTGTGGAGAGCGAAGAGAACATCAAGCGGTTGCTCCCGCACCTGGAGGCGATGGTGCAGGAAGGCATGATCACGATGGAATACGTAATCGTGCTGTTGTATCGCCATCAAGACAAGGCAAAATGATCCGCCGGCCGTTTCATCGACACTTCATAAAAGTTGATTAATTAGTACCGGTAACGGAACGGTTCCACGCACGGATTTGCTTCACTTGGTTTCCGCAGCGCATGTCAAATCGCAAACTTGTTTGGATATTGGCGTTGCTGGCTGTCGCGCTGAAGCCCGCGACGGGATTAGCAGACGACGACGATCAAGCGCCGGCCGAGGGCCGCTACTTTTTTGATCTGCTCGATCACCGCTCCAGCTTTGGCAAAGACTTTTTCATCGACTCGTTTCTAGGTCCCACGCTTGATTCGGGAACGGAAATCGAATTGGACTATCTGCACGGTGAAAAGCGCGGATTGCATGATGATGAGGTTGATACGGAAGTGGAATGGAACCCGATCGGGCAGCTCACCATCGCCGGGGAATTCGGCTGGGACTCCGAACACGAACAAACCCCGCATGCGGGATTGGAAGGTGATAACATCGACCGGGGAGGCGAAGCCGGCTTGGAAGACGTGGACATCGCGGTCTACCATCCCATCTTTCAGTATGTAAGCAAAAATGGCCAAGTGGACTATACGGCGGTGGTCCGGGTGGATGTGGGAATTCCAACGCGCGGGTCACCTTCCAGTCAGGATGTGCTTGTCACGCCATTCCTTGGGCACATGCTGCGGCTCGGCGACCATATTAGCCTCGAGGCGTGGACTGGCCCGCAGATCACCATCGCTCCGCATGCAGCTAATGTGCTCATTTACGGGGCGTGTTTAGGATACGTATTTCCGCACAAACAATTTCCGGTGCCGATGATCGACAGACTCACGCCGCAGATCGAGCTGGACGGGCAGATGCCGATGTCGAGCGCCGCAAGAGAATCGCTTTTCGGCGTCGCAGGATTCGATCTCGGTTTCAGGCGAGTCGGCGAGATGCAGCCGCATGTCGCCCTCGGCTACGAATTTCCCATCGACCAAGGCGCGCGCGATCAGCTGCGCTGGGGAATCAGTTTGCAAATCGTCTTCGATTTTTGAGCAAACTCCATTTGACTCAGCGATACCCGCCGGTGAGATAAAATGATTCGCCGGTGATCCATTGTGAATCGGCCGAGGCGAGGAAGACTGCGGCGGGGGCGATGTCCCCGGGCTTGCCGATGCGGCCCAGGGCGGCTTGCACTTCGTATTGCTTGCGCATGTCGCTCTCGGCAATGCCGGCCGATTGGACGCCTTCAGTGTCGACCATGCCGGGGTTGATGGAGTTCACTCGAATCTTGCGCGACCCAAGTTCCTTGGCCAATGATCGCGTCACGGCATCGACGGCGGCCTTTGTGGCGCTATACACCGATGCACCCGGCAAGGCATAGGAGGCGACGACCGAACTGATGTTGATGATGCTGCCGCCTTCCGGACCGATGTGCTTGGCCGCTTCCTGCGAGGCGAGGATCAGGCCCAGCACGTTCAAATCAAACATCTTGTGAAAATGTGCCGGGGTAATTTCAGTCAACGGAGCGAATTCGTAAATCCCGGCATTATTCACCAGGATGTCCACCTTGCCGAACGCTTTTTTGGCTTCACTGAAAAGTCGGCGAATATCCGTTTCCTTGGACATATCTCCCTGCACCGCAATGGCTTTCTTTCCCTTCGCGGTGATCTCCGACACAACTTTGTCCGCCCCCTGTTTGCTGGAAGCGTAATTCACGACCACGGAAGCCCCCTCATCGGCCAGATGCAATGCGATGGAAGCGCCGATGCCCTTGGATGCCCCGGTGACGACGGCGACTTTGCCGGTTAGCTTAGCCATATCAAACTCCTGTTCCTCAAAGGATGCGAGCTTCGGAAAGAGACGCATGTCTCCAATAGCCGAGGCGGGCATTCATGACAGGACAGTGTAGGCTCGCAGCGCAAGGGCAAGTCAAGGCGGACGGAATGTCAGGGGTCGATTGAGCTTTTGCGCAATGGCTTCGGCAATTTGCCGGGGCAACTGTGGATCAAGGGAGGACAATCGAAATCGCAGACGCCATCCTCGTGGTCGAAGGATAAATAAATCTGCTACGATGCGCTTTCCGATCAGACTTTTCACCTTCCGAAGCTCAACACCGCGAATTTCATCGGTAGGCAAGCGGCGCTGGCGAATCCGCCACCATCGCAGCCTCGTTAAAGTCAAAACATCTGCGCTGGCGACGAGAATCCGTGGCACTCTGCCCCAGCGGCGGTACTTCCATAACGAGTACGCCGCAAAGCCCCACCAGCCCAGCATCGTTATCCCCATCGGAACCAGAATCTCCGCCTCGAAGTGCCTTTGGGCGACCGCTCCTTGAGCACTTGGACCGCCTATGACCGCCATGCCCGAAAATGTAGAAAACAGACGAATTCCCGCGGCGAGCTCCATTAAGCCGGCGACGGCTCCGATCAAAATTGGCAAAAGGTAGGCCCATCGAGGGGCGGCAGGAAACGTTACGCGCGCCCAGTCGTCGGCGCATTCCAGCGTCAACTGCCGCGGCGACGGTGCGGTTTGTTCATATTCGAGGGAAGGCGGGGCTTGCGCATTCACACTCAAAATAGTACGCCCATTCTCCAACTAAACCACAGTGGGATCAGCTTGAGAAAATCGCGCAAGAAAAGACCCGGAGCGTTTTCGTTGCCGGGTCGCAATAGCGGCGGATATTAGCGTGGCGTTAATTCGCAGGCTATTTGGCCGGGGCTACAGCGCCCGAGGGCTTGGCCGCGGGCACCGCTGGTGCCGCACCGGGGGTGGCCGTTTTCTTGGCGGCTTTGCTGCTGGCCGTGCCCAGGTTTTTGGTTTGATGGGCATGGTGGCGTTTGTGATGGTGGCCAGTCGTCGCTGCGGAAGCCTCTCGCCCGCCATGCAAGCTGACGGTGACGCTGCTATGCGCGCCCGCCTTGATCGCCGTTTTGGCCGTGCCGTGAGCGCCGTGATTGTTATGGGCTTTCACCTTCGCCGATTTATGCCCGGCGATGGAAATCGTCGCTCTGCCGGCACGATTAGCCCGGCGGACAACCTTATGGTGCCCGGACTTTATCGTGACCGTCGCCGCTGTCGCGGATTTGCCACTGCTTCGGAGCACGTGAACATGCACCGTGCCCTTGGCTCCTTTCAGCTTCGACTTTCCCTTCACCTTCTTTACTGAAGTCTTTGGATTCGCGGTCGTGTTAGATTGGCCCGCATCGCTCTTGGGCTTTGCCCAGGAGGTGTTGCCGCAGGCCAGCAAACCGATCGCCCCTGCCAACAAAAACATGGTTATCCCGCGTAGCATGATTCACTCCTCTGAAGGTTTCTTTGTGCCGGCCGCTTTGGTCCGCAAAGCCAGCGCCTTTTCGAACTGTGGATTGGACAACATATCCGCCATTTCGCGTAGCATCCATCGCCGCATGGCGTCGAAAGAATCAATCGACTTGGTGATCTCCCGTGCCTGCTCCTCGAGTTCATCGTGGTGCTTGGACGGGTCTTTCATTTTGTAGGCTTTGTCGAGTAGATCAGAGACCTGCTTGGCGACGTCGGAGCTCGGCGCTTGATCCGGCCCCGCCGCCAGCAGCGCCACTTGCTGCGCCGCTTCCTGCCGCAGCTGCTCAAAATCATCCCGCGAGCCCTCCTTGCACTGATCGATCGCATCCATGATCGTGTCCGTGGCGTCGGGAATATCATCCGAGTGCATGGAAATGTAATTCGCCAGTTGGCTCGTGGAAAGCATTTTCAAAGCGGCATCGGCCTTTTTCTTGGCGGCGGAGGTGGCGGCGATTTCTTCGTCGTTCGGATCGATATCCAGCTTCTCGCGGATATCATCCACCTTGTCTTCCGCTTCGCCGACCTTGTCATCATCGCCGGATACCAAAGCATCGCGCAGAGCCAGCAAGGCATCGTGATACGACGGATCCTTTTTGCCTTCCGACGGAACCGGCGAAGATGTGCCCCCGGTGTCCGAGGCCATCGTGCGCAGATCTTTCATCTGCTTGGCCGACAGGTCCAAATCATCAATGGTGGTTAATGCAGTCACTTGCAACTCTAGATCGATTGTCGAGATGCCAGTGGCTGAGTCATCCGCGCGCGCGGTGAACGTGGCCGAAACAAAAGACAGAACGGCTACCACTCCCAGCAAGCACCAGCTCTTCATTCCTAATACTCCCGGCAAAATATGCAAAAATTGAGGCTGCGTAATGTAATGCGAGAGTATTACAGGTTCAACCGGAAATGGCGACATTTTGTTAAACGGAGAGTCCCTGTCGCTTCCGATCGTCTCCCGCAAGAACGGGCCAAGAGATCAAGCGTTGGTGGAAAACGCTTCACGCCAGATTTTTTAGTTATTTGGGGGAGCCACGAAGGCATTTTGTTAGCATTTTGTTCGCGGGCACCAGCATAAAAGTCAGAAATCGCCGGTTTTTTGTAGAAAAGCAAAAAAACACATCTGCTCGACGGCGTCTTTCATGCCGCGCAGGGAAAATAGTTTGAAGAACCAGGCCAGATCGCTTTCATTGCCACCCGGTGCTGGGGCCGAGGCAGAGCCGACGACATCGACCACCGGAACGCCCATGATGTAATCGCAGAGATGCGCGATATTCATTTCGTCAGCCGACTGCGTGGAAAGCACAAACAAGTGGTGCGTGCGGATCGGCTCACGGAGGTATCGTTCGGCCATCGACACTTGGACGCCGTCCAGTGCTTTAAGATACGCCAGCGTGGCCGGGTCCTGCTTCCATTCGTTGGCCTGCCGCTCATCTTCGCGCAGTCCTTCCATGGCAGCGTCGAAATGGGCTTGCAGCCGCTCGTAAAAAGTGTCCACCTGTTCGCCGCTAAGCCAGCGAACCATCATCACTTCACCGGGCCGGCGGTGGATGTGATAATCATTAGTGGTCAGCTCGCGGGCTTGCCAGAGATTTAGCAAAGCGGCGGCGTCGGGAAATGAGGATTCCGGCAGGAACGGAATATCCGCGGCTTTTGATTTCTCCAACCGCCCCATGCTTCGCTGAATCTCCCGGGCAATCTCCGCATCAAGTCCCACGCGCAATTCGGCATCGAATTTCCGGCATCCCTCAAACACCGCGGCAAGTTGCGCGTGCATCCGCATTTCATCCGCCGCTTCACGGGCGCGCTGGGTCGGACTGGATGCGTGCTCGGAAGCGTTTTCATCGGGTTCGTCGAACATATTGCTGACATCATAATGGCAAGGAAAAACCTCGCCTATACGGGGAGTTTAGCTATCGGATTCTCCACCGTGGTGCCGCGCCATGACCAACAGACCGATCAAGCCGCCGACAATCAGCGGCGGTCCCAGCGTGAACAGAAACGGGAGCACTCCGGAAATCTGCGAGGATGATCCGCCCAATAGCCAGTTGAAATGATTGATGAGCTTTGAATGTCCGATGGCCAAACCGCCGCGCGCGGAGATGCCGACAGCCAGTCCACCTTGGGCGATAGCGCCGACTGCCAGGCCGCCGGTGGAAATCGTGCCGACGGCGAGACCACCATTGGCCAATCCCAGCGAAGCGGCGAATCCACCGTCCGCGGTGAGCAATCCGACCGCGCCGCCGCCCACAGAAAATATCCCGATGGCCAGTCCGCCGATGGCCACGATCCCCCGTGCTATGCCGCCGATTGCGAGCCAGCCGTATGCCAAATCGCCAATGGCGATGATGCCGCGGGCTCTTCCGCGCCTTTCCGATCCGTGCGGGCCCAATGCGACGTCGATCACGGGCAATCCAAACAGCATGGCTTTGGATCGATATCTTTTGCCCCAAGACGCCGCGAATCCTGGGCGGGTGAGAACTTCAACAATGGGCTTCCCGCACTCGGGGCAGCGGGCGGAATCGATCAGGCCAATGAAGGAATAGCCGCAGTTGCCGCAGTAGGGGTCGCCGGGCGAGATCGGGGGCTTAGAAGCGCCTTGCGTCACGCGCGCATTATATCGGCATCAAGGCATTGACAAAGATGCCTAGACAGACTATATACTAAGGCATGGCAACTATCAACGGCGACGCCCTGCGGGGCCATCTCGAAACCCTCGTGCTCTCCGCTTTGCGGCGCGGCGACGCCCATGGTTTTGAAATCCTCCGGCGGTTGGAAGAATCCGGCTCGGGGGCGCTCAAGCTCAAAGAGGGATCGCTCTACCCGGCGCTCTACCGTCTTGAGGCGGCGGGAATGATCAAGGGCAAATGGGAGGATAGCGCCACCTCTCGCCGAGGTCCGCGGCGGCGAATCTACCACCTTTGCCGCAAAGGCCGGCGGCGATTCGATGAAGCACGCGGCGAGTTTCAACAATTCACCTCCATCATCGGAGGCATTCTGGGAGCATCCGCATGAACCAGCTTATGATCCATGTCGAACGAATCGTGCGTCCCGTGCGGGCCAGGCAATCTCGCAAGCTGCGCATGCGCCGTGAATTGCTGGGGCATCTCCAGGCGGCGATGGAGGAAGAGCGCGGCAAGGGAGCCGACGAAGTCGCGGCTTTCGAGCAAGCCAAACAACGGCTTGGCGACCCCGCTGAATTGACGCGCGAGCTGCAACGCGCCGTGCCTTGGTTTGAGTGGCTTTTGCTGGCCAGGACGCCGGACAAATGGAACGGCTGGGAGAAACGCGCCGGCAAATGGTTCGGCATATACGACCCGGGCACGATCGGTAACTGGTTGATCCTCTATGGAAGCGGTGCGATTGCAGTACTGATCATTTGCATTGTTTCGCCGCGCGTTCCACCGCAGGTTCGAACGGCCGTTTTTGTCGACGAGCTTAATCATCCGGTACATACCAAGGTGATATTGGCTGTCGTCTGGACCATGCAATGGCTCTGGCTTTATATCGGCATGAGATTCCTCTCTGCCGCGGCAGTCCCGATAGGAAGGTTCCGCCCCTGGCGAGCCATCCGCATCGGAATCCTGATGCTCGCCACGCAGGCTTTCTTGATGATTCTCATCATCACGCAAATTGTCCGGCGATCCCCGACGCTGCCAGAAATGGCCCAGAGTTTGGGCGTTGCGCTATTGCTTCTTGGCGCTGGAATTCTGGTTGGCCGAGGCGTTGCCAAGCTGCGGCGACCTTATGATGAATGGTTGGCCCTCGATGTTAAGGCGTGACCTAAACTTCGAGCCTTTCTCACGCTGCGAGTCGCCGTACCTTGAGTTTCTTCTGCTTTCGGCGTGCTTTCCACAGGTCGTATTGCATCTGCTGGCTGAGCCACGACTCGGCGGTGGTTCCGAACGCCAGTGATAGCCGCAGAGCCATCTCCGGGCTGACGCCGCTTTTGCCGTTTAGCAGTTCCGACAAAGTCTTGCGCGTAACACGAAGCGCCTTGGCTGCCGAGGTCACTGACAAGCCCAGCGGTTCGATGCAAAGCGCGCGAATCACTTCCCCTGGGTGTGGTGGGTTGTGCATGTGCATAGCCATTTGGTTTTCCTCAGTGATAATCCAGATAGTTTACATCAACAGCGTCATGTGCCTCGAAACGAAAGACCACTCTCCAGTTGCCGCTGACATTAACGGCGAAGAAGCCTTTCCAATCGCCCTTCAGCGGATGCAGTCTCAGGCCCGGCAGTGCCATATCCAGCGGATTCCGCGAAGCAGCAAGCCGGCCTAGGATTAGTCGCAACCGCTTGGCATGATCGCCGCGGATGCCGGAAGCCGTCCCTGTCAGAAAGAACTTTTCCAGTCCCTTGTGCCTGAACGACTTTATCATCTAAAATGAATTGTAACCTGGCACGTTACAATGGTCAACATCTTTCGTCAGTGGCCCGGCACGGCGGCCGCCCACAGCCAATCCAACGCACCGGGAAACTCATCGGATTGGTCCGCTGCGCCGTTGTGGCCGCCGTCGAGGAGGACGATGCGCTTGGGGCCGGCGTAGGCGTCGATGACTTTGCGGTGATAGGCCGGCGGAATGAAGTCATCGTGCTGACTGGTGAAAATGACCGCGGGCTCTTGGCAGCGGCGGGCGTTGGCGATGCTGTCGAGGTTGTGGGGAATCTGTATGGCGGTGAGGCCGGCGCCGAGCCAGAGGTTCCACCATCCGAAATGGCCCATGAGTACCTGTTGCAGCGGTGGCGGGTTCTGCAGAACCAGCCCGGCGACATTTCGGTTGGCGGCGACATACAGCGCCGCCGTCGTGCCCACGCTGTTGCCGCAAACGATAATCGGTCGGCCGTCGGCCCGTTCGCTGATCGCATCGAATGCCGCCAGGGCGATAGCCGGGATGGCACGGAGCTGGGCGGGACCGGTGCTCTTGCCGTAGCCGGGATAGTTCACGGTCCATGATTCGACCGCATGATTGCCCCATCGACCGGCAACATAGATGGCGACTTGCTCGGCTCGTGTTTCGTTGCCGGTGAATTCCAGGACGAAGGCAGCAGGGGATCGGCTCTGAGTACCGGGCGATCGCGCCTTCCAGACCTCGATCATTCCACCGCCAGGCCGAGGAATCTCAAGGGCAGTTGCGCCGCCTGCGTCGATCGTTGTCGTGCTCGGATGCAAGATGAGTTTGTCGGCGCATCCGCCAAGGCCTATCAATGCCAGGTAGGGCAAGATGCTGGCGAGCGGCACGAACGAGCGACGGCCACAACGCTTGAATGATCGAATGCGGTATTTGGCCATTGGTTCTAATCAATGATAATCCAGATGTTCAACGACCGCCTATGCGCCAGGCAAATGCGCGGACCTGCGGTTATGATTCGATTATCATGTCCAAAAACCCTTCCGATGATGCACCCGCAGAGATTCCTTATCAGTCCATCCCCGAGTCAAAGATGGTGCGCATCGCTCAGTATTCCGCGGAATATGAAGCCGAGTTAAACGCGGCGGCCCTGAACAATGAGGGAATCCGCACGCAACTTTTCGGGGCGAACGTCAGTGCGATGAATTGGCTCTGGTCGGGATTTAATAAGATCGACCTATTGGTTCCCCAGGAGGATGTGGAGCGGGCGACGCAGATTCTGGCCCGCACTTCCACCGATGAACTGGAGCCCGTCCCCATGCCCGATGGAGCGCCGCCGCCGGTCGATGATCAAGGCAACGTCTTGGCCGTTGTCGGTTCGTACGGCAGTTATCGAGAAATGAGCGATGCGCAGACGGTCCTTGCGTCGGCGCGGATTCGCGCTTTCATTCCGTCGATGGCGCCGCGCGGCGACCGTCCGCCTGGTGTCGGCAATCGGTTTGTGTTGTGGGTTGCTAAAGATGATTTGAATCGGGCCAAGTCGCTGCTGGCCGATGAGGCACAGGATGATACCGGCGAACCGCGATGCCCCAAGTGCGGGTCATGGCGTGTCCTGCAACCGGAATCCCTGATCGGAGGCCTGGCCGCATTGGTCGGCCTGGGTCACGAACGGCAATTCGAATGCCTCTCCTGCCATTACCGGGCTGCCCCGGCGGAGTTTCTCAAACGCTGGCGAACGGATTGAGTTTTCACGGAGCAGAACGATCGGCGCTTCCGTGCGGTGAAGGTGATTCCTCCCGCAGCAAATCGAGCAACACCTCGGCGTACATCCGATGGCCAAAGTCGTTGGGGTGATTGAGTCCGTTGCCGGTGAGATCGTGATATCGCTTGCGGGCCAATATCTGCGACCAAAGCGCGGTCATATCCGCCAGGGCAATGTGGCGATCCTTGCCGCACAGCGCGGCCAGCGCATCCCGATATTTCGGAAATTGATCCGACGGAATCGCGCTCCACTGCGGATTGCCGAGGCTGGTGGCGATGAGAATGAACTCCGCCTCGGGGCATTTGGCCCGTACGCCGTCGATGAAGCGCTGGATGTTCTGCGTGTAAAGCGCGGGATTCCGCAGCCCGACATCGTTCATGCCGTAAGCGACAATCACCAAATCCGGCGCAGCGTCCGTCACCTGATCCAAAGCGATCATCGCCTGATCGGAGCGATAACCCCCGACGGCGACATTCAGCATCGTCACCGGCGAGTGATATATCTTCTCAAGCCCCGCCGCGAACAGCGCCGGAAAGGCCGGCTGAAATGGCGCAGCATGATTTAACGCCGACGCATTGCCTCCCGCGGAAATACTGTCGCCGCTGACAGCGATCCGCAGCGGCCCGCAGGCTCGCAGCTTCGCCATGGTGCGCGGCAGCGAATCAGCCGCCGACTTAGGCGCAAAGCCATCCCATGTTTCATCCGTGTCATAATCAACATCGACCTGCTTGTCAGCAAAGCCGTTTTCCTTCCACAGCAGCCACGTCCCGGGATCGCCGACCTTGGCTCCCGCTGCGCTCGGCTCCCTCGGCTTCCTGTACAAATCCGCCTCGGCCAACTTAGGAATGCGCGATCCATCGGTCAGCACAAGCCGGCGTCTGGCAGCATCGATGCGATAATCGCGGCCTTCCTCATAGACATCATCCGTGCGCGGATTGCGAACGCTGCGCACTTTGGCGGGCCGCAGCAGCAGTGTTCCCTCCGCCGCCGAACCATCGCCTGTCGAAATGAACAGCACGCTTTCGCCCCACACTGTCCGGCTGCGCCAAAACGGCTCAGTCAACTTTGCTTTGTCGAGCGGGAAATGCCCGAGCATTTCGGGCACGGATTGTGTCGTTGGCGCAGCGGCGAGAGTGAACATTGGGGCGACGAGGCAGAGGCAGATTAAGATACGCATCTGGCGAATGATATGGATTTTTGGCCGTCGGGAAACGGCCGAACCCTTCATCGCCCATGCCCCCGGAATCAGAGATTTGGGATGCAGTGATTTACTCAAAAAATATTCACAGCAGATTCGGCAAGGTCATGCAGGGGAAATGTCATCGATGCTAGGCAATCACGCCTTTTTAGGAAACTTTCGAGCAACGAGTTCTCCAATGCGATGGAAGTCGATGCATTGCAGTCTTTGATATCGAATCGGAAGGTTTTTGATCTCACAGCGGAGTATGATAGGAATAATAGACTTCCTCAGAACCCAGGCCGCGCCCCATTCGCTCGCCACCCAGTCACTTGAGAGACTGTCGGGGGTCAATAATATCCAGACCTCCTGAGAGCCAGAAATCGCATCTCGAATACGATCCTCGAAATTCTCGCCCGGCTCAACGCTCTTTTCAGCCATGAAGACTTTACCGCTCGCCGAGGTTATCAGATCGGCGATGGACTTAGCCTCGCTTGACGACCGAGATGAATAGCTCAGGAACACGTCGAAATTCGGTGGTGCAAGTCCCATCTGTTGGCGTATTGCTTGCTCGATGCGAATCTTCTCTTGGATCTCGAGTTGTCGCGCAGCTGTTGCTCCGAGTTTAACATGGAAACGGAGGAGCCGCGGTCCTTTGGCTACCGTGTCCCTTTCCCAATCGAACGTATAATTCTCACGCGGCATGATCCGCACGTAATCTTTGGTGAAATTAGGGTGCCTGTAATAATGACGGTCGAACTCGCGGAGAGAAATCCATCCTTGCTCGCTAGCCTTCCACACAATCGGATTCGGGTCATGACTAGCTGAGCGGGACGAAAGTCATCGTTTAAGCTGGTTATACCGTGCGAAACCGTTATGTTGTTCGTTCACGAATCTCGGAGGCTGTTTTTCGTCGCTTTTTGCGTCATGTGGCGGCC
>Ga0302179_10000050_pt1 | contig 123567 bp, 123 predicted proteins | sample I_Palsa_E3_1_FD_198788 | JGI IMG/M metagenome (GOLD analysis project Ga0302179, IMG submission 198788) | Peat permafrost microbial communities from Stordalen Mire near Abisko, Sweden - I_Palsa_E3_1 | ecosystem: Environmental > Terrestrial > Soil > Palsa > Peat permafrost | place: Sweden...
CGGCCCCCACGACGGTGCGTGCCGCTAATGCTGCGGCCAAGTTTAAGGCTTCCACCGCCAGCACCGCAAAAACCCTGACCGGCACGGTCTCGCCTGCGGACACGGTGTCGCCGCCACCGGCCAACGGAGTGCTGGAACTGGTGGTCAACACCACCAGCGGTGATGTGGAACTGGAAGGCAACAACGCCGACATCGCCTCGCTGCAAATCACCAGCGCCAGCAGCAGCATCATCACCGCTAACTGGACCGATCTGCACGCCAACGGTTACACCAACTGGTCTGACACCGCCAAGAAGAAGACCGGCATCGGCGAATACGATAACCAGTTCACCGCCACCGGCGACTATGCCGTGCTGGGCGTGGTGGATTACGGCGACATCTACAACACCAGCGTCAATGCCGAGGACTATGTTTTCAAGTACGGCTCGGTAGAGTCCAACGACACCACGGTGGATACCGACACCGGCTCGGTCATTTATGTGCAGCCCGTTCCTGAGCCGACCACGCTTGGCCTAATGGGCCTGGCGGCGGCAGGGTTGCTTGGTCGGCGGCGCAAGCTAGCGAAAGCCAAAAAGATTTAGTACGCTTGGGTCGGTTATCACGGAAACTCGTTTTTGCGGCATTCCGGGATATGCAGGCCCCTTGGCGGAATTGGCAGACGCGCTGGACTCAAAATCCAGTTCCCGCAAGGGAGTGCCGGTTCGACTCCGGCAGGGGCCAATGCTAGATTTACTGGGCTTCTTAGGGATTTTGAGACACGTTTAGTCCAGTTCCTGTGACAACAACTAGGTGCTGATTACCGACTTTTTACCGACTTATGTCGGATGAAAGGCGGTCGGCATGCGTTCTGTTGCTGTTCATCTGCGGACCCATCGGGCAAGCGGGCGTCTGTGCAAAACGATTGGTTACTGCCTTAAAAAGTCGGGCGGGGTCACAAAGAAGACCTTCTACTTTGACCCTGCAAAACCTGACGAGGCACTGAAGCAAGTCTTAGAGCTAAAGGCGAAGTGGCGTGTTCTGCGAGCACAAGGAAAACGGGTCTGGGATCAGACTTTCGATCGAGAGCCGAACTCGAAGGATGAGAAGTCGCCCCCCCACCGGGGCTTAATCACGGTCGCCGAAGCTGCAAGACTCTATCTCGGAGAACTCGAAGCTCGTTTCAATGCTGGACAAATAACACGCTGCCACCTCAACAGTCAGGGCCACCGTCTTCGCCTTGGAATTTCGTCGCTGGACGATTTGCCATTAAGCGGCGTTGGGGAAAAGCCCCTTCAAGAAGCAGTCCTGCGTCTCGCCAAGCGTCCAAAGTGCAGGCGACCCGGCAAAGGTGTGCCCAGTCAAATGTCCCCTGTTTACGCCAAGTCGATAATCGCTTCGATGCGATTCTTCTTCTCATGGTGTGCAGAATCTGACCAAGTGGACTGGACACCTCCGAAGCGCTTCCGATCGGTCTTTAACGCACGGACACTTCTTACGCACGATGAGCAAGTCAGTCAGCTAGAGGGCGACAAACAAATTCAGTGCATCGAGATTGATGAGCTAACGAAGCTTTGGACCGCTGCTACCGATTTTCAGCGCACACTGATTTGTCTAGGATTGAACTGTGCGTTCGGGGCGATGGAATGCTCAACGCTTCGGACCAGCGAGTGGCATGGCGATGTCATCGAGCGATATCGAGGCAAGACGATCAAATCTGCGGGAAAAGCGAGCTACGCCCGTTGGCGGCTTTGGCCTGAAACCGTTGCTCACCTGAGCCGCAATCAAGCCCCAAAGAACGAATGGAATTTTGTACTTCTAAACGCCGCTGGACGGCCGCTAGTGGAGGAATTGCCAAAATACCGGAAGGACGAAATTGCTCACCAATGGATTCGCTTAATTGCACGTACTGGTATTCATCGCTTGTCGTTTGGCAAGCTGAGAAAGACAGCGGCTCAGCTTGTACGAACCACATTGGGTTACGGAAGGGAAGTGGCAGATATGCTATTGTCCCATGCCGATACTGGCGTCATCCGTCACTACGCCGACCGAGATTGGATTAAACTACAAGAGGCTACAGATTCCGTAAGGCGCTATCTCGCTCCGATGTTCTGCCTTCAAACTGAGTTTCCGCCGCTGGATCAGTGACAGAAGCCACTAGCGCTCATCTTCTTCCAATCATCGATTCCCCTTGGGGCTATGATTTCTGCATTTTTAGCTCTAAAACGGCACTCCACGTACACCAAACGGCGTCTTTTGAGGTCGTTTGGGTGTACAGATGAACACCAGATTTTTTGCGAATTATCATGTCCGTTGTAGTCGGGTGAAAAAAAAATGTATAAATAGATTAGATGCACATTGCATCTGCATCGATAAAACTAGGTGCCGAGACTCAACCGACCGCTCCTGTAACCGCTCAATCGTCCACCTCGTGGTTTCGCCTCTGGAGGTCACTCGTTTCCACCCGTCCGCATTCGCCGGGTGTTTGGGCTTCACTCCCTCCCTCGGCGAAAGCGGTATTCATTGTGCTTTCTGCGTACGTTAACGACAACGAGCGAAATCAGTCCGGGATGTGGTTAGCTTGGCCGAGCATCCGACTTTTAGCTGCAAAAGCTGGCTTAAAGAGACGTGCCGCCCAGTATGCACTTCGCAGACTAAAGCGTTTCGGAATGATCAAAGTGCTCGAAGGCGGCGGGAAGAAAACAAACGTGTATGAGCTTCTCCCGCCCACGGCGTGGGCGATGCACGATAATGCACCGGTGCATGATGATGCACCCCTGCATGGCAATGCACCGGAATGTCATGCACACACGTGCACCGGATCGATGCAGGAACGTGCACCCAAAAAAGAAAGAGTCAAAGAATTTGATCCGGAGAAAGAGAAAAGAGCAGCAGATATTCTCGAATCGGCCTCGGACGTCTCTGCAATTGCTGCTGCTCGTTCAGTAGGCGTTGATGATGGTGGGATTTGCAGGCTTGCCCAAGCGGTAATTTCCCGAAAGACCTCGGTAAAACGAATTGATGACGTGGTTGAGAACCTGACGGCACGAGGGCTTTCGGATTCAGGCGGTTTGGCCATAGACCTGATGTTGCATCCGGAGAAAAAGCTGTCACGGCCCCAGCAGAAACAGGCACCTCCTGACCCCATCAAAGCGTTCTTGGCCCGAAGTCCTGAAGATCGAGAAGACGCCTTTGCTCGACTCAAACTTCGTTACAGATTGGTCGCCGGTGCATTGGCAAAGATTGACGACGTGCAAGCGGGCGCTCCCATTTCGGAAAAAATGGCTCGTGAGGCGATGGCGACGCTAGGAGGTGGTGGGAGTGGTGCATAATGATCAGCGCTCTGGGGACATATCTTTGAACAAGAATTCGATCGTCAGGCACATGCTAATAAAAGACCCATGGCCTTATCATTTTGACAACTTTCCTGATAGAGTTGCTAACTGGGCGGGATTCAGGGGAACATATCTAAGCCGTCTTCTTGGTCGGAATGGTGCCTCGGATAACAATATGCGTACTCTCACAGCCAAACGAATATGAGGGGAATCGATGGGTGACCAAATCCAAGACCCGATCAAGCACGTGGTGGTACTGATGCTCGAAAATCACTCATTCGACCAGATGCTCGGATGCATGAAGCAAGTCTATCCCCACCTCGAAGGGGTGGACGCAGCCAACCCGAAGAGCAATCAGGATGATGACGGAAAGATTTACACTCAAATTGAAACTACTGAACGTCAGATGTTTCTGGACCCTCATCACGAAGTCGAGCATGTCGCAGTGCAACTTGAGGGCGGCAACGGAGGCTTCGTAAAAGATTATTCTCGGTCATATTCGACGAGCACGCCGCTCGCCCGTCAGTTCATCATGTCTCATTATCCGCTGGACTTCCTGCCAGCACTACACCGTCTCGCCCGAGAGTTCACCATTTGCGACCACTGGTTTTCATCATTACCCGGACCAACTTGGCCAAACCGATTTTTCGCCCTCACGGGAACTTCCAATGGGCGGGTGGCAATGCCCGGCGACGGCGAACACACCGTTGATGCCGCTGGTTGGTTCGAGCAGGACCAAACTACGATCTTTGACCGGATCACCGAGAAAGGCATCCACTGGAAGGTCTACTTTCATGACATCCCGCAGACCTCAGTGCTTCTGCATCAGCGTCTGCCGCATAATGCCGCCCGTTATTTCTACATCAATCAGTTCTACGCAGACGCCAGAGGAGCGAAAGAGGATTTTCCGTTGTTCAGTTTCATCGAGCCGGACTTTATGGGCGCTGATGAAAATGACGATCATCCACCCCACGACATCATGAAGGCTCAGAAATTGATTGCCGACGTGTACAACGCTATTCGGGCAAACGAAACGCTTTGGCAATCAACATTGCTGATAGTTTTTTATGACGAGCATGGTGGCTTTTATGATCACGTCGTTCCACCCGCTGCTGTGCCGCCCGATGACCATCACGAAGAATACAGTTTTAAGCAGCTAGGTATTCGTGTGCCGGCACTGCTAGTGTCACCTTGGATCGATCAGCGAGTTGAGCAAACTCAGTTTGATCACACGAGCGTGTTAAAGTATTTGACCGACAAGTGGAGTTTGGGACCATTGGGAAAGCGGACGGCAGCAGCAACAAGTATCGGCATGGCTCTCACTCGCACAACGCCACGAACAGACACGATCGCCCGCATCGAATTAACCGCTGATCAGTTAACGCCTCCCGATGCGGAGTTAGAGGAAAAAGCGGAGGGCATGGTTACTGCTCATCACACTGCCTTACAAACCATTATTGATTATGTGAGGATCGATGTCGTTGAGGCTCTGCCGAAGTGGTATTCATGGATCGCACGGCTGATTGAGGCGTTTAAGCGGGCATGTAACGGCGTTCTGAGACCGCTCTATCGAGAGCCATCTGATATTTCGGCTTCGATGACCCAGCCAGATCGGCTATCGAGAGAACAAACTCCGTTGCGAGATGATTTCGCCGAGTTTCTGCGGCATCAAAAGCTGCAAGCGGTTTCGGCACTGGCATTGCGCATTCGAGATCGGTCCCTTTCCCCCGAGGTAAGAGAGCACGCCGTGCAGTCTTTGGCGGGAATCACCGGCCGACGATTTCTCCATGAACCAGACATGATCAATCACGCCAATAAATGGCTAATGCAACACGGCAAGTAACCAGTGAACGGTAGGCTACAGACTTGCAAACAATTCTTGACCCAGTTGACGAAGACATGCTGCCAATCGCTTTACGTCATCGCCTATGATCTGAACCTTCCGGCCTTCGATAGCCGCCCGATCCCCGGTCTTTGTCAGGTAATGTTCATCCACGACACCCATCTTGTGTGCCAAAAGATGACGCTTCTGGGCGCAACGGCTTATGAACTCCCAATCAGTTGGGTCAATATTCCGAGCGAAGTCCTTGCCGAACAACTGCTGGAAGTTCGTTCGTGCGCCCATCGGATTTTGGAAAGAAATCTTTTCGGCCTTGGTTTGGTCGGTAGCTTTCGGGGCGTTAATCCGGCAGATTTCTCGGCCGAAGCCATCGAACGAAGACACAGCATTTTCCAAGGCATCCGAGATGAGGTGCTGAGAGAAGTCGGACTCAACTTGGGCGGCGAGACCTACCTGTTTCACGGCAAGGTCAAGGTTCTTATTCAGGATTTGTAATGAGTTGTGGATGCCGCAATCTGGACAGAAGGCGAAGACGCCGTAAATCATGTACTTCAGGGTGCAATTTTCGCAGAGCACTTCAGTCTCAAGCTGCTTCTCCCGGTAGTATTGAACGGGCGGCAGCGTCCCGCCCTCGAACTTCATGCTGATGCCAATGCCAAAGCCGCTTGTCGGCTTGGTCTCGAATTCCATCGTCTTCAAACCGTCGTAGAATTCTTGCAATACCTCACGGAGTGCAACGGACTTTGCGTATTCTATCTGCTCTTTGGTCGCAAATTGATTCTGTCCAGAAGTGTGACCGCAATATGGGCAATGGCATGGAAGATCGCTGCCCTTTCGGCCAGTACCAAACGTGATTTTGAAGTAAGCTTCGCACTTTGGGCACTCTCGCCCTGTGTGTCCATCCGCATCTGCGTGGATTGATACCTTCACTTGCTTCTCGGCACCGCTTAAGTCTCTCATGATTTTCCTTTGCAAACGAGCCACATCCAGTGTCAAAAGACGGCACAAAGTCGCCAAATCATGTTGTTGGCTTGCTTACTGGCTGAACGCATTCCGGGTTGTCATTCTTTGGGCTATTGACAGCGCTGCTTACCTTGTAAGCTTCCATGCCAGCCGCATCAAAAGGTCGCAATAAATCCGTAGTGTGCTCCTTTCCAACCCATCGATCGTATTCATCTTCCCGCAAGATGACCGGCATACGATTGTGAATCGGTGACATGAGCGAGTTGGGTGTGGTCGTGAGAATCGTAAAGGTATCCACCGGCTCGCCATCTTTCGGTTTCCATTGCTCCCACAGGCCCGCAAAAGCAAACGACGAATCAGATTTCAGATGAATAAAAAATGGTTGCTTCGGCGGCTTCGCACCTTGCCATTCAAGAAAGCCATCGGCAGGCACCAAACATCGGCGACGTTGGAACGCTTGGCGAAACATGCCGCTGGTCGCCACCGTTTCACAGCGAGCATTGATCGGCTGCACCTTCGGCTTTTCTTTCGACCACGCTGGTATCAAGCCCCAGCGAGCCAAGAGCAATTGATAGCCCTTGTCAGTCGCCCGCACTATCGGGGCTAATTGCGATGGCGCAATGTTGAACCGGGGCGTTAAATACTCGTCAAATTCCTCAAAACCGAACGTGGGCTGATGCCGCAGACCGGCACGGATTAAGTCAGGACGACGGATGGTGTAACGGCCACACATTTCAGCATTTTAGCCGACCACTGAGGTACAATCTTGCCATGCGCAGCTTCAGACGATAGGTCTTTAATGGACTAGGAGGACTGTCTCTGATTCTGGCAGTCTCGGTGATCGTTCTGTGGACCAACCGCATCTTGCCTCGGCAATTTTGGATTTTGCATCATACTGTCCGCATCAATTCTGAGAGCGGATATTTCGGAATGGGTGGCGGACAGAATATTTTATTCTTTTCAGATTTTCATCTGAACAAACAGCGCATCGTTGGTCCCCTGAATACAGATCATTCAGCCGTCGCATCATTCAAGCGTCAGTTCGGTAATCCGGTTTTTCATATGAACTGGTATCGCTTCAAAACATTATCAGAGACGGTCTATGCCATCGACGCCATGGGCGAAATAGGCATGACCGGCATTCGCACGAGTTATGGCATTCCATACGGATACTTTCTCATTCTATTTCTCGTGCTGCCCGCATGTCGATGGCTGCCGTCGCTGTTTCGATCGGTGCGAAGGAGATGGGTTATCCCAATGGGCATTTGCAAAAACTGCGGCTATGACCTGCGTGCCACTCCTGATCGCTGTCCTGAATGCGGAAGCGCTCCCACGGCGACAAAGTCGTGAAACACATCTTGTTCAACCTGCTGGCCTGACATTGCCCATCAGGGTTGCAGATTGATGCAGACGAAGATCAAAGCACGATCGGATCGAATCAATTACCGCCCCTACGGCGGCAAATCAGCGTTTCATGTCGGGCGAGCGACTGTAACTTGAAATCTTTTTGCTTGCACCGTCCTCATCTGTAAAATGTCCGGTCGTTCTCGAATTAGATTTGTTCATGTTCATCGGGGATTGAATGACTGCCATCACCGCAGTGCCGGAACAGGGTCAACTCGTCTCTGTCCGACAGCGCCATTATGTGGTGACGGAAGTGGCCAAAAGCTCACTGCCTGACCAGCCGTCGAAGTCGGGGGCCATCGGTAGCCAAAGCCTCGTCAGCCTCGCCTCGGTTGAAGACGACGGTCTCGGCGAAGAACTTCAAGTGGTTTGGGAAATTGAGCCGGGTGCCAAGACGATCGAGAAGATTGCTCTGCCCGAACCAACCGGGTTCGATGAGCCTGAGCGCCTTGACGCCTTTCTCGATGCCGTTCGATGGGGCGCTTCATCGTCTGCCGATGTGCGGTCAGTCCAGTCACCGTTTCGTAGTGGCATCGAGATCGAAGACTACCAACTCGATCCCGTCGTTCGTGCCGTGCGGATGCCAAGGGTGAATCTTCTCTGCGCCGACGATGTGGGCCTTGGTAAGACCATCGAAACGGGCATGGTCATCCTTGAACTCATCATCCGCCACCGTGCTCGGCGAGTTGTCGTCGTTTGCCCAGCCGGTCTTCAGATGCAATGGCGGGATCAGATGCGAGACAAATTTGGTCTCGACTTCCGCATTGTAGACAGCGAATTGATGCGAGAACTCCGCAGGGACCGAGGCATCCATGCCAATCCGTGGAACCATTTCCCACGCCTAATCACGTCCATCGACTTTCTGAAACGTGAACGACCCCTTCGTCTCTTCGCTGAGACATTGCCCAGTGAAGGGGAATCGATCTATCCCCGACGTTTCGACATTCTGGTGGTTGATGAAGCGCACAATTGCGCCCCGTCGGGCGTCGGTAAATACGCCACCGACTCCCTGCGCACTCAAGCCCTACGTCTGCTTGTGCCTCATTTCGAGCACAAAATATTTCTGACGGCCACCCCGCACAACGGCTATGTCGAGAGTTTTTCGGCACTGTTGGAACTGCTCGATGATCAGCGATTCGCCCGTGGCACGCTTCCAGATCGTCGCCAACTAGAAGCGGTCATGGTTCGCCGTTTGAAGTCTGAGCTTAAGAATCCTTTCGGCGATCCACTGTTTCCGAAACGTGAACTCGAAGCCCTTGAAGTCGCATGGCCTGACGAAGAAAGAGCCGCCCATGCTGCTTTGCGTGAGTACACCAAGCTGCGTCAAAAGAACTTCGCCGACAATGCCGAGAAATTCGCCACCGAGTTCGTGCTCAAGACGCTGAAGAAGCGACTTTTCTCTTCTCCCGCCGCATTCAAGAGCACCCTCGAACAACACGAGCGGTCGTTACATACCGCTCGTCGCAGTATAACCGCACCCAAACCCACGGCAGGTGTCCTTCAGCGTCAAATTGATCGAGTAGACGAGGACTATGCCGACGATCAGGAATTTGAGCAGGCGCACGAAGATGCGGTGGATTCCGCCAGCCTGCTGTTCCGTGAACCCACGCAAGAAGAAACTGCGTTGCTCAAGAAGATGAAGCAATGGGCCAGCGGTGCTGCGTCTCGCCCAGATGCCAAAGCTCAAGTCCTGATTCAGTGGCTCAAAGACAACATCCGTCCCAACGGCAAGTGGTCCGATCAACGAGTCATCATCTTCACCGAATATCGAGCGACTCAGAATTGGTTGCACGAGCGGCTGGCAATGGAAGGCTTCACTCAAAGCGACCGTCTCATGACCATGTACGGTGGTATGGACATCGACAAGCGTGAAGAGGTCAAAGCCGCCTTCCAATTCGACCCAAAGGTGTCACCCGTCCGTATCCTATTGGCTACCGATGCCGCCAGCGAAGGCATCGACCTGCAAAACTATTGCTCGCAATTGATTCATTACGAGATTCCGTGGAATCCAAATCGGATGGAGCAGCGCAATGGTCGCATCGACCGCCACGGTCAAAAGGCCAAAAAGGTCTGCGTCTATCACTTCGTCGGCAAGGGCTACAAGGAGCGAGAACAATCCGATCAAGACATTCCTGCTGGTGAACTCGAAGGCGATCTCGAATTCCTGATGCGAGCGGCCAAGAAGGTAAACCAGATTAGAGAAGACCTCGGCAAAGTCGGTCCAGTTATCGCCCAGCAAGTTGAAGAAGCGATGCTTGGCCATCGCACTCGCCTCAATACGCAGCAAGCAGAGAAAGACTCAGATTCGGTTCGGAAGATACTCAAATTTGAGCGTGATCTGCAAGCGCAAATCAACCGGCTGCGAGATCAACTTCAGGAAACAAGGCGAGACCTTCGCCTCGAACCGGACAACATTCAGAAAGTCGTGGAGATCGCCCTAAAGCTTGCCGACCAACCGGCGCTGATCCCGGCTGAGGTTCCCGGCATCTGGCCCGATCCCAAACGCCAATCCTGTCCCGTGTTTCACCTTCCCCAGTTCCGCACACCAAGTTGGCAGAGGACAACTGAGGGTCTGCGGCAACTGCACACCGACGAAATCCGACCTATCGTCTTCGATGCCAACCTCGCTAAAGACCGCCAAGACGTGGTACTGGCTCATCTCAACCATCGCCTAGTTAGCATGTGTCTCGGTCTGTTACGTGCCGAGGTCTGGGCCACTGAGGGCAAGAAGAAACTCAACCGCATCACGGCCCGCACTGTCTCCGACAACGTGTTGCGTGATCCCGCCATGATCGCCCATGCCCGTCTCGTCGTCGTGGGCGGTGACAGTCATCGCCTCCATGAGGAAACCATCACGGCAGGTGGGCTGCTCATGGCTGGGAAATTCACACGCATGAATGTTGGGCAAGTGAAGGATGCTCTCGAAGCAGTCAAGGACGACCAGCCAAACAAGACGATGCGAGAAACACTGATGCGGGTTTACCGGGAGAACAAAGACACTCTGGCCAAGTCACTCGAAGCCCGCATGAATGATCGCACCAAAGGCATGGAAAAACTGCTGGCCGAACGTGAAGCGAAAGAAATCAATGACATCACTTTTATCTTGACCGAACTTCGGCGAAGCATTCAGGAAAAACTCAATGATCCGGAGGTTAGTCAGTTGACGTTCGAGGGGTGGAGTGAACCCGAACGAGAACAGCTTGATCGAAACATGGATGCCTTACGGCGAAGAGTGAATGAAATACCCGGAGAGATCGAGCGGGAAACGGCGGCGATCCGGGCACGGTTTGCCAACCCGCAGCCTCGGATGTTTCCAGTAGCGGTTACATTCTTGGTCCCAGAACGATTGACAAGAGGATAGCCCGTCAAGTTTCAGCGGAGATCACACAGTGGGAATTCTCAAGATCATGGGCGAAATTGCCGGTATCGGCGGATTAGCGCTCGGCGTCTTTCTACTCATCTGCAAGCAGATCATAGCTAAAGTCAATTGGCCAATACCCACAAAGGAACAGGCGTTCCGTCTTCTAAACAGGATGATCGTACTGGCCTTCATTCTCGCCGTCTTAGGAATAGCGGCATGGGTAGTGCTTGCCATTGTCGATTCACTTGCCGACCATGCGAGTGCCGCTCTGCACGAGTCTACTCAAGGAAAATCAGGCTTCATCAATGCCAATGACGCCCAGAGATCGGGTGATGGCAGCGCAAAAGCTGAACTACAGACATCAGGCTTCGGGGTCATTAGCGTGATCATTCACGGTGGGATCGATGGCGATGACATTAATGCCAAGTGCGCATTAAAGGTCTTCAGTGCTCTACGCACCGGGGAACATTTGACTGAAGACGAACTTGCGAAACGCATGGTCAATGACGCTCATGCAACTAAGGATATGATTGACACCGAGAGATACGACATTCGACGGGTCATTAAGGCGGGTGGAATGCGAGTTGATAATCAGACGTATTCTCTCAAGATCGAAGATAGTCGATACTATCTGTACCCCACACCGCTGCGTCCCACAACGACACGCTCGGGTGATACGTCCGAGTTACCGAAATAGACAACGCCATGTCCATCCCTCGCCACCATTCCGATTGGCTCTCTCTCATCGAGGTCTCTGGGCCGTTTCTGTCGGTGCCGGTGCTGATGCGGGCGTTCCCGCAAGGGCTTCATGCCCATGATCCGGAGAAATTCCGTAGGCTCAAGGTGGCTTATGAGGAATGGGAAGAGAATAACGAGGCCCGGAAGAAGACGAATCCAGCCGTTCATGTTGCTTGGATCAAGTTCGTACTTTCCAACACGCTCGGTCTGCCCGCTGACGTAATTCTCGAACAGCAAGCGATTCCGCCATCACTGCAATGCAGCGTGCCCGAGCATGGCGAGTTTCTCCGGCCCAGCATTGTGATCGCCAACCCCCCTGCTCATTCTGATGCGAACAAACCCCGGCTGCTCGTTCAGGTTTATCCAGCCAATCAAGACCTAAGCAAATCGGTTCACGGAAAGACATGGAAAGCGTCGCCCGGCACCCGGATGATGGACCTTCTCCATGCCAGTGGTGTGCGACTTGGCCTCGTGACCAATGGCGAGCAATGGATGCTTGTTGATGCGCCTAAGAACGAGACCACTGGGTTCGCCTCATGGTATGCAAATGGCTGGATCGATTACGGCGAAGATGATCACGCTTATCTCCGTTCCTTCACGAGCCTGCTCGGCGTCGAGCGATTCTTCAATGCCGCCGATACAGACACGCTCGAAGTGATGCTGCACGAAAGCGCATCGAATCAGCAAGAAGTCACAGAGCAACTTGGCTATCAAGTACGACGAGCCACGGAGGTACTAATCGAGTCGCTCGACAAGGCCGACCAAAACCACGGTCGAGAGCTTCTGCAAAAAATCCCTGAAACGGAAATCTACGAAGCTGCCCTGACGGTGATGATGCGACTCGTCTTTCTCTTCTCAGCCGAAGAGCGTGGCCTGCTGTTGCTGAACGATGAGCTTTACGCTCGCAACTATGCCCTGTCCACGATGCGTGAACAGCTGCGCAAGACGGCCGACGATCATGGCGAGGAACTTCTCGAGCGCCGTTATGATGCGTGGTGTCGATTGCTTTCTACATTTCGTGCCGTATTCGGCGGCGTCAAGCATGATCGGCTGAACCTTCCAGCATATGGCGGTCGTCTATTCGATCCCGACCGTTTTCCATTTCTTGAAGGTCGCAAGAGGAGCACCTCATGGAAGAATTGTGAGGCCGATCCACTTCCTGTTGATAACCGCACAGTTCTACATCTGCTGGACGCACTTCAATTGCTCCGTATCAATGGTGAGGCTCGCCGTCTAAGCTTTCGGGCGCTCGACATCGAACAGATCGGCCACGTCTACGAAGGAATGCTTGATCACACGGCAAAGAGAGCCAAAGAGCCAATGCTCGGGCTTGTCGGCACACGTAAGAAGGAACCCGAAATTCCACTCGCTCAGCTTGAAGAACTCAAAGTAAAAGGCAATGACAACCTTATCGAGTTTCTGAAAGTTCAAACCGGAAAATCTGCCAATGCTCTAAAGAAGGCGATAGGCGTTGAGATCGATTTGAAAAGTGCCAACCGTTTCCAAGCCATCTGTGGCAACGATGTCCAGCTTCTCAAACGTATCGCCCCGTTCGCCGGGATCATTCGTGAAGACAGTTTCGGTGAGCCGGTGATTATCCCAGTCGGCAGCATCTTCGTCACTGCGGGGACTGACCGCAGGTCCAGCGGGACGCATTACACGCCTCGCAGTTTGACCGAACCGATTGTTCAGTACACTCTCGAACCGCTAATCTACATCGGACCCGCCGAGGGCAGGCCGAAAGAAGAATGGCAACTGCGCACGCCAAGAGAACTTCTCGAACTGAAAATCTGTGACATGGCTTGTGGTTCGGGGGCATTCCTCGTCCAAGCCTGTAGGTACCTATCCGAGCGGTTAGTTGAAGCTTGGGAAGCTGCTGAGAAGAATCACCCATCTCCGAATCCCGGTAAGCTCCCATTTCCGACGATCATGGCTGAAGGCAAACCTTCGACAGGTGCGCCCGGCGAATCGTTGATTCCCAAGGATGTTGAAGAACGAATGGCCTTTGCCAAGCGGCTGATCGCACAGCGTTGCCTATACGGCGTGGATATCAATCCGTTGGCTACGGAAATGGCGAAGCTGTCCCTATGGCTTTTGACACTGGCGAAGGACAAACCATTCACGTTTCTCGATCATGCCATCCGCTGCGGTGATTCACTTCTCGGCCTTCATGACCTCAAGCAACTTAAAACATTCAGTCTCGACGGAACTGGCCAGCAATATGTTCTTGGTGAAATGCCTTTCGACAAACTCGTGGACGAGGCCGTTGAACTGCGTCTGAATATCGAATCCATGCCCGGAAACACCATCGAAGAAGTCGAAGCGCAGTCACATATTATGGCTGACTGTGAGCAGCGGGTCGAGTTCCTGAAAAGTTCCGCCGACCTGCTGATCGCCGCCGAACTTCAAGGCGGTACTCCACGGGAGAAAGTTGGCAATCGAGATCATGCGGCGGTAAGGATCGGGCACTACCTGAAGGACGGTAAAGCCAGCGAATTCAAGGCGGCAGCGACAAGGGAACTTGGTCGGCGCAGCTTTCACTGGCCGCTTGAGTTTCCCGAAGTCGTGGTGAAGCGAGGCGGGTTCGATGCATTTGTGGGCAATCCGCCGTTCTTATGGGCATTGCGGATTTCAATCCGCATTTCGATCCCATTTAGTCATTACCTCAAATCAGCTTGGCCTCACGCTCGCAAGAATGCTGACCTTTGCTCGTATTTTTTACTGCGTGCATTTCAAGGGCTTCGACCGCACGGCACTTTTGGTTTCATCACGACTAACACAATTGCGGAGGCAGATACCCGAGAAACATCGCTGAACTATCTGACCGAAAACGGGGGGGCCATTTTTCGGGCGAACCCAAGTATCGTCTGGCCGGGGTCAGCGAATGTAAGAGTTGCTTCCGTTCACATTGCAAAATGTGATTGGAAGGGTTCGTACACACTCTCTGATAAATCTGTCACTGCAATTTCGACGTTGCTTGAACAGACGATTTTCAGTTCTGATCCTGACCGTCTCATGGGCAACGGTAAAAAGTGCTTCAAAGGCTCAGTTCCACTTGGCGACGGCTTTTTTCTATCAGCTGAGGAAGTGTCATCACTTATCCACAATGACGCAATCTATCGTAAGGTTTTATTTCCGTATCTCACTGGGGACGAACTGAATTCCTCGCCAGAATTGAAGCCGGGACGGTGGGTGATCTATTTCAGGGATTGGACCCTTGAGAAGTGTGAACAATACCCTCGTTGTCTCGACCTAGTTCGCCAGCGGGTAAAACCGGAACGAGACAAAATCGTTCCTACAAATGGCATGGCAAGACAACGGCGAGATTTATGGTGGAAGTTCACTGGCCCGACCGTCGATCTATACGAGGCGATCGTAGGCTTTGATCGAGTCATTGTTGCTTCTGCCGTAAGTAAACATCACGCATTTGCATTTGTACCTGCAACCTACGTCTACTCGAATGCCTTGAACGTCTTCGCATTCTCTGACGATGGCCATTTCTGCCTTCTTCAAAGTTCGCTTCATGCTGCTTGGGCTTTACACCAAGGGTCAAAGTTAGAAGATCGTCCGAGGTATAATGTCACTGATTGCTTTGAGACGTTCCCATTCCCTGAAAATGTTGCTTCCATTGTCTCGGTGGGAAGTACCTATAATGCTCAGCGAAGCAGTATTCTTCAGGCCCGTAATGAGGGGATGACTAGAATTTACAATCTGGTAAACGATTCTAATGAAACTAGCAAGGATATCCAGAAACTTCGCCAACTTCACATCGATATGGACAACGCCGTGGCGACTGCCTACGGCTGGACCGAACTCGACTTAGGCCACGACTTCCATGAGACCACACAAGGCATCCGTTTCACGATCAGCGAAACTGCCCGCCGTGAAGTCCTTGCCCGCCTTCTAAAGCTCAACCACGAACGGTGTGCCGAGGAACTTGCTGAAGGGTCACTCAAGCCAACTCAAAAACGTTCTGGCACTTCCAAGAAGCTCAAGCCAACGAAACATCAGGACGAATCCGTGCCTGCCACGCTGTTCGACACGACGGTGACGTCGCTTTTCCCGGCCACGAATCGAGACAAACTTTTGTGCGGCTTTCTCTGCGATTTAATCGCTGCCCGATCCGGACTTCCTTCAATCGCATATCTGGATTCAATGGTGCTCGCCCTGCGTTACAAGCGCCACAGCAGACTCTTGATTGGCGATGAGCGCAAGCAATTTATCTCGCTGTGCAAATCAATGCTCGCTCCACTCGCTAACGAAGTCGATTCCCTTCCATGGAACGACCTAATTGATGTACTCACCCAGCGTAGCGCCATCCAGAAGGACGTCCAAGGCAATCTGAAACGTGGCGATCAGTTTGATGAGGTTCGTCGAGACTATCCAGCCTGTGATGCGAAGCTCATTCGGCTCATTCATGCGGCAGCAGCAACATTGTGGGAGTTGCAGAGTCTCGGGAAAGTCGATGCAGCGGATGACCGGAAGGAGCTTGCCGAGTTCAAGGAGGACAAGCAGTCTCTGTACGGAGTCCAATCGTGAACCAGTCAGACCGTTTTGTGACGGGTACCTCCGGCCAAACACGTCCTCTAGTGTGGGTGCGACGAATCGTCCTGTACAAGACCGTCGAGCCGATTGAGGCAATTCGGGAGATTACCTTCTCTACCGGGTTAAACATCATCCAAGGCGAGTCGAACGAAAAGGAAGAATCTTTTGAATCCGGTCACGGCATCGGTAAGACAACTGTGTGTCGGCTGATCCGTTACTGCCTTGGTGAGAAGTCGTTCGGCCAAAAGCACCTCGCCGACGAGATCAAACACTGCTTTCCCAACGCTCATGTGGGCGCAGTTATCGAACTCAATGGAGTTGACTGGGCGATCCTACGCCCTCTGGGCTATCGGGGACATGAATACGCCCAACAAGGATCACAACCCGATAGCCTTATCAATTCCGAAGGACCAAAACGGTACGACCAGTTCGTGCAAACGCTGAGCACTCTGGTGCTATCGGGCGTTCCCGTGACAGAATCGCTGACGAGTGAACAGACCATTCAGTGGCCCCATGTACTAGCGATGTGCAGCCGGGATCAGGAGAGCCGATACGACCGATTCTGGAACTGGCGTCACACGAGGAGTGAGTCCAGTTCACCAAAGTTCGCAAAGCCAAAAGTTGATGCAGGTTTATGTGTCCGAGCCGTAATGGGATTGTTGGACCCCGATGAGCCTAAGCTGAGACGAGAACTGGAGCACCTTGAAGCGGGATTGGAAAAGATTAAAGCTGAGATCAGAAACGAAAAGTCAGAGCCGAACTTTCATATCACGAGGCTGCGAAGAACTCTGGTCAACGAGTGCGGAATTCACGAGGCGTCTGACGCACCTTTCGATGACGAGAACCTTGTTGGGCTGCCTGCGGTGACAGAAATCCGGCTAAATGCATTGAGGCAGGAGATTAACCGAATTGAAGAGCAGCTTGCACCATTGGACCGCCGGATAAATATGACCGCAGCTTCGCTGTTGGAGCCAGCAGAATTGGCAGAACAATTGGATGCTGCAAGTGGAGTGACGGGCGAAGGAAGCGATGTCTTGCTCGCTGACTTGGAGAACTTGCGAAATATACGGCTGCGCATTCGGGAAGCTGAAGCCGCCCTTTGTCGTTACGGCCGGGTATTGATTGGCGAGTGCAGCTACGTTCGGGCTGAAGTGGAACAGATCGATAACAACCTGCGACAGCGCCAACAGACTACACTTCCGACCGTCTCAGAACGAGATCAAGTGGCGGCTCGGCTTGCTGAACAAGCCGAACGTCAACGGTCAACCGTGGCACGGATTCGACAACATCTCGACGACCTAAATCGGGAGAAGAACAATCTTCTGGAACAGCGTAGGAACCTGAACGATCAACTTCGCCGCATTCCCATTATTCTTCTGGAACTGGGAGACTTGTACGCAATCGTTCAGGGAACCAAGCCAAACACTTCAATTCAGGCGCTTGAAAGTAGAGCCAACGAGACGGCTGCGAATATCGATTCGGCGAAGGTGAAACTCGCATCGCTCGTCATCGCCCAGTCAGGACGGATAAAGAAGTTCGAGGAACGCTTCGACAACGTTGTTAAGCGGACCTTGACCAAGGATTTCAAAGGCATGGTGGAGGTCGATGAGGAGGGCATCGAATTACGAATCAAACGAGGAGAGTCACTGTCGGGCGAGGCATATGAGACGCTGGCGGTTCTGCTGGGAGACGTCGCTTTGCTGTTCGAGAGCAATGCAGCCCATGCTCGCCATCCCGGCTTCCTTATTCACGACAGCCCACGAGAGGCTGATCTAAACCTGACGATTTACCAGAGACTTTTGGACATGGCTGATTCGCATATGCGAGAGATGCAGCAGAACGGGGAGATACCATTTCAGTACATTGTCACGACTACGACTCATCCGTCAGAGAAGCTTCAAAAACGTTCTGTCGCAAAAATCGCACTGAGTGGTGGAACCGGCTCATTGTTCGGAAGACAGCTTGAGACGCCGCCCCCCGAGCCGTCTCTATTCGCCGAAAACAATGAGTCAAGAACGGTTGCAAAGTCTTGAAGAGATTGAGTGTTCGGTGGAACTAAGGGCGTGAGATCGGGTGGGCTGTGGCAATTGGGAGCGAATACCATGATCATGATCGCCTAAGAGGAACGGGGCATGAATTGGGATTTTTTCATCAGCCATGCGACAGAAGACAAGGTCGATGTTGCTCGACCAATGGCGGAAATGCTCAGGGCCAACGGATTTAAGGTTTGGTATGACGAATACACTCTCACTATTGGCGACAACCTTCGCCGAAGCATTGAACACGGACTTGCTGAGAGTCAGTTTGGCATTGTTGTACTCAGCCAAAGCTTTTTCGCTAAGAAATGGACTCAATTGGAACTCGACGGTTTATTCGCTTTGGAACGACCCGGTGAGAAACGAATCTTACCTGTTTGGCACAACGTGACAGCGGCTGATGTAGAGCGATTCTCCTCCTTAATGGCAATGCGGCTAGGCGTCCCTACAAGCATCGGCATCGAACAGGTTGTCAAGAAGATTGTTGAGGCCGTCCGTCGTGAGCGTGAAGGAGCCGATGTCCCTACATCTACGAACACGTTACAGCTTCACCCACATTCGATCGAGTTGCTGAAAGTAGCATCAAGTTCTGATGGAAGGATTATTACCTTTCAGCACAGAGGTGGTTATTCCGTAGCTGCCGGGGGTCGTTATCTCAGCGAACAAGGCAATCCAAGGGCTGACGCTCTAAATGTCCACTGCATCGACGAGTTGGTCGCAAACGGGCTGATTGAGCGAGCAAGTGAGTCGCTTCTCAAAGTCACACAGGAAGGATTTGATTATCAGATTCCCAGCGGCGTGGTCGATGCTCCGACGCCGCAATTCCCGACGCTTACGTCGGGAAACTTTTCGGTTGCCAAAGACCTAATGCAGCGGGCGGTCGCTTCCGACGGGAAGGTTATTTCATCTTCCCACTTGAGCGGGCACGTATTGCAAGTTGCAGGGAAAGCGAAGGATTCCGGTGGTGATCGACGGATTGAGGCTCGATGGGAATCTGCGCTGAGTGAGCTAGTGCGTGTGGGTTTATTGATGCGTGACTCGAAAGCGGTTTTCTCTGTGACACATCTGGGCTACCTTTGGACGGATGCTGTGAATGCACAGGAGGTACCCGCTCGCAAAGAATGATCGAAGAACGATTCGGCAAGCGATAAATGGTGCGATCAGGCGTGGGCTGATTCAGAGTGAAGGTGACACGATTTGGCGTCGGTGATTGACGGCCAATCATATCGGGCTGTTCTGGATACGGTAGCAGAATGATCGTGGCATGTTCAGGAGATCCCATGAGTACGCAGACCTCTCTTCGCAATGATTTGGCAGGCGAGCTATTTCAAAACGCCCGAGACTTTCTCAACCAAGCGCTTTGGTTTTTACTTAAAGATGACAGTAGCCAGCGGGTGGCGAAGTTCACGGTTGTGAATCTGCAAATGAGTGTTGAATTGCTTGTGAAGTGGTATTTAGTTGATCGGCAAGGCGTAGAAGACATATTTGATAAAGATTTCGCAACTTCGTTGGACCAACGTGCGGATATCTGGTCTGGACGCCTCAAAACATTGAGATACGAGGCATGCAAACACCGTTTTATTAGGCTCAGGGCGATTGACCGTCCTGCTCGCAAGCTGTTAGACGACTTTCAAAAGCAGCGGAATCGTATCGTCCACTCGTTCCTGACGCTCTCCTATAACGAATGCATCAGTTCCGCAGCCGATTTTGTGTTCAACGTCATCCGTCACTTCTTCTCCGAACACGACGGTCAGTTCGGCAAATTTCTGGACAAGGACATCTACAACCGACTCATCACTTTCGAGCCATACGTTGAGAAAGCCACAGCGAAGGCACGGGGGGCAGATGCTGACGAGATTCTGACCTGTTGGAATTGCCGAAACGAGACTCTAATCCACTTGGACGACGAATTTCACTGTTTTGCGTGTGGGATCGTCGGAAACGAGCGGGCTTCGCCATACACCCCATGCCCTTTCTGTGGCAAAAAGGCGTTCGTGTATGATGGGCTGAATATCTCCCATTTCACGGTTCGAGGAGAATGCATGGTGTGCGGACGTGATGGAATGATGGAAAAATGTGTGGACTGCGGAAACATCGTCTGCACAGAAATTGAAGGGGATTACGGACTGGATGGGAAATGGCGTTGTGACGCATGTGCTACATGAATCCAAGCGCCTCAAGCCACTCACACAATCGGGTGCGTTGGCCGGGTGAAAGGCAAGATCAATGGCTGAACTCCTACAGCCCCAACTAACCGACATACAACTGCGAGCAAAGCTCGAAGAAATGGTAATCAACGACCTTCTCGGCCCGGCTGGCGGTCCAGAGGAAGAGATCACTGAGCGCAACGTCCATGACCGCTATCTCGTCGGCGTGCTCGCACCCCGCACGGTGACGACGGCACCGGTCCATACCTCGGCCAAGGCATCCACCACCGACACTGAACCAGAGGAGGAGGAAGAGACGCCTGCAATTCCCGATGAACTTGCCGAAGGCGGTGAAGACTCCATTGATGATGGCAAGACTGATCAGGATGTGCCAGTGGCGCAGGCCCACTTTCCATCATCGATTGGTTTCACTTTCAGCGTTGGCTGCAAAACGAAGTCTTTGGTAGTGGCGGCATCTTGGGGCCACTATCTAAAGGTGAGGAAGGAAAATCAGTTTAACGAGCGAACCGGAGCGCCGCTGTGGGTTTGGAAGCGTCATGCAAGGGGCGGTCAAATCACAATCAGTATCCCAGCCAAAGACGGCACGATTCAGCCTCAACCCGTTGATCCTGAAGTTCCCGACGTTTATATACAGGGACGTGTCAGGCAGCGGGATTCACATTGCATCATTACTCTATTCCTCGTCAATGGGCAGATTGAAGAGCGGCCTAACAAGGATCGCTGGTTCTTATTCCAACCGGAACTGAGCGTGAAAGCGGCGGACGGGTCGGCGGTGTTCGAGAAGAAGCTCGACCGGCAGCTTTCGAGCAGCGACCCATCCACCAAACTGGAAGATCAGCGAATGGGGATGCTGTATCGCAGACAGGTGGAATTCGCCGTGGGTCACGGCGTGAGTGTTCACGCCGACGTGTCGATGGATCGGCAGGATCGGGCCGTTCGAGTGAAGACGACGATCATTCCGAGCTACGAGGTGGCCAAGACCACACCGCCAACCGCAGCAGATGCAAACATTCACCCGGCCTTTGCAAAGTTGGCCGGGTTGGTGCTGGACATGAAGATTCTGGCCGACACACCGCAAAAGGATTTGCGTCAGAAACTCGAACCGTTGACGCTGGCTTACAAGACATGGATCGATGCCCAAGAAGCCAAGACTCATGACCCTGCCGAGGGGCTGCCATCATTCAAGGATGCCGCTGCGTCGGCCATCACCAATTTCCGACAGACGCTCAAACGTATCGAAGAAGGGATCGCCGTCATTGCCACGGACACGAAGGGATTCGAGGCTTTCCGGTTTATGAACCGGGCCATGTGGCTACAACGCACTCGGTCGCTTTACTCGGAACAAATTCGTCAAGGAAAAGATGTTCACTACGATGATGTGGACGAACCCAAAAATCGCACATGGTATCCCTTTCAATTGGCTTTCATCCTCCTGAATGTGCCGAGCATCACGAATCTCGACCACGCAGATCGAAGCGAAAGCCAAGAGGCAACGGCTGATCTCCTCTTCTTCCCAACGGGGGGCGGCAAGAGCGAGGCGTATCTAGGTCTCTCCGCATACACTATGGGGTTGCGACGGCTGCAAGGCACCGTGGCAGGCCGATCTGGCGAAAATGGCATTGCGGTACTCATGCGCTACACGCTTCGGTTGCTCACGCTGCAACAGTTTCAGCGTGCGACGGCGCTCTTGTGCGCCTGTGAATCCATTCGCAGACAGGACGAAAGCAAATGGGGCAAGACACCGTTCCGCATCGGTCTTTGGGTTGGTAGCAAGACAACTCCGAATTGGACCGAAGACGCTGCCGAGGCCATCATGCAGCATCGTGGCAACCAGCATGGTTATGCCCACGGTGGCCTTGGAACTCCCTATCAGCTTACTGCCTGCCCGTGGTGCGGAAGTACCATCGAGCCGGGTAAGCACCTTGAATCTAAACCGTTCAAACAAGGGTCGGGTCGAACAATCACCTTCTGCGGTGATAAGACCGGCCAGTGCATGTTTAGCAGGCGTCAGACACCGGAGGAAGGTCTGCCGGTGGTCGTGGTGGATGAGGAAATCTATCGTCGCCTGCCAACGATGCTGATCGCCACCGTGGATAAATTCGCCCAGATGCCGTGGAAGGGCGAAGTCGAGATGCTCTTTGGGCAGGTGAACGGATACTGCACGAGGCATGGATTCCGATCACCTGATCTGGAAGATTCAGATTCGCATCCGGCCCGTAATGGAATGCCTGCGGCCAAGACTGTTCAGCAGAATCCACTTCGCCCGCCTGATCTCATTATTCAGGATGAGCTTCATCTTATCAGCGGGCCGCTTGGAACGCTGGTTGGCTTATACGAGACCGCCCTCGACAAACTTTGCACATGGGATGTGGACGGCAAGAAGGTGAGACCGAAAGTAGTTGCGTCTACCGCCACGATCCGTAATGCCGATGCTCAGGTCCACAAATTGTTCCTGAGGAAGCTCAATATCTTCCCCCCTCCCGGTCTCGATGTGCGGGACAATTTCTTCTCGCTTAAGCGCACGCCGAGCGAGGAAATACCGGGTCGTCTTTATCTTGGCATCTGCGCCCCCGGCAAGAGGCTGAAGGCCGCATTGATCCGTGTTTATGTTGCGTTCCTGTGCGCTGGCCAAGCCCTATACGACCAATATGGCAAGGCGACCGACCCGTGGATGACGCTCGTCGGTTACTTCAATTCGATGAGGGAACTTGGTGGGATGCGGCGTCTGGTGGATGACGACGTTTCACTACGGTGCAAGAAACAGGATCGTCGTGGATTGTCGAAGCGGTTCTTCGGCACCAACTACTTGGCGGAACTGACCAGCCGTATGCGATCTGAGGAAATCCCACGGACACTCGATTTGCTCGAAGCAATCTTCGATCCTGAGCTTGAGGCCAAGCGGAAAGAAATGCAGAAGGGCAAGGATTGGAAGAATGCTCCCAAGAGGCCACTGGACGTGTTACTGGCGACGAACATGCTTTCGGTAGGCGTTGACGTGAAGCGGCTTGGGCTGATGGTTGTTGCAGGCCAGCCCAAAGCCACCGCAGAGTATATTCAAGCCACCAGCCGTGTGGGTCGTAACAAGCCGGGCATTGTCGTCACGGTGTACAATTGGGCACGGCCACGAGACCTCTCGCACTACGAAACCTTCGAGCATTATCACGCCACGTTCTATAAGCAGGTCGAAGCACTTTCTGTCACTCCGTTCTCCCCCGGTGCATTGCAACGTGGATTGGCCGGTTTGCTGGTCTCACTGATTCGTCTGCGAGGCATCGAATTTAATTCCAACGAGTCAGCGGGGAAGATTCAAATCACGGACCCCTATGTACTCGATGCCGTAGAAACCATCGCCGAGCGAGCGGAACTCGTCGGTGACGGGACAGCGGTCGGTGATTATGTGCGGGCAAAGCTCAAGGAAAAACTCGATCTGTGGCAACATGAGGCGCAGAACACATCCGGCGGTCGCACGCTCACTTATAAGGAAGGAGCCGGTTCAAACGGCGGCAAAAGAGGGACGACCGTGAGTTTGCTGTATCAGCCCGGATTGCAAAGATGGGAGCAGTTCACCTGCCTCAATTCGTTACGAGAAGTTGAGCCGTCAGTCAAACTCATCGTGGACGACTTCGGCTTAGACGATATCGACTCGGACACTGCGACAACCCCATCGCCCGAAGCAGCCACAGATGAAGCTGGCCGAACAGGGAAGGAACAGGAATGAGCGAATCCACGACCACAGCTTCAACCGACAAAACGCCTCCCACTTCCAGTAAAGGCATCCGCAAGTCAGAAGTGGGTGAAGTTAGGCCGAGTCAATCACTCACTACGTTCGGCGTCGGGTCGTTGATCGATCTGCCCAATCTCTCAGTGCTGGTGATGGGGTTGGAGGATTGGCCTATCGGCCGGTCCGAACCAATTGGTGAAGAGCGACTTTTGGTTTCTGTGCAGCGAATTTTGGGCGATCAGGTTCAAAAGCTGTTGACGCCGCCCCGTGGGCCTGAATCGTTCGGCTCACAGACCAACCGCTTTGACGAAAGCCGCACCATTGGAATCCCAGTCGCACCATTTCCTCGCTGGATGGTTTGCTCCGGGTGCAGATTGCTTGCGCCGATTTCGTCGGGACTCTTCGAGGCGAAGGTTGACGCATACCGTCCTGACAAAACTTGCTACGTTCATAATTGCACCACCAACCGCCGTTCGCCCGTCGCTTTGCCTGCACGCTTCATGGTGGCCTGCTCCAAAGGCCATCTTGATGATTTCCCTTGGCTAGATTTCACGCACCGCAATAAGGCGGGATGCAACGGGCCACTTGAACTCTACGAAGTGGGAGCATCTGGCGAGGCCAGCGATGTGGAGGTTCACTGCCGAGGTTGTGATGCTCGCCGCCGTATGGCCGAGGCGTTCGGCAAGGACAACGAACTGAATATGCCCCGCTGCAAGGGACGACGCCCTCACCTCAGAGACCACGATCCACACGGTTGCGACGTGCCTCATGTGCGTCCGATACTTCAGGGGGCGTCCAATTCATGGTTCACGATCATTGTCTCGGCGCTGTCCGTTCCGCAGGCCACAGACAAGCTTGCTCAGTTGGTAGATGACAATTGGACGGTACTGGAAAAGGCGGCGAGCCGTGAGATCATCGCAGCCTTCCGAGCCATCGGACAACTCAAGGATTTCAGCAAGTTTAACGATGCGGAAGTCTGGGATTCCGTTGAGAAGAAACGAAGCGGCGGCGGAGAACACAAGAAGGAATCTGCCGACCTAAAGTCGCCCGAGTGGGCAGTCTTCTCCGATCCCAGCACAGCGCAAGAAAGCAAAGACTTCCGCCTACGCAGTGTCGAGCGACCCGAAGGATATGAAAGCTATTTTGAGCGGATTGTGCTCGTGGAAAAGCTTCGAGAGGTCAAGGCGCTGGTCGGCTTTACCAGAATTGAGTCGCCTCGTGATTTCGATTCGCCACAGGAGCTTCCCGACGACAAGCGGGCACCTCTATCTAGGCAGCAGCCGACATGGGTTCCGGCTTGTGAGACCCGTGGTGAGGGAATTTTCTTTCAGTTTTCAGAAAAGGCGATTCAGAAATGGCTCACTCGCACTGCCAAGATCAGCACTGAATTTCAATCCGCACACGAGCGTTGGCGAGCGAGCAGAAACCTCGACCCCGCAACCGGATTTCCCGGCATGAGGTACGTGCTTCTGCACAGCTTCTCCCACGCAGTCATCCGACAACTTTCAATTGAATGCGGCTACACCACGGCCTCCGTGGGTGAACGAATTTATCATCAGGATGGAGCGGACGGTGAGCCAATGGCAGGCGTGTTGATCTACACCTCTGCCGCCGACAGCGAGGGCACACTCGGTGGGTTATGTGCATTGGGCGAGACAAAGAAGTTGGGCCGTCACCTTGATCAAGCCTTGGAGCGTGTGGGTCTATGCGCCTCTGATCCCCTTTGTGCCGAGCATTTGCCGAACGTGGACACGAGCCTTCACGGTGCCGCCTGCCATGCCTGTTCTTTCCTCCCAGAAACGTCATGTGAACGGGGCAATAAATACCTCGATCGCTCGGTTCTTGTCGCCACGGTCGAAAGACCAGATTTCGGTTTCTTCGAGTAATCGGAATGAGCACCGAAGCCGAAACAGTAGCGAGAGCGGCGGCGAAGTTGGCTGCCGAGCTTCCGCTCGCCACAGTAATGATCGCCGCTCGTCATATCGAGTCTTCCGTGGACCTTTTGGTCGCAGAGGCTCGGATGGTCGAACTGCCTCACCCGCATTACCGTCAGTACATCGCTTCATTCTTAGAAATTTGCAGGCGTGCGATACCGCCTCTTGCACCTGAAGCGGTCGCCCTTGCTCTTCTAACTGCCGCACACAGCGAGCAAGCCCACCGGCATGAACAATCGGTGGAACTTGTTTGGACCGGGCCGGAAGCCGAAGGCGTTCCATTCCGGCGCACTGCTCAGGCAATCCTTCAGGTGCTCGATTCGGCGCAAGAAAGAATCACACTGGTCAGCTACGCTGTCTACCGTATTCCCCACGTATGCGATGCTCTGGTGCGGGCTGCTCGCCGAAGTGTTCGCATAAACGTGATCGTTGAGACACCCGATCGCATTGAGGGACAAGGCGAGTACAGCACGCTCCGTGCGTTAGGTGATGAAGTGGCATCATGTGCAGCGGTCTACTTCTGGCCTCAGGAGAATCGTCGAAGAAGCGATGCAGGAAAAGTCGGTATTCTGCATGTGAAGTGCGTCGTTGCTGACGGTCGATGGCTCTTCCTTTCGTCGGCGAACTTCACTGAGCACGCATTCGACATCAACATGGAACTTGGGATACTCGTGACTGGCGAGATGCTGCCGACGCAAGTTGAGGCCCATTTCGACCGTTTAATTGCAACGGGCGTTTTGGCTCGGTTGTGATTCTGATATGCATCAGACATTTGTACATATCGGTCTCTCCTCGTGGATCATTCAGGACGGCAATTACGGGGATTTCACTGTAGGGCAACAGACGAAATTCGCTCTTGAATTCTATCTGCCCCACGATCTACAAGGTGCGCCGGATGGTCCCGCAGCTAGCGAGCATATCACCGGCAGCCGCTACCGAGTACGAGGACGAGTTGTTTTCTCGAATCCAAATGTTTGGGTAATTGACACCGGAACTTTTGTGACCTTCCAAGAGACGCCACCGCCGTCCCATGCCATCGTGGGCAAGTGGGTTGTAGGAGAGATCAATCTGGGTATTGATCCGTTCTTCTATTTTGAGTATCTACACCGTATCGAGGGGATGCCTTGTCTCAGTTACCCGTGGATGGTGCGGAAGATTTTCCGTGAAACTACCCCGTGGATTGAAGTCACAAATGATGCGGGAACCTACACAGCCCGTGATCAACCACGAGAAGCGTTCGTTCCGATACATGAGACAAAGGCGTGGGAAGACGACGACGGTAACGCAAATTATGTGTTGGTCTGCGAGAAGCTCGGCGAGTCGGAGTCGATCTGATTTTTAGCACCTTACGCTGCCCGGCATTAAGAATATATTCACCGATCCAACATCATTCCCGAAAGAGGGTGATTTCTTCTGATCTCGTGCGACTTTCCGGCAAATTCGAGAAATTCCGCTCCTTCAGCGGCTGCTCGGTTGTCATCGCCACAACAGTGAATTTTGTCCCTTTTTTCGTTTGGTCGTTACCAAGCTGGATTTTCGTCGTGCTCTGGCCGGCCGTCACGCCCCATTGCCGCCACCATTTCCTATCAGTGGAATAGACCAAGACTTCGACACTTCGGCGAGCAGGCTTATTGAGCAGCGGTAGTTTTTCGGTGAGCATAGCGAACGACTTACCCACCACCGCAGCGTTGATACTCGGGCGTTCTAAATCTTTCAGGAACTCGTCAATCATTCCGCAACCTCGCACCATCGTCTCTTTCCATTGCCAATCAGTCATTTTCGTCATTGGCTCCAAGTTTCCGAGCGACATCGCCTGAAAATTCGTGATCTCTGGATGTCTCTTGAGATCACAAGGTTCAAGATAAGCCCAAAAGATCATGAGACCACGTTCGCTTCGTGCTTTGAGAAGGTACGGTAATTCTTTCTGGATGATGTAATCAGAAGCAAGAAAGTTGTCACTCACCAGTAGAACGGTCGCAACCGCTCCCTTCATCGCTCGCTGTATTTGTGGTTCCCATTCCCCGCCCTTCAAATCACGATCTGACCAAAAGCATATGCCTTCCGACCGACTTAGCGGCTTCGAGATTATCTCGAATCGCTTGCGCCATTTTTCATCTGCATGGCTGTAGCTGACAAAAATCATGTGTGCTTCCTAGGGTGACGGTTCACGACCTACTCGACAGCCTCATTGCTGCGAAGGTTTTTGATTTGGCCGTAAATTCTTTTCGGTGCTTGCTCGAAATATTTCAAGAGTGCCGGACAAAGCCAGCCCTCTTGGCCTTCCCATTCGTAGATGTTCCCGCCCATCTCCTCCCGCACCCACTTCAACTCCATGTCTGCACCGGGAAACGGATCGCCACTGAACAGCATCAAAAACCCCTTATCAGGCATCACGATCGCCTTTTGAGCCACTGCTACATCGATGATCGTGTCTGCTCCACCGACGAATGGTTCTTTCACCAACCCGACCCGTTCATCGTCGAAGACCCACATCCCTTCCCATCGGTATGGTTTGATGATCATGATCTGATTTGCCATTCATCGCTCCACCAGTTTTGCCATCGTGGATTGCTATGCGCATCACGCACTAGTCGCCAGAGCATTATCACCGATCCCATCCGGAAATGCCTGCGACGTCTTCGGGGTTGTTGAGCATGCGAGTGCAAACCTGCAACCAGCACATTTTTGCCAAGCGATAACCGTTCGAAGGAAGAAAGAATGACGCAAGTCCTTTCAAAATCGATTCCAAAATTCCGCCTCGGCCAACTAATCGCTACGCCCGGTGCAATTGCGGCACTGCAACGATCACAGCAAGAACCGTTGGAATTCATTCAGCGACATCGAGGGGGTGACTGGGGCGAGGTCGATGATGGGGATAAAGCATTGAATGATGAGGCAATCGCACACGAAGGAGACTCTGATCGCCAGTCACGTGTTCTCAGTGCGTACCGCACCACAGCCGGAGACCGCATTTGGATTATCACCGAACACGATCGCTCGGTCACCACGGTCCTTCTACCCGAAGAATATTGAAATGCACGAACAACCAGAAATCACGGACCCCTCGCCACCGACACTCAATCATGTCATCGGACAACGGCAAGTTGTCCAACAGCTTCGGGTTGCTCTCGATGCCTTCTACAACGATCGATCGGCGTGTGCGAACCAAGAGCTTGCACTGTGTCACATTCTCTTATGTGGGCCTCCGGGAACCGGCAAGTCGCTTCTCAGCCAAATAATTGCCCGAGAGCTTGCATCCGACGTACACGAGGAACTTGCCCAAAACATTCTGACCCCCGGCCACCTTCAAGGTCTGCTCATGCTTGCCGAGACAGGTGACGTAGTTTTTGTGGACGAAATCCATGAACTGCCGCCAATTGCTCAAACAACACTTTATCGTTGTCTTGAAGAACGGCGGCTCTTCTTAGGCGGTGATCGCAAAAATATTACTCTTCCTCCATTCACATTTATTGCCGCAACAACTGACCAATGGGCATTGAGCAAGCCTCTGCGGGACCGATTTAAGATCATCCTACATCTCTCTCACTATTCACAAAATGAGATCGGCGAAATCGTTTCCCAACGAGCCAAGCGCCTTCGATGGAATATGACGGACGATGCCGTTGTCGCTCTGGCCGTCCGAGGCCGTGGAACGCCTCGTATTGCCATTCGCCTTCTCGAAGCGGTTCGACGCACTGCACGTGCTGAAGGAACCGAGGTTATCACGCTCGATCACGTTAAGCGCATGTGCGATGTTGAGAGCTATGACGCTCTCGGTCTTGATGCTCTTGAACGACGTTACCTTCAATTACTCCGTGAGGCTCAGGGACCATTGCGTCTCAACATTATCGCAACGCATATGGGACTGCCTCGGCGAACTATCGAAGGCGTAATCGAAAGTGAATTGATCCGTCTTGGCATGATCACAAAGGCTGAAGATGGTCGAATGCTCACCGGAGCCGGCGCTAAACATTTAAGCGAATGCACAGCAGTGGAAAACCAATGAACAAGCCGAATCAGAATATCCAACCCATTCGTGTCCGTGCGGTCGTCAGTGTCTCTGGCATGGCGAGGGCTGTGGGTCTTAGTCGCAGCCGATTTTGGGATCACGTCCGCCGGGGGACTTTTTGCAAACCCGAATACTCGCCGACCACGAAGCGCCCGTTTTACACGGCCGAAGCACAGGAGGCCATTATCACGGCTCGTGAGACCGGCATTGGCTGCAATGGTGAGTATGTTGTTTTCTACGAGCGATCTGCGGTTCGCACTCCGCCCGAACAAATGCCCACAAGAAACGGGATCGGAGACACGACAGTCCACCACGGGAGCGATCTTGCCACCAGATTATGTGAAGTCGGTTTGGTCGTTACCGCTGATCAAGTGCAGGAGGCAATCGCAATCTGCTTTCCCAATGGCACCACGGGACACGGCGAGACGGCCGTCCTCCGGGCCATTAACAGGTACCTCCGACGCCCATCGGGCGCACGATAAGCGTCTGATCTGTGTCCGGTCATTGGCTGGCCAGCGAGGGGAGAGTGTCCGAAATCTGGCGGGTTACTGTGCGAACTCTGTGCAATGGTTGTGTCATATTTGTGCGATTTCTGTGCGAATTGTGTGCGAAAGTTGATGACCGTCAGTCCCAGAAGTGTCCGATTTTACGCAAGGTAATTGCCATTATGTTGCATGTGCCCGCACAACTCGAAACGGCGATCGCAAGTGAGGCACCACTTGATTCGACAATCGATCGGCAGGCAGGAAGTGATGATCAATTGATTGAGCTTTGGCTCCACGGCCGCAGCCCGCACACCCAGAAAGCTTACCGAGCGGACGCTCAAAGATTCCTCAGGCAAGTTGGTAAAAGGCTTCACGATGTGAAGCTTGCTGATCTTCAACTCTTTGCTGATTCGCTTAGCGCCTCGGTTCTCCGCCCTGCTTCAATTCACCGTTGCTTATCATCGATCAAATCACTCTTTTCCTTCGGTCATCGTCTGGGGTATCTGTCGTTTGATGTCGCCCGGCCGCTACGATTACCGGGATACCGTGATGGATTGGCAGATCGCATTCTCGAAGAGCGTGAAGTGCAGCGGATGTTATCGCTAGAACTTCACACAAGAAACCGTTCACTGTTGACGCTCCTTTACGTTGCCGGCCTACGTGTCTCTGAATTGTGCGCTATGCAGTGGAGTCATCTTCAACCCCGTGGCGAGAGCGGACAAATCACCGTATGTGGCAAGCGAGGCAAAACCCGCTCGATTCTGCTTCCAAAATCCGTTTGGCAGAAACTCCAATCATTGCGAGAAGATACATCTGACGAACAACCGGTGTTCTTGAGTCGCAAGGGAGGCCATCTCGCCCCCTCGCAAGTTTGGCGCATTGTCCGCAGGGCTGCGAAGCGAGCGGGAATTACCAAAGCAGTCAGCCCACATTTTCTCCGGCATGGCCATGCATCGCACGCCCTTGATCACGGTGCTCCCATCTCACTTGTTCAGAAGACTCTCGGCCATGCCAGCGTCGCCACCACTGGTCGGTATCTCCACGCCCGCCCGTCAGAAAGTTCGAGCACCTATTTATGCCAGTAACTTACAGGATGACGAAACATGTGCAGCCATTACCTAATCGGCGTGCCGGTAACCATGCTGGCGATGGTCATTGTATTTCGATGGGAGAACGAATCGGTGGAGGAGTCGAGTGGAGGCTTGATTCTGTTCTGGTCAATCGTGTGGCCCATCACTGTGCCACTGGCGATGCTCTATTATCTAAATGTGTTCATCAACTTCGCTGTGAATACACGCTGGCGTTCGACGACATCGGATCGCCCCTCAATCGTCAACGCATGCCAACGCTGTGCCACATCCTTACCGAAGAAAGGGAGATTCTGTCGTCACTGCGGGCTAAGACTGGATCGGCGGCATGAAAAGCTCAACACGGCACATGGGCATAGTGAGAGACGCATTTACTGGGCGACGGATTTGCGTGATCGTCGGCAACACAATCAGAGAGGAGCGGTACGGACCAGTCTTGGGAGTTATCACAATCGACCGCATTTTTGGGGGCGTAACCACTAAAGTTGTTGCGACAATCCACAACACCTATCTCCGATCTGAATCGGGCGCAGAGATAGTCGCCACAATTTGTTCAAACGAAATATATGAAGGTATCGATGGTCCGTTGCTCGCAATCTTCGACGGCGGCATTCAAACCGGAATGGGTGGAGCAGCTTTCTTACTTTCGCTTCTGAATGACTTTGGCGATGAGGAATAATTGATCGGCGAAAGTTGTTGGAAAAAAGAATGCTTTTTATTACGAACCCCACCTCCCCCGCCCTCCACAAATCAAATGGGTTCCCATATGGCCGGCTGGTATACCTTTGACGGTTCAGCGGCCCTCCTCGTCATCAGGACTCTTTCGGATAAATTATTCGCTGGGAAAATCCTTTACCCCCACCCTCTCTCTGGGGGCCGATGGGAACCCACGGGGGCCATCAGTGGCTTTAAGTCACTAGCGGTGCTGACACGCAAACTAACTCGGTGACTCGCATTTGCCGCCATCGCCATTTGGACTTTGCTGCAACCGATCAAGATAGGCCGTGATCTTTTCTACCGCCTCATCGACCGAATGAGCCGTTTCGGCTTCAGACGAGCTTTTCATGTCGTCGTTTTCAACAATAAACGGGCAGCTTCCATTCGACGACTCTATCTGAATGGCCCTTCGATGGCGGCGAGAGACTTCCGGGGCCAAAGTGGTGAAATACCAAATGCCATCATCGTCCACACCGGGGTGGCTAACCCAAAGCTGCCATACGTCCGCAGTGGGAAACCGTCTCTTTATCTGTTCGACGATATTATCAATGTCCCGAGCCATGAAGTTGTCGCATCTCTATCTGCGCCGCTCGCTCTTCGGGCACCCGGAATCGCTGTCGAAAACACGGTGCGGGTCGTGGTTATTTAATCGTCTCGTCGTCCCGACAGATACAAGCCCTCTTTCTTCAACTCCTCGATCATGTCATAGATTGTCCTTGCGCCGCCCTTCAAAACGCTGCGACTGCCGGGCGTTTCTTTCGTGAACGTGTTCCAGACAGTCTTAATTTTGGATTTTTCGTCAAAGCCTTGGTTCGTTAAAGCCTCGTGATATTTCTGCGGCTCGATGGTGTAGACAGAGAACACCTTGTACCCATCCACGAATACTTCATCATGCTTCGTGACATGTGAGCCGATGCCAAATTTGACGCCGCCATCGTGCGTCAGAAGTTGGTCATACTTCTGAAACAGGCTTTGCGCAGCTTTCTGCGATAGGCCGTCAAGGTAATAAACGTCAGTGTGAAACGGGTCCGCATCATTTTTACGAAGCGTGGCCTCCACATCTCTATGCGTGCCGACCTCGATGACGAAAAAGACTGGCTCTTGTACTAGTTGGCTCAACTGCAAAAACATGGTCGGAATATTTGGGGCTGAAACATTGATGGTGAAGACAGAAAAACCCTCTGCGGCCCGTACAGAGTAACCCTCGTGAATCCCAATTAAGTCGGCAACTTGACAGCCATCAGCAACAATGAACTTCGGCTTCATTAGCTTACCCTTTATCCGCCTGATCCACATGCCTATACCTCAACCGGGTCAATCTTCCTCCCCTGTAACGAGCGCAAATTTGACACTACCGATTATGATTCACGCCCGTTGGAGTTCGGCGGTGATTTAAATGGCATATGTGAACTATCTGGCGTCAGTTACCGAAGTGCAAGTTGCCTCCGTGGTCGCCGACCCGTCCATTACGATCGATGCTGCGATGCTCGAATACGTTTCTCACCTCGTTGCATACTGGGTGAAGGTCCAGCCGCTTGGAAGGTTGTTGGGCGAGGCTATCGACGGAGGAACCATTCTTTCCGATAGTCTTTGGCATCCATTTCGGTCTCCGTTGTACCATCCACCCCTTCGAGTTTCCGCTCTGAACGACGAGCTTTCAAAGGCATGGATCGAGATTCTCCGAGATCACCCGACACGGGAGATCGATTGGTTTAGAATTGAAATTGAGAAGGTGCTGAAGCTGTTCCAACATGCGGCCGAGCGAGGCCATTGTGTTCTAAGTGCTATGGAGTCGCCGATGGATGCTGAGCGAGCCAGTAGGGTCCACATCCCGTTAAAGATTGATTTCGATCGCCGGTGAAAGGAGTCAACTTGGAATCTTTCAACCACAACAATCGCAGGTCAGCCAGTACACCTCAACCGTCAATCGACGAACTCGAAGCTCGTCTTGTCGAAGCGAGGCAACAGGCTGAAAGACCGAGAACTGCCGTCACCAAGCAAGAGCTTGGAGAAGAAGCGATTCGTGCCGCCCGTTCTGAGAGCCGTGCCGAAGTTCTGCGATTAGAACGAGAACTCGCAGCGGCCAAGGGTGAGCAATATGCCGAGACGTTGGATTTTCCGATCCAATGGGACATTGGCGCACCCAGCCCACATCTTCTCGTGAACGACTACAAGGCGTTGCTCGGCTTCCGTGCCCATGTGGATGATCCAAGTTGGGATGGCACGTATGTCAAAATGGTTTCAAATCAGGAACAGGAAACATTAGCTCTGGTCGAATTCGAGCGATGCAATTCCGCCAAGCTTGGAGGCCCGAACGATGAGGTATTTCGGGGACATCCGCTGGCGGGCCGAGGAATGGAGGGCTACCGGGCACAGATCGTGCGAAACTCCCTCTGGATAGCGGAACTCGAACAGATCAACAGCGTCCATCACCAGTACAGGCACGAACGCTGGACCCATCTTAATCACTACGTCCTTTGGTTCCACGACAGCACGTTTGAATGTCTCGCACATTCTTACAAGGTTGAGGTCTTTCAAGAGACGTTTGTTGAGCTACTTTCCCGAATGTGTCATCGCCTGAACTCATAAGAACTACGAAATCAACATGAGCGAAAAGGTTAGTAAATTTCTGAGTTATGTCCTGCGGCATTGCCCCGACGATATCGGGCTGACGCTGGACTCCAAGGGCTGGGCATCGATCGCTGATTTAATCGAACGGTCAAAAACGGCTTCAATTCAATTGTCCGAAGATATAATTCGGGAAGTCATTCGATCAAGCGATAAGCAGCGCTTTTCACTCAGCGACGATGGCAAGCGGATACGAGCCAACCAAGGTCACTCAGTGAACGTTGATTTGGGACTGGAGCCGAAGCAGCCTCCGGAGATTCTCTTTCACGGCACGACGACCCGATTTCTCGACATGATCCGAAGTGAAGGGCTGAAGCCTATGAGTCGTCAGCATGTTCATCTCTCGCCCGATGAAATAACCGCAAAGGCGGTGGGCCAGAGACATGGCAAAGTAGTCATAATCCGAGTTAGGTCGGGTGAGATGTGGAGATCAGGAATCCGATTTTATCTATCCGCAAATGGTGTCTGGCTGACCGAACGGGTTGCAGCAGGATTTCTCGAACTACCTGATTGATTGATGGCGTTGGACGCACCGAGGGCAAATGGCTGACCACGCAAACATCAAATGGTTGTTCGAGCGTAACGTGTTTGACGATGGCAATCCTGAGCAGATGGCCAAGATCGTTCGGTCCCAAAACATGCCCTGCGTTGAGATGGCGTTTGAGTGCGTCGGTGGGAATGATCAGGAATTGCGCACTGTCAAACCAATCCCATTTGGTGATGACGAACCCGTCATGGTCTACGGGTCCATGAACTTAATGAAATGGCTACTTCGTAAACACGAGTGGCCGAAGTTAGCGTGGTACGATTTCGCACGCCTGCGATGCCAGAATTATTACGCCCACTGGGGTGAATTCCTGTTGCAGCGACAATACGCCTTCTTGCCCCTTGCGGAGATCGGTCGGAGGAAGAACTGGGTGTTCGACACATTTGGCCACGGCGGTGCGGTATTCATCCGCCCCGACGACAACGCCAAGAGCTTCGGGGGCGGGATCGTCCAACAGGAGAAATTCGACGAATGGTACAAGTTGGCCAACTTCTACGATGCTGGCCCCGAATCGTTAGCCGTGGTTTCTGCCCCAGTGGCGATCCATGCGGAATGGCGACTCGTCATTGGGCACAAGCAAATCATCACAGGAAGTCAATACAAACGTGACGGGAAAGACGAAGTATCGGCTGCCTATCCGACTGAATTGGCGGAATTCGTCCAAACATTCACGAAGGCCAGCAGTTTTGAACCGCACCCAGTGTACGTAATGGATATTGCGAGCACGGACGATGGGTATCGTCTCATTGAAATCGGGAGCGTTTGCTGTGCCTCCCTTTACGCCTGCGATCTTACGAGGGTCGTCGCCGCCGTCTGCGATGCGACATAATTTAGTAACGGTCCGGCAGCGACTTAAATTTCACGTTCTACTACTTAGTCGATTTCGCCCCGATGAATGTTTTTGAACTACTCTTCTTTGTCCTAAACATCTGCATGGGAGTTGTCGTGGCGAAACATGCTGGGCATCGGTTCGGGTGGGTCGGCTATCCTCTCGGTTTTATTTTCGGCTTCGGTGCCAGCATCGTCGGCCTGATCACTCTGGCGCAGCTTCTGTCTCTATTTGAGAGAGCGGCGTATCGTGGTTTTCCGGGGCTTCCACAATGCCGAACGGGCCGGTGTAAAGAAAACGATTACTATGCAGTTAAAGACAAGGGTAACGTGTTTTGGGAATGCCAATGTGGAGGGCGGTATGACAAGGTGGGCCGACGTTTTTATGAGGTGCTCCCCGATGGATCACGCAAGCCCTACCTGATCTGGCGACCGTTTCGAGATTGGTTTCCCGATGACGGCTCATCCGACTCCGAACATTCTCGTCGAGGGGACTGAGCAAGGGCTGTTTCAAGCATTGCTCTGATCCAAATTTGGCCACCTTTGACTTGTTCCAGAATGCCACTACCTCTTCCATCGATGGTGGCCGGATTCGCTCCTGCTGCCAGAAGCTCTTCGACCAAATCCCCGTGACCTCGGATTGCGGCTCGCATCAAGGCCGTCCGCCCCAGAGCATCCTTTTTGTCAATCTCGCTGGCATCTATCGTGGATGAATGTCTAGTGAAGCAGTCATCAAATTCGACGCCGTCATGTATTGTCTGACCGATGGCCACAAATTCGAGAGTGATCGACTGCTGAAGTTTCATACGACGGCGAACTATGTCGTTCAATCTTTCAAGGAAATGCGCATAAAGCGGAACATGACAACTGGTTTCGCAGCAGCAAAAAGGAGAACCTAACGGTAGGAAGTGAAGGGTCGCCCACACCTGCAAATGATTCGGCGGATCGCCAGACACTTTGATTTCGTCCACGACAAAGAAAAGACCCCGTCTTCGCAGATCGTATTCATCGGCGACGGCGCTCTCCACGAGTTCTTTCAGGTGGTGACGAGATCGCTTGGATGACGAGCGGGGCATTATGTTCGGGCGTTAAATTAAATTTTACTCAAAGCATCCTCGTCGTAGCAAATTTTGCCACGCCGACCATTTTACATTGGGCGGCCGCAGTTATTATTGCAATTTGAGCAAGGAGAACATGGCATTCGAGTTCCAAGCCGCACTCATAGTCCCTGATCTGAAACAGATCGGTCTCTCCTTCGCCGACCATCCGACCCATCAGCGGCATTATCTCATTCTACAGCGAGACCAGCTACCCGTGGGCAAAGCAGCTTCAAGCTGCGGACTTGTCTACGTGGAACGAGATGATCAACAATTCGGTGGATACGGCGGCATCGAATCGATGACGCTGACCCGTCGAAGTTTGAAATTGGCAGTCATTCCCTCGATGGCAAAGCTTATGGGGAACCACGACACTTTAACCATCACCTTCGTAGTGGATGATGGTACGTTTCATCAAATCGATGAGACGATTAGTCGCATTTTTGAGGGATATGAGGATAGAGTAATGCGATCTTGACTATTGCTCGCAGTTGCGGGACGGTTTTCCGGGTGAAAAGAGTGTCTGGCTTGTGTCTCTATACGAAGCTCATCGTGCCAAAATGGCTGCACAGCTCGATCAGGAGTTCAGTGATGACCTCGGGGATGCCAAGCACTGGTAGCAGCGACGACGGGCATTATTTTACTGATGAGACCGAAAGAGGGATTTCAGATGCCAGATACGATACTCAATCTGATCGTGATCCGCTCGACGGATTTCGATCATTCAGCACAGTTTTATCAGGCGTTGGGTCTGACATTTGTGAAGCATCGTCATGGCAACGGGCTTGACCACCTTTCCTGTGAACTCGGCCATGTCGTTTTTGAGATTTATCCCCGGACAAGCGAGTCTGACTCGACGGTGTTCACCCGTCTTGGTTTTCGAGTGCCTTCGGTCGATGGTGCCGTCGAGCAATTGCAAAAGATCGGTGTGAAGGTGATATCGCCGCCCAAGGATTCTCCATGGGGAAGACGTGCCGTTGTGGATGATTACGATGGACACCGAGTGGAATTGACTCAGGGTAACTAATTCCATGATGGCCCCTCTTAGGAAGTTACGGAACTATTCAGCTTACTGCATTTTGTCGTGCCCCGTGGAACTTGTTATGAAAAGATGGCCATTCCTCGCTGTACTGATGTTGACCATGCTATACACCACCACGACGGTGATGGCACTCGGTGGTGAATACGGCAAGGGTCATGAAATTGAATCGACATTCAAGGATTGGCCGAAAGGTTTGCAGAGCGCATTGGCAAGCCAAGAACACGAGGGCGGGGAGTGGGTAAATTCCAATGACTTTTACTGGTTTAGCGGCGACACGCAGGCGCTCAATCGCTTTCTCGCTGCCAGTGCCAAGATCGAAGGGGCACCCGTCTACATTCGGTTCCACTCCGGCAAGGGTGAAGGCAAATCATTCAGCGACAAACCGCCGATCGCCATCGACTGGCAGATGAGCACATTTATGCGGGGTTGGAGTGAAGAATGGCCCGAGAATTCGCCCACAGAGTACATGGTACGTATCGATGTATGGGACGGTCGTCAGGTGAATAAACAAGGCGTCGTGATTCCGACTGGAATCATTCAGCAGTCGGAGACATCAACGCAACCAACGACTCGCCCTCTTGCCAGCACGCAGCCTCAGCGTTCGCCTGTGATAAAATTGTCCGTGAATGACATTCCTTATTCATCCGAAGTTACCATGAAAAAAGGTGATGCAGTCAGCTATCAACTGCCGAGCGGAAAAGTGGTCGCCGTCTGGTGCCACAAAAGTGCGGAACTTGGCGAACAACGCACGGCAAGCGGATTGAAAACGGTTTGGGGTGAGAAGCCGTTCAAGCAGCCGGACATCCGTTGGAAACACTTGGCCAATGGCAGCGAGCAAGCTGCTGGATGGGACTCGTACATCCGCCAAGGAAGCGTTATCACGAGAGGTGATGAAACCAGCGAATACATTCTCTACGTGGACCAATGGCAATTCAGCATCATCGAAGACCTTCGAGCGAAACCTTCTCTCCCCGTCACCATCAAGGTGGTGTTGAACAAGGAGAAGTGATCAACTCGCCATGTCCACACCGCCAACCACAAGTGTTCATGACGACAAAGGCACGCCAAGCCCGATTCCATTCGATGACTGGGTTCGCCGGATATTTTCTCGTGAGATCGATTCTGGATGGTGGTCCCCTGCGGATACCGATTGGGATGACTTACCGCCGGAAGTAGCGATTGATTACTTAACGCAGGTATTTGAGCAAAGCAGCCAGCTTTTGCAGCCCTACAGCGATGAGCAGGTCGATCAAGGTCTGTGGTTCATCGTCGGTTGCGGCGGGGAGTATGCGTATGCCTTGACGAACCTCGACATCCCTTGGGCCAATCGCCTTCGCTGCGTTCGTTCAATCCTGCGTCTTTTTGAAATGTTCACCGCTAGATGCTCTCCACATCTCTCCCATTCGGACGAACCCTGTGCCAATCCGCTCAATTCAATCTGCTACATGTTCTGGGACATCGTGCCCGTCCATGGCCAACCTTCGGAACCAGAATTTGCCGATTTGGATCATTCCCTTCTGGCGGTCATGACGGAGATACTGTCGCTACCGTCAGATGCCTCTCGGGAAAGTGCTCTGCATGGTTTGGGGCACTGGCAATCAGCGTATCCTGCTGAAGTCGAGCAGATCATTAACTCATTTCTCGCTGCAAATCCGACTATTCGACCTGAGTTACGGCTATACGCTGAACAGGCACGATCTGGCAATGTGCTGTAATAATGCAAGCTGAGAACAGCCCATGAAGAAGCGGAAGAAGAAGCTCAACCCCACCTCCACAGACGAGGGGACTTACATCTGCCCTACCTGCGGTGAGCAGATCGTCGTCCCGCTCGATCGATCTGGTGGCACTGACCAGCAGTATGGCGAAGACTGCCCGGTGTGCTGTAACCCCAACGTGATCCACGTCGAATTCTTTGGCGACGATGAATTACCACGAGTCTGGGCGGAAGCAGAGTAAGAGCATGTTCGGATTCTGCAATTCGGAAGGCGGGGAATGCTGCCAGCCGCCACAAGAGTGTACAATGTAACGATGAAATCCCGGACAACCCAGACCCGCCTAATGAATCTCATCAAATCCGAAGTTGACGCTGGCCGTAAGGTCCAGTGGTTGGAAATCGACAACAACGATCGGGCCATCCTCATTGAAGAAATCATCAAGGGAAAAGGCCCGCTTGCCGTGACCGTAAAGAAGAGCGGTATCGACGTGGCGCTGCCGTCCCTGAACGGTGTGCCACTTCGTTGGGGTGCTACGGCAACACGGACACAGATGAAGAAATGATGGCCACTCAGTCCATCCTCCACGTCGATATGGACGCCTTCTTCGCCTCCATCGAACAGATGGATGATCCGAACCTCCAAGGCAAGCCGGTGTTGGTGGGTTACGACGGGCCTAGAGGCGTGGTCGCCGCCGCTTCCTACGAGGCCCGGAAGTTCGACTGCCATTCCGCCCAGCCAATGGTCATAGGTAAACGACGCTGCCCTCAAGCCATCATCGTTCCCGTTCACTTCACCCGTTATCGTGAAATCTCAAATCGAGTCTTCGCCATTTTCGATGAATTCTCCCCATTGGTTGAACCCCTGAGCATTGATGAAGCGTTCCTCGATCTTACCGGCACGGACAAACTGTTTGGGCAGGCTGAGGATGTTGCAAGGCGGCTCAAGCAACGAATTAAATCCGATGTGGGCCTGACTGCATCGATCGGTGTGGCCCCCAACAAATTCCTCGCCAAGCTGGCCTCCGACCTGCAAAAGCCCGATGGGTTGGTCGTGCTTCGCCCCGAGGATATCGATCCTCTACTGACTTCATTGCCTGTGAACAAACTTTGGGGCATCGGCCCTGTTACGGCCGACAAACTCAACAAACTCGGCATCCGCAAAGTCGGCGACTTACGAAAGCATCCCGCCGAAGCACTTGAGCGTTTGCTGGGTCGTGATGCCGAGTGGTTTCTGAGACTAGCTCAGGGGGTCGATGATCGCCCGGTCGTCCCTGATCGTGAAGCAAAGAGCATCGGGCAGGAGCAGACCTTCGGCATCGATGTCGCCGATCCAGCAGAGGTCCGGAGAGTTCTATTTGAACAGATCGAGCAGGTGGGACGACGACTGCGGAAACATAAACTTTTCGCCCGAACTATCTCGCTGAAGATTCGCTACGGCGAATTTGAAACCATCACGAGGTCTACGACTTTGAAAGAGTCAACGGCTGGCAGCGGTAATCTCTGGGACGCTGCCAATTTGCTATTCGACAAATGGAGTGCGACAGGCTTTAGGCCAGTCCGACTTATCGGAGCGTCAGCGTCGCAATTGAGTCACGGGCAATCGCAGTTGGCACTTTTCACCGATCCGCAGAATGATCGGCGCAAGAAGGTGGATACCGTAGCAGATCAAATTACGGCGAAGTTTGGGGGCAAGGCCATCCGAAGGGGTGGAGGGATGACAAACTCGTCAAAAGCTCAGAGACGAAGTGGCCTGCCCGATTGATGAAGTTCGTATTAGCCTTGGCTTAGCAGCCATTCTGTTGCTACCACGTCTCGAAGAATTGATGAGAAAATACGCTTAATTTTCTAATTGCTGGGACTGAAGCGGAGGGGATGATGCTGGCTTCTTTATGGAGCAACCGAATGTTCTACCGTCGTCCCGATTATCAACCGACAGCCTACGACGATGACTGGGAAGATATTCCTGCATCAGGTTCGATAGCAAAATGGCTTGGCGGCGTGGTTGCCCCCATTGCCCTGATCACCTATGGCGTCACGTGTTTTTCTACACGACACGGGATGCTCCCCGGCCGTAACGGTCCCTTGGACCTATTCGGAGCCGATGCGATCGCTGATGGCTTAGCAATCGTGAGCCTTGGACTGTTCCTGCACTGTCACTACTTCTGGGGAAACATTTTTCATTTGGCAACGTGGGCGGTGCTGGGCAAAATCGTGTCCCTCATCGGATTGATCGGTGGTCTTGTCTACCTGATGATCCATGTCGGCGTGCTGGGACGCTGAGATGGCTAGGAGGTCTTCAACTTTGCCAGCTAAGGGAGAGCGTTCCAATGCCAAAGAAGCAACGAATATCCTTTCAGGAAGTCACATCGCCCATTGCTGGCTTGGTTACCAAATTTGGCGGTCAACCGGATTGGGTTTCCGAACCCCAATGGCCGTTGAGCCGTGAGACTGGCAACCCAATGCGATTTATCTGTCAGATCAAATTAGCGAAAGAGTTGTTCTCTGATTGCAAAGCCGACATGATGTATTTGTTCATGACCGACGAGCAAGATCAATTTGTTGATGGCACTTATGAACCAGACGGCGGGGAAAATGCGGTGATCCTGCAACCCGGTTCCACGACAGTTCCGACAAAGAAACTGACCAATGGGCCAACACTGTATCGGATGGTAAAGAAGTCGGAGCAGAACCTGTTGGCCCCGGAATCATGTCAATTTGCCGTCACGCTGATCGACGATGAGGATTTGACCGCCGCTAATGCCAAGTTAGACGAGAACAAGATTGGCGGCAGTCCAGCATTCGTGCAGGGTGACGAATTCCCATTCGACGGCGTATGTCGTCTCTTGCTGCAATTGGACTCCTGCTCTGTGCCATTTTACGTGAACTTTGGCGATGCTGGTGTGGGCTATGCATTTCTAAATGAAGCAGGTGATCAGGCCAAGTTTCTCTTCCAATGCGGGTAAATTCGTGGGACAACCAAAAGCGACGGAAGAATTGCATAAGAGCAGGTGGCGGTTCGATCCGTTGCTGGTGCCCGGTCCTGACCGGAACCAGATTCTCTATGTAAGAGATGTGGTTCTGGAAAGTCCAACGGGCGAGACCGCAGCAGTCGTCTATTCAATAAACGAAGTTCTTAACAACTGGTACGTCGGGCTGTTGGCCATTGTCAGTGGTGATTCGACCGCACCTCAAATTCGGCTCCGTCCAAACAACTTCGTCTGCACGCCGACATTACGCTGGCTGGGCAGTGACCGGTACCTGAGTGTGCAGATGTCGATGTACCATCGGGCCTCCAAGCGACACGATATTCCATTCTGTATCTTCGACCTTGAATTGGAGTTGCATACGTTTTACCCATTCAAGAATCCCTGCGCCACGATCGAGTCGGAGAATGGCCTTTGGGTCGTAAGAGAATGGGAGCGAGCCAAAGCATTTCGCCCGCACGATGGCGAGATAATCAATCCACAAAACCTGCGTTGGCTTCCATGGTCAGAATTGGACCGCCACCATGAAAATTACTTTGCCGGATTGTTTGGAACGCCGTGATTGAAATTGAATCGACGGGTGGACTGAAAACCATGAGCGAGCATTCGGCTGACTATTCGCCGTGGTTGCCGCCGAGCAGTTTCACATTCAGCGAGCCGCCACTGAACAGCATTTCATCCAAAGCGTTGTCCACGTCCTGAGCCTCAATCCGCTGGTTCGTGTCTCGCTCAAGTTGGAACTGAACGGATCGCCGGATCAGTTCCTTGATGAATGCCGCACTTACGTTTTTAGTGCGAGAGACGATCATGGCGATAAGCTCGTCAGAGAGTTCGGTCCCCTTGCCGTAGAGCCGAATCAGCTTCGCCCTTCCTTCTTCGTCGGGCAGGGGAAACTCGATCGCTTGATCAACACGACCGGGCCTTGATGCCAATGCAGCTTCCAAAGATTCAGGACGATTCGTGGTCAAAATGAACAGGATGTCAGCAGCTTCCTTCAGTCCATCCATTTCATTGAGCAGCTTGTTCAACGTTGCTTCTTCACAAGGACTGCCCATGTCCTCCCGGTCTCGGGCTATTAAGTCCACGTCCTCGATCACGACCACGCTCGGTTGAAGCAGACGAGCAAGTGCCATGTACTCGCCGAGCAATCCGACCTGTTCGGCGGTGATCAGGAACGTCGTGTGCCCCTTGAGAGCACGAGCAAGGTAGTGAATCGTATGCGACTTGCCTGTCCCCGGAGGCCCATAAAAGAGGATGCCTTTTTTTGTCGCCTGCCCATACGACGCCAGCCGTTCCCGCCGCTGCACAAATTGAATTACGTTTCGCTCCAAGAGCGCCAGCGTCTTCTTCGGCAGAATTACCTGATCTCGTTCGACCGTGCGAAGTTTATGAACTTTGATGCCGGCGGACCGACCGAGGTAGTTTCGCTCCATTTCGAGCGAAAGTATTTTCCCCCGGTACGAGTGACTCTCGTTGACGGCCCTTTCAAGTGTCTTGAAGAAGCGATCGGCGATCTCAACGCCCTGCATTCCGCTCGCCGTGGCGATCTGAAATCGGATTCCGTTAGTCATGCCATGCTGAAGAGCAGGGGCGAGCAAGATGGCATATCGCATTTTGTCCTGCTGAAGCAACCACAGGCCCGATTTCAGACATCTGATCGGGTTCTCTTCGCCAATATCAATTTCCTCGTACTGTGGCGGAACGGCAACCGGTGGATAGTGGCTCTCGTGCAGCAACAGCGACGAAAACTCGATCCCCTCGTGGCCATATTCCTGCCGCACGCCGCAAAACAGTCGCACTCCCTCACCACCAGCGAAGATTTGCTCGACGGCTTTCTGCAAATCGGCCCGAACTCGTGTGGGGAATTGCCTCTCAGCAATGCACATGTCGCTGGGGCTGATTTGTCCAAAGTGATGCATGAGGAGTGCGCAGATGAGCGTATCCCTCGGTGCCGCACCCGACTTCACCGGCTTCTTCTTACGAGACTGTTTTGTTTTGGAACTGGCCACGTGATAACTGTGAACGATCATAGCCACATTTTACCGAATTCACGATTAGGCGGTAAATTAAGCGCACGCAAAGCAATCAAGTTCGATCGGTCGCCATGAGCACTCTTATCCTTCCACCACGTTACACGCCCGATTCCATCGCCATGAGTCGAACAGCGGCAAGTTTGAAATGGCAGGTGGAGCGATTATCAAGCTGGCGGGTGCCTAAGGAACTTTGCGGCACAGGAGCCGCAATTTACGGTGAGCCGCTGTTCGTTACCGTCGTTGCCGAGCCGATAGGCACCGAGGTGCTAGAGCCATCGGAAAACTGGCTGCCGGGAATTCCCGACGAATACCGCAAGCGCTGGGTTCAGCTAGCGACTTTAGGCGAAGCGAGGAAGCTTACCTCCTCCACCTTCATCAAACCGGTATCTGACAAATGTTTTAAGGCCAAGGTCTATGCCCGTGGCGAAGAACTGCCAAGCGCTGTTGACCTTGACGATTCTGAGCATGTTCTCATTTCGGAACCCGTGGAATGGCAAATCGAGTTCCGTGCGTTCGTGATAAATCGCAAGGTTGTCACGGTGTCACCGTACCTGCGAAATGGCGAACTGGTCGAGCAGCCAGATGGATCGTGGCCAGCCGAACTCCACGAAACCGAAGCTGCCGAGGCTTTCTACAAGAATGTGCTGGCCAATGCTGACCTTTCGATCCCACCAGCTTTTGTAATGGATGTGGGCATCATCGCAGATCGAGGTTGGGCGGTTATTGAGGCCAATGCGGCTTGGGGATCAGGGTTGTATGGTTGCGATCCTGCCGAGGTACTGAGAGTCGTTCGTCGGGCATGTGTCGCTAAGGGCCAAGTGCAGCTCTCTGACAAGCAGTGGTTGAGGATGTCTGAGCACGTGGATTAAAAGAGTCGTTCCAATGAGTTTACTGAACAACATTTTCGGCGATGTGCCGGAAAAAATTCCGATAGAACTAATTCAAACGCTCCTGAAAACCGACAACGTTCGGATCGAGCGGATTGTCTCACGTGGTCACGCCTCGCCTGAGAACTTTTGGTACGATCAAGCTGAGCACGAATGGGTGCTTCTGATCCGTGGGGCCGCACGGATTCAATTCGAGAGTGATGAACCGATGGAATTGCTTCCCGGTTCGTTTGTAAATATCCCTGCTCATCAGCGTCATCGAGTCGAATGGACCGAGCCTAATGGGCCGACGACCTGGCTAGCGATTTATTACTCGTGATGGATTTCCAATGGCGATATTTATCGGAGGTCAAAAATGTCCGCTATGCAATCTGCCCATGACAGGGGGAGCGGTTTTCGGAACGTGGGGTGTCTGGCTCCCAGCTTCCGATCCTTTGTGGAAGTATTGTGACGCAGCCATCCATTGGGAATGCTACGCAACTTGGCCTAATCGCAAGCGATTTGCGTCAACGTATTTTGAGTTTTGGGTGAAGGAAGAGGAAAATGATCCGTTTTGGCATCGGGCCTATTTGACCGATGATGTCCTCGTGACCATTAATCCCTCTGAACCCATCAAATCAGCATGGGTGCACCTGAAAGAGACCGGCGAACGCATCTCCGTAAAGCTCGGCGAGTGGGAACAGTGGCTGGCGGACGATTCTAAGGCTGGGATCAATCCAGTTTCGGCTTTAGCCATCAATCCGGCAAAGCGAGCGATGAAAAAGGATGTGGCCACCGTTGATCAACTGCTTAAATCGATTGATGTTTCTCGGAAAAGGCAAGTGATTGAGCAGTTCATGGCGGCACGGAGCCGCAACGGAAAAGAGAAAAAGTAAGCTAAACGAAATTGCGATGGCACGGATCGAATACCAACTCGGAGATGCTACTGCGCCGGTCGGTAAGGCAAACAAGATCGTCTGCCACATCTGCAATGACATCGGCGGCTGGGGTAAAGGATTTGTACTTGCGATCTCCAAGCATTGGCCGCAGCCTGAGGCCAACTATCGGCAATGGCATCGGGAGAGAAAAACAAATGATTTTGCTCTAGGTGCTTTGCAACTCGTGAAAGTTGAAGCCGACATATGGGTGGCCAACATGATCGCCCAACATGAAACGGCACGGAAAGGCGTCGTCTCAAGAGACGCCTTGCCACCAATTCGGTACAAAGCTGTCGAAGTGGCACTTGCAAAATTGGCCTTAGAAGCAAAACGGTTGAAGGCATCCATCCATATGCCTCGGATTGGTTGCGGCTTGGCAGGCGGAACTTGGGATAAAATTGAACCAATCATTCATCGCACACTATGCATGAACGAGATTGAAGTGACAGTGTACGATTTGGTCTGATGGAAATGTTGTGGAACAGCAGGAATTTCAAAATCATCTTGTCATTGCCACGAAGCGTGCCCTGTCACTGGCACGTGAGATGGTTTCAAATCACTTACCTGACAAATTTCGATATCGCATCATCCTGAATGCCTCATATGACGGAAACCCGCTGACACCGCAGGAACAAGTCTTTCTGAAGGACGCAGCCGACCGCCGGTCAGTGCCCGTCAGCGGCGAGGAAGTTGTCGCCATGCTTTGGCGTAACGACAAGGTTCCCGAGTGGATCGACATATATGTCAAATCCGTTCGTGAGCATTCGACCGTTTTGGAACTTCTTTGTTGCGGCCGGTTCACCGCATCAAACGATCATCTTTATCACAAACCTGAGGGACATCCGCCGTTCCACGTTCAAAGTCCTCGCTTACCCCCGAGATGGAACAAGGAGAATCCAAAATTTGATTTGATGTGGTCCGCCAAGAAACTCAGCGATCAATTAACTCCGATCTATCCTGATGTGGTTGAACATGGAAGTCTCGCACAACTCCTTAACGTCAAACTTGCAAAGTCCGGCTCGGACTTGAGGGTCCGTGGATTTGAGGAAGATGGTCGTTCATCGGCATGGGCACGAATTCAAAAAGATCGACGATCCGTCGAATTGTGTTTGGCACTAAATGAGAGGGTGTTCACGGCAGACTATTGGGACCGTGGCGTCAAATTGGCGACATTTATGAGCGATGATGTAACGACCGTGGCTCTTTCATTACATGCGTGGTGTGTAACCCGATCTTTGATCAGCCAGTTACCTCTCGATGCCCGACAGCTTAAGTTTGATTCAGGCCATTTGGCAGCATTCGAGGCCGGTCCAAAGAGTTTTGTTCAGCATCGATGGCTGAATTTGCTGAAAGCAATTTCCGACGATCCCCACAACGACCGGCTTGATCCGGTGATACGGGCAGCCAGCGAGAATCCCCAGCTAAGAACTCTTTGGCCCTACTTCAGCATGATGAGGCTCGGCTTCAGCAGATGTACGGGTTACCCATTCAGCGGTGACTGTCCGATCATAGTCCCCATACTTCAAAGTAAACATTTTCAAGTGCTCAATGGCACGGGGGCGGTTGCTGGACAAGGCAGTGCGAACGAGGCGATCGCTTTGGCAGTCCAAAACCTTCCACCCGATTGTGGACCAGCTATCCACGGAACAGCAGACGATTTATTTGAGAAGCGAACCTGATCAGCCAATGATCTTTCTGGCAGTCTATTACTCCTAGACAATCTCGTTGACTAACCCTTTTCATGCTCCCCTGCTGCTGGCCCCGCCTTTCCTTGGATGTGCCAGCGAGTCGGTTTGGTGCCTTTCGGGATACGTTCCCCTTCGGGGGTGAAGAACCATTGGTTGAATTCAGTGCTGCACATACCGACAAAACTCACCTCAACTGTGCCCTGTCCAGCAGGGTTCGGGACTTCCTGATTGACCGGAAAAACGAAAATGTCCGTGGAGCCGCAATGAATGCACTTCGGGCCTGATCGTCGTTGCTCCCGCCACTGACGCCGCTTCTCGGCTTTCTCGATTTCGTCGAGGCGGAACTTCTCGTGAGCGTCAACTCCCTTGTGATTCGCAGAAAGGATTTTGATGATCCTGTAATGCTCCGACATTGGGTCGTGCAGATCGGCGATCTTTTGATTTATGACATCAAGCGATTCAATTTCTTCGCCGTGGATGATCTCTTTACAACGATGGCACCAGACCGGCGTCGTCTCCATATCCGAATGACTTCCATCCTCGAATTCGTAGTAGTTGCCCCGTGACCCTGCAAACCTCGTGACCGGGCCTTCTGGAAGGAACTTGATCTCATAGTAGGCGGGCATGATCGAGTTTTTCTCCCCCGCTATCTCAAGCTGGATACCAGCATTTTAACATGCTGCGACAAACCCTGTGGCTTTCCTTTGTAATTGAACAGTTGCGATAGCTGTGGGTCACCGAGGCCAATTTCACGCAGAGCACGTAGTGAAGCCTCAACCTCGGCCAACTTGGCATTTCGAGCAATGATCGCCTCGTTCACACCCTCGTTAGTCCGGACAGCCAACGCCATTGAAGCATTCTTTTCAAGGGACTCGTCGATCCAAGAGAGTGATGCCCAAATCGCTTGGTATTCGACACCACCAAATTCGACCGAATTGATCACACGCATGTTGACGGCATTGTACCACCCCTCAACATCGATCACGGCCTTTCAGATGCGCCTCGTTTACCGGGTGGCAATTCACCGCCGCAGCGTTATTAGCTCCTTGAATGCTGCGACCGGCTCCACGCCGCAACCTAAACACCATTCCAGAAATTCCGAGATATCAACCCGACGTTCACCGATCTCGCTTTTATGAACCCACGGCTGTGGCCTCTTTAAGCGCTTGGCCAATGCCCGCTGTGTCAATTTAGCCTCTGTTCGCATAGATCGCAGCAGAACCGGAACATTCCGGTAACTGGCAAGGTGCTGACTTTTGGCCATGTCGCCGACTATGCGGCAGACGATTGTTGATTCCGGTTCGTTATCAGATCATAATTCGGTTTCACCACAACTCTTTGATTCCATTTCGAGGGCGCTTTTTGTTCCAGCGACTCGAATGGGGAAAGGATAAGAGACGTGACACAATCGGTGCAAAAACTGTGCGTATATTGTGGGATCGACGTTTCCCATCAGAAGCGAGTCAAGGATCAGCAGGGTCGGTATTATTGTCACCCGTGCTGGAATGAGAACACAACAACTCCGTCGGCCACTTCCCGCAGTGCGGTAGCGTCGCCGGATTCAATCATCAAGAACCCACGACCAAAGGATTCTGAAACACATCAGCGACATGCCAACTACGCCGGCGGCCACGCCGACGCATTCCCGACCGGCGAAGACGCCGTCGCCGCCGACGCAATATCGGTCGTCGGGACTGGAAAGCCGAGCGCACAACAACACCGCCTCATTCTCGGCGGTGCAGGCGTACTGTTGGTTCTGATCTCTCTATCGGTGTACTTCTTCGTCGAAAGAAAATCTGCGGGAGGTAAAGAGATCGGTAACCGCACCTTCACAACTAAAAGCCCACATTCGCCAATCGAGGCAGGGGAAACGGGCGGTCCGGGGACGGGGCTGAAACCCAACCAACAGGTATCCACCACTGCTGAACACACAATTCAAGATGATGGGGACACTCAAGCTTCAGTTCAGGAACAGGCCATGCGACAGCTTGCGGCACAACAAGCGATCCTACAGCAGCAGGAAGTAGCTCGTAGACAGACCGAAGAGAGTAAGCGAATAAAATTCGCTTCGCTGATACAAGCTATCCGCTCTGAGCTACGTGAGAATCATTGCGAGGACGCACTCAAGCATTGTAAGCAGGCAATCGGGGAGCAACCTTCAAACACAGAAGCTATCGGTCTGTTAAAGGATACGTGTGCCCAAGTGGTGTCGAGTTGTCCGTTCGTGCAAGTAGCCACATGGAAAGCGCATGACGGGTTTACTACAGCGATTGCAGTGACTTCAGACGGTAAGCGAATAATCACCGGCACAAATGGTAAACAATTGAAGAGAGAAAGCGCCACAGGTTCTAGATCGCAATCGCCGAATGCCCAAAAGTCTGGATCAAACCATCCGACAACATTTATCGAATTCTGGGATGGTAATGACCAAAAATTGATTAAGACCATTTCGGATGATCCGACTCAGGGAGGCCGTGAGTTCGTTTCATTTTTGTCGCTTTCATCGGATGAAAGCCGATTGTTATGTTCCTACGGGTCTGGCGGTGTCCGCATTTACGACATGCACAGCGGGAAGCCGACCATCGATTTCGGTGCTTCCGTGGAGTCTAGCCTTGAAACGCCGCCATTGACATTTTCTCCTTCCGGGCAATTCATAGTAAGCGCCGGTGATATGGTCCACGCCTTGAACGGAAGCGAAAATTACGATTACCCGTTGCGAATTTGGGAATTGGGCACAGGAAAGCTCGCTAGAAGCTTTGTGGGACACAAATCACCTGTCGGGGCATTGGCGATTTCACCTGACGGTACGTTGCTTGCATCAGGAGAAGTTAACGGTTCCTTCGCACCAATTTATATATGGGATACGAGAGTAGGTGGGATCACCAAAACCATTGTTGGTACGAAAGCCGATCCGGACAACGGGCATAGGAACGGTGTCGTTGCTCTTAGATTCTCTGATGATGGCAAATGTTTAATGTCGGCGGGTGATGAGACAATACGCAAATGGGCCGTAGGCACAGGGCAACCACTTAACAAAACGCCACCTTTAGGATACGGGTATGAACTTGATCGCACGATCTTTCTCCCAGATGGAGAGCGAGCCGTGACGACACGATGGGAAGTGCGTGAAACCGTTGCTACGCCGGGACAAAGCTACATACCACCCTCTCCCGCATCGCTGCAAGTTCAGGACATAGCCACCGGAAAGACAAATCAGACATTGTGGAAGGATGAACAGGTGTGGCAGGTGTCCAGTAGCGAAGATGGCAGAACAATCGCTGCCGTGGCACGTAGCGGCAAAATTGGCTTGTGGAGCATGAAGCCTGAAACTCCTCTCCAAAAAGAGGCTTGCGCCTTGATTACCTCAATCCGCAATGATGAAAAAGCCGCCGTTCTGATGGTGGCACGGACAAGCGGCGTGGAAGCCGGCTTAGGAAACAGCGCTCAGACTGGCGAAGCCGTTGCATCAGAAAAGCAGCGTAATGATGCCTATAACACTGCATACGAGGCTAAGCAGGCGGAGCTTCGTGCGGAAAGCGCACGTCGCAAAGCCGAAATCGAGCAACAGGAACTTCTCCACGGCCCACTTGGAGCGGCAAACGCCGTCTGCGAAAAGCTCGTTGAGCAGGGTACGATTCTTGACGGTCATTTTGCAGACAGCTTCTCATGGAATCGGGGTCTTCAGTCGGGTCCACGCCCCCCGAAGAACGCCACGAGGGTCTTGGTCAGTTTCGTCTTTCATTTCAAAACCCAAGCCGGTCTTGACCGTACAAATTCGAACGGATATTTCGTTGTGGATTCGAAGGGTGGCGTATGGACTGTCATCAGCTTGAATATCGACGGCGAGGAACGAGATTGGCGCTAGTACGCATCGGGTTTTGCAACCTTATTGAGCCATAAACGTTCATCGACTCAACAAAACAAGATCAAATTGACCTTTCGGAGGTACGCCTCCCGCACCTACCCCAATTTCTGACCAATATAACGGGGCTTTAAGCTCCGAATCCTTCAATCCGTCGGAAACAGCCGCTTTGTGTGTCTTGTTTTTTCGTCGAAGAAAATTGCACAAATTGCTATCCAGCAAAACCGCAAAACAGGCGGATCAGGGACGTTGATCGATAAGCCTTTTGGGTCCAAGTGCTCAGCGTGAATTAATTTCTTAGAGAAAGTTTCATTGCTACGTTCATGACCTTCTTTTTATCCTCATGGTGGAGAATCAATAGGTGAACAAAAAGTGGGCGCAGAATTTGGGCCATTAAAAGTAACTTGGGTCAGCAATGGGATTGAATCTTTTGGTCGCACGTTGGAAGTTGGTAACGGCTGACCCAAACCATGCGATTCATTTGCTTCGCAAACCGCTGCGCTTGAATCGCTGCCCCCTATGATGCTGCGCATCATACGGTGCGTTTACCAGTTTGCTTTTATTTCTCTTTTGAAGAGGCAAACAAATGACTTCAATTCCCTTGTTAACGTCTTCTGATTAAGAACTCAAAGAAAATCCATTATATACGCACCTGCTTTGCAGGGGCGTATGCAGCAAAGGTGACAGGTGGAGCGAAGCGTAACCCGAAGCGAAGCGAAGCCGCCATAGGCGGTGGCAATCTTTGCTGCGCAGAAGCTACATTCCACATTAACTACACACTGAGTAACTGATTCCTTTTCCCCCATGCGCACCTTCGGTAAGCCTACGTGATCCGTAGGTGAGAGACAAAAAAGAGAATCAAGGGAAAGCGGCCTTCGGAGTTAAACGGCACCCAGCATCAATTTACTCTGACTTGTGGTCATTATTAGGGATATCATCCGTTTCACGCAAGCCGCAAAAACAAGCTTGCTGTGGCAGGTTGCTGACCTGCATTGCACCGTGACTAGGTGACGATCGTCCGACGATCGTGGCTGCTGCGCCCTTTATCCCTTGGCGACTTTCACGTGTTAACACGTGTGCTGTCCGCAGGCACTTTCGTTTCCTGATTTAGATTCATTTGTTCCGAAGTTCGGAGATTCAAAAAGCTACATGGGTTTCGAAAAGAAAAACCCCTGACAGACTGATTGTCAGGGGTCCAGTTCCGCAAACGCATTGAAGGTCTGCTGTGAGTTGATCCGTTGTGCAATCAGTCTGCTATTATTCATTCATCGTCCTACTTTTGAGGGATCAATAGCGAACCCTCTTTTATTTTTCAAACCACTCGCAGATATAACAAACCGGCTGCTACCACTGTCAAAGCGAGAAGTTCCGAATCCTCCGAATGGTCTAACCACTCCGCCGCTTGCAACACGTTTTCCCAGTCGGGGCGATATAAAGTGCGTTGAGCCATTTCCATTTCGAGTTCGATATAGGTGCGGGCCTGTTCATGCGATGTGAAACTCATAGCGTGCGCCCCCTCATGTACGGTGGGATCATGTGTGGCATCACCTTCGCCAACAGTTCCTTGTGTTTTTCTGGATCAAGCTTGTTTTCTGCCCGTTGAACGTCTCGCCACTTGTGTAGCCAAAGCGTATCGCTATTGATGCTGATTTGCAGGAAAGCAAGTGCCTCCCGGTCTGAGTTGAATGTCATTGGTAATCCTTTTGCAAATAAAAATACCCGGCGGTGAAGCTGGGTATCTCGCAAAAAGGAATCTTCATGTGGCTTTGCGCCAATCTGACAGTCTACTTAATCATGCTGGGTGATGATCCTTTTTGCGAAAGTAACCGTTGCACCGCTATATCCCCTCCATCGACCACTTTTCAAAACATAAACAGCGGTCCACTAAAATACCGAATTGGGTAGCTCGGAAGTCCACCAAAATCCAAACCGCTTAAAATGAACACCTTGCTGGTCGTCACGGATACCGTATGGCCGATTTGGAAGGGCTTGTATTTCCGTGTAATGCTTTTCAAAATCCTCGGTTGCTCCCATTCGTCTCGCTGCCGCTAAATCCTCTGCGACGACGTAATAGCCGGTAGTGATCCCGTTCAAAGTTTCTGAATATGTCCAATACCTCATTGCTGCTCGCCCTCCGTGAATTTGCTGAACTCTCCACTGTGATCCGTGTACACAGTGACTCGATACGGTTTGCCGTTTACCTCGATTTCCTCGGTTTCCCAAGTGCCGTCCTGCATCATCTGGAAAACATCAATCTCGTTAAAGAGTTCCTTATGGGTAACGGTCCGGCCATGGCCGATTGGTTCGACCTCGATCGTGATATCGCTTTCCGTGGTGCCTCTGAATGTCTGACTTTTCACTTCCATGTTCTGATCCTTTCAAAATTTACTTCTCACCAACATACTTTTGGAATCGTCCAGATATGCGAGAGTCGGCCAGTGATCCACGCAAATAACAAAGTGACGGCAGACGGCAATCGGGCAACTCTCCGCCGTGCTCACGATTGTGATCCCTGTTCCGCTCCGAGAGATGCTCTGATTTGGGCCACTTCGATGGAATAATAATTTGTTGGCGTCCCTCTATGCGGCAGCCAAAGCGTTGGCCATTCGTTCACTTGCGCTAACTCCAGCACGTCGGCAAAGTTCTTCGGCACCAGCCGATATTCGGTTGCGCCGCATCCGCTTCCCATTGCGCTAATCCATGATTGACCGGCCTTTGCTGATGGAAACACCAGCGGCCCTAATCCGCCGCCGCCGATTTCAAATAATGCAATTGGGCGGTTGTTCGGCGATTTGGAGCGAAGTAGATAGACCATTCCATCCGATGGGACAAAATCAGTTACGGGCCGCTGCACCGTGGTCTCTTCAACTGGTTTTCCGTATCCGTCTCGTCTGCTCATTTTAATTCTCTCAATCTTCCTCAAATTCGTAATATGTCGTCATAGGCACCACACATCCTAGTGACGGCGAATACTTTGATTTTTGCTTCGCTGGCTCAAGGAGTGCGACAGGTTTTGGCACAGCGTTAACGATCGCCGTGCTTCCTCCGTCTTTGCGGCTGGCACGTACCACACTCGCATTCTGGCATTCCATTTTCCGCCTAGTGATTTGATTTCGGTGCGCACTGGCTAAGTATTTCCGGTGATTGCGACCATTCGTTCCATGTACCACCTCAAAAGAACAAGCGTCGCCATCACCCAGTACAGAATCGGGTGATGGCGACCGCTAATAAAAGTTGGACTCACCGTTAAGTGGGCGTCTGTACTCGCCGTTTTGTTAGTTGCCTTCCGTGGCCGTTACTTGCTTTGTCGCATTCACGTTAGGGGTGAGAAAAGTCGTTTCAAGTTGGACGCTGAAAATATCTCACTTATTTTTTCCCGTGCGTTATAGTTCGTTTTTGTCGGCTGGGTGTCGTGGTACGTCCCAGCGGTGAAAGTGAACCTATTTGATTCCTACTGGCCCTGCACCAACGGGCGCATAATCCCAGAAGATGGCTATTGGGTATCAAGTCCTTCGATCCACGCTTTCACGTCCACCACTCGCCAGCGTGTAATCCGGCAGTGAAGGTCAACCGGCTTCGGGAATTTGCTCGATGACACCCACCGCTGAATTTGACGTTCCGAAATTCCCCCTAGCATCGCCCCCACTTGCGCCACATTAACGAGCAAGGGTTTGATTACGACGGCCGTTTTGACCGTCACGGCGTCCTCTGCAAGCTCGTTGGGCGCTTTGCCAATCATCGGCAGCCTTATGCCATTTTTCCGAATTCGATGCAAAAGTGGTGGGTGACTTTTTAGGCCAACACCAACACTACCGGTCGCTGGCAGATATGTGGCGCTCCACGCATATTGCAAGCATTGCGATCACCGTTTCGATCCCCACCAGCAACTGGATCAATTGGCGGGCGACGTCCAGTTCCCGGCGTGATTATCGACATTGCTACCGACAAATGACCGCCGAGGCGGTTTCTGTGCCAATGGGAAAACGCTCGAATGTTGTTTTAAGAATTAAAAATGATTTGCTTTTCGCTGGAAAATATGTTAAAATTACACCCGTCGATAATCACCATAAGTGTCGTCAATATATGGACTTATGACTCAAAATCCAGTTCTCGCAAGGGAGTGCCGGTTCGACTCCGGCAGGGGCCACTTTTTCAAGTCCACGAACACCGCACTGATATTTGTTGATGGGCTATTCCACTTTCTTTGGCCCGGTCGATGTTTGTGAGCCGGGAGCGTTTTGATCATCGAAAGTTTCCGGAGGTAACGGGATATCGGTCTTCCATTTTTGCCAATCCTCTTTCATTTCGTCATTCAGGGGGAATGAAGAGCCATCTTGGGCCGGGGCGGCTTTGGAATCGGGGGTGGCGAAGGCGATGCCGCCGGAGATCAGGGCACGCAACGATTCCACGTTCATTTTTACGCCGCTGAACAGTCCGCCGGAAAAATCGATTCCCTTCTCGATCCAGAATTTGCTGCTGGCTCGGACCAGCTCACGAAAGCGCTGGTTGATGAAGAGATGAATGTCCACGCCGGAAGCGTTTTGATTGAGCTCGACTTTTTCGACGACGCCGACCTGGATGCCGCGGAAATAGATCGGCGAATTGCGCTGCACATGCTGCAAGCGGTCGGAGTGAACCATCATTCGCAGGCCGGGACCCAGGATAATCGGCTTTTCATCGGCGCCTTTGAACTCGCTCGCCGGCTGGCCCCTGCCGGGAATGCAGTCGATGTATGGGCCGCTGATTACCGTGGTCAGGCCGCTGATGTTTTGCGCGGAAAGTTCCGCGCGCTCGATCCAGAAAATGGTCCCCTGCTTGGCAATATCCTCCGCGGACCTGTGAAGCTGGACGTGGACAAGAGTTGATTTCCAATCCTGCGACAGCTCCAACGATGACACCGCACCGATCTCAACACCAAGGTGGCTGACGACGGTTTCGCCGGGTTTCAGGCCCTCGGCATTGGCAAAATGAATAGTGATCTCCTTAGCATGTTCATGGCGGTAATCGCGGTAATAGATGAAAGCGATGATTGCCGCGGCAATCGGAACGATCCAGATGAGCCAGACGGGCCAGCGCATCCGCTTAATCTTCGGCCTGGGCAAATCGTTCTTGGCGGCGTCGCTCAATGGGAATCCTCCGATCGGTTCCAGATCAGTCGCGGATCAAAGCAGGCCGATGCCAGGAGCGTCAACACCACGACGCAGCAGAAGGCGAACAGTCCCTTGCCGGGCATGATGGTGGCCAGTCGCCGCAGTTTCACCAGCGAGACCAGCACCGCTACCACGAACACATCTAGCATGGCCCAGCGTCCGATGGTGTCGATGAATTTGAATGTCCACATGCGCCATCGCTTGCCGCTGCGCAAATGCAGCCAGCTTGTGAAGACCAGCATGAAAAGGCCCAGGAGTTTTACAAGGGGAATGAAAATGCTGGCGAGAAAGACGACCGCGGCGATGAACCAATCCCCATCGTGATAAAGCCGCTGGCAACCCTGCCAGACGGTGTTTTCGGTGCGGGCGCCGTAGATTTCCATACGCAGAATTGGAAAGACATTGGCAGGCACATAAAGAATCAACGCCGCCAGGGACAGTGCAGCCGTCAGGTGGAGGCTGCCGCGGGTACGCTTGCTGATTCTCGATCCGCAGCGAGTACACAGCGCGACTTTTCCGGGTTCCAGCGGGGGCATGGAATGGGCCAACCCACAGGTATGGCAGGAGGCGATGGCTGTGGAACTGGGGGTCTCGGACATGTGTTTGGTACCATCTTACGCGGAATTCACGATCACCGTGAATGGGCATTTGGTCATCGTCATATCTCGCGGAGCAAGTGCCGCTTTTTGAGTGAAAGAATTTTTGGTTTGTCGAAGGGCATGATAACATCGCTACATGCCGATCACCGTTGGCTGTGCATGCGGCAAGCACTATCAGGCGAATGACGACCTCGCCGGCAAATTGACAAAATGCCCCGTCTGTGGGGCCACCGTGCGTGTACCAGTTCTTGCCACCGCATCGACAAAGCCGATCAATCCGCCAGCGGCTCCCGGCACCGGCACCAGACAGCCGTCGCAAAATAAGGTTTCCCCCGCCGTCCGCTCCATACCCCGTGGGGCGGTCGCCAAATCCCCTGCTCAGATGGCGGCCGCTTTCGGAAGTGCCGCCAAGGATCCCCCCGGACTGGTCTTCATGCTACGTGATAGTGCGAAATGGGCTAAAGGTGTCCTGATTACGATAGGCATCCTTAATATTGTGGTTAACCTTTTTACGCTCCTGGCAGCCGACGGCGACTACATTGCTCTCATGCAGCGGTATATGGACACCTCGCCCTACCTCCGCCCGCTGGCTTATGTGGCTATCACGCTTGGCCCCGTCTATTTCGCACTGGGAATCTGGGCCATGTCGAATCCGCTTCCGCCGGCAATCATCGGATTCGTACTTCATCAAACCTATGCGATTGCGCATTTCATCGTTACTGTGCGAGCAACCCCTGTCCGCAATTCCTCGGACCTCGTTTGCTGGTCCGTGGGCGTTCTCATTGGCGAGGTCGCCGTCATCGGCGCTTTTATCAAAGCCATCAAAGGCGGCATCAAGCATCGGCGTTTGCTTAAAATGAGAACCAGGTAGCCGTGGAGGTGACGCCCACTTCAAATAGGAAGTGCCGCCACTCGTATTTCAGCGCTCCCGCACGCCAGCACATAAAACTTTTCGGATTCGATAGTGATGTGATACTATCAGGACGTTCTCAGCTTTTGTCTTTGTCGCGGACGCTGCATTGGGTTGTATTTTAGCTGGGCCGGTCCCCGGGAGTTTTACGAATGCGAAATCTCATGATCGTTTTTGTTTCCGCACTTACTACGTGCGTGGCTCTTGGCCAAACCACGCAGCCAACGTGGAAAACCATCCCGGAGGGGCAAATGATCCTGCGGCCGTTCGAGAACGCTCCATATCCGCACGCCTCTCGTGAAGATGGCTTTAAGAGCAAGAACGGCACATTTCCCAAGGATCCGCATTACATCGATTCCACGGTCGGCATTGTCATTCCCAAGAATTATGTGCCGGGCGATACGGTCGATTATGTCGTGCATTTTCACGGTTGGAACAATCACGTGTCGAAATTGATTCCGGAATACAAACTGGCCGAGCAGTTGGCGGCGACAAAGGTCAATGCGATTTTGATAGTCCCGCAAGGCCCCAAAGATGCTTCAGATTCCGCCGGTGGAAAGCTGGAGATGGACAAGGGCGGATTTGAGAAATTGATCAAGGAAGTCACAACGTATCTGAACAGCGAAGGGAAAATCCACACGGACAAGATTGGAACCATCGTCCTGTCCACCCATTCCGGCGGATACAAAATGACCGCGGCGATTTTGGATCACGGCGGGCTGGCGGATCACATCTCCGACGTACTGCTGCTGGATTCATCGTACGGATCACTCGAATGGTTCGCCGCCTGGGCGCATAAGCCGGGGCATCGGATGATTTCTCTGTTTACTGATCATCTGGCCGCCACGAATAAGGAATTCATGGGAATTCTCGACAAGGCGGGAACGAAATATCAGACTCTCGATGAGCCGACGGCGACGGATGCGCAATTTGCGACGCGGACCATGACATTTATCCACGTGAAAGGCCCGCACGACGAAGTCCCCATCCAATATTTCGGGCGACTGCTGAAAACCAGCAAGTTGGGTGAGCCGGCCAAGTGACGGCCAATTATTTGGCAATCGTGGCAACCAATCGCCAGATGGCGTGGGGCGAGAGCGGCCGTGGAAGTGAATTGTTGAACGCATCGACGAGCTCGTCGAACCGGGGCGTGTACGGCAGGCGATCACGGCGACCAATGTCGGCACCGAGCAATTGACGAAGATGCTCTCGTGATTCCGCCGGCACATCGGGCGGATGGCTGCGTGCGTCGCCGAGCTTGGGGAGGTTTCCCGCTTTGCGAAGATTGAGCAGATGCCGCCAGACTTCCTGGCGAGTCGGCGGCGTTGCAAACGCTTTTCCGTAATTGGCAAACAGTGATTCAAAATGCGGCGTATAGGGCAGATCATCCGCGGTGCGGCCGATTTGCTCATAAATCCGCGTCAATTCGTTCCGCTTGGCGGCAGTCCGCTGCTCGACTCCGGCAAACAATCCCGTGGGCGGCTTGGCGTCTTCGACATGCGCCGATCCATGCGGCGAAGACGTGTGATCCAGCAGGAGCAGTACATTGCCGAACGGGTCTTTCACCGTAGCAAGATATCCGCTGGAGACAGCCGCGGGCGGTGAAACGAATGTGAGCTGCAATTCCTCGCGGCGCTGATACAAATCGCGCACATCGTCCACCAGATAATAAAATGCTTCGGCCGGCAGATCGGGATCGGCATGCAATACCAGTTCCGTGGAGTGGTCGGCCAATTGCAAACTCACGAGCCGATCGGTTTGCTTCAAAACCTTCATGCCCAGCACGTCACGATAGTAGCGGACCGCACTGAGCAGTTGCGGCACGCGAAGAAGAATCCGATCGATCCGGCGAAGCATATCGGCGGCACTTGGTTAAACGGGTTGCGGCCCCTAATCCTCGCCAATGTCCTGGCGAAATTCTTCCCGATCGGCTTCGGTGGGCGCATGAAAATGACCCCGGAGCACGAAATACGCCCCAGTCAGATTCCACAAAATCTGCACCAGGCGAATCGACATGGTGAGCGCAAAAGCCTGACTGACGGTGGCCCCGCGTGTCTCCGTCAAGCGCACCGCAAAATATTCCATGACGCCCGCACCCTGCGGAGAGATCGGGATTGAGGCGATCAGCACGATGACTGGCACAATCGCCCAGTAATAGGAGGGGGCCAGAGGCAAATCGAACGCCAATCCCGCAAACATGGCCGAGAGAATCACGGTGATATGCACGGGAAAAGTGGCCACGAGCGCCAGCAGCACCAAGCCCGGCCGGCGGCGATAAATCATCATCACTTCCATCGCGTTGTGAACCTGCTTCTGCATAGGCAGATGGGCGATGATCCAATCCAGGCCAAAGAGGCGATGTAATGTCGGCTGATAAAAAATCAGCAGGCCAAGCGCCGTGCCCGCCAGAATCACCATGGACACGATGGCGATGTGCCGGCATTGCGGAATGTGCCACTGCGTCGCCGCGGCGATGCACCCGATGATGATCAGGGCCAGCAATCCGATGACCCGGTCCACAAACACACTCATGACGGCCCGGGTTCGATGCGGCGTTTGCCGGCTGATATACAGGGCTTTGAGCACGTCCCCGCCGGTGCTGCCGAGCATGAACGTGTTGTAGAACGCCCCCACCATGTTCAGCGTGAACGTCAGGCTCAGAGTGATGCGGATGTCGAGGGCTTTGAGAAGCTCATGCCAGCGGAAGGCGGTTAAAATGAACGTAATTGGAAAGACGACGATGGCGAGCACCAGCAGCCAGAGATTTTTTTGGCTCGCCTGGCGAATCAGCCGCGCTACGCCGATATCTACGCGCGGATATGGAACTTTCAAGTCATAGGGTGTCAGCAGTTGCTGCGGAGCGATCCACTGAGCCGGCTGTTCGGGAACCTGGATGTAGAACCTCCGGGGCTGATGCGGAACCGTTTCAGTCAAATCCAAACCAAGTAGCTTGCCGCTTTCGGTCTTTCCAACCGCATCGCGGAATTGCAGGATTTGGTTCTTCTTGTCGGGCTTATTCAGCACCTCGCTCCGCAGCACGGGAACGGTGCGACCGACGACGTGATACGCCGGATCATTTTCCCCCGCATCCGGCGTGGTCAGGCTCATCTGCGCCACCGGCTGCTGAATGTTGCTGGACTGCACGACGAGAACTTTATCGGAAAAGGAGATTTGGCTCAGTACCCACCAGATACCGACAACGGCGATGCCCCACCGCAGCGTCGCCATCAACCATTTGCGAGCCGTTTTGCCGGAATGTGGGAGATCGGGGCGCGGGCTTGTCGGCGATGTCGGCTCATCCATGCGGCTGATTCTGTTCAATCAGCCGCATTCACACAAGTGAGTGCGTTTAACGGTGTCCGCCACCGCCGCCGCCGTGGAATCCACCACCGCCACCCCGGAAGCCGCCACCACCGTGGAAACCACCGCCGACGAATCCGCCACGGAATCCACCGCGGAACCCGCCGCCGTAAAATCCCCGGCCGCCATACACAAAGCCGAAGTACGGATAGCCGCCGTAGTAGTACGGGGTATAGCCGTAACCGTACGCGGGGTAGTCGCTGTAATAGGGCCCTTGATCCACGGAATAACCAGGCGAATCATACGGCCCGATGTAATCCTCGGAGGGAGATTGAGGCGCAGGCTGATAGCTGGGCGGTTGAGCGCTTGGCGGTTGATAATTCGGCGGATTGGTTGCTGCGGCAGTGGTTGCCGGCGGCGGACCAAGGCCCACTGCACTTTCCACCTGCTCATCGAGTGCATCTTCCAACCGGAAGAGCGACGTAACCGGACCGGTCACTTTCAGCTTGGTCACGGCTTGCTTCGGATCCTGCACATCGACCACACTGCCGCTGATTCGCAGTTCCGTATCGGATGCTTGAAACGTTCCGAACACGACATAATTTGCGCCAGCCCGGCTGCCCTGATCAACTGCGGCGGTAATGTCCGCGGGAGCCGTATCCTGCCCAGCCGGCGGAGCCATCGCCTGCATCCCGCGCGAGCTGTTCAGCTCCGTCATGATGTCTTCTTGAATCCCGTGGGACAGCCAATCGAGTTTGCCAGGCGTGCTGATGCGGGTGAAGGGAAAAATCAAAACCCGCTGATGGCCGCTGGCGGGGGGAGGAGCGGGGTCGGCGACCGCAAATTCAGATCCAATCAGTAACGAGCAAGTGATCAGAGCAACGACCGAAGCAATATATTTCATGATCGGCCTCCATTGACCGATTATAGGCCCTTCGCATTTAACGGAATACTGGGAATCTTTGAGTAACTGGTACCAAAAACCCCTCTGGCGCAGCGGAAATGGATTTATTAAACTGCTGCTGGGCAGCAGCCGATAACCAACATGAGGCTGTGGGTCTCCAACCTTAAGGTTGGGCAGCCTGCTTTTGAGGGCCGGTGTCACGGCGAGCACCGGCCCTTTTTACGCGCTGGAACAGGCCCCGACCCTTACTGCTATTACACCACATAAATATGCACCGAATACGGAGCGAACGTATCGGTAAGCGTGCCATTGCTTAGGGAAACGGTGCGGCCTTCACCCTGCACGGTGGCCGACGCCGCGCTGCCGGTGCCTTGCAGGGTGAATTGCTGGGTGGTGGTCGTGTTGGAATAGTTGAACACGATGTAATACTCATGGCCGTCATAGCTGCGCCATGTCGCTTCCAGCGGGGCATTGGCGGTGACGCCGAGGCTTGTCGGATCAATCGGGCTTTCCAAAGCGGGACCGATCGAGGTGATCAGCGCATCCTGCGACGTGATCTCGGCAGCGACGGCGGCCGAAGTGTTGTCATAGGCAAAAGTCGGCGTAAAGGACTGCGGGAAATAAATGATGCCTTGGGCACCGTGGACAATGGAATCCCAAATTTCTGCCTGCACTTGAATGGCCTGCGGAGCGGGCGAACCGGGCGGGAGCCACGAGCCGAGTTGGTCGCTGGTTTCGATAATCGCAAACTGCGGAGCGCCCTGGCTCAGCGCCGCCAGACGAGTTACCGCCCGGCCGGAAACATCCAGATCATCGGGCCGATCCCATCCGCTGATCGGATATACGCCGCTGCTGTCCCAATCCGTGGATTGGAGATAGCTGGGGTAAGTCGAAAGCGGAACATCGGTCTGCCAGCCGACGACTTCCGAACCATCAAAGTTGGCGAAAACTGGAATACTCGGATCGACCGCTTTCAACGCCGCATACTCCTGGGCGGCTTGGGCGGCGGAATAATTGTTACTCGGCAATTCTTCTTCATCCGGCTGCATCCAGGCCAGCAGATTCGAGTAGCTCAAATCATCGGCCGGATTCGCGCTGGGTTGGCGGATCATGTACAGGCCGTCCGCCTCGGCCGCCTGGCTCCACTGGGCAATGGAAGTCTGCCCGCCGTAGCTGTCGTACTGGACCAGCGTGTTAATGCCGCGGCTCTGCCAGTTTGAGAAATAGATGGTCGGTTGATCCCACACGCCGATCGGAAAGAAAGACGGCCCCGCCACGGGTGCGGTATTGGAAATGGTGATCGTCTGCCCCACGCTGCTGTCGCCCACAGACGTGACGGTCAGCGTGATCGAATGCACCTGGCCATCCGTGCTGGTGAGCTGCACCGCCATGCCTTGCAGGGCGTGGAATCCGATCGGTGACGTCGTCCAACCTGAGCCGGTGACGGCGCTGGTAATGTCATCGCCGCCGGTGAAGGCGTCGAAATATTTCACGGTGTAACCCGTGCCGCTTCCGGTGGCGGTCACCACGTACTTGTCGGAGAGGTTGCCGTAATTTTGAATATTGAGCAGGTACGTGCCGGATTCGCCGGTGGTCTGGGCATAATTGAGGCGGCGGACTTCCACTTCATACCGAGGATCGACCTGGCCGATCGCCTCCACCACATCGCTCAAGGACGGATTCGTGGCGGACGTGGCGGTCAGCATCACGCCATAGCTCGCGCCGGCCGCAGCCGTGGGCTGGGCGCCGATTTCAATGCGGAAATCCTTAGCCTGCCCCGGTTGCAGCACGCCGGTGTTCCAGCCGCCTCCCGTGACTTGGCTGGTGATATCGTTGCCGCCGCTGCGACCCTGCACTTGCGAATCGTAATACCAGACCCGCCAGTCCGGCGACGTCGAACCGGGACCCGTGATGTTGAAACTGTCAGCTACGCTGCCATCGTTAACCACCTGAATCTGGAAAATGCCCGGAAAGAACGCCTGATCGTTGCCGCGAACCTGACCGGCAGCGTTGGTGTTGATGATGCCGACGCCGCTATAGGACGTGTCACCGTAATTGCGAATTTGCAAGTCGGGCTGCGACCCGGTGACGCCGTCGTTGTCGGCGATCGTCACCGTAGCCGACGATGCTCCAAGGGTGTAGGCAGCACTGGATTGTGCCGTCAGCACGACGGTTTTGGAGCCGCTGGAAAGGCCTTCATCGATTGGCGTAACGGTGACGGTTGCGCTGCTCGCCTCTGCAGCAATGGTCACGCTTCCCGGCAGTGTTTGATAATCGGTCCCATTTATCGCGGTGCCGGCCAAGGTGTAGTTAACGGTCAGTGCCGCTGCCGTGCTGCCGCCGCTACGGGATACCGTGAACACGCCTGGCACGGAACCGGATTCACCGGCGTTCGGCGAAGTAGCCGCCACTGAAACCGTCGGCAGCGCAGCGGCTGCCGGCGTCAATTTGAACCAGTTGTAATTGCCGTCAAAACCGTTGGCGCCATTGCTGTCGAAAAACACTTCCATCACATACGTGCCGGCCGTCAGTTGAATGCCGTTTTGGATCACGTCGGTGTAGGTTTGCCACGCCCCGGTGTTCGGCACGGTCAATTCGCCAGTGCCATTTACACCGTTGAAATCGACATGGAACGTGCCGCCGGCTCCGTCGTCGGCGACACGGGCGTCAAATGTGTACGTGCCGGCCGTGGCGACATTCACGGTGTACTTCATCCATTCAGTCGCATGCGTCCAGCCGACGTCGTATCCCCCGCCGCTGTCGCCGGTCGGCTCGATGTCTACGCCTTCGGTAAGGCGATACGCCCCACCGTCGTTGGTAGTGTCGGTATCGTGGTACGCCACCCCTTCGCCACCCGTGTCAAAATTTTCCGCCTGGATCGTGCCGGGGATGGCCCAAGGTGTACCGCCATACGGCGCTTCGGTCGGCGGGGGCGATACCGTGTCATTATCGGCGATGGTAACCGTCGCGGAACTGGGCGAGCCAGCCGAGTAGGTAGAACTCGAACCAAGCGTCGCAATCACCGTCTTGCTGCCGCCAACGATTTGCCTATTGATCGGCGTGATGGTGACGCTTCCTGAACTCTGCCCCGCGGCGATGGTCACGCTGCCGGACACCGTCTGATAATCGGTTCCATTGACCGCCGTGCCGGACAAAACCAACGAAACGCTCAGCGCTGCCGTCGTCGCTCCGCTGCGTGTCACCGTGAATACGCCCGGATCGGCATTGGCTTCCGCTGCATTCGGATCGGTGGCCATAATACTGACCGTCGGCAATGTCGTAACAGTATCATTGTCCGCGATGGTCACCGTCGCACTACTCGGCGAACCGATGGTGAAAGCGCTGCCCGAGCCGAGTGTCGCAATGACCGACTTGCTGCCGCCGATGATCTGTCGATTGATCGGTGTCACCGTCACGGTGGCGGAACTTTGGCCGGCGGGAATGGTCACGCTGCTGGCCAGGGTTTGATAATCCGTTCCATTCACGGCGGTGCCGGAAAATGTCAGCGGCACGGTTAACGCCGATGCGGTAGCTCCGGTGCGCGACACGGTGAAGACGCCTGGATCGGCGTTGGCTTCCGCCGCATTCGGATCGGTGGCGGCGATGCTGATCGTCGGCAGTACGGCCGAGATCTGCATCCAATTGAAATTCATCGTGTACGGATCGGAGCTGCTGGGCGCGGAATCGAAATAGACGCCGACTACATGCTGGCCCGCAGTGAAATTCACGGGGCTCGGAGCCGAAATGGTAGTCCAAGTTTGATAGCCGCCGGTGTTCGGAGCGGATATTTCGCCGGTGACCGCTTTGCCATCGACATCAATGTGGAACGTGCCGCCGGCCTGGGGGGATGCGACGCGGAAGGAAAAATTGTACGGTCCCGCCGTCGGCGCGTTGACGGTATAGAGCATCCACTCGCCCGGGAGGACGTAACAAACGTCGTAGCTGCCGCCGGTGTCGGTCGTCTTTTCGATATCCACGCTCTCAGTGAGCCGATATTGCCCGCCTTGGTTTGGCTTGGTCTCGTCGTAATAAGCGACGCCCTGCCCGCCATTGTCGAAGTCTTCGGCCTGAATGGTGGTCGGTAACTGAAACGCCGTGCCATAAAATGGCGTGGATGCCAACATGCGCCGCGGCTCCAACCATTCGATCGCAGCTAACGCCGCGTGACGAATCGAGTTTTTATTCTTGTTACGCTTGCCCTGCTTTACGAACTGCATAGCAAATCCTTTTGCGTTAAACACACCCCGCTGCACATCTCAAACAATCAATCCTTCACTTCCAGCAATTCCTTCATCGTGAACGGGTTTTCCCGCCCCTCGATCGATTTGCGGATCGTTTTGACCAGATCGACGGTAACCGGACTGGCCTCGTGATCCCATTCCCGGCGAACATACGTAATCAGCGATGCGATCTGCTCATCGTTGAGAACTTTCAGTGGCGGCATTTCCAAATTGAAAGTCGCGCCGTTCACTTTGATGCCGCCATCCACACCGTTGAGCACGATCCGCACGATCCGCTGCGGCGGGCCGTCCACCCAATCGCTGCCGACCAGCGGCGGGGCCAAACCTTCGTGGCCCAAACCGGTCGGCTGATGACACGCTCCGCAAGTTGTTTGATACAACACTTTGCCCGATTGGAACAGTGCTAATTGTTCCGGACTCAGCGGTGGCGGTGGCGGCGGCAATACCACGCCCAGCTTGCCTTCCCACACAATTAAATGATCCAATTTTTGCAGCCGCGGCTTCAATTTCGGATCGTCCAACTTCAAAATCGCTGCCAGCGACGGAGGTTCCCCATCCAGCCGGACCGGTTTCAGCGGCGGAGCTCCCTTTGATTGCTTGGGGTTAATGATCCCTTCCAGCAAAGCCACCTGTTGCCAGGAACCGGTCGATTGTTTGGTGACCACATCGAGCAACCAGCGAATCTGCTCCCGCCGCTTGGCATCTGCAAAAATGCACTGCGACAAAGCCGACACCACCGCCGCCCGGCCGGGCTTGTCGGCATTGAAACCGGCATCCGCCAGCAGCCGCTGCAGAATAAATTCCTCCCGGCCGCCCAAGCCGGTGATGATGGCGTCCCGTATGTATGGATTCGCACCATCCGATTCGAGAATTTTTACCAGCGCATCGTCGAAAGCAGTGAACGGGCCAGCCGTCAATGCGAACTGCAATCGCACCGCCGGATCGGTGTCATCGCCCAATGCCATCACGTTCGGCAAAATATCCGCAGCGGTTTTGCCACGGAGCAGCGCATCGCAATGCCGCAGCGCCGCTGCCCGCACATGCGGATCATGATCCTTCAAAGCCGCCAGTACGGATTTCTGATCCAGCGCTTTCAGCCCATCCAGTGTCCACATCGCATGCAGCCGGCCAAGCGGATTGTCGCCTTTGGTTAACAGCGTTTTCAGCGGTTTGATCGCCGCCTGGTCCGCTTGATCCAGGCCGCGCTCCACCAGCAACCGTTGTGCCGTGTCGCGCTTCCAACCGTTGGAATCGGAGAGCAATTCTACTAACTGGCTATCCGGCGCATTTTGAAAATGCGGTTGCGGCGGCTGCTTAAAATCATCCGGAACGATCCGGTAAATGCGGCCAAAATGCAGGCCCTTGTCCAAACCCCGCTCGATCGACTGCCGCCGCAGGAATGGCGTCACATAAGTGTTGTGCTGAATGATGCCGTGGTACATGTCGACGAAATAAATCGCCCCCTCGGGCCCGGTGTAGAGACTCACGGGCCGGCTGCGTTCATCGGTTGATGCTAAGAAATCGGTGTCGCCATGAACGCTGTGGCCATTGACCGTTCCATCCTCCTCGTCCAGCACGTCACGCCGGATCAATTCCCCCGCCGGCTCGGCGATAAAGACGCTGCCGTAATATTCCTTGGGAAGCAGATCCGCACGGTACACCATCGGAGCGCACGCCGACGTGTATTTCCGTAGCTTGCCGTTCGGGCCGACTTCACTGAGCCGATACGACCGATTGGTCAGATTTTTACGAGCGGGATAAACGCTTTGATCTTTGGAAATCTGCACGTTCACGCCGGATGGACTGTGATAGTGCGGATTGCGCTCCAGATATTCCGAGGGAATCAAATCGCCTCGCAGGCCGTCTTCGTTGTAATTGTAAAAAAGCCGGCCGTAATCATCCTGGCAAATGCCCCACTGGCCGCGAAACGCGGTGATGTCGGTGGTGAACTTGCCGTGCCCTTCATAATGCAGCCGGGTGGCGCTCTTTGCGTTGTAGAGCCAATTGTCGATCATCCAGACATTGCCGTTCGCCTGGTGTTCCACATTTCCCGTGGCGGCGTAATCCGGGATGATGACCGTCTGCTGATCGCAATGGTCATCGTGTTTGCTCGACCGGCAATAAATCAATTTCGGCGGCACGCCAATCAGCACGCCATCCCCTACCAGCGATACCGTGCGCGGCATCACCAGGTTATCCAAAAAAACGGTCTTCTTGTCGTAATGCCCGCTGCCGGTGGTGTCTTCCAAAATGGAAATGCGGCCGATCGGCTCATCCTCATGATGCCCATACGCATCCGGCATGAAACCGCGCATCTCCACGACCCACATGCGGCCGTCACCGTCCCATTGCACGGCCACCGGATCTTCCACCAACGGCTCGCTGGCCACACATTCGATTTTGAATCCCGGAGGCAGGACAAAGCTCTTGATTGCGTCTTCCACCGCCAACGGCCCCAGGGGCGGAGGCAAATTCAGATCCTTGCTGCTGAGGCCCCCATCATCTTTCTTGGCCGGCTCATTGGCGGATTCCGCAGGCTGCGTCGGCGTACCGGTGGCTTTGCCCGCTCCCAGAACCAGTGAAACATTAGGAATCACCAGCATTGCCAGTATCCCTGGCAACAAAATCTTCCTCAGCATTCGCATACTCATGTGCTCCAGCCGCCGCCATTTGGATTCGACGATTCGCGGTGTCTAATAGTTCAGAGAGTTTACCGGAAATCGCCCAGGTTGTTGAGTGCACCACCAACGCCGAGGCCGGGCAATCGCATACGTGCCTTCGTTCCCTCCTCCGGTAATCCGGGGGAGGGTTAGGGAGGGGGGCATCTTTTGACAAACAGCAAACGGTTCCCGCAAAATCCGAAGCATGCCAGGGAAGCGCGACCACAATCCCCAGTTGATCGCCTTCGCTCGGCGTCTGCGGAATTCTCCCACCGACGCGGAATTAAAGCTGTGGGCATTGCTGCGTCGTTGCAACCTCTGTGGTTATCGTTTCCGCCGCCAGGTACCGGTGGCCGGCTACATTCTCGATTTCTATTGCATGTCCGCGGCCTTGGCGGTCGAAGCGGATGGCGGGCAGCACAATAACGAGACGGCGAGGGAATACGACCGTAGGCGCACCGGAGTGCTTCTTAATAAAGGCATCCGGGTCATTCGCTTTTCGGACTTTGATATTCTGAAGAATCCGGATGCCGTAGTGGAAACCATTTATCGAGAGCTTTCCGGTGAGCCCCCTCCCTAACCCTCCCCCGGAGTACCGGAGGAGGGAAAAAAGTTGGCGTATGTGTACTCCTTGCATTTTGTCGTAAGCACCGACACTTGTTACTCTCTCGGCCAGCCTTAAAAGAGCTGAAATCCATCGCTTTGAATCCGAGGTGTAGAAATGCCTGAACAAACGGTCGAATTGCCTGGGTCGCCGGGAGAATTATTGCGACCCGCCCGCGATCCGGCCCTCCGCCGGGCGCAGATCATGGTTCTGATCGCCGCGTTCCTCGGCTGGATGTTCGACGGTCTGGAAATGGGCATCTCCCCGCTCATCGCCAGGCCGGCGCTGGCGAGTCTTCTGCACACCACCGTCGAGCGCGACATCGCCCACTGGCAACAGATCATTGATGCTTTTTTCCTGTGGGGAGCCGCTTGCGGTGGATTGGTATTCGGTTGGCTCGGCGACAAGATTGGGCGCGTCAAAGCGATGAGCGTTTCGATCCTTGTCTATTCTCTTGTCACCGGATCACTTTATTTTGTTCAAACCCCCTGGCAAATGGCGGGCCTCCGCTTCGTGGCCGCGATCGGCATGGGCGGCGAATGGGCGTTGGGCGTCGCACTGGTCATGGAGGTCTGGGACGCACGGCATCGACCGCTACTGGCTGGCATGATCGGAGCGGCGGCGAATGTCGGCTTCTTATTAATGGGGGTGGTCGGCGTGATCGTGCCCATTAACCAAAGCAATTGGCGATACATCGTCATCCTCGGGGCGGCCCCTGCTCTGTTAATGATCTTCGTGCAGTTATTTGTCCCCGAATCGCACAAGTGGAAAGAATCGCAAAAAGTCGCGCCCTCTAAACCCATCAAGGAACTTGTTGGCGATCCCAAGTTAGCCAAGCGGGCATTACTGGCGATTTGCTTCTCATCCGTCTCGTTGCTGGTCACTTGGGGTGCAGTGCAGAAAATTCCTTCATGGGTCCGTGGGCTTACCGACAACAAGCACGCCGCGGGATATGTCCAAATGCTTTCCGCCGGCGGCGCGATTGCGGGCTGCATGTTGACCCCCTGGTTCTCCGCCGTTTTCAAACGACGCACCATTTACTTTTTGCTATGTCTTTTGTCCATGATCAGTTGCGAGTGCCTATTCCTTGGATTTACGCACTTGAACCTCGGTTTCATTTTATTGACCTTCGTGGTCGGCGCTTTCTCAGCGGCGTTTTACGGTTGGCTTCCGCTCTATCTGCCGGAATTGTTTCCTACACGAGTGCGCGCCACCGCTCAAGGCATCGCCTATAACTTCGGCCGCATCGGTGCCGGCGCTGGCGCCATTTGGGGTGGCATGATCGGGAAAAGTTACGCTCAACAAGGCGCGATCGTTTCAAGCATCTACATCGTGGGAATGGCCATCATCTGGCTCGCCCCGGAAACCAAAGGCAAACCGCTGCCGGAATAGCTTCGGAGGCGTGATTTACAGTATCAGCTATGGGCACGGCGTGACGTTGAGGTCGTGATTGCCGGTGCGACTTGCGAACACCTCATGACATGGCTTTGGCAATCATCGCAAATCCACCTCCATAAAGTCCGGTGGGAGCGATGAACCAATAATCGCCAAACATTTTGAAGCTTCCAAATAGCCACGAAATAATCCCAAGAGCGATCGCCGCCGCGACCAGCGACAAACCGATCGTCCCCTGCTTTAGAATCTCTTTGCGCCGCGCGAGATTGTCTTTCGCATTCAAACGTGAACGTACAGCGAGTGCCGCAATGGCGAAAATGACGAGGGCCGCAGATGCACAGCCCAGGTCAAGCTCTTTGGAGGAATCAGGCACAAAAAGCGGGATGAGTATGAGCGGAATGGCGAAGACGGCTATGATAACGACCGTTGCCTGCCAGGAGAGTGTGATGTTCTTACTCGATGCCATGGGTAGTAGAAAGAATTCTAAGCCGGCCAGAATCCAATTCAAGGTCCCCGTGCGCTTTGAAAATGGCGCAGTTGCCGCCCGCCCTATCAGTGATTTGCCGACTTTTTTCCGGATCGGCAATCTCGGTTGCCACTTTCGGCCCAAAGAACCTCACCACTTCTCCATATCGATCCCCAGCGCCTCGGCCATCAACTCCGCGATATGCCGCACGTTGGTTTGCACCCCCTGCCGATGGCACATGCCGGCGATGTTCATGCTGCAGCCGGCATCATTGACGATCGTCGTTCCAGCTTTGGTCGCGGCGATGCAGCGGACCTTGTCATCCACGATCGCGCCGCTGATAGCGGGATATTTCATGGCGAATGTCCCGCCAAAGCCGCAGCATTGATCGGTTTTTTCCATCGGCTTGAAATCGACGTTTCCCATCTGCTGCAGCAGCTTCACGCCTTCATCTTTAATCCCGAGGCCGCGCAAATGGCACGTGTAGTGGTACGTGATCGCTTCTTGTCGAGGCAAGCGCAACGCTGACAGATCAACCTTCAAAACCTTGTCCAGAAATTCCACGAACTCGTATGTCTTGCCGACGAGTTGCTTCATCCCCGTGACGTACGCAGGATCGTCATGCAGGAGATGCGGAAAATGTTCCCGCACCATCGCACAGCAACTGCCGCTGGGCGTCACCACATAGGGATACGGCTCGAAAATCTCGACCATGCGACGAGCTAATTTCCCGGCTTCGGGATGGAACCCGTTATTAAAAAACGGCTGCCCGCAACAGGTTTGTTCCTGTGGAAACGAGACGCGGCAACCAAAGTGTTCCAGGATTTTCGTGACCGCCACGCCAACGTGGGGATAGAACTGATCGGTCAGGCACGTGATGAAGATCGCCACATGATTCATGCCGTCTCGTTTCGCTGAGCCATCATAGCCGCTACAGTATCAACGTACGGCGGCGGACCACAAGGACGCAATGAACCGCAGCGACGGAACGGACAATTTGCCTTGGCAGGGGTCGTGGTGCTGGCCGCGCAAACATCTGCCGCAGCCTTGGAATTATTACGCTTATTTCCGCAAGACCGTGAAATTGCCAGAGACACCGCTGCGGGCGACGGTGCGCATTTCCGCCGATAGCCGCTACGCGCTGTATGTGAACGGCCGGCGTGTGCATCAGGGCCCGGCTCGGTCATTTCCGCAGCACCAAAGTTTCGACACGCTGAATTTGCTTCCCTTTCTGGAAATCGGCGATAACGCCATCTGCGCCATCGTTCACCAATTCGGCGTGCCGACTTTTTTCAGCCAATACCGAGACATCAGCGGCTTTTTGGTGGATGGCGTCATCGAATGCCCCGCCGAGAAGATTGAGCTGCACACGCCATCCGGTTGGCTGTGTCGGGAAACATCGGGATGGCGGAAAGATGTTGCCCGACTCAGTGTACAGATGGGGTTTCAGGAGCATTTCGACGCCGACGCCGATCCGGTGGATTGGATGCTGCCGGCCTATCAACCGACTGAAGCGGACGGATGGAAAGAGCCTTGGACGAGCGGTCCGGTCGGTTCGCATCCATGGCTTCACATGGAGCCACGCGGCGTTCCATTGCTGGCCGATCGGCCACAGAATTTCACGACGGTGATAGCGCAGTTCCGGGGAGAAAATGGTCGTGGATACAAAATCACGCCGGACGTTTATCACTTCGTGCAGGGTGAAGAGCGGAAAAAAGAAAAGAATCTGATCGAGGATCCGCAGGCGATGTTGGCCGACGACGGCGCTGTGACGACGATCTCCCCGCCGAGCGATTCCGATTTCATCGCCGCCGTGCTGGACCTGGGCGTTTATCGCACCGGGCATTTCATGATCGATATCGCCGAGGCGGCCGGGGATGAAATCATCGATGTGATTTTCAGTGAGGATTTGGACAAAACGCAGTTTCCGCTGCTGCATGGCTCGGCTGAGGAGCCGACAGTTTGTCAGGAGGCAACCGCTCTGCGTTATCGTTGCCGACCGGGAGCCCAGAAATGGGAGTCATTCCAATTTATCGGTCTGCGTTACGCTACTGTGATTTTCCGCAATATCGCCAAGCCACTAAAAGTTCGTTGGCTGGCGCTGCGGCAGGTTCATGCCGCCGTCGAGCCGCTCGGCAAATTTGAATGCAGCGATGAACGGCTGAATGAGATCTGGACCGTCGCCGCCAACACGCAGCTCAATTGCGCATTTGATGCTCTGGTCGATTCCCCGGCTCGTGAGCAAGCCCAATGGTGCGGCGATATTCGGATTCAGTCTGCCGTGATGATGTACCTGTTCGGCGACTCCACGCTGCTGGAACGCGGCATTCGCCAGGTCGCCCAATCACAAGCCCTCGATGGCTCGCTGCATGCCCATCCTCCGGCCGATATTCCTGGCCATCGTCTGCCCGATTTTATGCTTTCGTGGGTCGGCAGCCTCCACGATCATTACCAGCAGACGGGCCGGCTTGAACTGGTACGCGAATGTCTGCCCGTCATGCATCGGCTTTTCGATTTCTTTGAACGCCATGAAACCGAGCACGGTTTGCTCGGCGGCTTCGATGGGTTCTGGGTATTTCTCGATTGGGCCTCGCTGTACAGGGCGGATTTTAGCGCGGTTTTGAACCTCCAATATCTGCAGGCCCTGCGCTGGGCGTCGGCCATTTGCCGGGTAGCGGGCGACAGTGGCTCCGCCAGTCGTTACCGCAAAGCCTCCGATGCATTAGCCGCCGAGGTGGTCCGCCACTTCTGGGATGCCAGCGCCAAAGTCTGGCGGGATGGATTTGATCCGATCAACCAAAAACCGATCGAGGCCATTTCACAACATGCCAATGCCCTGGCCATCCTGCTGCAATTGAAACCCGAGAGCGAGGAGAAAATCGCCAAGGATATTTTGCTGCGACCCGCCATCGGGCGGCGGAGCAAAATTGTCACGGCGTCTCCGTTCTTTTACGCCACCGTGCTGGAAGCCATGGCGCATTGCCATCTCCATAAAGAGGCCATTGCGATCATCCGCGATAAATGGGGCGAGCCAATCGACAATGGGCTGACCACATTTTCGGAAATGTGGGAATCTACCTCTAGCCTGTGCCACGGCTGGTCCGCCTCGCCGCTTTATTTTTTGTCGCAATGGGTGCTGGGTGTGATTCCGCTCGAGCCGGGATGGAAATCGGTGCAGATCAAGCCGATCCCCGGCAAATTAGAATTTGCACGCGGCGTGGTGCCATCACCCATTGGTTTAATCCGCGTCGAATGGGAACGCAGCGAGGATGATCAACTGGCGGTTCGTATCGATCTCCCCGATGGAATGTCCGCACAGTTCATCGATCCGCTCGGCGAGAAGCGGAATCTGGAATCGGGTTCGCACGAATTCCACACCTGATCACATTGCCGCGAAGTTGGCGAGCATCTTCAACCCCACCGCTTGGCTCTTTTCCGGGTGAAATTGCGTCGCCACCAGATTATCCCGGCAAATGCTGCTGATGAACGGGCCGCCGTAATCGGTGGTCGTGGCGATGACTGACACATCCGCCGGCCGCACGTGATAACTGTGTACGAAATAAACGCTGCAATCCGGCTCCAATCCGCGCAGCAGTGGCGAATTCTTTTGCATCCGCAACTGATTCCAACCCATGTGCGGCACTTTCAAATGTTGCGTGCTATCGACATCAAAGCGAACACAATCCCCCTTGAGCACGCCCAATCCCTGATGCTCGCCGTCTTCGTACCCTTTTTCAAAAAGAATCTGCAGACCCAGGCAAATGCCCAGCAGGGGCCGGCCTTTTTCGATGTGCTCCAAAATCGGCTCGACCAATCCCCGATCGCGCAGCGTTTTTACCGCATCGGCAAACGCCCCCACCCCTGGCAGCACCAGCTTATCCGCCTGCTTTACATGCTCCGGCTTGGAAATTATCTGCGCAGCAAAGCCGACATGCTCAAATGCCTTTTGCACCGAGCGGAGGTTGGCCATGTCATAATCGAGAATGCTTAACATTTCCGCTGAGCCCGAGCTGGAAAATGGCCCAGCGCGGCAGCTCTACTTCGTCAACACTACAATCTCCACGCGCCGGCTCTGCGATTTGTTGCCGCGCGGCGAATTGGAACCATTGGCCACCACCGACAAATGCCGGCTTTCCACGCCGTGGCTGGAAAGATAATTCATCACCGCCTTGGCACGGGCGTAGGACAAATCCCAATTGTCGTCCCATTGATCCTTGGTTTTGCTGATTGGATCATTGTCCGTGTATCCATTCACGCGCACCGGCTTGCCGGGATAATCCTTGCGTATCGCCGAGCTAATCTTGTCCAGCGTGCCGATCGCGCCCGGCTTGAGCATCGCCTTTCCCGAATCGAACAACACATCGCCCGGCACCCGAACCGTCAGCGCGCCGGATACCGAATCATAGCTTGTCTCGATCCCCGCCAGCGCCGGATCGGCCGCAGCACCCGCTGCCGGTTTCTTCAAACTCGCTTCCAGCTCCGCAATCTTGGCGTCGCGATCGCCGATTTCCTTCTGCATCGCCGCCAACTGTGCCGGATCGGGAGCCTGCTTCAGCTTTTCGTCATCTTCGGACAACCTCGCCTGCAACTCGCGGTTCTGCTGATGCAATGCAAGATTCTCGTCCATGACCTTGTTTTGGCACGCGAGGTTGGAGGTCAACATGAAAACAAAGCCAACCAGTCCCACCCTACGGCACGCCATTGATGAAAGACTCATCGCAAAATCCTTTCTGCTGCATAAGTTGATGTTGTCCCATGCCCAGCGGGACGGTAGGTTTTATAAAAGGTACGAAAAAGTACTGACGAGTCAAGCAATTCTGTGGAGACAGCGCAAATTTTTCCTCCGCGTAGCGGCCGACCCGAAGGGTCGCTGCCACAACGGTCGCCTTCACACTACCCCATCCCCACGCTACCATTCCGGTGACCCAACGAACGGAGTAAACCATGCCACGAAAGCCCGAAGGCCGAATTTACAACGACATCACCGAAACCATGGGCGGCACCCCGCTCGTGCGGATCAATCGTCTGGTACCCAAAGATCACGCCACCGTGCTGGTCAAATGCGAGTTTTTCAATCCACTGAGCAGTGTCAAAGACCGGATCGGCGTGGCCATGATCGAGGCCGGCGAAAAAGCGGGTAAAGTCGACAAGGATACCGTCATCGTCGAGCCGACCAGCGGCAATACCGGCATTGCCCTGGCCTTTGTCTGCGCCGCCAAGGGATATCGTCTGATTTTGACCATGCCCGATTCGATGAGCGTGGAGCGACGCCGATTGCTCAAAGCTCTGGGCGCTCAGGTCGTGCTGACGCCAGCCGCCGATGGAATGAAAGGGGCCATCGCCAAAGCCGAGGCGATTCTTAAGGAGCATGCCAAGTCGTACATGCCGATGCAGTTTGACAATCCCGCCAACCCGGAGATTCATGCCAAAACCACCGCGGAGGAAATCTGGGCTGATACTGGCGGCAAAGTGGACATCATCGTCTCCGGCGTCGGCACCGGCGGCACCATCACCGGCGTGGCAGAAGTGATAAAATCGCGTCGGCCGAGATTCAAGGCCATTGCCGTCGAACCGGTGACATCGCCGGTGATTACGCAAACGCTGAATCACGAGGCGGTCAAACCGGGCCGCCATAAGATTCAAGGCATCGGAGCCGGATTCGTGCCGAAGAATCTCCACACCCAAATCGTGGATGAAGTGATTCAAATTACCGATGAGGAAGCCTTCACCTGGGGACGCCGCCTGGCCAAAGAAGAAGGTATCCTCGGCGGCATCAGCTCCGGTGGGAATATGGCCGCCGCCGCCAAAGTCGCCGCCCGGCCGGAGAATAAAGGCAAGGTGATCGTCACCATCATGTGCAGTTTCGGCGAGCGGTACCTAAGTACCCCCCTCTTCGAGAACGACGAACCGCAACCATGAATAACTCAATGAACCCCGTTTAGCCGCGAGCTTGCTCGCGGCTCTTCCTCAAACAAAAAATGCAAACCTCCCTCTACCCCGCCACCGTCGCCGACCTCGAAAAGATCGCCGCCATGCGCCGCCAACTTTACGAAAAGTGTCCAAGCATCATCGATGAGCCGCGCGATCGCCACACCATGCTGCAACTGATGGAACAGCCCGAGCTCGGCGCCGCATGGTTGATCATCGTTGACGGCAAAACCGTCGGCTACGCCCTGGTCACCTTCTGCTACAGCATAGAATTCGGCGGCCGCTTCGCCCTGCTCGATGAACTTTGGATTTCCCCCGAGTCCCGCGGACACCGCATCGGCACCGAAGCAATCAAATTAATCGAAGAAATCCTCGGTTTCCAAAAAATCACCGCCCTGCGTTTAGAGGTTGAGCATACCAACAGCGGCGCGCAAAGATTTTACGGCCGAAACAATTTCCAACTGCACGATCGCCGACTTATGACTCGATGGTTGAACACCTGATCCGTTTGCCCTCCACCACCTCCCCAGATATAACCCTCTCCTCATTTTGATACGGAGCCAAACGACATGGAACGCACGCTGATCATCCTCAAACCCGACGCTGTTCACCGAGGCCTTTGCGGCGAAATTCTTAGCCGATTTGAGAAAAAGGGGCTGCAAATCGTCGGCCTGAAAATGATGAAGATTTCCCAATCCCTCAGCGAGACGCATTACGAGGCCCACAAGAGCAAACCGTTCTACGCCGGCCTCGTGAAATTCATGACCAGCTCGCCGGTGATCGTCCTCGCTCTGGCCGGCAAGGATGCCATCAACATCGCCCGCAAAATGATGGGCAAAACCTTCGGCTCCCAGGCCGAACCCGGCACCATCCGCGGCGACTTTGGCGTATCCAACTCCTTCAACCTCATCCACGGCTCCGATTCCCCCGATAGCGCTCAGCGTGAACTAGGCCTCTTCTTCAAACCCGACGAACTGCTCGATTGGATGCCAGTCTCGCAAACGTGGGTCTACGACATGGCCAAGGGCCAGCCGGAGTAGGCTTCCCGGGGATACCTCGAATGAATCCGCCCTCTGGCTCAACCTGCCACTGGCACTCGTTAAGTTAATTTTTGCCGTTTTGGCACTTAATCGGTAAATTGTCGCCACGAAGTCCCCATCTAACTAAATTGAGGTGCTTCCGTGGAATCGAGCCCAAACATCACTGTACCGAATGGCAATCGCCCCAAGTCGAAATCGACGCATCCTGTAATATTATTCCTCATCGCGGTTTTGGTCGCAGCCGCCATTGGTTACTTTTTGTGGGTCAAATTTTTCCGAACCGAGTTGAACGACAATTCAAAGATCAACTTGCGAGCCACGGGTTTTAGCAATGCTTCCCCACATAAACTCAGCCCGCAATTCACGGATGCCAATGGAGATTTGGTAGCCGACGCGCCGACCGATCCCACTCGTTTGATCGATCCGCCAAAGTTGGTCTTCTGCTACGTTGCGACAGACAACGCCGCCAAGAGCAAAGTAGATTGGCGACCCTTTACGGATTATCTCTCGAAGGTGACGGGTAAACCCGTGGAGTATCTGCTTGTCACCTCAACACACGACCAAGTGCAGGCCATGCACGACGGCCATTTGCAAGTTGCAGGCTTTAACTCCGGCAGCGTTCCTCCGGCGGTGAATATCAGCGGCTTCGTGCCCATCTGCGCCATTCCCGCGCCGGATGGTGGGGCGTTAACCCACACCGATATTATTGTCCCGGCCGACAGTCCGCTGCAGAAGCCCGAGGACTTGAAGGGACACGAATTAACCTTGACCTATCCAGCCTCCAACAGCGGTTACAAGGCCCCCTTGGTTTTGCTGCGCGAGCAGTTCGGGCTCGAGCCGCTGACCGATATCCGTCTGCGCTATTCGTATTCCCACGATGCGTCCATTGCCGGGATTATCGATCACCATTACGAAGCCGCCGCCGTTTCGGACGACATTCTCGGTCGCCAGTTGGCCGCAGGCACGATCACCGCGTCGCAGATACGCACGATCTACAAGAGTGAAAATTTTCCCACCGCCGGTCTCGGATATGTTTACAATCTTCAGCCCGAGTTGGCTGCGAAAGTGCGCAATGCGCTGCTGAGTTTTGATTGGAAGGGAACCCCAATGGAAAAGCTTCTCAACAGCGGGAAGCAGACAAAATTTGTGCCGGTGAACTATAAGAACGATTGGTCACTGGTTAGGAAAATCGACGACCAAATGGGAGTGCTCAGCGGCTTTTGAAAGGGAACATTCGCTCTGCCTTTAAGCACTTTGACGACGCCGTCACTGTTTCGTGTTGTTATGCTCATCGTTTCTCGTTTCGTCCTCGGCGGCGTTCTCATCATCCTAATCGGCTGCTCTGTATCACCGAATCCTAAATATCCGGATCGCTGGTGGCGACCCGTGCCCGAAGCCGGCGCCCCGGCCTGGGAAATTCTCCCACAAGCAGCCGGCCCGGGTGAGGTCATTCTCTCCAAGCGCAATGATCTGGGAATTCTATCCAACTTTGCCGCCACGCCATTTGTTTATCACGGCGTGCGATTCGCTTCCGTCGAAGGCTTCTGGCAAATGATGAAGTACCCAGAAGGCCCGGCTGATCCGCGCTCGGCATCGCCCGCCGTCCATTGGGCCTACACACGCGAGCAAGTTGCGCAAATGACCGCCTTTGAAGCGAAACATGCCGGCGATCTCGGCGGAAAAAACATGGCGATCCTCGGCATCGATTACGTCACCTTCGAAGGAAAGCGCATGACATACCGGTCACACGCGCACGGCGAGCATTATCGCCTCATCGTCGAAGCCATGCGCGAAAAGTTCCGCCAAAATCCGCAGGTCCGCCAGACCCTTCTGGCAACCGGCACCCTTATCCTTAAGCCCGACCATTACCAGAGTCCGGACGACCCTGACGAATGGCGCTACTTCGACATCTGGATGCAATTCCGCGTGCAGCTTCAGGCGGGAACATTCCACTGACCCCGCTGGGCGAGTTCGGACAGATCGCCCAACGCCGCGCCGCCGCCGGTGCAATTGTTCCACGTGGAACATTATTGTTGACTGGAAAATCACCCTATGAAAATGAGGTTGGTGGTTTGAGTTGCGCTGGTAGTCTGTTTGTCGCTTAGTGCGGCCGCACTGGAATAGCCTTTTCCCACACCGTGCGAATCCCTCGAATATTTACCTTGTTTTAACGGCCAATGGGAATAAAATATCGACAATGTCCTGCGGTAAATCCACCCGATTTATTTCCGCCTTCGTCCTCCTGCTGATTGCGGTTCCGTCGATCAGCCGAACATTCGTTGAGTGTGCGGATGGGACGCAGTGCCCAGGTGTCCAGGCCGTTGAGGCCAAGCGCGATTGCTGCCACCCTGAGCCATGCCACATTCCCGCTGAAAAAACATGCGTCATAAAAAGCGTTCCGGCCGTTGACCGAGTCCAGCCCGAGATTCGGCCGCGGGTCCAACCGCTACTGCTCCTCCTGATCCGTACGACCGTGGCTTTACTGCCGCCTACTCCGTTATCGATCGGTGCGCGGCGTGACACCATCCTGGAACTTCCGCCGAATCAGCCCGCCCCGAAGCAGGGTCGCGCGCCCCGACCTCCGCCGACCGATCTCCTCTAGCTCGTTTGTCGACACCATAATTTCTTAAATGAACGATTTGGTGCGCGCTTCTGTGCGCATCAAGAAAGGATTGACATGAAATCACTATTCCTAACGTTGGCTCTCGGCCTGATTTCGCTGAGCGCCGCCGGCCTTGCTCCTGTCCCCACCACCAGCAAATGCTGCGGCGCAACCTGCTGCGACATGTATCCGACCTGTTGCACCGATTGTTGCCCCGTGAACTGCTGCGGCGACACCTGCTGCGATAATTGCCCAAGCTGCTGCAATTAGCCGGCTAGTCAACGTAGCGGCCCCCGAGGCGTTCCCTCGGGGGCCTTTCATTGCGCACTACGCTTTGGATACTGCTTCGGAGCTTTGCGCGTCCCCAGCAAATCGTCGCCGATCGAACGTTTCACGCCATCCGGTGTAATTGTTCCACGTGGAAGACTATTTTTGACCGGTAAAATCACGCTATGAAAACGAAGTTGGTGGTTTGGGTCGCACTGGCAGCTTGTTTGACGCTTGGCGCTGCTGCACCGGAGAAGCCGCCGTTTGACGGGCGGCCTTGGAATATTTCCACGGGCAATCTCTCGGTCTATTTTTCGCAGTGCTCGCCGGTTGGGGCGTATCCTCGGCCCAATGTGATCGAACCGCCGCCTTCCATGGATCAATTTCGGGCCTGGCACAATGAAGGTTTGGTGGCGATGGAGGATTACGTCACCTGGGGCGCGATCGAGCGGTCGCCGGGAGTATGGGATTGGCGGCAGCATGATGCGATGGAAAAAGCGATGCACGCCGCCGGCATGAAATATGTCGCTTATTGCTGGGTGCATTTTCCGCCGACCTGGCTTCGCTACACCCCCGATTGCACGCTCAACCGCTGCGTCGAGCACGGTGAGGCGACGAATTATCTCTCCGTTTTTGATCCGCGCACCATTCAGTGGTTCGATCATTTTTACAAAGCCCTGCACGATCATTTCGGCGACCGCATTGACAATGTGTACGCCTGCATCATGGGCCCCTACGGCGAAGGAAATTATCCGCAGTTGGTTCCCGACTGGACCGACATGGGCCACTGCCATGAGGGATATTGGTGTGATGACCCGTATGCTCACGCCGCCTTGCAGCAGGCGATGAAGGCGAAGTATCAGACGATCGCCGCGCTGAATCAGGCGTGGGGCACGCATTTGGATTCGTTCGATGAAATTCTGCCGCCGCAGGAATTGAACATCGAGAAATTCAAACCGACTCCCGCCGCATTTGCCTCGCCGCAGGATAAACGCCGGTGGCTGGATTTTATCACCTGGTATCACCAGGCAATCATCGATTTCGCCGAGCAATCGCTGAAAACGGTGCTGAAATATTACCCCGCTGAAAAAGTCCGCATGAAACCGGGTGGCAACGCCCGCGGCGTCAATCCCATCTCCTGGGGAACCTACTGCCCCGGCTACGCCAAAATGGCCGCCCCCTATCACGTGGAGCTGCAACCCGCCGACTCCGGTGGCGCGGTCTTTGGCGATAAATGGATGGGCACCGCCTACCAATTCTACGGCACGATTCTCGGCACCGAGCCGGCCGCCGGGATGGATCGCCGAACTTTTTTACGCCGTATTTTTTCCGACGCATCCTGCGGGGCCAGCCAGTTTTTCACTTACGAATTCGATCAGCACCTCGACGACATTCACAAATATGTTCACCTGTACACAGGCCATCCCGGCGAAACGCAGGTCGCGGTTTTTTGCCCCACTACGCTTTATCGCCTCGGGGGAGATGTATCGCCGACAGTTCTAGCCTGTTGGCCGCTGCGTGATTTTTGCGATTTCGATGTCCTGGATGAACTCTTGATTCAAGATGGTGCGCTGACCACGGCCCGTTACAAAGCGCTGCTGGTGTTGCAGCCGACAATTATCGATCAGCCGATTCTCGACAAACTCGCCGCATTCGCCAAAGCGGGTGGGAAAATTATCGTCGCGGGATCAGAGCCGATGCAGAACGTGGAAGGCACGGTCTGGACGCTACCGAGCTTGGAGCATATTTCGCCGCTTAAGACGCCGCACCGCCAATGGCTCACGGAGCTCATGCCCAAAATCGCCGGCATCACTGGCGTTGACGGCAAGCTCGATGGCATCTGGACTCTGCGCCGTGGCAAACAGATCGTGTTACTCAATTCCACCACCAAGCCGGTTCGCACTATCGTGGACGGCCAAACGATCGAAATTCCCCACGATGAAATCTGGGAAAATAAGTAAGTGCTTGCAATTTAATGATTTAAGATTCGAAATCTCAAATTTCAGATTCTGAATCCAAAATCATTTAGCTTGCTAACTAATTGTCTCGGCACCTGTCTAACCCTTCGTATGGGGGACAAAAAGGAAAGCGAAAGAAAGGTGCTATATGAAAACGCTTGGATGGATCACGACTGCAGCTTTGACGATCGGACTTGGAATTGCAACCCCGGCGATGGCCCGCGAAGATGATGGCCGCCTGGATGCCGGCCGAACCGAACGTATCGAACAGCGAGACGTTCGCACCGAACGGACGGTCGAAGTCCGGCATGATGTGGTCGTTCACGATCGGCCGATCATTGTGAACCACGACCGATTTGTGCGTGGGCCGATTATCGATGTGGCGCCCGCTCCGGTCATTGTCACCGACTGCGACGAACCGATTGCGATCCCCGACCTGCCAGTTTCCGTGATTGACACAATCACGCTGCAAGGTCGCGGCCCGATCGATTCCGTGCAGTTCGTCACCACCAGCGGCGTGCAGTTCTACAACGTCGTGGTTGGCCGCGGTGGCGTGCATTTCGATATGCACATCGGACTCGGCGGCACATTGCTAAGCCTCGGCGCCTGCTAATTGGTCTGCGTCATTTGAAACATGACACGACTCTGAAGCCCCGCATGAATATGCGGGGTTTTTTCCATTTCCAATGCAAGCTCACGCAGAGCCGCTAAGACGCAGAGATAGAAAGTTTTTATTCTCAGCGTCTTTGCGGCTCTGCGTGAGATCAGGGCATGTGCCTTCGCCTCGGCGTACCGTAATCGATGGGAAAGGCAACGGTGCTCATTTCTTTTGCCATGATTCCTTTCCATAGTCTGACGAGGAAGAATATGGCGCATCCGACGCTGAGCATGATGAAGAACGCGAACACCAGAATGAATTTGTCATTCCCCTGCAGCCGGGAGATGGCGATCGGACTGGGGCAGTATTGAATATTGATCGTGTCGCCGATCGCCGGCTTGGGATAATTCAGCGACACCGTATCTTTGTCTCTTCGCAAGGTGCCCGAAGGGTCGGTGAACTGGTACTCGATGGAATAGTAATGTTGCGCCGGCATCCTTCTGGTGCGACAAGTTGTTTCCAGCCGCAAGTCGGTAACAGTTCCTTGCGCGATCTGGCCCCATAATCCGTATTCCAGCTCTCGCCAGGTAGCGAAGCCGAAAACGCCTAGGATCATCAAGAACGCGATGCCTAACCTCAGCCTGATGAGACCCGCGATTATGTCCATGTGAATGGCCCGATTATGGGAAGGATGAGAGAGGCGACGAACAGCGATTCTCTGGTAACAAATCGGCATCGGCATTTTGGGGACGGGGCTAAAGCGGATTTTGGGGTGCGGTCGCCTGCAGCGCTGGTATATTCCCCCCGTCCCTCGGGGCTGTCGGGCACGATAACCATGGCGCAGGAAATTTATCAACCGACCGATCGCCGACCGCTGGCCAGCCGACAACAGCCGTTTTGGCAAAAGACGGCGGCGATGCTTGCCTCCGCCGGCGCTTCACCGAACAAAATTTCCATTGCGGGTCTTTTCTGCGGCATCGCGGCGGGAGTTTGCCTCGTCTTCACGACACATGTTGATAAATGGCAGCGAGTTGTTTGGTTGGCAGGGGCGGCGGGAACGCAACTTCGCCTGGCTGCCAATTTGCTCGACGGCATGGTCGCCGTGGCTTCGGGTCGAGCGTCAGCGGTCGGCGAGTTGTACAACGAAATTCCCGACCGGATTTCCGATGCGGCGATTCTGATCGGCGCGGGATACGCCGTCGGAGGCAATCCGACTGCTGGCTACCTCGCCGCCTGTCTGGCAATTATGACCGCTTACATCCGCGCCGTCGGAAAAGCCGCCGGAGTAACTAATTTGTTCATCGGACCCATGGCTAAGCCGCATCGCATGTTCGTGGTCACCGTGGTTTGTCTCTTCATGGCACTGTCACCCCGTTCGTGGCAATTTTCTCTGCACGGACAAGGCGTCATGGCGATGGCGCTATGGATCATTTGCCTTGGAGCCCTGGTGACCTGCCTGCGTCGACTTATCCGTATCGCGCACCATCTGCGGGGGCAGCGTTAATGGACGATGCGACTCGCCAACGGCTATTCGGATGGTCGCACGCTTTTGATCATCCGCTGGTCAAAGGTGCCGTGATTGCCGTGTCGGTGGCGCTGTTATTTGCCCCCATATTATTCTGGACGCTTACTGCCACAAACAAGCTAAATCCCACTTTGCGAAAGGAACTGTGGGCGCGATATTTCTCCTGGCTGCTGTTGGTTCCGATGATGTTCGTGCCGATCCTGCTCGGAGCGGCTTGGACCATCGCGGCGGTGTGCATTATGAGTCTCCTGTGTTACCGGGAATTTGCCCGAGCCACGGGAATTTTCCGGGACTCGATCACCAGCGGCGTGGTCGTCGTGGGAATTCTGGCAGTGTATTTTGCCGTGGCGGATAATTGGTACGCCTTCTTCGTCGCGCTCACTCCATTGACGATCGCCGTCATCGCGGCCACCGCTTTGATCCGCGATCAGCCCAAGGGGTATATCCAGCGGGTCGCTTTGGGTGTCTTGGCGTTTTTACTCTTCGGGGTTTGCTATGGCCATCTCGGTTTTTTCGCCAATGACCAGAATTTTCGCTCGCTGTTGGTGTGGCTGATTATCAACGTGGAACTCAACGATATTTTCGCCTACATCATCGAGAAGAAGATGGGCCATCGCAAACTCGCGCCGAATACCAGTCCCAATAAAACGCTCGCCGGGTCAATCGGCGCTTTGGTATTGACGACCACGCTGACCGCTCTGACAGGCCATCTGGTTTTCCGCGGCAGCGGTCTCGATCGCGTGCATCATTTAATAATCCTGGGCCTGCTGATGAGCGCAACCGGCCAGCTCGGCGATCTGACGCTTTCCTCGATCAAGCGGGACCTCGGCATCAAAGACTGGGCGGCGACTTTTCCCGGGCACGGTGGTTTGCTCGATCGATTCAATAGCATGTTGTTCGCCGCGCCCGCCATCTTTCATTATGTCGGGTATTATCAAGGCATCGGATTAGACCAATGGCGTCGAATTTTCACCGGCGGATAAATGGACCCCTGGGAATACAAGCCGGCCCGCGATCTGGGAATGCCGCTGCATAAGCGGTTGCGCAGCTCCGAGCGTGAAAGCGGCCTGTTAGAAAAAATAGGGAATCGTGTCTGGTCCGCCGCCATCGCCGCTTTCTTGCGATGGGGCGAGCAACTGACCGTCGAAGGCCGCGAACATCTGCCAACAAAGCTCCCCTTTGTTTTAACCGCCAATCATTCCAGCCATCTCGACGTGTTTGTACTGGCGAGCGTTCTTACCGCTGATCTTCGCGCTCATGTTTTTCCCCTGGCGGCAGGCGACACATTCTTCACAACGCCCGTTCTTGCCGCCCTGTCCGCCGGCTTTCTCAATGCATTGCCAATTTGGCGAAAAACCGGCGCCGGTCGTCACGCCATTGAGGAACTCCGCGACCGGCTCATCAACGAACCGTGCGGCTTCATCCTTTTCCCCGAAGGCACGCGCACCCGCACTGGCAAGATGGGCCCCTTCAAAGCCGGCATGGGCATGCTCGTCGCCGGCACATCCGTTCCCGTCATCCCCTGCCATGTACGTGGCACCTTCGAAGCCTGGCCGGCGAATGCCAAGACCCCCAAAAGCGGGCATCCGATTCATCTGCGCATTGGGCCAGCGATGTCGTTTGCCCATGTCCAGAATCACCGCGACGGTTGGCATGAAGCGGCATCGACACTGGAAAAGGCGATTGAGTTGCTTTCCGAATAGGTAATTTCACCGGCCCCGACGGCGGCGCAATCCTAATGCTCCGCACAGGCCGATCAACAGAAGTGATGACGGTTCGGGAACCACGGGACCGACGGTGAGGCCGATGGTGCCGTTGAAGGTTTCCTCGAAATCCATATCGCCTTCATCGGTGTAGCTGCTGGTAATGTTAAAGCCGTCGAGGTTGGTCAGCAGATCGCTGGTGGCGTCTTCGTAAGTGAACGTGGCAGTCGAATCACCAGTGGTGGGATCGGTACCAGTGCTGATGTTCCAGTCGTAGGCGGCGGCGGATCCGGAAACTGACGCGCCGGTAAGGCCGTGGGAGTAAAGCGTGAGAGTGTCACCGGAGGTGAGGAAAATTCCCTCGGCCGGGGCATCGAGTTCGTATGACCAGTTGGATCCGTTTTGGCTATCCAAAGCCATCGACGTCCCTTCAAAGCCGTTCACCTGGCTTTCGCCCTGCGTGTTTTCGAAATCCTCAGGCAGACCGGCAAACCCGGACAAATCCACGGGGCTGTCGGGGTCTGTGAGCACGGTAGCGGCAGCGGCGGAGTAATACAGCGTCGCCGGGCCGTAGGCGGCGGGCATCTGATTGAGTCCTCCGGTATACACACCCTGCGAGCCCCACCGGCTCGTCACAGATGTGATCGCGCCATTAACCGGATTCACCGCATTGACTACGGCCGTGTGGGTGATGACACCGTTCTTTTTATACACCACAATATCGCCGGGACTGGTGGCGTTGGCTGCTTCGGCCACGTACCCCTGATCGGCTAGGATCGTGGGAACATTATTTCCGTATACGCCAGCCGTGTCGGACTTAAGGCTGTAGCCGTGGCAGTCAAGTCCGATGCTGGGGGGCGCGCCCGCCACCAACCCGGGAAAAGCCGCGACGTTCGCATTTTGTATCGCGGTCTGCTGATTGGCCGAGTAGTCGCTGCCAATCGTCCAACCGGTGACACGCCATTGGTATTGTCGCGCCACAGGGTTGTAAACGTACGAATTGACGAACGTGCCGTTGACGTTGACCACTCCGTTGCGCGACGTAAATGGGATATTGGTTTGATAGCTAAAGGTGGGAATCGCATTCCCTTTTGCGGTTGTCAACTGCGGAAGCCCTGCCTGCGCCGATGCGACGGCCAATGCCATCACGATGACGCAAGTCACCAACGATGCTCCGAAAAGCCGCGTTCTGAATGCATTGAGTTTCATCCCTACTCTCCTTTTCCCGAACCCCGATCCGTTGCTCGAGCGACCCAAACGACGTGTGACGGAGGTTCAGTATACCGAACTGTGCTGTTTGTCACGCATTTTTTTTCGCTCGCAGCAGCCGAAAGGGCGATGGGTATTGCGGTATCGTGGGTGGAGTTTCGTAAGTCGTGATCTGGCAAGGAAAAAGAAAAATATCACTCAAGTGACGATCAGGCTTCCATCGTCGCGCATGTCAAACGCGCCTCAGGCCATTTCCCGCGGGTAGCCGTCTGGAACGGTCGGGCAGCAATCGGTCAAATATGGCTTCAAGGCGGCGGATTTCGCTGCGTTTGATGGTCGCCGCTCGGACTTGATTAAACGCTCGCCCTTGTTCGCCCAGGAAGCAAAGGCAAGACTCTGCCGTGTAAAAATCTAACGCTTGCAGTTCAATTTCATTCAGTTGCAGTGCCTCGCACCAGAAGTCCACATAATCCGTAGGAAGCTTCCGAGCCAGGAGTGCCATGCGGGTCAACCCCAAATGAGCGAGCCAATCCCCAAAACAAACCTCGTCCACATCGACAATCCCAACCAGCTTGCCGCGCTCAACGAGCACATTTTTCGTGGTGATATCGCCGAGAAATGGTCGGGGTCGCACCCGGCTGAAGTAGGCGCCGAAACGGTCTGCCGCACGACGCAGGCGTGCACAGCGGCGTCCGTCGACCGCTCCCACCTCGACGATCCATCGTTCACTGCGCTGAATGCTAGCTTCCACGGCATCGGACCACGTTCGATGCTGCGGAGCTTTTCGTGGATCCGACTGATAGCCGAAGCCCTCACCCTCTGGCATCTTTCCCACCGTATGCTGAATAGCTGCCAGACGATGTGCCAACGTCCGTTTTTGCAAACGAGAAAGGCCTGAATAAACCTCTCCCAAGTCCTTTCCCGGCAACCTCTGCAACACAATATATGGAAACGCCACTCGCCCTGGTTTGATTCCTACGTGAAGCAGCTCTGGTAGCGGCACACCCAACGGCTTAAGGATTGCTGACCAATACACCGCACCAACCAGGTAATGAGCGTTTTCTGGCTTGGCAATTCGCAACACAATTTGACGTCCATCAGTGAGCACCGCATCGTATACATAATGGCATAGTCCGGTCCGAAACCTCCGCGCGGACACAAGGCCTAAACCAAAGGCTTCGCGAACGATCGCGCACAAGTCTCTTCGTGTCGGGCTTGAGGTGCCGATGGAAATGCCTCCAACCATTGAAAGAGTGAAGTCGGTAGTTCCCGCAAACCCAAAAGTACCATCGGGGTGACAGGATTCGAACGGCCCCGAGGCATTATTCCTTCGCACCGCGAATAAACGGCTTCTCAAAAAGCTTATACCCCAGCAGACCGCCGAAAAGGCACAGCGGAGTGGCGACGATAAGCAAGGCTGCCAGGCGCACGGCGGGGGCAAGGTGATAGGCTTCCATCGCACGCTGCAACAGCATTTGAATCAGCGTGTGCAGCAAATAGAGGCTGTAGGAAATGACGCCGAGCCAGAGGCAGAAGCGCGATTCGAATAACCGGACCAGTTTCCGCCCGAGCCAGGTGCCGGTCATGCCGTGAAGGATCAGGCAAACGGTGATCGCCCCGCACAGGAAAGTCAGCGGTACCCGCTTGAAAAACCCGACCCAATAGACCATCGCTAGCAGCAGCAACAACGTAATCGGATGCTGGGCGATGCGGAGAGCCATTCGATCGAGCCGGAGGAAATGTTTGGGCGTGTGTTTCGGGAACACGAGTGCCGCCGCCGCCATGCCGAAGGCAAATTGCGCCACCAGCCACGGCTGCGCCCACTGCATGGTGAATCGGTCGTGGAAAAACGGCTTGGTGGCGAATGGAGCAAAGCACAGAAAACTGGCGAAGACGGCCAGCACCACGCCGCCGCCACGCCGCCAGACGGGAATCAGAATGAACGGCATCAGAAAAATGTTCACCCATTCGACACCGACGCTCCACATCGGCGGATCGATGCGCATGATCCAATTGGCGCTGAATGCGTGCAGTAAAAGCAAGTGAGCGGCCAGGTTTTTCAGATCAAAAAAGCTATGCCAGTCAGCCGAACCGAAAGCGAAACCCCAGAGTTCCCCATCATGACGCCGCATGGCCGGCACGCACGCCACGAGCAGAAAACTGACGCCTAAGGCCGCATAATACGCCGGCACGAGTCGGCAGATTCGCCGCCATAGATAAGCCCCCAACCCGCCGCGGACCGTGCCATTTTCCGAGCGGATCACCGATAGCATCAAGGCGAATCCCGACAGCACGATCGCAATGACCACCGCATAGTTCCCCTGAATCATGTACGGATACAGCCCAAAATATCTCGGCTGCGGGTCCACCTTTTCGCCCATGTAGATTTGCGCTTCGTGATGAATCACGACATACAGGGCCGCCAGCCCGCGCAATCCATCCAGAAACGGAAACTTCACCCGCGGCGGAGTTAACGAATCTCCAAACGCCACGGCATCCCCCGCCGGCCGTAGCTGAACATCATCGAAAACGGTTTGTGGCATGAGTGATTCGTCGCCTACGATTTTTCAATTGACTCGAAGGCGAGCCCTTGTTAGCAAGCGGTCGATGGAATCCATCATATTAAATCCGATCGGCGTTGTTCGCTCAACTCGAACCAAAACTGCCGACGACAACTGGGACGCGGAAACCGTTTACATCGAACTCGACCCATCGCAGTTTTCGCCGGCGGCGTTTGCGGGGCTGTCGGAGTTTTCGCATGTGCAGATTCTGTTTTTCATGAACCAGGTGAAAGCCGATCAGATTGAAACGGCGTCTCGCCATCCCCGCAATAACACCAAATTGCCGAAGGTCGGAATCTTTGCCCATCGAGCCAAGAACCGGCCGAACCGCACGGGGATCACGATTTGTGAGATTCTCAAGCTGGATGGTCTGATGCTGTACGTCGAGGGCCTCGATGCGATCGACGGCACACCTGTGCTCGACATCAAACCATGGGTCGCCGAGTTCGGCCCGCGCGGGCCGGTGCATCAACCTGCGTGGATGACCGAATTGATGCGCGGATATTGGCGTTGATGAAATGGCCTTCGGAACGATCAAATCCCTGAATCCGCATCTCAAGAACTCCGATGACCAAGATTGTTCATTGCATCAACTTCTTCCATAAACCGGAACCAGCGCCCCGCGCGTCACCTGATTCTGCGGCGAAGCCAGAAACGCAATCGTCGCAGCCACCTCGGATACCTTGGGCCATTTATCATGTTCGGCCTTGGGCATCGCCTGTCGATTCATCGGCGTGTCCATGATCGACGGAACCACCGCATTGACCCAGATTTTTTCGGCCGCCAATTCTTCCGACAGACTGACCGTCAGCGAAACCACAGCTGCTTTGCTGGCGGAATAGGCGGATAATCCCGCGGTCGGAATCAAAGCCGGCTTCGCAGCGACATTGACGATCCGGCCCCCCCAACCACCCCCACCGCCGCCAACCGCGTTGGTGCGCCGGATTTTCTTGATCGCTTCCCGACAGCAGAGGAAGGATGTCACGCTGTTGGTGTCGTGCATCTGCTTCCACACTGCAAGAGAAGTGTCTGCAATCGCCGCCGCGGCAAATCCGCCCGCCGTGTGGATCGACGCCCATAACGACGGCAGCGAATCGTAAAATTTACCGACAGCCGATTCATCGGTCAGATCAATATTGGATTGGATATGCACGCGCTCATGGACGGCTCCCTGCGGCTGACGAAACGCCGGAACATGACATACCGCCCCAGCATCGATCAATAACTGTATAACCGCCGCACCGAGCGCTCCGGTTCCACCGGTCACGACAACATGGCGACCGGTGAAATCGAGGTTAAGCATATCCCGGTCTCCATTTGCGCGACTCCAACGCCGGCTCAGCCTGCGTCAAAGCGATTTCGCATAATCGATCATGCCTTGAAAATCGACGACGACCGCGGGTTCGTTGCCGACGACCCAGGCATCGTGGCCGGGTGGCAAGAGGGAAACATCGCCCGGCTTGCAGTCGAACTCGGTGCCGTCGTCCATGCGAATCCGCAGCACGCCGGAAACGTGGTATTGGAAGTGTGGGGCTTCGCAACTCTTGGTCTTGGCAATCGGCTTCACCGAAGTGGCCCATCGCCAGCCCGGCTCGAAAATCGCTCGGCCAACCGTCGCGCCGCCGACTTTGATCAACTCCAATTTCCCTTTCGCAAACTCCCGAACCTCATCCGGCTTTCCGAAGTTCTTCAGTTCCGCTTTGCTCATATAGATCTCCTTTCGGTTGCGATAGTGATTGCGACAATTATGGTACGCCGAGGCATCACAAGCTGGCTACGGCTATTCGCGCATCCTGGTCTGAGCCGGGCCCCGCAATTTCACCGACGAGTCGGCAGAAAGTCGAGGACGCTCAAATTCTCCCATTCGTAGGCGAGTTCTTTAAACGGTACGCCAATCGAGCTTTCCGTGGTTTTGCGGTGAAATAAAAGCTTTCCACTTGTTCGCCGAAAAGGAGCCACAAGTTTCCCCGATCGTCCTACCCGCCACTGGGCTCACCGGCTTACCTACTCGCCGAGGATCTGTCGTTGGATTTCGCTTTTCTGCTCATCGGAAGGAAAAGTCGATCGCCAGGGCGCACTGAAGTCGTCGTCGCCGTAGCGCGGAATCAGATGGACATGATAGTGAAAGACATCCTGCCAAGCCGCTTCGCCGTTGGCCTGGGTGATATTCAGGCCGCGCAAATCCAGCCTGTCGCGCAGCAGGCGAGCGACTCGATGGATGGACCGCATCACCGCCTGAGCTTCCTCTTCCGAAAGTGCCCAGATGTCTACGGCATGTCGCCGAGGAACCACGAGTGTGTGGCCACGGGTTGCGTGCCCCTTGTCGAGGAAGGCGACCGTGTGCTCATCCTCGTACACACGCCACGATGGCAACGAGCCTTGGATGATCTTGCAGAAGATGCAATCCACGGAACGATCTTACCTCTCTGTTAACGAACTAGTCCCATGTATCGAGCACGGATTGTGCAACTGAAACTACGACAGCACGAACATTCTCAGTCTCCGTCACCCAAAGATTCTATTCGCCGTTGCACGCCACGAAAAGATGCAGAGCATACCCTATGGAACTTGCGACGATATCTTCCGTAGAATCCGCGACAAGCTCTGTTGCCGCCCCGGTAAGGTTCGTCAGGAATTCCAAGAGGAGTAACACACCCATGGCGACCAACCAAATCCGCTTCGACGATGGGGCTGCCTACGAGCGATACATGGGGAAGTGGAGCCAGCTTGCAGGTGAAACCTTCCTCGACTGGCTGGCACCCAAACCAGGTCTGCGATGGCTCGATGTGGGTTGCGGCAACGGTGCCTTTACCGAAATGCTCGTCGAGCGGTGTGCACCAGCCTCGGTACACGGGATAGACCCGTCTGAGGCGCAGCTGGCCTATGCTCGCGCACGACCGGCGTCTCACATCGCACAGTTTCGTCAGGGGGATGCGATGGCACTGCCATTCCCGGACGACATGTTCGATGCGGCTGTCATGCCGCTGGTGATTTTCTTCGTTCCCGAGCCGGCCAAGGGCGTTGCCGAGATGGTGCGAGTTGTCTGCCCGGGTGGCACCGTCGCAGCCTACGCATGGGACATGCTCGGCAGTGGTTTCCCTTACGAAGCGTTGCGAAATGAAATGCGTGGGATGGGCATTGTGGTTCCGATGCCGCCGAGCCCGGATGCGTCTCGAATGGACTCAATGCGGGACTTGTGGACGGGTGCGGGTTTGGTGGCGATCGAAAAGCGGGAGATCACCGTGCAACGGACATTCGCCGATTTCGACGACTACTGGACGACCATCCTCGGCGGGCCGAGCGTTGGTCCACAGCTCGCAACGATGGCGTCCGACGATATCGCGCTTCTCAAAACGCGGATGCGTGCGCTCCTGCGGGCAGATGCCACTGGCCGGATCACCTGTAGTGCCCGGGCTAACGCTGTAAAGGGGCGTGTGCCAAACTAAAAGCGTTGTGCGTTGGAGCTAAGAAGTAGCCTGCCTGTCCAATATGGGGTGGTCCAGCCCTCTTCGTTAGTCCTCTGGTTCCCTTTGACCAGTTCAGATCCCGTGATTAAGTTATCGCCGGATGCACCACATTGCGCCCATCCCGATCATTTTTGGCGTGTTCGGTGTGGTCTTCGGACTTCTGTGGCTCGTCGCCGCTGGTTCAGACAAGGACGGCGGACCGGAGACGAGTTTATTTTTTCTCTTCGGTATGTGGTATATCGGAATGAGGGTGCTCAAGGCACTGTTCAACGAGCCAATGAGCGTCTTGCCAGCATTCGGTATCCTACTCGGCAGCGCCGCGCTGATCTGCCTGGGTGTTTTGATGCTTTAATCACCGCGCGTTGAAGTTTTTACGCACCGTAGGCGAGGCAGTACTTAACCCATGACGATCCGCATCCAACATGCACCCCCCCCTCTCTATCCGACCGGCCCTACAAGATTGGCTGCGAGCTTGGGTGCGTCAAGCGAAGTCGATTGCCAAGTGGATATGATATAAGGGTTTGGCCTAGGCCGGACTTTGAGGACATTTGATGCTACGGCCTGAACGCCCCGCAAGCACCCCCTTAACACAAGATTATTTCCAAATGCTCGTCGTTTGCGGCCAACATCCGAGTCAAAGAAATAAATCTAAATTTTGATTGACAGCATCGGGATTGAGGATAAGGTTGCGGTTTCAGTGATTTCAATTCGTGGGCTGTTGGGACGGTTAAACGGAAGAGGGCTGCCATGTCACTACACGTATTTCGTGTGTTCCGACCCGTGGTTTTATCGTGCATCGGCTGTGCTTTCCTGGCGGCATCGCCCGCCTGGGCTGGTGTGGCGATCACACTCAACGGCCAGCCTGCCAACGCATCGATAGCGGCAAACTATTACCACAATCAGATCACCACGTATTACTGCGGGGCAGCCTCGATTGAAATGCAGTTGGACTCCACCGCATGGCGGAACAATCTGCTGCCGGCCTTCTCCGCTGCGGGCATCAACAATCAGGCCTTCGCCCAACCCGCCATTTATGCCGTTTCCCATGGCAACAGCGGAGCGAATTGGTATACCGACCCCAACGGGATGGTTGCCGCCCTCAATGCAGCGACCGCGCCCGGAACCTTTCAGCAGGACGACGACACCGCAATAAATACCGCCAATCGCAATATCGCCAACGCCCTGGAACTCACCGGAGCGCCAGTGTCGGTGCTGGTCAACCACAGTGCCCACTGGATTGATGTTTACGCCGCGATCACAGATGTGGATCCTGCCGTGAATCAGAATTATAAGATTTATGGATTTCAGGTCCGCGATCCGTGGTATGCCGCCGGCGGTCTCGGGCCCAACACCTATCTGGCTAACAACGCCCGGGCTTGGGGTCGCTACTTCAACACCGCCAACCCACAGAACGGCGCGCCTTGGAGCGGCAAGTACGTTTCCATTACCGATCCACCCCAACTCGATAACGGTAATGATTCCAGCGATCCAGGCCCATACCCCACGGTTCCCACGATCACTGATCCTGGGGTGGCCGCTACAGATGCCGCCAGCGATACAGCTGCCGACACGGAGTTTAACGGGGATGAACAGGCTGGCGGCACTTTCAATCCCTCCGATGCAGAATTTATCCAAGAGCCCGGAGACACGGGAACGGAAGGCGACTGGCTCGTACCCTATGAGGATGCCAGTGGCGTTGGCGGATTTGAATTGATCGATGATTCAACCGGGCAGATCGACCAGGCCACGTGGTTTGACGCTGGATCGGAAATGCCTCTGAGCAGCGTCGACCTGGATGTAGCCGACGAATTCAACGGCGATCTGGTAAATGATGCCGAGCCGGAACCGGCATCATTGTCGTTGCTGGTGCTGGGCGGTGCTGCGTTGCTGACACGCCGCGCCAAGCGCGCGGCACGGTGATTTGTTGGGCCACGCCGACCCCGCTTCCCCATTCCGCAATCGCAAGGGCCAGGAATCTAACCACGGATTACACGGATGGGCACGGATTAGAGAAGAAAAAGATGGCGATTCTCTTATCCGTGTAAATCCGTGAAATCCGTGGTCACTTCCGAATCGCCGTCAGTTTGTGAACGCACGTCACGGCAAGGGATCCGTCACCCACCGCAAATCCCACACGTTTGGTCGACCCAGCCCGGATGTCGCCGGCGGCGAGGATGCCTGGGATGGTCGTTTCCAAGGGGCACGGCTCACGATCTTTCAAAGGCCATTTGCCGGAGCGGGCGGCTTCGATGCCGGTTTGGATGTAGCCCAGGGAATCACGGGCCAGGGATGCGGGGAGCCAATCACAGCCGGGGTCGGCACCGATGAACACGAAGGCGGCGGCGATCGGGAGCACCTCGGTGTTGGTCACCTGGCTTTTGGGTTTGCCCTGCGGATCGAAGCCGCGGAGCGTGACGGCGTCCAATCTTCGCTCGCCATGCACGGCGGATATTTCGACTCCCTCGTGCAGCACAATATTCGGAGCGGCGCGGATGCGGCCGACCAGATATTGCGACATGCCGGGACCAAGCCGGCGTCGAACCAGCAAATGCACCTTGCGATCACGGCAGCACTCGGCCAGGAACATCGCCGCCTGGCCTGCGGAGTTGCCGGCGCCGACGACGGCAACGTCATGCTGGTCATACAGCACCGCTTCAACGGAAGTGCAGGCGTAATGGATGCCGGCCGATTCGAATCGCTCCGCGCCGGTGGCCTCGAGTTTGCGCCATTTCACGCCGGCGGCGATCAGGATGGTTCGCGCGCGGACCGTGTTGCCGCAGCTTAGTTTCAGGGAGTGAAATTCCTCCGTCGGCGGGCACGGATCGATTTTTTCAACCGTCACCGGAGCCACCATCTTCGCACCGAATTTGAGCATCTGCAGAACGCTTCGGGTGGCCAGATCCGCGCCGGACAAACCGCTGGGGAAGCCGATGAAATTTTCGATCATGGACGAGCCAGCCGCCTGCCCGCCGGGGCCGAGTTGGTCGATCACTAGCGTGGAGACGCCTTCAGATGCGGCGTACACGGCGGCGGTCATTCCCGCTGGGCCAGCGCCGATGATCGCCAGATCGATCTCCGCCGTCGGGCAATGCCGCCAGACACCGACGCTAGTGGCGAGTTCTTGAAGACCGGGATTGATCAGCAGCTTGCCGTTGCCGGTTTCGATCACAGGCGATTTTTTCGGCGAGCCCCACTGGATCATTAATTTTTCGCCCTGCTCCGAGGTTGAATCGTACCAGTTGAACGGCACGAAATTTTTGTGCAGGAATTCCCGCACGAGCATGGTGTCGCGGCATTTGCCCGGGCCAACGACTTTCAATCCGAATGTGCCCGCCAGGCCGAGCAGTCGCCGGCGCTCCTGAACAGCAATGAGCAGTTTCTCGCCGAGGTGCGGCACCTTGTTCAAAATCTCGCGCAGCCTTGGACCGGGCACGCGCAGTAGGGATGTTTGTCCATGCGCCACGCCATTGACGATCACCGGCCGGCGGGTGAGCAAATCGATATCGCCGGCGAACTGGCCCGGGCCGTGCGTGACCACGTGCTCATTGTGGTTGGACGGGTTGAGAATATCGATGCCGCCCGATTCGACGACGAATAAATCCAGATCGGCGTCACCAACGCGGAAGATCGATTGGCCGTCCGCAAAATCGCACAAAGACGCCAAAGGCCGCAGGGCCGCCAAGTCGCTTTCGTCAAGGCTCGGGAATGCAATCGCATTGGACGAGGTTGCTGTGCTGCTTACCATGGCGATATTGTATAGCCGAAATGTCCATGTCGAATAATTTTTCGCAGACAGGCGACGTGCCGGCCGATCCGATGACGGACCGAGGCCACGCCATCAGCCAGGCCGACGGTCCAGCAGAGGTCGTCGACAAAGCTAAAGAGCGGCCTGGAAAGAGCTTTCGCAGGGCTTTTTTCACGGTGGTCATAGCACATGTGGTGGGAAGCTACGGGGCATGCGTTCCACCTTTGCTGCAGTATTTGTCGGCACGACAGGCCCCGCCGAACAGCTCATGGATTTATGCGGCACTCGCTCCGGTTTCTGCGCCGACTTATCTGGCGGTGATGACCGTCGCGGATTTTCCACATTACTATCGCTACCTTCCCCAGGCTTGGGCTGGTTACACGATCGCCTTTGTGGCCGTCTGCCTGTTACGCCGGAAGACAGTGCGCGTCGTGCGGACGGTGGCTTTTCCGATTGCGATGACGCTCTTGGTTACCGCGCTGTGGCTGCCACGATACTTTCAAGAAAACACGCCGTGGCATAGTCCACTGGAGGGAAAGGCCGCGCCCGATTTCTCACTGACCACTCTGGGAGGCAACACCTGTCGGTTGTCGCAGGAGCGTGGGCATGTCGTGTTGATCGATTTCTGGGCGACATGGTGCCCACCGTGCCGCGCGGAATTGAAGCAAGTGATTTCCAAATTAGCTGATGATGCGTCACTGCGACAGCGAGGCTTGCGCGTGTGGGCCGTTGACCTTGGACAAAATTCGGACGAAGTGCAGAAATTCATGAGAGAGAATCACTATAGTTTTGACGCTCTGCTTGATCCGCAGCAAACGTCGACGAAGGCTTTTCCGACCGCCGGGATACCGACGACATACGTCATCGGCCGAGACGGTTCGGTACATGCGTCATTTCAAGGATTCGACTCAACGGTGGACGCAAAACTTCGGGCCGCGATTAGCGCCGCTTTGGATTGATATGGCAGACTTGGCTAGCTCATCACAAGGAAACATGCTGGTCGATCCGGTCACGGATAAGGATCATTCGATTGGCCCAGCCGATGCGCCGGTTACCATCGTGGAATACGGCGATTACGAGTGCCCGTCATGTTTGAACGCCTTTCCGGTCATTGAAGAAGTACGGCAAAAACTCGGCGATCGACTGCGGTTTGTTTTCAGGCATTTTCCGCGGAGTTCGATCCATCCCCATGCGAGTGCTGCCGCCGAGGCTGCGGAAGCGGCTGGGGACCAAGGGGCGTTCTGGAAAATGCACGCGGAGCTTTTTCGTCATCAGAAGGAACTGGCCGACATCGATTTCAGTCATCTGGCGTTGCAGCTCGGGCTAGAGATTTATAGTTTTGAAACCAGCCGCAGTCGGGAAAAACATCGGCAGCGCGTGCAAAATGATTTCGAGAGCGGCGTTCGCAACAACGTGAAAAAGACGCCGACGCTTTTTATCAATGGACGCCGTTACGACGGGCCGGTCGAAGCCGAGGCGATCATCGCCGCTTCCAACCGTTAGCCGTCGGCTTTGCCGGCGGTTATCGCCCGTCGCCAAGACCCTCGGACCAAGGAGATTTACATGCCTCAAGCAGACAACCAATCCTATCCCCCCGTGGTGATGCCGATGCGGGAAATTCCCCGGCTGCTCGAGGGACAAAAGGCCCTCGTCACCGGAGCAAACTCCGGCATCGGCAAAGCGGTGGCGATCGCGCTCGGCCATGCCGGTGCGGATGTCGTCGTGAATTACGTTGTCAACCCGGCGGAAGCGCAAGGGGTGGCCGATTTAGCCTCGGCGCGCGGCAGCAAGGCGATCATCCATCAGGCGGATGTGTCGAAGGAAGATCAAGTGGTCGGCATGTTCCAGCACATGATCCAGGAATTCGGCACGATCGACATTTTGGTCAATAACGCCGGCCTGCAGCAGGATTCGCCGTTTGATAAGATGACGCTGGCCAAATGGCAGAAGGTGATCGATGTGAATCTCACCGGCCAATTTCTCTGCGCCCGGGAAGCGGTCAAGGAATTCAAACGGCGTGGCGTGGTGCCGGAAGTTTCCTGCGCCGCCGGCAAGATCATTCACATGAGCAGCGTGCATGAAGTGATTCCCTGGGCCGGCCACGCCAATTATGCGGCCAGCAAAGGCGGCGTCATGATGCTGATGAAAAGCATCGCTCAGGAAGTGGCCCCCCACCGTATCCGGGTCAACAGCATCGGACCCGGCGCGATCCGCACACCGATCAACACTTCCGCATGGAATACTCCCGAAGCGTATGCATCACTCATGCATCTCATTCCCTACAAGCGAATCGGCGAGCCGGAAGACATCGGCCGCGTCGCCGTCTGGCTGGCGTCCGATCAATCCGATTACATCACCGGCACGACGATCTTCGTCGATGGCGGCATGACGCTGTATCCGGGGTTTGAGACGGGCGGGTGAATGGGTGACAGGGTGATTGGGTGACAGGATGACAATATCACGACGCAGTTTCATCGGTGCGAGCGCGGCCGGCGTTTTGGCAGCGGGATTGCCGGCGGTGCGGACATGGGGCGACTCCGCGATCGACGTGCCGATCGGCGAAAGATATATCACGTCGTATTACCAGTTCACCCGCGAGGCATTCAGAACATTGGCGGCCAATACGCTGCCGAACGGGCCGGAGTATCTGCACATTTTCGTGCAGAGCGCGGCGGACATCAGGCCGCACCGGGACGCTGTGAATCTGGTTCATAGCGGCGGTGAGAGTTTCAAGTACGGCTGCGCATTTGATCTGCACCGATACAAATGGCAGGACGCCAGCGACGATCAACTCAAAGCCTGGGCGATCGAGTTCCGCACCGCTGGTCTCGATGCATCGGCGACCTGTGACTATTTCGCCTTCAATGAGATGCCGGACGAAGCGCCCGCGCATCCGGAGATTCGTCAGAAGGTGGCTCGGCTGACACGTTATCTCCATTCCGCCGGCGGCGGGCCCACATGGCGCGGCGTGTTTTATTTCACGCAGAAGAATTTGACGCCGGCCACGTGGGTCGGCCGCAGCGATGAGCTGTGGGAAGTCATCGACGAAACGTGCGACCTGGTGGTCGGCGAGCGATTTGAAAAACTTTCGTTCGCCACGCGGCATTCGCTACCGGAGCTGGCCAATTTTTTTGACGTGATGCCGAAGTTCCTGGCCGCCAGCGGTGACCCGCATCAAATTCGCATCGCACGGGATAAATACGCCATTTTGCATTCCACCTATTACGGCACCAAAAGCACCAATTGGGCGGGATTGCGCAGCGATCAAAGTTCGCCGGCGGAATTAAAAGGTTATTTAGAGAAACTGGTTACCGCCACGCGCATGAGCGAGTTCGGCAAGCGGCGGATTGTCTTCAGCCCGCTGGATACGATGAATTTGGATTCTCGGATGTTCGGCGTCCTCGCGGAAGTGATCCGGGAGGATCGGTGTGGTAAGCGGAATTGAAAGACGATTTGAAACACGAAGGCACGAAGAGCACGAAGCGATTGCTCCTATTGCGATTTTGCTGCAACCGGCGTTCCGCATTCCGGGCAGTGGTCGGGTGTGGCGCGTAGATCGTAGCCGCATTTGAGGCAAGTCCCCAGCACGATTCGTGGGCGGGTCGACACACGTCGGAACCACCATGCTCCAATCAGAAAGACCGTCGCCACAAACCAGAGCGGGAAATAAAAATTATGGTAGCCGTCCCCAGACTCGTAGGAAAAACCTGTGACGTGGTACTTCCAAAACAGCCACCTCGCATTTGCAAGGCCATGTTCCCAATGCAGCCCCGTGGGCTTTTGGTACGTGGGGTCATTCGTAGTGTCCACCACCACGACGCCCTGCATGGTGCCGATAGCCAAGGCGTGGTGCGGGGAAATTTGGCCCACAAAGAAATCGTTGAAGCTTCGGCTCCAGACCCAGAGGGCGAGAGAGGCCAAGCACAGTACCAGTGATGCCACCGCCAGCCCATAAAACATCCGTCGTTTAAACCGGCGCATCAGGCCATTGTAACCGCTTCAGCCGCAGCAAGGGCACGTTTCCGGGTTGCCGTAGCCGATGCCTGCATTGAGCATGCCATCCAATTTAATTGGCAATGCTAACCAAGGTCGTTATCCTCTTGGCACCTAGACCGTAGACTGACCATATGAGCTGCCGCGAGCTTCCTGTTTCGCCGTTACACTGTCGAGCATTTCATGTGTCAGGTGAAAAGCAACGCCGGATCAATTGCCACGATTGCATTGGGTGCTCTCGTTCACCTCATGCTTGCTTCAGCTGATATGGCAGCACCCGTGCTTACTGAAAAGGAGGCACGCGATTCGGTTGCTGCTGTTGTTACAGCTTTCAACAGGCCTGCCGTGGCTTACGACGCGGAGGTTTCGATTGACTATTTTGCTGTTTATAAGGGAGTGGGCCATGACCCATCCGGTAGACCTATCGTTGTTCTGAACCAGTTTGATAAGGCTAAGCAACTTATTGGCACCGTCGAATACAAGCGGTCCGACATCCGCGAGCTCATTAGCATGCACGTGCAAAATGTCGAGGCTGAGGTAATCAGATACGTGTCCGTACCGCACGACACCACCCTTGCGGCTGATGGCAGCATGATGCGAGCGCAGGACAAAACCACCGGCAGAGTCTCCGGCTGGACACGACCACGGACGAATCCGGACCGAGTCGGGGACATTTGTATTCCCACGGTAGCATTAATGGGAGAACTCGGTGACGATTGGCTCTCGCTTTATACGGGCGTTACGGCCGATCGCTTTCAAATCGACCTTGATAAGGCAACTAAGTCGACGGTTATTAATGTTGTAAAGGGAAATGCATCTGCAGATGATCGTTGGATTATAACTGATAAGGGCGTCATTCCCAGCATTTCGGACGCCTTCGGGGAACTGAGCGCGTCACGAAGCGTAACCTTTTCCAGCATTAATGGCGAGCTTCTGCCAACATCGCTTGATCGAAGCGTAAGTGGAGAGTTGGAACGTCGATACCTATTGGATTGGAAGAGTGTGAAACCTGTTAAGGGCCAAAAGCAAGCGGTCAGCTTTCCCGTGAAAATAGTGATCGAGCGGTATGTTCCTCGACAACGCAAGCCGGGGACAGATCTCATCTTAACGTCTCGGCAGACCGTGACATACAAGCCGGATTCTTTAATCCTCAGCGATAACGCTGATGACGTTAACTTCGTGCTCCCCTCATTTAAAAATTAAGAGCGTGTCTTAAACGGGCTTGCGGAGAACCTTACATCTTCTTGGTCCGCGTGAAAAGACCCCTCACCCTGGCCCTCTCCGGTTCGACTGTGCTCACCGAAGTCCCGAGTACATGGAGAGGGAAATAAGAAAGGAATCGTAGTTAGCTTAATCCATCCGCGGGGTGGGTCCAAGGCCCACGGAATTGGCGTTTAAGCAATGCGGTTGCTTCGGTGTCGCCAATGACTTGTTTGGTGGCGGAATCGTAGACCAGTTCGCGGCCGCCGAGCTGCATGGACATGTTGGCCAGGATGCAGGAAGCGGTGGAAATGTGGCCTTCTTCGATGTCGGCGATGGGCTTGCCGCGGGATTCGATGGCGGCGAGGAAGTTCTTCATGTGGGCCCGAGTGGCCGGAGCGGCGTTGAGCTCGATGCGCGGTTCATGCACATCTTCCGGATATTGCTCACGCTCCAATAAACAGTCCTTGTGAATCGGCTCGCCCTTTTCGGGGAGGAAATCGTAGCTCATGGTGCTGGCTTTGAGGGTGCCTTTGTCGCCGTAGAGGGTCATGGACCAGGGGTATTTGGGATCTGGCGATGCACCCCAGGTTCGGTGTTCCCAGACGACGTTTAAGCCGTCGTAGGCAAAGGTGGCGGTTTGGGTGTCACTGATGTTGGACTTGCCTTCTTTCTGGACAAAGATGCCGCCGGTGGAGGTGATGCGTTTGGGCCAACCGAGGCCGAGCATCCAGCGGGTGGTGTCGAGCATGTGAACGCCCATGTCGCCGACGATGCCATTGCCGTACTGCGTGAAAGTTCGCCACCAGCGGATGTGCGGCATCATGTCAAACGTGCGCATCGGAGCCGGGCCGGTCCACATCTCGTAATCAAAATAATCCGGAACGGGAATTTTGGGCGGATTGCCATTGGCCCGCATGTGCAGATAGCAGCAGATATCGACATGGCCGACTTTGCCGAGCAGTCCGGCTTCGACGATATTTTTCTTGGCCTCGACCAGATGCGGCGTGCTTTTGCGCTGCGTGCCGACTTGCACGATACGATTGTTTTTCCGGGCGGCGGCCACCATCGCTTCGCCTTCCAGCACATCCCGGCTGATCGGCTTTTGGACATAAATATCCGCCCCGCTTTCGACCGCTGCGATCATGTGCAGCGAATGCCAATGGTCGGGCGAGCCGACGAGCACGATGTCCAAATCTTTTTCCTTGAGCATCTGGCGATAGTCGCCGTAGGTGCGAGGCTTTTTCTTGGAGGATTGCCGCTGGGAGACCATCTCCGCCGCTTCGGCCACTTGATGCTGATCCGGATCGCAAAGAGAGACGACATCGACCGGCGTGACTTGAATCAGTCGAAACAAATCGCTTTTGCCATACCAGCCGGTGCCGATCAATCCGACCCGATAAGTTTTCTGCTCGGCGGCATGGGCGACATAACCACCCAGCGTCGAAGCCATCAAAGAAGCGGCCCCGGTTTGCAATAATTGTCTACGATTCATGGAAGGCCTCCGCGAAGATTGACCGCCAATTAGGTAAGCGAAAAAACGGCCCATTGCAGGCCGTTGCGAATCAGCGAGCGCGACGGGACTCGAACCCGCAACCACCGGATCGACAGTCCAGCGAAAACCGCGTTCTTGGCCTCAAAAAACCAATTACGCAGGCATATATATACACTGAAATACATGCAATAACAAGGAAACCTGTGTCGCGACACAGGTAGAATTGAGCCTCTTCACGACGGATACTGCACGCCTCAAATACGGCTGGGGAATTACCTGCTCATCGCGGTAACACCGATCGGCACCGCGGAGAATTGTTTGATCAGCTCGCCTGTCTCAGCGTCAAATAATCGAACGATCCCATCAGCGCCAGCCGTCGCGATGACGGTGCCATCACCCTTCCATGCGACGCCGAAAACGGCTCCAGAATTTCCAGACATGATAAGCTGCGCTGCGGAGTTCGTCTTTACCTTGGGTGATCGCTTGTATCCCGTCGCTACGTTATCTGCCGCCGGATATACGCGCACCTCGCCGGTGCTCCCCAGGGCCACGCGCTGGCCGTCTGGACTGAAGGCGATGGCGTTCACGGCGCCGGGTTGCCGTTCGTACGAAGCGAGAAGGTTTGTATCTACCCGCCCTGCCGTGCGCGCCTGGTTATCGCTGATCTTGTAGAGACGAGCGTTTCCCAAGTCGCCGCCGTAGAGAACCTTGTCCTCCGCAGGGGCGCGCGACATGCAGAGAACCTGTTCCAGCGGATTGTTGATGTCGTCCACGAACCGTCCGCTGGCTCCGTCGATTAGCTTGATAGCCTTGTCACGTCCCGCAGAGACAATCTGCTTGCCGTCGAGTGTGAAACACGTCGCCAGCACCCAGTCGGAGTGAGCTTTGAACTCAGTGAGGACTTTGCCGTCCCCGATGTTGATACGGCGGACGATCTTGTCAGCGGCGCCGCAAGCGATCGTCTTGCCGTCGGGTGAAAAGCTGATGCCATAAAGCGAATCCGTGCTGGGCTGAAACGTCTTGAGATTTTTCCGCGTTGCGACGTCCCAGATTTGCACCTGTCCAAACTCTGCCGGCGACCCACCCGCCACGGCGAGCAGCTTGCCGTCCTTTGAGAAAGCGAGGGACTCGATGCGGGCACACTCGCCGAGCAATCGCCCCGCCAGGCCGGAGCCGTCACCTTTCTGCAGCAGCACTTCGTGATATCCACCGACCACCAGGAGCGACCCATCCGGGGAAAATGCCAGGGCCGTGATCGAGGGTGCGGCAGCGTAGACCGGCGCTTCAACTTTCGACATGCCTGGAGCGGGGGAGTCATCTTTCGCGCCTTCCTGGACCCACCGGGTGATTAGTGCGACTTCCACGGGCTTAAGCGGGTCGCCGTCCTTGGGCATGCTTGGATCGTCGCCGGTAATCTCCTCGATCAGCCGGCTATCGTCCGCTTTCATGCTGACCACGGTCTTTCCGTGCTTGCCGCCCTTCATCAACGCGGCATACGTCGTCATGTCCAACTCGGCCTTCATCTTGTCCGGCTTGTGGCAAGCATTGCAGTTGGCCATCAAGAGCGGTTTGACGTCGCGGAAATAACTCACCGGCTGCGTCGTCGCCGCGGCAAGCGCGTGACTCGCCAAGGCCAAAGCCACTATCATCGCTAGACATTCATTCATGATTTGTCTGAATACTCGCACGATTACTTCTCCGTCACCGTCAGGGGAAACGCATCGCTGTAAACCACGTATGTGTCCGGCCCCACCTTGGTTTCCGCGCGCAGGACGACCATGCGCGTGCCGAGCTCGCAGGTCGCGGCCGGGCGAATGTTCAAGGTGCCAAAGCAGTCGACGCCGCCAATCGTCAAAGGCGAAACGACCAGGTTCGGCGCGATCGGCGACTCCATGCGCGTTGCCGGATCGCGGCCGGAGCTGAAGCCTTCCAGCGACACCTGCACCTGCGCTGTGAAGCCGGCATCCCGCGTGATGGGGACCGGCAGAGATAAATCCTTGTTTCGCGCCACCGTGAACGGCAGCGGCGTCGCCCGCGCCTTTAACCCCTCAAGGCGCTGCCGCACCGCGTCCAGGGATGGGGTGTTAAGCGGCGGTGTGGCGGCGCTTAGAGTTTCTGTCAGCTGCGCGATCTCCGCGTAGACACCGACACCGCGCCGCAGGCTATCTAACTTTGCATAGTCCGCGGCAAATTCTGGCGCGATTTGGCGGTAATACGCGGCGAGAGTCGCTTTTTGCTCCGTGCTTCGTTTGTCGGCGGGTGTTCGCACCAGGGCAAGAATTTCCGGCGGAACTGTCTGCGCGTTTTCGGTCATGACGCCGGCGCGGGCGTCGGTCGTTACGGTGAAGCGAAATTTGCCAAGGACGAGTCGCGCGCCGTATGTTTGCTCCATGGAAAAGGTCAACGCCGTGCCGTCGTTGAAATCAAGGGGAGCCGCCAGCACGAACGTGGCCGTTTGATTCTTCCCGAGTTGTGGATGCAGCGCCCAGCCACTGCCCGCACCAAGCCCGGCGGCGCTCGCAACGGGGAAATTAGCCTGCTCGAATGTCGCTACCGCCGATTTGAAAGCAATTGGTTTGGCCGTCTTCGGATCAGAAATCGGCCCGGCGGTTACCACGAGATGGGTCAGCACCAAGTTACCGTCCTGGGCCCGCCCCGGCCCATTGCCCGGCAGCGATGGGTCGCTCAGCGCTTCCAATCGGATAGCGGTGATGCCCTTCAATTCTGTGCTGGCCGCTATTGAATACGTATCCTTGTCCGGAGCGCTACCGCTGGCAAGGATCGATCCATCGGGTTGCTTGGTAAGCGTTGCGCCGTTGAGCGATTTCATCGATTGGACATCGAGCGTCGTCCACACCATCGGATTTGTCTTGTCGATCTGCTTTTCCCACGCCGCCTGGTCTGCATCCACCTTGGGATTCGGGGCTTTTAGTTTGGCGGACAACGCCGACATCTGCGCGTCAATTTCTGGCCGCTGATCAACCTTAAACGAGGCGATCGATTGGATGCCGATCGGCGCGGCGGGCAGCACGGTGAGAAATACGGGTTCGGGGTTGCGGACGATACCATTGACGGACATGGCTTTGATTTGGAGCGGAAATGTCCCGAGCGGGGCGTCCGGCGCGGCCGAAATGGTGAACACACCGCTCGTCGGATCTTCCAGCATGACCCGCCCAGCGCTCACCCCCGGCGGCAGCCCATCAACGCCCAGCATGACCGGCCCGCCAAGCCCATTCAACCGCGCGAGGTCACCCCAGAGCTTCGCATGCCCGCCGCGCGCCACCCGTGCGGCTTCCGGTAAAACACGAACCGAAAAGTCCGGCATGATGCCGCCGTTGCTGAAACTCAACCGGTATGAATAAGACTCTCCGCCCGCGTACGTCAGGTCGCGCAACGTCACGGCGTAGTCGCCCGGCTCCAGCAATTTCGAAATTTTCGCGTCGGCGTCGCCAGCGGGATTTGCTTGCTCGATGACCGTCCCGCCCGCGCCTTTCAACGTCAACAAAGGGTCCAGCAGCGAGCCCGTCACGTTCGCCGTCACCGCCAGCGTCACTTGCCCCCGCGTCGCCAGGTGAAAGGTGTACGCATCTTCCTGTCCTCTCTTGCCAAGCAGGCCGCTCACGTCTGACGGCACGGCGACGGCCATCGGCTGTGTCGTCGGCCCGATGGTCCGCCTGATTTGCGCCGGTGGGTCATCGGTCACCAGAAACAGCACTTCATTCGACCATCCGACTGCGGTGCGCGTCTGCACCGTGCGAATTCCAATCGCCGCACCGGTCAGGTCAAGCTGGATTCGCTCTGCGCCTTTTAGATTGTGCCCCGTCGCCCGCACTTCCAGACGCTGCCCCGGTTGGCCGGAGGTCGGCAATAGCGACTCGATATACGGGATCGATCCGCTTTCGATGCGATAAGCGTAGTTCGCTGCACCGCGATATTGGAGGTCATGGATTTGCAGGACATAACTGCCATCGGACGGCACGTCGAACACTAGCATCGGGTCTCCGGCGTGATATTCCATCTTGCGCGGCAGCTCACGCCCCGAAATCGTGTGGATGCTTAGGACCGCTTCGAGCGGCGAGCCCGCTCGCAACGCGTGTACATCAAAAATCAGGTGCTCTCCCCGCCTGGCGATGAATTGAAAAAAGTCGGCGCAGCCCGGAAAACCGATGTGTCCGGCAATCTCCGCCGGCAGCTCCACGGCCTGAGCCGCTTCGATTGATTCGTTGGATGACGTTTCTTCGATCAGCGGGAACTGCCCCACTGTCACCTTCAGCGGCGCGCTGATGCCTGTCGGCGTGACCACCCGCACTTGGCGATCGCCGATGGCCGCGTCCGGTGCCGCTACGAGCTTCACCCGCGGGCCACGGGGAACAAGCGTCGCCGTCAATCCGCGTGCGTCGGTGATCATCAACGACTGCGCGCCACTGATATTCTGTCCTTCCAGTGCAACCTCGCGTGCCGTCCCCTGCATCAAATAGACGGGTTCAGAATTGGCGAGCACCGGCACGGGTTGTGCCGCGCACGCCCAGGCGAACAACAGCGGCACCGCAGCCAGCCACCGGCCAATGCCCGGGGCAAATCGTCTCTCGCTCATCCAAACATCCCTCAACCAAACAACTTCGCCACCGGCTCGGCCTGCACCAATTCGCGCGGCTGGCCGAGATGGTTGTTCACCATCGTGTGCGGATCGATGCCCATTGCGTGATAAACCGTCGCCAGCAATTGCGTCGGATGCACCGGATCGTCGGCCGGGCTCGATCCGGTCGCGTCGCTTTTGCCGTAGATCGCGCCGCGAGCAATCCCACCGCCGGCCATCAGACCGGTGTAGCAGTACGGCCAATGGTCACGCCCATCGGGGCCGTTGGCGTTACCGCTCGTGCTCACACCGAGCTTGGGACTGCGGCCGAATTCACCGATCGCCAGGACAACGGTATCCGCCAACATGCCGCGCTGCTCGAGGTCTTCAATCAACGCGGGGAGGCCTGAGTCAAGCTTCGGGCAATGCAGGTCGCGCAGCGGTCCGAAGTTCGCGGCGTGCGTATCCCAGGCATCGATCGTCGGGTTGCCGTTGGCTACCGCGGGCCAATTCACTTGCACCACGCGGGTGCCCGCCTCGATCAAGCGCCGCGCCACGAGGCATGATTGACCGAACGTGTGCATGCCGTACTTCTCACGGGTTTCCTTCGTTTCTTCCTGCAAGTCGAACGCCTTGCGGGCGCGGCCGGAGATCACCAGTTCCAGGGCCTTTTTGTCGTATGCATCCAGTGCGTGCTCGGCGACTGCCTTTTCAATCTCAGGCATCTGCGCGTCCACGCGCTGGAGCAGCGAAGCCCGATGCGACATCCGTGCCGCCGTTACGCCTTGACGGAGGGCCAGGTCGCTAATGTTCATCTCCTGGGCGGGGTCCTGGAACAGGTAATAGGGATCCGCGGCCGCGCCGAGGAAACCGGCGCTGCCGCCCTTGCCGATCACGTTCGACTCCTGCAACGGCCGCGGCAGCATGACGAACGGCAACATCGGGACGCCCGGCGGCAGAATGCGCGCGACCTCCGAGCCGATGCACGGATAATCACTGCGGTTGGGCGGCTCCAATTGGCCTGATGGTGAGACCTTATCGGGGGTATACCCGGTCATCATCTGGTAGATTGCCGCCGTGTGATTGAACAGGCCCGCGGGCGTGTAGCTCACCGAGCGAATCAGCGTCGTTTTGTCGAGCACTTTCGCCAACCGCGGCATCACCTCGCTGACGTACTCCCCTTTCAGCTTCGTCGGGATCGGCTTGAACTGCCCGCGGATGTTGTCCGGGGCGTCGGGCTTGGGGTCCCAGATATCCAGATGGCTCGGGCCGCCCTGCAGGAAGATGAAGATGAAATTCTTTGCGCGGCCAAACCCCCCGGCCTTTGCCGCGGAAGGCACAGCGGCCGCGTGAGCCGTGGATTCATTGGAAAGCAGTTGCGCGAGAGTCACGCCGAGCAGTCCCGCCCCGCCCACGCGAATTAACTCGCGCCGGCTGACACCGTCACACGTGGCGCCCGATCGACCAGGAATTGAAAGCATATGTTCGCTCCAGTTCGCCTGTGCTCCGCTTAACGATTGAACAAAAACGCCGGACTATTCAACAACGCCCATGCGAGGTCCTGGGCATCTTCAAGCCGCTTTTCCGACGCCGCGCCGGCGACGATGTTTTTTTGCTCCGCCTCGGTCGGCAGCCTACCGAGGGTCGAGAGATAAATCTCCTCCACGACCCGCGATTGATCCTTTTCCTTCTCCACAAGCTCGGCGATGCAGTTCTTCGGATCTGCGACGGCTTCGCTGATCACCGGCCCATTCACGAGACTCAACGCGTGGGCCAGGCTCAAATTGCTAGTGCGTTCACACTCGCACGCCGTTTCGCGCTTCGGCCGGCCGAAGAGTTTCAGGAAATCATTCCCGTCGGCCAGGCCATCGGCCAGAAACACCGTCCGCATCCCTTCCGGCAACCCGTCAATCTTCGGCCGAGTTCCCGTCGCGATGGCCACGCAATCTATTAACTGCTCGGCCGACAATCGCCGAGGGATGAAATGGCTGAAGTTAATGTGGTCGTCCTCGTTCCAGCGGTTGGTCTTTACCGACATCTGATAAGTTCGGCTTAAGACGATCGTCCTGATGAGATGCTGCACGTCGAAGCCGCTGTTGACGAAATCCTCCGTCAACGCGTCCAGCAGCTCCGGATTGCTCGCCGGATTGCTTGCGCGAACGTCATCGACCGGGTCGATGATCCCGAGCGCAAAGAAGTAGCTCCATGTCCGGTTGACGAACGACTTGGCGAACAGCGGGTTCTGCTTGCTCGTGAGCCACTGCCCGAACGCCACCCGTCGATCGGTCGCCGCGGCTACGTCCGGTTGCTGGCCGTAGGGTACATGCGGGGGCAAAATCACCATCGTCTTCGGATGGATCACCTCACCGCCGCGATAGTCGGCGAAGACCACCTCTTCACCCGGCCGCGATCCGGGCTTGAACGCCACGCGGGCGAAGAAGGCTCCGAATTCGTAATACTGCGTCTGCGTCCACCGCTCAAACGGATGGTCGTGGCACTTGTTGCAACTGAAGCGGACGCCAAGGAAAGTTTGGGTGATGTCTTCGCCCATCTTGTTGGTCGTCGCCTTCCCCGCGTCGTCCTTGTCCTTCAATGCCCGGTAGTAATTCACCGCCGGGTTCGTCAGGCTATCGCCCTGCGCCGTGACGATTTCGTACACGAACTGGTCGTACGGTTTGTTCTGAGCGATCGACTCGCGAATCCATTCTCGGAACGCCCAGACCCCTTCATCGCCCAGAGACTTCTGATTGCATTGCAGCAGATCGGCCCATTTGTTTGACCAGAATGTCACGTACTCTTTGCCACCGAGCAGCTTGTCGACGAGCTTTTCGCGCTTCTGCGGGCTGGGGGTGGGATCCTCGAGAAATGCCCGCGCCTGCGCGGCCGTCGGGATCAACCCCGTTAAATCGAGGTAGACCCGCCGCACGAAATCCGCGTCGGTGCATTCCTCACTCGGGAGCACCTTGCGCTTGAGCAACTTCGCGTTCACGTGACGATCGATGAAGTTGTATTCCGGCATCGGCGACCAGGCGAAACCAGACCGGTCTCCCATGACCGAGATGCCGACGGCCGTGTAGTTTCCCTCGTAGCGCACGAGCACCGACGCCTCGCCTCGCCGCACACCGGTCACCACGGCTCCACCGACCTTTGCGACCTCGTCTTTGCTCGATGTGATAACGGCGTCGCGCGTCACGTCACGTGTCGCACCGTCCGGATACCGCGCGATCACGATCAGCCGCTGCGTCCTGCCCGCCAGATCGAGTTCCACCTGCTTCGGCAACACTTCGATCGAGATCGGCCTCGCCGTGGCGGGCTCGGGTTCCTCATGTACCCCTTCCTGAATCCACTGTTCAATCAAGTCGTATTGCCTGGAACCGACCGCCAGCACCTTCCCGCCCTCATGCGGCACCGCTCCGATCGGCTTAAGCAACATCAGACTGCGCGCCGGCTCGACTTTGTTGACCCGCCTGCCGAGCAAATCAACGGCCAGCGCGTTGTAGTCGAACGCCATGTCATAACCGCGCAGCGACAGCTTGAATCCGTTCTTCCCCTTCGCCGAACCGTGGCACGTCCCCGCATTGCACCCCACGCTCGCCAGCACCGGCATGACGTCGCGCCCGAACCGCACCGGCGGGCTGGCTATGCTCAACACCTTCACGTCAAGCGTCGTCTCGCGCCCCGCGGCTCGGATCACGACAGTCTCGTCGCCGACTTTCGCCGCTTGCAGATATCGTCCTTCGATCACCGAGACCACATTCGATTTCGCCTCGAACGTCGCCTCTCCGCTCAGATCAAACCGCCGGCCATCCTGCGCCAGCCCCCAGACCAAAATCTGTCGGCTGTCGCGCGCATCAGAAATTACCAGTGACCCCGGCTCCGCTGACAACTGCACGATCGCCGGCATCCCCGGCTGCGCGATCGCGGCATCGTCGCCAGCCGCGCCGCGCTTGGCGAACACCGGCGCCTCGACAAAAGCGAAGTGCGCTATCGCCGTCATTAAGATCGCAGCGAACCATCTTTTCATCGTGATCCAATCCCTTGACGCCGCAGCAGACGACGCCAGCCGTATATACGCCGCTAGTCGACCGGCGTTATCAGCCCTTTTGGGATCAGGCAGGGCCATCCATCACTGGGGTGAGTCTAGGTCAATTGTGACCGATCTTCGGTTGCGGCGCGTCTTCCAAGTCCTGCGCGCGTGGTCCAGCAGCACTATGCGGCCAAGTGTCAGATCCTCAAAACGGTGTTTTTGAATGTCAAGCTCGATTGCGTAAGTCTTAGCTATAAAATGACAAAGCTTTTTGACGCACTCGCCAAAGGGCTTGTTGTCTCTTCGAATCGAAGTGGCGGGACACCACCTATAAGAAGCGAACTGTCAAGACAATTCCTCCTGACCCCGATCGATTCTTGCGTCACGTTGCCGCCCGTTCATACTGTGGGATCTTCATTAACTCGCCATCCTTGAGGGCGGACTGGTGAGCAACGATGCCGGCCACCGTCAGGTTCAGCGCCATGTAAATATCGACCAGGGGTTGTCGGTCTTCCAGAATCGCAGTGACGAACTCGTTCATCAGGTGCCCGTGAGATCCGCCGTGGTCGCCGGGCAAAACGCCGGGCGGAAGGGGCGGCATGTCAAGGTTGGGCAATGGCTTGGCGTCACCGTTGTAGGGCGTGGCCCACATTGCCCCGCGTTGCCCGCGCACTCGGCCGGCTTCCGCACCTGGATCATGGCTGTCCCAACTAACGACCATTCGTGCCATTCCTCCCTCGCTGGTTCGCAGAAGTGCGACCTCAGTGCCGAAGGCGTTTTGGTACCGGTTGTTCCCGGGTTGCAGGTGCCCCAGCACGCTCGGCATGCCCATGCACGACACTTCCGTGAAGCTGCTGCCGGCGACGCAAATGTGGTAGGCATTGGAGTGCGTGGGATACCATTGCGGCGGAAGGCCGACCCGCCATCCCTTAAATGACGGTAGCGGCTCGGGCATAAAGTGGAAGTATTCGCCTTCGGAGTAAATAAGCTTTCCGAATCCGCCCGCACGGTGGATTTCCCGCATCGCATGGCAATCTTCCCGGAAAGAGGAAGTCTCAAACATCATGTACTTGTGGCCGCTGAATTTGACGGCCTCCAGCAGTTTGTCCGCGTCATCCAGCGACCCAAACACGGCCGGCACCGCCGAGGCGACGTGCTTGCCATGCCCGAGCACCTCAATGCAATGCCGCGGATGGCTCGGTGCATCGGTGGCGACAAACACCGCCTCGATCTTGTCGTCCTTGACGAGTTCTTCCAGGGATGGATAGGTCTTTGCACATCGGCAAGCATTAGCCAGCGCGGCGCAGCGATCGGGTATGAGGTCGCTGACGGCGATGATCTCAACATTGGGATGATTCTGAAATCCGAACGCCGCGCCAAATTTACATAGGCCAAAGCCGACGATGCCAATGCGAATTTTCCGATCCGAAACTGGCTTCCAAATGCCCTTGGGTTGATCGGTTGTCTTGACTCCGGACTCTCCGAGGATTGTGGCATCGGGCGATTTGGCAGGAGGCTCACCAAAGACCCAGTTGCCTGCGACCCCTCCGAGTGAGCCCAAGCCAACGGCTCCGAGGAAGTGACGCCGATTCAGCCCGCGATTTTTCATGTTCTTCCCATTTGATATCGGCCGGGATTTTCTATTTGAAACTTCGCCGCCCAACGCTTCGCCGCCCAACGCATTCAAAAAAAAGGGCCTGCCAGCTATTATCCGGGATTTCCCAAATGAAACTCCACCGACGAACGTCGCCGGTGATTCTGCATAGGATACCCGATTGACATCGCATCGTACTTCCACCCTTCTGCGGTCTTCAAGACCCTCGAGACCATTTGTATGGGCGTCAAGGGCACACTGGATGCAAATTGGCGATGGGTCATCTGTCCGGTCACCAAAACTTTCACCTCGGTACCACCAACATCAACAACCAAGATTTGCATACGAACCACCTACTGGAAATTTGACGTATGTCACACTCAACATCCGAATGCCTCCTTGGATTTGGGATTGTGCCATTTACCGGGTGAAACGATGAGCGCGTCGGCATCTTTTGGCCCCCAACTGCGGCGCTGATAGGGACGAACACGGTGGTGTTTCTTGAGAACCGGATCAACCACCGCCCAGGCGGCTTCGACGGCGTCTTCGCGGGTAAAGAGCGCACCGTCGCCGGCCATCGCGTTGCCCAAGAGCCGCTCGTAGGGAGATTCCTCTCCCGGCTGTTCTTCAATCAGATGGAGTTCGCGCTGATCGCCGACGAACTCCTTGCCTGTTCGCTTCACGCGAGCGGCAAGAGCGATCGCTGAACTAGGCGAAATGCGGAAGCGTAGATAGTTGTCCGGGCTAGTCGTCGGCGCGGAGTCGGCGAAAAGCCGCTGCGGCGGTGGCTTCATCTCCACCAGAACCTCACACACGGTTTCCGGCAGGTATTTGCCCGAGCACAGGTACCACGGCACGCCCGACCAGCGCCACGAGTCGATGAAAAGCCGCATCGCGCAGAACGTCTCGACGTCGGAGTTCTTCGCGACGTCCGCTTCCATTCGGTATCCCTCATATTGGCCGCGCACCACGTCGTCGGGCTTTAGCGGGCGCATAGCTTCAAAGACCTTAACTTTCTCATTTTGTACCGTTCCGAAGTCTCTTGCGGATGGCGCTTCCATCGCAAGCAGCGCGACGATCTGGAAAAGGTGGTTCTCGATCACATCCCGCAGACAACCGGCGGTTTCATAAAATGCGCCACGATTCCCCACGCCGAAACTCTCAGACATGGTGATCTGGACGCTGGCGACGTAGTTGCGGTTCCAGATCGGTTCCAGAAAGGAATTGGCGAAGCGGAAGTAGAGGATGTTCATGATCGCCTCCTTCCCGAGGAAATGATCGATGCGGAAGATGGAATCTTCCGGAAATACCGACCGGGCGACACGATTGAGGTCCCGCGCCGAGGCTAAGTCACGTCCGAAAGGTTTCTCGACTATGACACGCGCATGTTCGGCCAATTTCGCTGCGCCAAGCCCTTTGATGACCGTCTCGAAAAGCGAGGGCGGGATCGCGAGGTAGTGTGCCGGACGCTTGGCGCTGCCCAGCGACTCCTTAATCTTCGTGAACGTATCGGGGTCTTGATAGTCTCCACTCACATAACTGAGCCGGGACAGAAGATGGTGAAGAGCGCGCTTATTATCGATCCCGCCAGATCGCCTAATGCTGTCGGTCACTCGTTTTTGCAGTCGCGCCAGACTCCATTTCGGAAAGGCAACACCGATTAGCGGTACTTCCAACTCGCCTTTTTTTACCAGCGCATAGAGCGCCGGGAAAATCTTCTTGTGGGCGAGATCGCCCGTCACACCGAAAATGACCATCGCGTCGGAACGGGAGGGTATCGCACGTCGTTGCATAAGTACCTCTCGATCGGACCTTGGTGCTTCCAAACGTACCAACACGCAAGATTTGGTCAACAAAACATTCGGCCGGCCCATCCAGCCTTCGGTGATCTTTTAGTTGCTTGCTTTTTTTCAATCGAGCCGAATCTTCTTTGACAGCTTATACAGCGGTGCAGCCTGCAAATCGAAGTTTAGGTCCATTCGTTGCCGGACAAAAACCTCTTCCATCATTCCCAGAGCGAGGTTCTCGCGGTTTCTCTGACGGCTCAGGTGCCATCACCGTGATAAAGTTTCGCCCAATAGTGGCACAACAGATCATGCCAGAAACGTACTTGGATTATCCATTCCAAAAACCCGCTCGGTTCGATAAAATTCGTCTGTTCACATTAAGGCGGTCATGTCTACATTTGGGTCCAGGCGATGAGTGTGTAGTATATGAGATTGGCTTCACTGCAAAGACCTTCACGCTTGCGGCGTACTCGTTTAGGTCATACTGCTTGATCAAATCGGCCAGCCCCGCATGCACTTCCGAAGTCTCAGGTTTCACCGGCGTGCGGCAGCCGCTCGCAAGCACCGCCGGTGATTTGTCGCAGCAAGCCACGGCAGGGACGGGGTTGGATTCCGCCAACTTGGATGAACAACGGCCGCTTTCGATGGCTTCCACCTTGATCTCCACGATCGAAACGGCCGCGAACCAAGAAAACTGTTGCTCGACGCTCCAAGCCCCCGGTATGCTCCGCAAAATTACCGGCGACGTTAGTCGGCGGAAGTCCGTCTGGAAAATCCCGGTCTAAAAGTCAGGGCTGTCCGGTTTCTTCTCCATGGGAAGGGAAAGGCATTTCATGGGCACTCGCATTCGGTGCATGGCGTTGATCCTAATGCTCACTTTTACTTTATCTTCGAGAGCCGCCGGACCGGGAGGCGAGCTGCTGTATCCCGCGCAAATTCCCGATACGACATGGCTCCAAACCCATCAGCGGCTGTGCTTTGGGGTCGATCCCAACAACCTCGACGAAGTCATCCATGATGGGACGAACGTGATCTGCGGCGGGACCAACGCCGCGGGGATCGGCTTTGCGGGGGGGCCGTTCATTTTGGGCAAAGATGGCGAAGTGATTGACGTCATGACCGGTAAGGTGGTGCCGGAGAAGACCATCACGGATATGCGCGGCCGCGTCAATTCGGCTCACGCCAAAGGCGCGAAGGTAGTGGGAGAAGTGATCCGTTTCTGGGTGACGCCGCGGATTCAAGCCGAGCACCCGGATTGGATGGAGATCAACTCGCCTGGCGTCAGGCCACCCCTCGCCGATCCGCAAAAGAATATTCGTGTTACCGCGTGCTGGAATTCGCCTTTCGGTGATTTGTTCATCCAGTCGCAAGTTGCCCTGGTCAAGCGGTTGGATTGGGACGGCTATAACCTGGACGGCTTCGGCTGCTGGACTCACTGCTTTTGTCCCTATTGCACCGCCGCCTACCGAAAGGATACGGGCAAGGATATTCCGCGAACGGGGGATGTGAACAACCCGGAGTTCCGCCGATATTTTAAGTGGCGCCTCAACCGCTTCACGTACTTCGCCGCGCGATGGACCGCCGCCCTCAAGGCGGTGAAACCGGATTTTGTCACCGCGCCCTGGTCCACGGGGCCGGGCCGATGGTGGCATTGGACGGCGGCGCCGATGGCTGAGGGAAGCGACGCGATGCACCGCGTGCTGGATGCGCCGTGCGTGGAATTGTTCTGGGATTTTCCGCCGGATCAGGGAAGCAATCTGCTGCCGGCTTTCACATGCCGCTATTACCGCGGGCTGACCGGCGACCGGCCAGCGTGGATGTTGCCCTATCTCTGCGTACAAGGCCAGTTCAACATGCAAGCGCCGCGGGCCGAATGCGATCTGCGCGAGATGACGGTCATAACCAACGGCTGTCTCGCCTCCCAGGGATTCTGGCAGCAAAATGAGGGCGCATCCCTCAAACACTTCAACCAGATGCTGGAAGACCGCGAGCCTTTTACGCGCGGCGCCAAGTCGCTGAAATGGGCGGCGATGTTTGTCGGCGAGAGCAGCCGGCTCCTTTATGGGCTGCCGGGTTTGCGCACGGAAGTGCCGCTGGGTGCGTGGATCGGCAGTGGCGTTGATACGCCCGACATCGGCAAGCTTGCCGCCGGCCAGCGCCGGATGCCGGCACACATGGAATCCGCCGTCGGCGTGTTCCGGGCAATGATGGAGGACCATCTGCCGCTCGACATCATCATCGAGCCGGACGTTGAGAACCTGGAAACCCTCAAGCAATACAAAGTGCTGATCCTGCCTAACGCTGCGTGCCTGAGTGCGAAAGCCAACGACAATATTCGAGCCTTCGTCAAAGCGGGCGGCGGATTGGTGGCGATGCACCAGAGCTCGATATGCAACGAATTTGGCGATCACCAGAAGGATTTCGGCCTTTCCGATGTCTTCGGCGCCCACTTCAAGGCGACCGAAGATTACTCCGCCCAGTGGCCAAACTATCCGAAGTGGACTGAGATTTACCTCGGAATTGCGGCCCCGGACCTGCATCCGATTGCCGATGACCCCGTGGTGCGCTCAAATTACCGCCGGGGGTCGGATCGGCTGCAGTACATCGGGTGGATGACCAACGTGGAAGCGGCGAGCGGCGCCGTCAAGATTGGTCACCGGCTGACCCAACCCACCGAATGGCCATTTATCGTGCTGAATCAACCGGGCCAGGGCCGCAGCGCATACGTTGCCGCGGACCTGGGTCAGGCCTACTTCATCGCCCCCTACCAATACGAGCGGCGACTGATTACCAACGCCGTCAGATGGTCGGCTGGTGCAAACAAGCCTCCCATCCGTGTTGAAGCGCCGCTCTGCGTTCAAGCCGCGTTCTACACGCAGAATGACGGCAGCCGCCGGATCGTCCACCTGTTGAACGAGATCAACACCACCGCCAATCGTGCCCTGCCTGAAAACAACCCATCACAGCGCGAGGAGACCGTGCCGCTGTTCAACATCAAAGTTGTCTTGGCCGACCCCAAGGCCAGCAGCGCGTTTCAGGAGCCGGGCCATCAGTCTTTGGAATTGGAGCGGACGGATGACGGCGTTGAGGTCATTGTGCCTCGCCTGGACGTGCACACGATGGTCGTCTTCGAATGATCGCGAAACGAGCCGCTGGCCTTGGCCAAGCTGTTGTCTTCTGACGGGTAAGAACTGGTCGGACTAACATGGAATCTGGTATCACTATGGGGGGCGGCCGACGGGGATGGGATTTGAATGAACCGGCTTGATCTGGAGACCCGTCATGATGACCGAGTTGCCGTCGCGCGATCGTTTTATCCCGTATCGCGGTTTCAAAATCTGGGTGCGAGAAATCGGCATCGACGGTGATCCGAAACTGTTGCCGCTGCTTTGCCTGCATGGCGGGCCGGGCATTCCGCATGATTATCTCGAAGCGCTGGAAGCCGTGGCGGCATCGGGCAGGCGCGTGATCTTTTACGATCAACTGGGATGCGGAAATTCTGATAAGCCGCACGATCGCTCGCTCTGGACGGTTGATCTGTTTGTAAAAGAGGTTGACGCGGTGCGATCAAGTCTGGGGCTGCATCGCATCCATTTGCTGGGGCAATCCTGGGGTGGAATGCTGGCGATGCAATATGCGATAGGCCGACCGGCCGGGCTGGAAAGTTTGATCATCGCCAGTTCACCGGCGAGCATCCAGGACTGGATCGATGCCGCCAATCTGCTCCGCCGCGAGCTTCCGGCCGATGTGCAGAAAACTCTAACCGAGCACGAGCAGTTAGGGACTACTGGCAGCGCCGAATATCAGTCGGCGATGATGGTGTTTTATCGCCGGCATTTTTGCCGGTTGGACCCCTGGCCCGCGTGCGTCACACGGGCATTTGAAAAATTGATCGCCAATCCAGAGGTTTACTACGCCATGTGGGGACCGAGTGAATTTTATGTAACCGGCGTGCTGAAATCGTGGGACGTTACCCCGCTTCTTGGCCGCATCCGCGCGCCCACGCTGATTACCTCCGGCCGATACGACGAGGCCACCGCATCCGTCATGAAACCCGCACATCAGGGCATCGCGGGCTCCAAGCACATCGTGTTTGAGCAAAGCTCGCACATGAGCCACGTTGAGGAGGCCGAGCGATATATTCCGGAGGTTATAAAATTCCTGGATGGCGTGGAGTCCAAACGAAGATCATAAGGCTGGAAGACCAGAACCTTGCAGTCGGAGAAACCAACGGCTGCTTTATTTTGAAGTGGGTAGCGTTGTCGGCGCGACCGTAGCATTGAATCGCACTGGTCACTGCCCCAAATGTTCTTACAATCTCACGGGCAACGAAGCGGCGCACAATAAGCCGGGGTTGAAAAAAGGAAGATGTTGAGCGATTGTTGCGGGACGTTCGAGATTTTCTGACAAGGCATCCGCTGGCTTAGCCGAGGGTCAACCGGCGCGCAGGGCGAAACCCTCGGCAATTTTCCCCGGGCCTTCACCCACTTGGCCCTCATCAGCGCCGCTTATAATCTCGACAAAGCCCTCGGCGGCAAAAACTGGTGATGGTATAATAATTCCATGACCCTTCGGACCTTCCGTGAAATGCCTACCCGTCGGCCTTTCCAACCGGTCAGACTCACGTTATCGAGCGGCCAGTCATACGAAATCAGGCATCCGGAGATGGCACTACTGACCCGCACGGACATCCTGATCGGTGTCGATGCGGCGGAAGATGGAGTGCCTGCGGAATTCAAAATCATTTCGTTGCTGCACGTCACTGCGATGAAACCCATTACAAATCAAGCGGCTTAATCAGACGCTCCATCCCGGCGATATAAATGTTCATCCGCATATGTTTATTCCTCGCATTGCTCTCGCTCACAAGCGGCTGCTCGCACCACAAGTCGCGGCATCAATCACAGCCCGACAAGCCGGTGACGGAACAGGTTCAAGATGACAAGCTGCACTACGATGACCCGCGGCTTTCGGACAATGTCCGCCAGGCGGTACGAGCGGCGACAGAATTGATGCTCGACCCGAAACTGCCCAAGCCCGATCTGGACAAAACATTTCGCTACGAATTGTGGGACGACGGTGACGGCTGGTACGTCGGCGTATGGCGCATTGCTGGATTTGATGGCAAGCAACCTCGCCTGTCGCCGGAGGGCGAAACGTGGATCGCGGTTGACAAAGACTTCCACGCGAAGATGGCGCCGAATCATTAGTTCAAGCATTGACCCCGCCCCGACAAGCCGTCGCAATGGGAACACTTCGCCGTTCCGCGCCGGCAATTTCGCTGCGGCAGAGGGTAAACTGTCTACCGCTGGCGATGCAGGGCTAACGGGGTAAGTGATAAATTATCTGATTGCGTCAGCTTATCGATACCCAGGGGGATATTTAAAAGTGGGTCATGACTAGCTGAGCGGGCATTTTCGACACAGTTTCAGCAGCACATGATACAGGCTTTGGCGTCGATGGTTGAAGCGGAATTCACACTCTTTGAGATGAAACAGAAAGGTGTCCGGGTGCAT
>Ga0302179_10000066_pt1 | contig 98077 bp, 103 predicted proteins | sample I_Palsa_E3_1_FD_198788 | JGI IMG/M metagenome (GOLD analysis project Ga0302179, IMG submission 198788) | Peat permafrost microbial communities from Stordalen Mire near Abisko, Sweden - I_Palsa_E3_1 | ecosystem: Environmental > Terrestrial > Soil > Palsa > Peat permafrost | place: Sweden...
ACGGCGGCGGAGGAAATTCAGATTCCCGGCAAGAACGGGTATCTGGGAGTTCTGCCGGGGCACGCGCCGCTGATCACGGAGTTGGCGGTCGGCCAAATCACGTTCCGCGCCGGCGCTGAAGAGCAACGTCTCGCCGTTGCATGGGGTTTTGCGGAAGTGCTGCCGGATAGAGTAACGATTCTCGCCGAGACTGCCGAGCGCCCTTCCGAGATCGATGTGGAACGCGCGCGCAAAGCTAAAGAGCGTGCGGAACAACGACTTACCAGCGGCGACACCAATGTCGATGTGGAGCGGTCACTGGACGCGTTGCACAAAGCAGAGACGCGGCTGGAAGTGGCCGAAGGAAAAGTCCCCGCTTAGCGGACGCTGCTCGCCGTTCCCATAATTAACTCCGCTCTGAATCGGCTGTGGCACAAAGGAAACTGGGCCATGCGATTTCCTCAGACGCGCCGGCCAGATATCGCGAGCCGAACTGCCGACAACGAGAACAGCGAATCTTTAGGCCGCCGCGGCGCAGCGATATTCATGGGAGCGCTGCTCATGGCGTGGCCCGCGCTCTTCAATCGCTATCCGCTGCTTTATCCCGATTCGATCACCTACCTTGGCGATGGACGCCTCGTGGCTCGCGCCGTGTTTCTACATCGATTATCGGAATACTACGGCATGCGGTCTTTCTTCTATAGCCTCGGCATCCTGCCCCTGCATTGGAACGTTACCGGATGGCCAATTGTTTTTTTTCAGGCGCTGCTCACGTCGTATGTCATCTGGCTGGTCGTGCGGTCACTCCTGCCGCGGCGAACCATTTTTTATTATCTTGTTCTAGTCGCGTTGCTCAGCCTGCTTACAAGTATGGATTGGTTCGTCAGCCTGATCATGCCCGACATTCTTGGTCCACTGTTGTACCTCTGCATCTACCTGCTTGTGTTCGCCCGAGAGACGCTGTCCCGCGCTGAGCGCCTGACTTTGATCCCGATCGCCTGGTGGGGAATCGTGTCTCATGCCTCGCACTTGATCCTAGGTGCGGGGCTTTGCATTCTGCTGGTCTTGCTGCTTATTGTGCGTTTCGAGTGGATGCGCGGCCGTTGGAGAGCGGTCAGCCAGGTGGCGATGATTGTTCTGTTTGCTGCCGTCTCACAGTTGGCACTGCACGCATATCTGTACGGCGAACCTTCGCTGAATGGCGAGCGGCCTCCATTTCTGATGGCCCGCGTAATTGCGGACGGCACCGGACTCTGGTATCTGCAGCAGCATTGTCCGGACGCGAAATTTGTTCTCTGCGATCATCTGCAGGAATTGCCGCAGGATCCTGACGTGTTTCTCTGGGGCGAGAAAGGCCTGTGGGCGAACGCCGACGACGCAACCACAACGCGGCTGCGGCAGGAAGAGATGCCCTTCGTTCTAGCGACGCTTCGTGCATATCCCGGGGCGCAGCTATCGAAGTCGCTCTCAAACTTTGGTCAGCAACTGCGGATTTTTGGTTTTTATCTCTTTGGCCCGAGTGATTGGATGTCGGAGGAATTCGCGAGTGTGCTGCCCCGCGAACGGTCTCAGTATCTGCAGGGCCGACAGGCGAAAGACGATCTGCCCCTCGAGTTCTTCACCTCAGTGCAAAACTGGGCGGTGGTTGTCTCGCTCGTCATAATCACGGTTTTCATGCCTCGCATATGGCGCAACCGGCTAGTCCGGCTGATCGGCCTCGGTATAGTGATAGTTTCCACGGTGGTTGCCAACGCGCTGGTCACGGGCACTTTATCGATGGTTGAGGATCGCCTTCAGAGCCGCGTAGTTTGGCTGATCCCATTCCTGGCGATCGTCCTGGCTCTCGATTGGTTCGAGCAGTTGGCAAAAGGGCAGCCAGCTCGTACTTCCTAAGGTACATTCACCGAATCCCGATGCTCCGACGGAACGTACTTCACCGCGGCGGTGCGCTCCAACTTATCCCAAGCAAACTTGCGTCCTTCCAGCGCACGCTTCAGCGTCTTGAACAAGACAACTGAAAACAACTGGCGGTAGGCAAAGCGTTGCAGCCAGACCTGGCTTAGCAGCCACACGTCTTCTTTATCGTCAGGCCGTCGCCGTTCGAGCGCAAAGGCCAGCGTCGATGCCAGGAAATCGATTACCAGAAATGCAAAGAAGAATGCCACCAGCTTATGAAAGCTCGCGGGATCGGTGGAATCGGGGTGAAAGCGTTTTTGGACGAAGTACCAAATAGTTCCGACGACAAACATGATGTCGATGAGCGGAGACACCAGCGGCAGCAGAATCTGGAAGATCACAATGTTCGGCAGCGCGACGAAGCCCAGCGCACCTTTTCGCGCAATCACTCCGCTATGCTTGTACACCGCCTGCAGAATGCCGAAGGACCAGCGAAAACGCTGGCGCATCAACCCGTTGGCATTCGTCGGAGCCTCCGTATAGGCCAACGCCATGTCTTCATATTCCACGCGGTAACCGCGGCGCAATAGAGCCATCGTGAGGTCGGCGTCCTCGGCGACAGTATCGACCTGGTAGCCGCCAGCTTCGCGCACAGCGGAGACGCGCCATGCTCCAATCGCGCCCGGCACCACGCTGACCGCGCCGAGAACATCCAATGCGCGGCGCTCAAAATTCTGGCTGGTGATGTATTCAAGAGCCTGCCAGCGCGTCCATAGATTCACGCGGTTCCCGACCTTGGCATTACCTGCGATCGCTCCGACTTTGGGATTGATGAAATGCGGCACCAGGCGCGAGATTGCGTCACTGGCAATGATGGTATCGGCATCAATGCCGACGAAAAGTTCGGCGTCTTCAATATGCTCAATTCCATAGTTGAGAGCATCCGCCTTGCCGGAGTTCGGCTTGGTGAGAATGATGACTCTTCCGGCAGCTTCTTCGCGGGCGAAGGCGGCGCGCGCGACTTCGAGAGTGCGGTCGCGGGAGCCGTCGTCGATCACAATCACGCGCAGGTTGGGATAGTTCGAGTTCAACGCGGCGCTTATCGTGCGCGCAATTACTTTCTCTTCGTTGTAGGCGGGGATGAGCACCGCGACTTTCGGTTTGTACGAAGCGACCTCAGCAGGCCGTCCGAAGATCTTCTCTTGCAGACGGTCGTAGATTGCAGCCGCACCGATAAATAGCAAGCGACCGGTCATCAGAAGATCTCCCAGGAAGAAAATCCAGGTAATCGCAATGATGCCGGCCTCGAACAGCCAGAAGCCTAGCCGATCGAGTCGCGCGGCCCACAATTCACGGGTCGTCAATGGCGCCATTACATCGGCCCTGCTCTTGCCAAACAGTTCATAAACCGGAGCAATTTCAAGGCCCCGGGCTCGAATGCCCTTGATGATCATGGGCAGCGCACGCACGGTTTCCTCACGATCGCCGCCACCGTCATGCAGCAGAATGATGTTCCCGCACCGCAGATCATTTCCATTACAGGGCGGCAGGTGGTCCATCACCGATTTAGTGATCTCCTCAGCGGTGCGTCGGCGCGGTTTGTCGTTCCAGTCGTTGGGGTCAATCCGGTTGCCGACAGTGATGTAGCCAAGATCTTGTGCGAATTCGAGCGGTCGCACCTGGTCGGCGGTATCAGGCTCCTCGTCGATGGCGTAGGGCGGCCGCAGCAGCGTAACCCGAACTCCATCCAGGCTGGCGAAAAGCCGTTCCGTGAGATTCAATTCCACCTTAAACTGCGTCGAAGAAATATTGCTCACATCCGGATGCGTGAAGGTGTGGTTGCCAATGGTGTTACCTTCGCGGTAAATGCGTTGGGCTAGGCCGGGGAACTTGTCGGTCTGAATTCCAATCAGAAAAAATGTTGCCGTCGCGTGCTCCTCTTTGAGCACGTCGAGAATCTTGGGCGTCCACTCCGGGTCGGGCCCATCATCAAACGTGATCGCGACTTTGTTGGGGCTGTAGCCGTAGCGCGCCACACGGTACGGTTCGGGCAGAGACTGAAAGACTTCGTCGGTGATCAGCTTGGTGTTGGCATCGATCGTGAGGTCGCGAATGCCGGGAGTGGGCTTGTCTTCAATGCGCAGGATCTCGCCCTGGCCTTCCATATCCACATCTTGACCTGGCGGCACGCTGCGCAGTTTCGCCTCTGAGGTGGGGTCACCGGGAATGTCCCACACCTTCCATATTGTTCGATCTTCTCCGCCCAGTTTCCACAGAGCGAAAGTCTGAATGCCGAGCGACTGCGCCGAGCGCATATGGTTCAGCGCCGTAACTGCGTCGAGAAACCAGACGTCATGGCGCAGGCTGGCCTCGTCGAGATAGCTGAAATGCGGATTCAGCGCATCGTCGTCGAACGTCACGTCTACATCCGAGTCGCGCGCTTCAAGCCACGCCTCCTGCACCGATACGCTATGGTCCTTCGCGCCAGCAGGCAGCGCGCCCTTCTTCGGTTTCTGCACCCAGTCATAGCCGTAGTTGGCGATGGCGCAGATAAGTTTTTCCTTGGGAATTACTTTCACAGCGAACTTGAGGTTGTCGACGAACCAATCCTGCGAAGCGACCGGCCCCGGAGCAGCGCCGGGATAATGTTCGTCGTAGTTCATGACCACTACGCCGTCCGCCGGTTTCGAGATCGCGGCGTAGTCGAATTCTTGGTTGTGCGCCGGTACGCTGACGTAAAGCTTCATCCCGCGGGCGTGCAGGTCCGAAGAAAGTTCGTTGAGAAGTGCAACATAACCCGGTTGCCCGACACTTGGGAAAGCTTCAAAATCAACCATCAATCCACGGAAACGATCGGAGCCGAGAAACATTCCTACCTGCCGGCGAAAGGCCGCGCGTGCATCAGGATTGTTCAGAAAATCCGTGATTCCGCCCACCCACTCGGTGCCGTCAAAGTTGTTCACCATGGGAAAAACTTCCATGGCGGGGCTTTCCGTCTTGATGAAAGGCATCACGCGGTCGTCGACGGAGCGCACGCGGTTGTTTTGAACCACGTCGAAGAATTTGTTGGTCTGGTCATCGACTGCCTGCAGGCGGCCATCGGGAGTGAGCACGTGCAGCCAGTCGGGATAGAGCAGATCGATCTGCCGGGCAAAGTCGCGGAGGGACGAGAAACTGGCGGCATCCCAGGGCACGTAGAAGGCCGCGCGGATGCCTTCTTCCTGATTTAGCTTGACCTCTGAAGCAGGCAGCTTCGATTTGCGGTGCGATCGATTAGCTAGCTTCTTCTGGCGCTCCTTCGCCTTTTCTTTTTCACTTTCCTTCAGGGCCTTAAAAGCGCGCTTCTGCGGCGAGAAAAGTAATTCCGGCAGGTGGTCATCCCGCAGCGTGGTGTATCCAAAGAAAATAATGAGCGCGGTTATCGCCAGCACCAGCGCGTCGACGAAGCGTCTCAGGCGCTTCCAGCGGGCACGTTGCGGATCGTAAAAGACGGGTTCGGCCATGGATGGCTAATCGCTTATCGTATGCTGCGCGCGGCAGACGGTCAATTCTCGGCGGGACAGGGTAAACATCCTTACTCAGTAAGATGCACTTTCCCAGATTAAAGATTACTCAAGATGACTTCCCCAAGATGATCTTCGAAGATGGCGCCAAACGCGCTATATTTTAGCGTGCTCGAACTGGTGCGGAAGAATGTTCGTTTCTTTCTAGTGGCGAGTCTGGCGGCGCTGGCGCTGCGGCTGCTCTTCGTGTTTCGCTTTCCAGCCGTAGTGGATGATTCGCGGCTTTATGCCGATATCGCCCGGAACTGGCTACAGCACGGGATCTACGGCATTTCGAACTCCGGCCAGATTATGCCGACATTCTCACGCCTGCCGGGTTATCCGGGATTTCTGGCAGCGGTCTTCGCCATCTTCGGACCGAACAATTTCCGCGCGGTTCTGCTGATTCAGGTTCTGTTCGATCTCGGCACCTGCTTCATCGTCGCGGATATCGCGCGCAGAATGTTCTCCGAGCGCGCTTCGAAGGCAGCGTTTCTTCTTGCCGCTCTCTGTCCCTTCCTGGCGAATTACGCAGGAGCGGCTCTCACCGAGACGCTGGAGATTTTCTTCACAGCGTTAGCGTTGGATCTAGCGGTGTGCGGATCGGATTTTTTTCGCAAAGAAATTGAGCCGCTTTCGGCATGGCGAACATGGCTCACATGTGGCCTTTCCATCGGCGCCTGCATTCTTTTACGGCCGGATGGCGGCATTCTGTTCGCTGCCATTGGCGGATATTTGTTTTTTCTTTTGCTGCGGCGCATCTTTGCGAGGCGGACATCACGCCCTGCCTGTCCGCAGCGGCTCAGTCCTGTGTTTCGCGCGGGAATAATTCTGACCGTTGCAACCTTCGCTCCTCTGGTCCCATGGACCCTGCGCAACCTCCACACTATGCACCGCTTCCAGCCGCTCGCGCCTCGCTACGCCAACGACGCCGATGAGAACGTAGTGCCGGGATTCAACCGCTGGACGAAGACTTGGATGGCCGAATACACCTCCGTGCAGGAAATCTATTGGAAACTTCCCGAGGAGACAATCGATCTCGCCCAACTGCCGGATCGCGCCTTCGATTCGCCCGAGCAGCGCCGACAGACTGAGCAACTCTTCGCCGAGTACAACCGGGATCATGACATCCTCGGAGATCTTGACTCGCGTTTCGCGGCGCTTGCCGCGACACGAATCCGCTCCGCCCCTTTGCGCTACTACGTCTGGCTTCCAACTTTGCGCATCGCTGACATGTGGCTGCGTCCGCGAATCGAGCTGCTGCCCTCTGATCCCCGCTGGTGGGAGTTCAATGATGAAGTTGTGTGGCTGACAGTGAGTATCGCCTTCGGAATTATCAACCTCGCCTATGTCCTGGCCGCCGCTGCAGGGCTGCTGCGATCGCGCGAAGTTGCCGGCATTGGATTATTCCTTTTATTCGTTCTGCTGCGGTCCCTGTTCCTCGGAAGCATCGAGAACCCGGAGCCACGCTACACGCTGGAATGCTATCCCGTGGTGGTGGTGCTGGCGGCATCGCTGTTCTCTCCGATCGGTAAATCGAATCGGTAAATCGAATCGCAGCTATCGAAAACCCGCATAAACAGCCTTCCAAATCCAGAAGGCCGTATGTGAAATGGAGTATTCAAACGTTTTATCCCGCCGAACGCATTGAAAAATTAAACTTGAATATTGTGGTCCACTAGTTGCACAATAGCGCCCCATCAGGTTCCCCAGGGTCTCAACCGCTGGTTCCGGGCAACACGTTTCCTAATGTAAGCCCTGCCTGGGGTAAAGGGGGCTCTATGCGTCGTGGTGCACGTGTAGTTACGTTCTGGTTTGGATTTCTTCTTGCCTTCAGCACTCTGCTGGTGGCGCAAACAGCAACGACATCCTTGCGCGGTACGGTCTACGATTCCAAGGGCGCCGTGTTGCCGCATGCGACCGTAACCCTCAACAATCCGGCTAACGGATTCACACGCACGACCAAGAGTGACGGTCAGGGAAATTACCAATTCGTCGAGTTGCCGCCTGCGAAGTATGAACTCGCCGTCGAAGCCGCCGGCTTCTCTACCTTGAAACAAAGCGGAGTGGAACTCCAGGTGGCGACTCCCGCCACGCTGAACGTCACGATGCAAGTTACGGGTGGAACTGTGGTGGTGGAAGTCAGCGGTACGGCTCCCATGGTCAACACCCAGGACGCCACGCTCGGCCACGCTTTCGGGGCCGAACAGATTGCCGACCTTCCCTTCGAAGGGCGCGATCCTGGCGGAATTCTCAGTCTGCAGACAGGAGTCGTCTTCACTGGTAACAGCCCCCATATCGCCGGCGCATCCGACAGCCGTGCCGGTTCCGTGAATGGCGCACGCAGCGACCAGACTAACATCACCCTCGATGGCGTTGATGACAATGATCAGCTTCTGGGCACAGCCTTTTCGGGGGCAATCCGCGCGCCGCTCGACTCATTGGAAGAGCTTAAGGTCACCACCAGCAACTCCGATGCGGATTCGGGACGCTCCTCCGGCGGACAAGTGTCTTTGGTGACGAAGAGTGGAACCAATCACATTCACGGCTCACTTTACGAGTACAACCGCCCCAATTTCACCGCGGCCAACGACTGGTTCAACAAAGCGGCCCAGATCAACGAGGGCGAGTCGAATACTGCGCCGTTCTTGTTGCGCAATACCTTCGGAGCGAACGTGGGTGGGCCCATCATTAAGGACCGCCTCTTTTTCTTTGTCGCCTACGAAGGCCAGCGCAAGCGGGAGGACCTGCAGGTCACGCGCGTTGTTCCCAGCGAGGCGATGAAGGCCGGTTCCATCAGCTATCCATGCGATACGGTAAATGACGCTGCCGACTGCAACCTCCTCAACCCCAACGTCCAGCAAGTCGGAGGCACCCTCGTCGCGACGTTGAATGCCAACCAGATCGCGGGCATGGATCCGAACTGTTCGACCGAGACCCCCGACACCTGCCCGCTAGGTCCGGGGCCAAACCCATTGCTGGCGAACCTGTCGTCCAATCCGAATCCCAATGCTCTGTTCCTCCAGTATCCAAAGTCCAACACAACCACAGTGGGGGACGGCTTCAACTACGTTGGTTACACCTTTCCGTCGCCATTGCCAGCAAGCCAAAACGCCTACGTGGCGAAGATTGATTACAACCTCACCAAAGACGGAAATCATCGCCTGTTTCTGCGTGGCATCATGAACAACGACCGCACGGCGGAACGCAACATCAGCACATCGATCACCAGTGACGGAGGCGAGGAATTTCCCGGACAGCCAGAAGCGCAGACGGAGCACGACAACAATAAAGGATTCACCGCGGGGTATACGGCCACGCTCAGCAGCACACTGATCAACAATTTTCGCTTCGGTTACATCAGCCAACTCATCAACATCCAAGGCTTGCAGACTCAGCACTTCGTTAACTTCCGCGGCATGGACGATATTAATGCCAATACGCCCACCATCAATACCCATGTGCCGGTGAAAAATATTGTCGATGACCTCACAAAAATATTGGGTAATCACAGCTTGCAGGTTGGCGTGAACTATCGCCAGGTCGATAACTTGCGCGAATCCAACGCCCAGAATTTTTTCACCGCGCAGACCAACGTTTACTGGTTGTTCGATTCCGGCATCTCGAACACAGGCCAAAGCCTGGATCCCTTTGCCTTCGGTTATCCCGCAGTCGATCCCGGCTACAGTTCCAATTATGACTTCGCTACGGCCGCGCTCGTCGGAATGATCCCGCAAGTCGGCTCAAACTATGAGCTCAATAAGACTCTGAACGTAATTCCCGAAGGCCAAATGGTCCCCCGCCATTTCCGCGATCACGAATACGAGTTCTACATACAAGACCAGTGGAGAATGAAGCCGAATTTTACCTTCACCTACGGACTGCGTTATTCCATTCTCCAGCCCCCTTATGAAACCACCGGCACGCAGGTCTCACCGACCGTCAGCCTGCACGACTGGTTCTCCCAGCGCGGTATCGCCGCTGCGCAAGGCCAGCCCTACGAGCCGGAGGTCGGTTTTGGCCTCTCCGGCCAGGCCAATGGCAAACAGCCGTATTGGGGGTACGACTACAAGGATTTTGCCCCTCGCATCGCCTTTGCATACTCGCCCAAGGCGGATAGCGGCCTAGGCAGGAAGTTGTGGGGCGGCGCAGGAAAAACCTCGATTCGGGCGGGCTACGGCATATACTTTGACCACTTCGGCGAAGGCATCACCAATACTTTCGACCGCAACGGGTCGTTCGGTCTTACTACGGCTATCAGCAATGCCGCAGGCGTTCAAACTCCGGACTCAGCCCCCAGGTTCTCGGGCTTGCACACGATCCCAACCACTAGCGCCCTGGGGCCGATTGTTGAGCCGCCGCCAACAGGTCCATTCCCGGTATCTCCTCCCGATCAGCTTGGCGATGGAGGATTTGCCATCACTTGGGGTTTGGATGACAAGCTCAAGACGCCCTATTCTCACGTCATCGATTTTTCGATCACTCGCGAGTTGCCCTCGAACTTCGTGTTCGAAGCTTCGTATGTTGGTCGCTTCGCCCATCGACTGCTGCAGGAAGTGGACCTGGCGGAACCCGTAAATCTAAAAGATACGGCCGGAGGCCAGACCTATTTCCAAGCCGCGCAAGCATTGGCTAGGCAATACAAGACTGGGGGCCCCAATGCCACCGATATCTCGCAGATCACTCCCGCTCTGGTCGGCAGTTACTGGGAGAATCTTTTTCCCACAGCGTCAGGTTCTGCGGCGACCCAGATTTACGGCTGTGCCCCCAACTCCACTGGCATCACAACCGTAACAGCTACTCAGGCCATGTATGACTTGTTCGACTGCTATAACGGCAACGAAACCACAGCTCTCGAAGTTGCGGACGAGCCTTACGCGAATGGAGGCCCGGGCTGCTTCCCGGCCTGCGCCACCATCAATGGACAATTAACCAACGGCAATGACTACTACTCACCGCAGTTTTCCTCGTTGTTTGCCTGGCGGAGCACCGGCAACAGTTCGTACAACGCTGGCCAGTTCAGCTTGCGGCATCAAGCGCATGGCTTGCAGTTCGACTTGAACTACACCTACTCAAAGTCGATAGACGTCGGCTCCAACGCCGAACGAATCAACGAGTTTGAGGGATTTGGTTTGGGTAGTCAGATCATTAACTCCTGGTTCCCAGGACAGAATCGTGCCGCCTCCGACTTCGACACTACTCACATCGTGAACGCGAACTGGGTCTACCAACTGCCTTTTGGCCGAGGGCAACATTTTGCTGCGGGCATGGGACGATTCGCAAATGCATTTTTCGGCGGTTGGACGGTTTCAGGCCTTTGGCGCTGGTCCAGCGGGTACCCTTTTTCTTTATTCAGTCCAGAATGGGCTACCAACTTCCAACTTGAGAGTCAGGCCGTGCCCCTGAGCAGTGCACGCCCCAAGACTGGCAGCTTTATCGTAGACCAAGCCGCCGGCGGCACGGGTCCTAATGTCTTCCAGGATCCCGGAATCACGGACTACACAAACACGAACGCGGCCATCAATCTTTTCCGCCCGGCGTACCCTGGCGAACAAGGCATGCGCAACGGATTACGCGGTCCCGGCACATTCAACATCGATACGAGCTTGACCAAGAGCTGGCCCATTAACGAGAGCCAGTTAGTTAAGTTCAGTTGGTCGATGTACAACCTGACAAACTCGGCGCGTTTCGACGTGGGAACAATGCAGTTGAATAGCAACAACTCTCTTTCCAGCAGCACGAGCTTTGGCAACTTTAGTTCAACGCTTTCCAATGCACGCGTAATGGAGTTCATGCTGCGTTATGTTTTCTGATCGTGCAAGAGTTTCGATCCTGGGGGCGATACACCGCCCCCCTTTTATTTTGAGCGGTACGGAGTCGGCAACGGAGGTTGTTGAGACAAATCCCTGGATCCGGCAGGGTCGCCAAGATTCTGCTTCTCAGGGACGATTCGGAGCAGGCACTGATCGGTAGTCTTACGCGAGCGGCGAATCGCTCATGCGGAAGCGGGTGCGTACGTGCTCGGAAATGAGTTCGATCGCCGGTCGGTTCACAACCGGGTCGCTCTGAGCCAGATACTTCATGGCATCTACCAGCAGGCGCTGTCCATCGACATATCGGGGATCGGACGTACGCTCTCTTTTTATGGTACGACCCAACTTGGGCGGGACGGGAATGGTAAAAACCTTGGCCATGGATGAACTCAAAAAAAAAGACTCGCAAAAATAAACTCGCAAACACGAACGCCTACGAAATCCTAAGGCAGTATAGCGCTCGGCATTGATTTTTCAGCACACATTCTTACTCTTTAGAATCAATTACTTAACCCCGAGGCGAGACAAACTGCGTCTTCTTCGAGGTCTTCAATTGAAACACATCGTTGCCGACCTTTGCCGGTACCCGGATTGCAAAATACTTCGCCACGCGATAATCGTCCTCGCCTTGCATAAATTTCTGTTGCACCGAGATGCCGCGGCTCGCATCGATCCATAGGATAACTTTCGAAAAATAGTTGCGTACTTTTTCGCTCTTCGGAACAAGTTGCAGTTTCGCGGTTCCGATGTTATCGATTTTTTCGTCGCCCAAATACGTAACGTCGTAAGTCTTTTTCAGATCCTCTCCACTGCCCCCGAAGCCCAGCACCAGATAGCTTTCCATCTCGTTCCGATTGCTGCCCGCCGAGAACTGCATGACCTGCTCGATCTTAGGGTGGTAGACCTGAAGCTTGCCCTCTTTATACAGCACGAATGTCGGCTCGGGTTGCTTAATCTCCGCCATCATTTCGATTGCGTCGCCCACCCGCCGGTAATAAACCGTGCCCTTCTGAACGTCGGTTTCGTCCACTACCTTCTGATACTGATCCCATTCGAAGTCGGCCTGGGCAGTGCGGAAGCTGGCCGCAGCAGTATCCATTTTCTTGAGGACGCACTCTAGCGTACAAGGCTCGGGAGTCGGAAGATGTGCAAGGGGGCACAACAAACTTCCGAACAGCACGGTCCCAAGAATGCGGCTGAAAAATTCCATTTTCCTACTATCTCTTCACCAGCACTCTATAAGTCTGTGTGTGTCCTTTGCCCAACACTTCGTAGCTCACGATCGACACATCGCCAGAAATCGGCTTGATAATCCCCATCAACTGATTTCTGACCGTGGCGTCGTCCCCCGACGTAATCGCGCTGGCCGAAATCTGGTAAACCAGTCCGCCCTGCGCATCCCGCGTAACCACAACGTCAGTCAGATGCGGTTCGCGAGGCACAGGTTTATCGTTGAAGTTGATTACCCGCGGCGAAAAGAAGATAAAGATGAGAATCAGCGTGACCATGATGTCGTAGTGCAGCGTGCCACGCTCATGCTGCCACAGGATGTAGCTCCGAATTGTGCGCCAGACGCCGTTCATCGGTAGGGAAGGCGCGCCCGCAGCCGTCGTGCTGATTTCCACACTTTGCAAGTCTAGTCTCCGCAATTCAAGGTTTCAACGTTTCAAGGTTTCAGAGTTTCGAATGCGGGATAAGGTGTTTTTGAAACCTTGAAACCTTGAAACTATGAGACCTTGAAACCTTGCACTCAAAAGATTCTTTTCGTAATCCGCTCCGCCCCAATATAAGGCTGCAATGCCTCAGGAATAATCACGCTGCCATCGGCTTGCTGGTAGTTCTCCACAATCGCCACCCAGGTCCGGCCCACTGCCAACCCGCTTCCGTTCAGCGTGTGCACGAACTCCGGTTTATTCTTGCCTTCCGGCCTGTAGCGAATGTTCGCCCGCCGCGCTTGATACGACTCGAAATTTGAGCACGAAGAAATCTCGCGAAACAACTGCTGACCCGGTAGCCACACTTCAATGTCATAAGTCTTCGCCGAAGACGGGCCCATGTCGCCAGTGCACAATGTCACCGTGCGATAGTGCAGCCCTAATTTTTGCAGGACCGTCTCCGCGTTCCGCGTCAGCTTCTCATGTTCTTCATAAGAATTCTCTGGCCGCGTAAACTTCACCATCTCCACCTTTTGAAACTGGTGCTGCCGGATGATGCCGCGCACGTCTTTCCCATAAGATCCCGCTTCGCTGCGAAAGCACGGGGTGTACGCCGTGAGTGAGATCGGCAACCGCGCAGCGTCAAGTATTTCGTCACGATAAAGATTCGTGACCGGAACCTCGGCCGTCGGAATCAGCCAGAGATCTTTTTCTCCATGAGGTACGCGAAAAAGGTCGGCGGCGAACTTGGGCAATTGTCCCGTACCATACATCGACTCGGAATTGACGAGGTACGGAGGCAGAACTTCGGTGTATCCATGCTCGCGCGTGTGCAGATCGAGCATGAAGTTCGCCAGCGCGCGCTCGAGCTTCGCGCCGAGATCCCAGTAAACGGCAAACCGCGCACCAGTAAGCTTAACCGCGCGCTCCAGATCGAGCACGCCCAGGTCCGCTCCCAGTTCCCAGTGCGGCTTGGGAGCGAAGTCGAACTTCGGCGGCGCGCCCCATCGCCGGACTTCAACATTGTCTTCGGCGCTATGGCCCACCGGCACGCTCGAATGCGGCACGTTGGGAATGCTGGCGAGAATCCGCAGTCGCCGGGCACTTAAATCCTCAACGGCAGCGTCCAACCGCGGTTGGGACTGCTTGATCAGATCTTGTTCAGATAGATTCTTCTCGCGTGCCTCGTCGCTCGCCAACAGCCCAAGGCCTGCTGCTCTTAGCCGCTTCTCCTCGGCCTTAAGGTGCTGGAACTCCTCCGCTAGCACCCTTTTCCGCGCTCTGGAGCTCTCAGCTTCAAGCGTAGCATTCCTGAGCTGCGAGTCCAACTCACGAAAGTTTCCGAGAACGGCAGCCGGGTCCGCGCCGCGTTGGCGCAGCATTTCCTCTATTTGGGGCAGATTGTCGCGAACAAAATTCAGATCAAGCATGGGAACTAACTACTTTATCGGAAACCAGTGGGAGAATGCACGCCAGAAGGGATGTCGTCCTCGCCGCCAACATGCCGGCGATTGCGGCAGCAGTCGAGGAGCAGGAACCGCTCCGCCGGAGCGGAATTTAACCGCTTTGTGCCATGGGCGCACGCACCTGATGAAGTTGTTTCTTTTCCCGAAATCGGGCTCCGATGAGCTGGAGTACCCGGTCCTTTGACATCTTGGACGTCACATTTAGATTGTTTGCGTCGGCAAGGCGACGCAGGTCCTCCACCTCAATCTTATCCAGGCGACCCTGAACCCCCAGTTCGTCCCCAGAGAGCCACTGTTCATAAAGTTCTCCGAATCTCGCCTGGTGCTGCAGCACCTCCTCTGGAGTGAGTGGGGCGGGCTTCGGCTTCGACGCTCTTGGAGGCTTCTTCGATTGCCGGTCGGCACGCATTGATTCCAGAAAAGACGAGAGGCGGTCCACCTTCTGGCTTAGAACCCTGAGTTCCTGAATGATTTCCTGTTCCGACATTTGGGCCCTCAAATGAACGCTTGAATCTCTTTCCACAGACTCTGAAACTGAGTCCTGAAGTCTCCGGGTAAGCCTTCTTGAATTGCGCGCTTCATGCCAACCCGATCAAAAATAGCCGTGTCAAAAAGCTTAACCGTTAGTCCCCTTGCGCTCGACTCGCGATTTAGCACGTCCCTAGCGTCGTCAAGATATCGTTGCGTTTCGTTGCTGTACCTCTTTAGCGAAGATCCGCCGGGCTTCTTGGCTCGATTCATAAAGACACCGATCTTCGGCACTGGAAAAGGTTCGATCCTCATTCGGAGGCTGCTGAGAAGCAACGACAGTCCCTTCGCGGCGAAGAAGTCGGGGTTTATCGGAATCAGTACAAGTTTACAACACGACAGCACCGAGTAACTCAGCAGACTGAAGGACGGGGGACAGTCGAAGAGTATGTGGTCATACACAGGCACGGCGGAGGAGTTCTGGATCTTCTCCAGCAATCGCTGGATGAAATGCTTGACCTTCTCGCGGTCAAACAGTTCGAGTTCAGTCCAGTAAAGATCCTCAACGGACGGCACAAAGTGGTAGCGGTCGGAGATTTTGTAGATGAAGTCATAATTCGCCGCGAAGTTGAAGTTCCCATGGCCCGTGAACTCGTCAAGGGCGTTGAAAATCGTCTTCTTCCTCTTCAGAGACCTGTCCTGCCAGTCGGAGAAGTTCTTGAACGGACTGCCGTCCTCGTTCAACGCGATAGCCTGCGTTAGTGACATCTGTGCGTCTAGATCGAAGACTAGGCTGCAGGTGTTGGGAGTCAGCGCCGCGACGTGACCGAGTGCCCAGGTGGCGGTTGTCTTGCCGACACCACCCTTGAAGTTTATGGTGGCAATCGTTTTCATGCTTCACCTCTGGAACGGGGGAATCTTACACAGTCCCGGGTGCTGTGTCGAATCCAGCCGCTTTCGCCCAGCCCTCCGCATGTGTAAACTAACCTCGCGATGAGATTCTTCCCCCGCTCCATTGCTATCCGCCGGTTTCTTTCGCTGGGCCTCGTCGCCATTCTCATTCGAGGTTCGATCCCGGCGAGCTTCGCCTCGGCTTACAACGCCCATCCCAAACTGATCGTGGTAATTGTCATCGACCAGTTTCGCGGCGACTATCTGGAACGCTACCGCGACCAATTCGGCGAAGGCGGATTCCGTCTTTTCCTCGACCACGGCGCAAACTTCACCGACTGCAACTACGACTATGCCAACACCCGCACCGCTCCCGGACATGCCACGCTTTTCACCGGCGCCTACAGCAACGGCCATGGAATCATCGCCAACGAGTGGTGGGATCCGCAGAAAAAGAAAATGGTCACGTCAGTAGAAGACGACGACACCAAGCTCGTGGGCATTGCCGGAGAGACTTCAGGGAAAAAAGCCGGCGCCTCTCCGCACAACCTGCTCGCCGATACTCTCGGCGACGAGCTCAAACTCGCAACCCAAGGCCAGGCGCGAGTCTTTAGCCTGTCGTTGAAAGACCGGGCCGCCGTCCTGCCCGGAGGCTTCTCAGCCGACGCCGCGTACTGGATCGAGCCGAAAAACGGCGCGTGGATTACGTCTACTTACTATCGCCCCGACCTGCCACGCTGGGCGCAGGATTTCAACTCCAGCGATCGAGCGGCAAAATACTGGGATCGCAATTGGGAGACCAACGGAGAAGTCTTACGCTCGACCGCGCATCGCAAAAGCAAAGACGGCAGCGATGCGGGCTTCTACGAAGTAATCGGTTCCACGCCGTTCGCCAACGAATACGAATTCGAATTCGCCAAGGAGCTGGTGGTTTACGAGAATCTCGGCACAGGGCCGGCTACCGATCTGCTAGCCATCAGTCTTTCTGCGAACGATATTCTCGGGCACCAAGTCGGGCCCGATTCTCCCGAAATGGCCGCCATGGCCCTCGCGCTCGATCACGAACTCGCCGACTTCTTCAACTTTCTCGGCCATCGTATTGGACTCGCGAACATATGGATCGCACTCTCTGCCGACCACGGAATTTCCGCGTTGCCTGATGCCGCGAAGAAACTGCGCATTCCTGCCGCGAATCTCGAAGCGGGCAAACTGGAAGCCCAGATCAATGCGGCTCTGGCGTCAAAGTTTTCCCCAGGCCATTCAGCGAGCTACATCAAGCTCGACTATCCGGTAGCCTGGCTTGATCAGTCTGCCTTCGGCGCCCACACCAAAGAGCACGACGCCGAAACTGCCGTAGGTGAGGCGATGAAGCAAGCCGGATTGCGCGACTACTACACAAAGTCGCAACTTGCCGAAGGCGAAGTTCCTGCAAATGCTCTCGGCAAAAAGTTCCTGAACAGCTATTCGCCGGAAGGCGGCTGGTATGTGCTGGGTATCCCCGAGATCTACACCGTAGGCTCGTCGAAGGGCACAGACCACGCATCGCCCTACACCTACGACACGCACGTCCCCTTGGCTTTCTACGGACTGCCATTTCATCCAGGAACTTATCGCACGCATGCCGAACCGGTGGATCTCGCTGTCACATTTGCATCGCTGCTCGGCATCAACGCTCCGACACACGCCATCGGCCGCGTCCTCACTGAGGCGCTCGCCCCTCCACATCACGCAGAAGACTCAGCGGGATCGACCAACGGAGGAGCGCATTGACCTCGCCCTCCGAAAACGGCGGCAAATCTTCCTTGGATCTCAGCGTAACCTTCGCCGGCATTCAACTCAAAAATCCCATCATCGCAGCCAGCGGAACTTTCGGCTACGGCGTCGAGTTCGAAGATGTAGTTCACCTCGACAAGCTCGGTGGATTCGTCGTCAAAGGTCTCTCGCGCGAGCCCATGATCGGCAACCCTCCGCCGCGCCTGTGGGAAACCGCGGCAGGCATGCTCAACGCCATCGGCCTGCAGAACATCGGAGCGTCGGCGTTTCTCGCAGAGAAGCTACCCAAACTTCAGCAAATCAAAAACATCGTTGTGTTCGCCAACGTCTTCGGCTACACCCGCGATGACTACGAACGAACCATCGAACTTCTCAACGACGGTGAAGGCATTGCCGCCTACGAACTCAATGTGTCCTGCCCCAACACTACCGAAGGTGGTCTGCAATTCGGCAGCGATCCGCGTTCGCTCGACGAAGTGGTGACTGCGGCCAAACGCGCTGCCCGCCGGCCACTGATCGTCAAGCTCTCTCCCAACGTGACCAGCATCGCGCAGATGGCCCACGTAGCGCAGGAAGCGGGAGCCGACGCCATCTCGCTGATCAATACTTTTGTAGCCATGGCCATCGACGCCGACACGCGCAAGCCCCGCATCGCCAATGTCACTGCCGGACTCTCCGGCCCAGCCATCAAGCCCATCGCCCTGCGTATGGTCTACGACGCTGCGCACGCCGTCAATATTCCGGTCATCGGCATGGGAGGAATTTCAACCGCGGCCGATGTCGCCGAATTTATGCTGGCAGGCGCAACCGCCGTGCAGATCGGCACCGCCAGTTACTGGGATCCCTGCGCCACCGAAAAAATCGTGGACGAACTGCACCGCTGGTGCCAGGATCGCGGCATCACGAAACTGGCCAACCTAACCGGCGGCATGATTCTAGAGTAGTTTTTTCTCAGCGTAACTTAACTGGATGTGGAATCTAATTCTCTGAGAACTGAGAACTGAGAACTGAGAACTGAGAACTGAGCAACTACCGCCCGCGACTATACCAGATCGACCCCGGAGACTTGAAGTTCCGCCCCTCGCCCCATACCGCGTGCGTGTTCCCGAGGTTATCGATGGCAATTGAGAAATAGTCGCCGAAAGGGAAGCGGAAGCCATCGGGCCGAACGTAATCGTAAGTCCGATCGAAGTTTCGCGCCCCGCCGGAAAGTTGCGCCTCAGCCGACCATGTAGCGCCGCCGTTGCTCGAACTGCGCTGGAAAACATTCCATAGTTCAGAGTAAGGACGAGCGTTGCGCGTGTCCATCCACGCAATGCGCACGTCGCCCGCCGCGCCCGCCGTGATCGCCGGAAAACAGTGTTCCACTAAATTGTCGGCTGTCGATACATCTGCCTTGGCGGACCAACTCGCTCCACCTGTAGTCGAAGAAGAAAAGAATATGCGCTCCGGTCCACCGTGCGCGCCGCCCGCGTTCCACAGCGCGTAAATCGTTCCCGCCGCATCGGACGCCAGCGCAATCTGCGCCCCCAGAAACTCCTCGTCGCAACCTTGGGCCGCGCATCCCGGCGGCGCGCTCGAAACGTCCAGCAGGGCCGTGCTCCAGTTCCGTCCCGCATCCGCCGACCGGCTCACATAAACGCTCACCGGCCGCGTGCTGAGGTTTCGTCGCGCATACGCCGTCCACGCAAAATAGATGTCGCCAGTCGCATCCACCGTCGCGCCCCCGGCCAGCGACCATCCCGGCTCAGCACCAGGATTCACCGTCGTCGAAGAAAAGTTCTGCGCATAATCATGCGATGCCGCAACCACGAACTCCTGCTCATGATTGAATCCCACGTAAACATCCGCGCCATGCACGGCCAAGACAGGCTTGTCGGCATCTTCATTATTCTCTGCGTGCTCTGCGATTGCGAGGTACCAGCTCGCGCCAAAATCCTGCGATCGCGCCACCATCACATCGCGCTTGTTGTTCTGCAGCCACGAAGCGTAGACCGTCTGACGGTCCACCGGGTCAACCACAATCTGCGGATCGAACTGCCCCGTCGAAGAAGTCACCAGCGCATGCGGAGCTTGCCACGTCAGTCCGTTGTCATTGCTAACGATCAACGCCATCGTAGGCGCAGTGCAGGCCGGGCAGTCACCGATCGCGCCATATTGTGGAAAGAGAATATAGATGTGGCCGCGGCCATCCGCGGCCATCGCCGGCTCCCACTGATCCCCCGTGGTATAGCCGACGCGCTGCTGCGGAATGAAATTCGGAATGGCCAGCGCTGCCTGCGCGGTCGCGAGCGCGATGAGCAAGCAGATGGCAAACCTCTGCACACTTCGGGCGCGGCTGGATCCTACCACCACAGACTTCTCCTGGGACTACGGACTGCGACAACGTTGGACGAACTTTATCGCGAAACCGCCCGCCAGGTCAATTGCCCGATCAGGCCACATGCCTGTATGTGGGAACAGCCGCCTTGGCTGTCCAGTCCAGCGCAGCGGGACGCTCTTGCGCTCGGACGTGACTTTCTGCCGAGTTTGTCATCTAATAAAAGTCAGCCCAAGTCGGCGGCGCCCAATCAAGGAGCAATCAAAAAATGGAGAAAGCCACATTTGCAGCAGGATGTTTCTGGGGAGTAGAAGCCACATTCCGGGCATTGCCGGGCGTGACCTCAACGCGCGTGGGCTACATCGGCGGGAACACGGATAATCCCACCTACAAGGAAGTTTGCACCGATCGCACCGGCCACGCCGAAGCGGTCGAAGTGGAATTCGATCCCGCGAAGATTCGCTACGCCGACCTGCTGAAAGTCTTCTGGGAGAACCACGACCCCACGCAGCTCAACCGCCAGGGTCCGGACTGGGGCACGCAATACCGCTCCGCCATCTTCTACCACACGCCGCAACAGCAGGCCGAGGCGCAAGCCTCGAAAGAAGCGCTCGAAAAAGCGCATCGCTACTCCAAACCAATTGCCACGCAGATCGTCCCCGCGGTCACGTTCTATCCCGCCGAGGACTATCACCAGCAATATCTGGAGAAGCGCGGCATGGCCAGTTGCCACATCAAGAGCTGACCGGCTCTTGCGGCCCAGACTCATTCGAACCAGGCTCGCGCGGTCCAAAGAAGAAAAGCAGCACGAATCCGCCAATGTAAAACGGCAGGCACTGCCGAAAACTGCAACCCAGAAAACGCAGGATCAATCCGAAAAGCGCAAGGCCCTCACACAATGCATAGGTGGCAAGGTACCCAGTCCGCCAATGGCTCAAGGTGACAGAATCGTCGGGACGAACCGCCAGCCTCTCCGCCGATCGAAAGACTAAAGTGCGCCTCACCACGAAGATCACGCCCACCATCGCCACGCCCGCAGTCGTGAAAATATAGCTCAGGGAAGCGTTCGCGCTTCCGGCGCTTGAGCCCGCAATCTCGCCCACAACGCCATAGAGCACGATGCTGGCAAGCATCGCCCACTGCACCAAACGCAGGGTTCTGACAGTCGCCCTCATCACGGACATTCTGCCCCAGTTGACGGAAAGTGGGCACGAAATCTTTCGGACAGAATCCAGCTAGGCAATAGTCTTCTCCAGCTAGTGACGATGTTCTTCGCCGCCCAATCCTGGCCGCATCCGCAGAAAAATCTGAAACGATACGGGATAGTTGCCATAAGCCGCATCCAGCGCCGCAGGCTTTGAATACACCGTCAGATCGGCGCCCAATCCCAATTGCCAAGCTCGATTCTGCACCAGATCGCGAGTGCCGCCGAAAGTGTAGGCGCCAATGCGGTAGGAAGGTAGCTCGGCCGGCGGAAACAATTCGTTTTTGTCCACGAGTTCCATGCGCGTAAACAAATAATCGCGCCGCCGAAAGTTCAGCGTGGATTCGAGCAAATATCCATTGAGGTGGATGTCCGTACCGATCTCGTGCACGCGTCCCCACACGAGTGATGTCGCCCAATTGCCCGCCGCCAGCGCACGGTTATATTCCACAGAAGCTGTCTCTCGCCATTGATTCCAGAGCTCCAGCGCCTCGGGATGGTCGAGGTGCCCGATGCTGTATTGCGCGGTCCAGTTTCGATTGGGAGCAACGCTCGCGCGCGCCGACCACGATTCGAGCGCCGCCGGCTGAATGCTCCAGCGTTCTTCGTTCGGTTCATGTCCGTTAAAGGCCGAGCCTTCCAGCTTGAACCAGTCGATCACAAATCCCGTCGTGACCACGCCGAAGCTGGTGTGCGTCGAATCCTGCAAATGATGGCTGAGCGGCGCCAGCGGCAGCTCCGCGGCAGACGCGCGATGAATGTAAGTAACCGGGCCAAGCGCAGGCTCCGCCGCTGGTCCGCCATACAATTCCCACGAAACTGTTTTCGAAAGCGGCAGCAGGTAAAGCGCCGAAAGTTCCGCAAAAACATTGTGCGGATGCTGGTGGTCGACGAGCGGCTCTCCATGGTAAGTCTCTCCGGTCTGAAACAGCTCCGGAAATCCCGGATGCGGCGAGGTCAGTGACTCCGCAGAAAACATCTGCCGCAAAAGAATCGTTCCTCGGCAAAGCTTATGCTGCTCCATCAGCATGCCCCAATTCACCGACTCAGCTTTGCCCTCGCCGCGCGGCCCGACTTGCTGGTTGTAGTCGGCAAAAATCACGCCGTGCGCCATCACTTCCCATCCGCCGCGCATCCACATCCACTCCGGCTCCGGAACCGACGCCGGCTGCCAGCCCGTGCCAGAGCCGGCGTGCGGCGAAGGCAACTGCGAAGTTTCGTGCGCTTCCATGGGCATACTCATCCCGCTCATGGAGGCGGACTGCGCCGCTAACTGGGAGGGCAGCGTTGTCAACACAATGAAAAAGGCGCTGATCGAATGCCAGGCGGCTCTGGTCCTGAAAGGTCTCACTGAAAAAAGACTAACCGATGTTGCAGCATGCGATGCTTCTTCGAGAGGAGGAGTGGTAATCGGATTATCGAGAGGCTTTACCCGGTGTACCCCCGTGCCCTCTGTGGTAAAGATTTTTTGGGGAAGCTTCCCGCGCTAGGTTCCGGTAATCTTCACGCGCAGTTCTTCCGGCAGGCGTTCCCGAATCTCCTGCGGCAGCCGGTCATGTACGCGGCGCGCGCCTTGTTTAGCGGCATCGAGCACCGTGACCGGCGCGGGCGTGGCCACCGCTACGACCAGCCAGATCAGCGCCGATAACGCAAAGCCCGCCAGCGCCGCAATCTCCAGCCAGAGCGCGTGCCGCGGACCAAAGTGCCTGATCACTCCAAAGGCCAGCAGAAACACGCCGCCCGAAATCGACGCCAGCGCAATCAGTCCAACGTCAATGATCCGGTGTATTTTCTGGCGTTTGCGGCAGTGTTCGCACTCGACAAAATGGCTCTCGTAGTCGCCACGCATCTCCGGCGCCAGACCGGAAATGTCGTATCTCCAGCCCGCCAGAATCTTGCCTACAATTGGATCGATGCACTGCTGACTCATAATGAAAGCTGGGTCTCAGGTGTTAGGTTCTAGGTCTTAGGATTTTCCGAAGACCTATCACCTAAGACCTAACACCCGCTTTTCCACAACTGAAGCTGGGGCTCGGGTGCTAGGTTCCACGTCTTAGGTTTTCCTGAGATCTATCCCCTAAGCCCTATCCCCTGCTTTTCTACAGCTGGATCGGCGGCAAAACCTCCGACTGCGTGGCCACCAGCACCCGGTTCTGAAACAGGCCGCCCCGCTCCGCCAGCGCTCGCTCCGCGCCCCGCCGGGCGATTTCCGGATGATTGTTCTCTGTAGACAGATGCGCCAGCACTACAAAGGCTGCACTATTATCATAGTCCCCGGTGAAGAAATCCGCGAGTTTCTCATTCGACAGGTGCCCCACATTGCTTGCGACCCGCTGCTTCACTGACCACGGATAAGACCCGCCGCGCAGCATCTCCACATCGTGATTCGACTCCATGATCAGGATGTCAGACCCGCGCAAGTGGTCGCGCACATTTACGGGCAGGTACCCGAGATCGGTAGCCACACTCACCTTGGTGCCTTCCACGCGAAAAGTAAAACCCACGGGATCGGCCGCGTCGTGCGGGATGGTGAAGGGTTTCACCTCAATATCGCCCACCTGAAAGCGATGCCCGGACTCGAAGCGCTCGAATTTCTCCAGTTGCGGCCGCTCGCCATTCACCGTGCGCATGGCCCGCGCCCAGGCCGCGTGCGTCGCCACGGTCATAAAGATTGGGATGCGCAGCTTCTTGGCCAGCGTTGCCAGGCCGTAAACGTGATCGGAATGTTCATGAGTAATCAGAATCGCCGAAAGCGATTGCGGATCCTCGCCAAGCGACTTCAGGCGCTTGAAAGTCTCGCGGCACGAAATCCCGGCATCGACCAGAATCTTCGTGCGCGTGCTCGCCACAAGCGCACAATTTCCCCGGCTCCCGCTCGCCAGCATCGAAACGGTGACACACATGCCAAGAAGCATACGCGCCTACCCTGTGGATTGCGAGTAACTTTCTAGTTATCCAATACCTTGGGGTGGTAATTCGGCTTCCGGCCTCCGGCTTCCGGCTTCTATTTCTCGTTCCGACGGTTGTTTTCCGGAAGCCGGAAGCTGAGAGCCGGAAGCCGGTTCATACAGGAACTGCCACATTCTCCACAATCTCGCGCAGCACCTGATCGGCCTGTTCGGACTTTTTCAGAGTCGAGGCGTAGCCGCCATTGACGACCACGCGATGCGCAAAAACCGGCACGGCCAGCGTTTTGAAATCCTGCGGAGTGCAGAAGCTGCGGGCATCGAGAAATGCCATTGCCTGCGCCGCGCGATACAGCGCCTGCGCGCCGCGCGGCGAAACTCCCAACGACAAATATTCCGACTCGCGCGTACGCTTAACAATTTCGAGCGCGTAGGTCACCAGCGATTCATCCACGCGAATCAGCTTGACGGCCTCCTGCATTTCGAGCACGTCTGCCGCGGTGAGTACCGGATGAAGATTATGCAAGTGCGCCGCGCCCGCCTCCGAACGCAGAATCTCGCGCTCGGCTGCGGCTTCGGGATAGCCCATGCGCACCCGCATCAAGAAGCGATCAAGTTGCGATTCGGGCAGAGGATAAGTTCCATGATGCTCCACCGGATTCTGCGTGGCAATCACCAGAAACGGTTGCGGCAGTTGGTAAGAGTGCGCATCGACCGTGACCTGGCCTTCGTTCATGGCTTCGAGCAGCGCCGACTGCGTCTTCGGCGTCGTCCGGTTAATCTCGTCGGCCAGCAGCACGTTGGTAAACACTGGGCCGCGTTTGAACTCAAACTCCTGCTCCAGCGCCGAGTAAACCGAGATCCCGAGCACGTCGGAAGGCAGCATGTCGCTGGTGAACTGCACGCGCTGAAAGGTGCAATCGACGGCGCGGGCGAGGGCTTGTCCCAGCGTGGTCTTGCCGACTCCAGGAACGCCTTCAATGAGCAGGTGTCCGCGGGCAAAGATGCTGACCAGCGCGAGGCGCACGACATCGTCTTTGCCGCGAATCACGCGGCGCAGCGCTTTTTCTAAATCAGCGGCCTTGTGAGATACAGCGATGGCAGTCTCAGGCGACATTGGATGGATTTTACTCTCTCGTGGAGATGCGGCGGAGTTACGGATGTCATAGAACCAGCTGTCAGCTATCAGCCGTCCGCTATCAGCCAAACCTAGCCTTAAGCAGCACGAATTCAGAACGCAGCCAAGAATCAATCTTGCACCAGGCTCTCAGCTGAGAGCTGATAGCTAAGAGCTAAGAGCTGAAAGCTGAAAGCTGAAAGCTGAAAAGCTGAAAAGCTGAAAGGCTGAAAGGCTGAAAAGCTGAAAAGCTGAAAGGCTGAAAGGCTGAAAGGCTGAAAAGCTTAAAGCCTACTGGGTAAACTCTGCCGGGCGCCCAGTGAGCCGCTCGATTCGCTTGGCGGTTGGAGGATGCGTGGAGAATAAATTGCCGAAGTTCATCCCAAGCAGGGGCTGGATGATGAACAAATGCGCCGTCGATGGACTGGCCTGCATGGGCACGCGACGCGAGTAGGCGTCGAGTTTTTGCAGCGCGCTGGCCAGCGCATACGGATTGCCGGTGTAATGCGCGCCGGTTGCGTCTGCCTGATATTCGCGCGAGCGCGATACGGCCATCTGAATCATGGCAGCGGCGATGGGGGCTAGAATCAGCATCAACAAGCCGCCTATGCCGCCGTCGCGGCGGTCGCGGCTGCCTCCGAAGAACATGCCAAAGCGGGCCAGCATGGTGATTGCGCCCGCAATGGTTGCTGCGACTGAGCTGATGAGGATGTCGCGGTTGCCGACGTGCCCGAGTTCATGCGCCAGCACGCCTTCCAGTTCTTCGTCGTTGAGCAGGCCCAGAATCCCGTGGGTTACGGCCACCGAGGCGTGCTTCGGGTTGCGTCCCGTGGCAAAGGCATTCGGCGATTCGGTTGGGATCACGTAAATCTTCGGCATGGGCAAGCCGATCTTCTGCGTGAGCCGTTCAACAATCTCATAGGCGCGCGGCAGTTGCTCGCGCGTCACCGGCTGCGCGCGGTAGGTAGCGAGCGCGATCTTATCGGAGAAGAAGTAGGCGCCGAAGTTCATCACGATGGCAAAGACGAGCGCCAGCATCATCCCACTCTCGCCGCCAAAGTGTTGGCCGATAAACATGAGCAGCAACGTGAGCGAGGTGAGCAGCAGCGCAGTCTTGAAAGTGTTTCCCATAATTGAATCTCAGCTATTGGATGATACGGCTGGCGGGTCGATGCAGTTCAGCCCGTTGCGGGAAAAACCGGGTTGCGGAGGTACCCCCCTCTCCCCCGGTATATTGGAATCAGCAGGTTAGCGGGAAATTGCGAAATAATATATTGGAATCAACAACTTACGGGCAAAATCTTGAAAACAAGATAGTTACCGTTCCACTGCGCATACCTGCGCACAATTACCGCATCCCGTCGCAAGGCCTCTGCCTGACAATGATCGGCCAACCGAACGCGGCACGCAAGGTCGGATGTCACAATATCACCGGTCATTCTGAATCCTAAGGCCGACGGATGTGGGACAATCTTCACGCGTCAAACCACTTCACACATCGAACAATCAAGAATTGGAGATGCTTCCTGGAAATGTCCTGCCCACTACGATCACGATTCCTGGCTGGCTTGACTTTGCTCATCAGCCTTTGCGCGCCGCTGTGCGGCCAAACTTTGCCTAAGGCTCCGGGCGCGGAAATATTTTCGCTGACGCCGGTAGTGGGCCGCTTTACCGAGCCGGCGATTGCAGTCAATCCGAATAATCCGCAGCAGGTGGTTGCGGTTTTTCAGGATAACGCTCACGCCTCTTACTCTCAGGATGCAGGGCACACCTGGCACGCGGCGGAAGGCGTTGCCTCGGCGAACTATCGCACGTCGGGCGATGTGTCTACGACCTTCGATAATCAGGGCCATGCATTTATTTGCTACATCGCGTTCGACAAGCTTGGAACTTTCAACTACTGGGGGCATGGCGCAACCCGCGACGGCATCTTTGTGCGGCGCTCGCTCGATGGCGGCAAGACGTGGGAGGCGAAGCAAATCACGGTCAGCGAGTTTGCCAGCGATCCGGGAATTCCGTTTGAAGATAAACCTTACATCGTCGCGGATAACGCTTCGTCGATCGGAGCCGCGGGAGTTGGCACTTCGGCAGCGGGCAAGAGTCCGTATGCTGGAAATCTATACATCGGTTGGACGCGGTGGACGCTGACTGGGTCGGAGGTGCTGGTATCGCGGTCGACCGACGATGGGGAAACGTGGTCGAAGCCGGTGGAGGTGGATCGGCATCCCGGGCTGCCGCGCGATGACAACGGGGCTGCCGAGGGATTTTCCGGTGCGGTTGGCCGGGATGGCCGCCTGTACGCGGTTTGGAGCCAGGACAACGACGTAATGTTTACGACTTCGCGCGATGGCGGGAAAACATTTTCGCGCGCGCGTGGCATTCTGCGCACCGCTCCCATTATGTTTGCGATCGATACGCTCGAACGCGCCAACGGCTTTCCGCAGATTGGAGTCGATCTGCGAAGCGGCCGGCTCTATGTGACCTGGAGCGATTATCGCAACGGCGATCTCGATATTTTCTGCGCGACCTCGACCGACGGCGGGAAAAAATGGAGTGAGCCCGTGCGGGTGAATGATGATGCGGTGCACAATGGCGCGGAGCAATTTTTTCAGTGGCTCGCGGTCGATCCGGTGGATGGCTCGGCTAATGTGGTTTTTTATGACCGGCGCGGAGATCCGAAGAATCGAAAGCAGACGGTGACGCTGGCGCGCTCAACCGATGGCGGACGATCTTTTAAAAACTATGCGTGGACCACCGAACCGTTTGAGGCGGGCGGGGTTTTCTTTGGCGACTATTCGGGAATCGCCGCATTCGGCGGTCGTGTTTACGGGATTTGGACTGAGGAGCCGGCAGCGGTTGCGGAGGCTGGAAATAAAGCCGAGGCCAAACCGGAGACTCAGGCGGAAGCCAAGCCTGAGGCCGCTCCTCGCAAGCGCGGGACGGTCATTAAAGTCGGAGTCGCGGATTTCGCACCGGCTGCGAGGTAGAACGGCTCGACCGAGAACCAGCAACTTCGAGGACGGAGTCGGAGTCAACGTCAAAGGCAGCGGACAAGAGTGCCCGCTCCACACGGTTACGCTTTTTGCGCTTCGCGTTTCAGCGCGCGATCGAGGGTTTGATCGAGAGCGGATTTCGCGCTCTCGTATTCCGACTGCGAGATCTGGCCTTGCCTGCGTTCGACTTCCAGCTGGAAGAGTTCTTCTTTCAGGGCATCGAGAAGCATGGACGCGGGACGTGCTGCCGCCGCTGGCCGAACGTTTGGAGTTCCAAGCGTGGGCGCGGGCCCGTATTCATCGTCATCGAAATGCACGGGCGTTCCCATGGGCGAAGCAGGTTTTTGTCGCGCCAGCTTGCGGTTGGCGGACTGTTGCCGCACTGCCACGAAAATGCCGCCGACAATCAAAGCCGCAGCGATGCCTCCGAGAATGTACCAGCGATATTTTTGCAAAGGGTCGGGAGCGTCGATGGGCGGGCCGAGTCCTCCGCCGGGCCGGCTGGTCTTGTCGCCTGCTTCACCTTTCGCGGAGTCGGCTTCCTGTGAGCCTTGAAGCATGCCTACGCCGGAAATTTTGAAGGCCAAGTTCTCACCTTGTGCGGTATTCGAAACTACCTGAACGACCGCGTCAGGTTCCTGCGGATACGGCGTCGATTTGAATCCTGCGGAATCGTTGGCGGCGGTGAACTGCATCGCCTTCGGCATCATCACGACGAAGTGCTCCGTGGGATACAGCGACTTGGGATCCAAGTTGGCGCTTCCCGTGTAAGGAAGCTCGTAGGCTACTTCGAAGCGTGTCTGTCCCGGCCGCAAAGGGAAGATGAACGAATAGCGATTTTTCTCGCTTTGCGGCACCGGAGCGGACTTCAGCGGATTGCCGCCTTCGGTGGTGGCGCTGGCTGAATCTGGAATGATCGTCGCTCCCTCGGGAATGTAGAACTCAAGGTTGCGGTCGTTCATCTGGGTGCGCGGAGGCTTGGATTTATTCTGCACGAAGAACTCGCGCACGATCTCGAGGCGTCCCTGTTCCGCCTGAAGGCGGACGATGTCTGCGACCAAATCGATGCCGGCAATCTTTTTCGCGGCGTCAAAAACCTCGAGCTCCACGGAGGTGGTTCCGGGGGGCGCCATGCGATGGTACGTAACGCCTTGATGGATGGTGCGCACGAGGTGCGGCGATTTGTCGTCGTCGAGTTTGAAACTGAACTTGCCTTTGGCGTCGGTCTGGGTGCGGCCGGCTTCGTCCATGCCCTCGCCGAGTTTGAGCAGAACTACGTCGTCTCCGGCTGAGGGCTTGCCGGTGGTGGAGTTCTTGACTGTGCCGGTGAGAGTTTGAGCGGCGGCGAGGGAGCTGAGCAGGAGGATGGCTGCGAGGGCTTTTCCGTAAGCTGGAGGAAAAGCCAACCGAGAGTAAAGAGAGAACTCCTTGCGAGGGCGCAGGTTGGTGCCGGCACGGTAGGGGTCCTTCGACTGCGTGGAAACTTCGCTTCGCGAAGCTTCCACTCCGCTCAGGATGACAGTGGGACGAATTTCTTTCAAGATCGCGTTCCTTTTTGTGTCGCGGGATTTTCCAGGCGGGCGATCTCGGCCAGGAGGGTGGCGGCTTCGTCCTGCAAAGAGGACTTCAGCGATGCGTAGTCGGCGTCCGGTACCTTGCCCGCTTTGTATTCGAAGTTGAGATCGCGCAGGTTCTCGTAAACGGCATCTTTACGTTCGCGCAGATAACTGGCGCGGGTTTTCTCCGGACCGAGAAAAAGCCTTCCGGGCAGGTAGAAAACATAAACGAGGGTTGCGATGGTGAGCAGAGCGCACAGGAAAAGCGAGTCGTTCACAGGTCAGTCTCCTTGCGAGCCTGATCGCGGAACTGATCAAGTTCGGCGCCGTGAACTGGGTGCAGGCCGTCAGCGAGCGCGGGCGCGGGACGATTCTTCCAGGCGCGAATTACCAGCACCATCAAGCCGAAGCCGAAGAACAGCGCGGCGAAGGGAATGATATAGGCGACGCGGTCGAAACCCTTGGCGGTGGGAGCCGCGAGAACCGTTGGCCCGTATTTCTGTACGAAGGATTGCTCGACCAGGCTGTCGCTGTCTCCGCGCGTGACTGCGGCTTGAAGTTCGTTGCGCATGCCGTCGGAGGCAGGGCAGCCGACGTGATTGCATTCCAGAAGAATCTGGTTGCAGCCGCAGATGCACATCATCTGATGCCCGATTTCGTTGAAGCGCGTGGCGGGGTCGCCGGCGCCGACGAGCGCGAAGACGGCGGCGCAGAGGATCACGATGTGCAGGTGCTTGCGGCGTGCAGTCCCACGTCTCGCAAAATCGGCGAGACGTGGGGCACCCCAGTTCGAAAATGAGAAGCGGGACATCAGTCTCCTGTTACCGCGGGAGCAGTTTCGAGCCGCGCTGGCGCTGGCACTCGCACCGGCGCGGGCGCGTTTGGAATCAGGGCTAGAACGGTTCCGATCAGCATGATCCAGACGCCCATCCAGATCCACATCACCAGCGCATTCAGGTGGGCTTTGATAATCGGCTCACCCTTCTCGTTCTGGCCTTCGAAAACCAGGTAGAGATCTTCATTGAGGCCCGATCGAATATCAGGCTTGGTTGAGGCCTGCTGGCTGGCTTTATAGAATTCACGCACCGGCGTCATGGTGTCGATCTTCTTGTCACCCCGGTATACGTCGAGAATGGCCCATTCACTGGCCTTGTTGGGACTGTCGTCCTGCGTGTAGGAGCGGCAGACCAGCGTGTAGGGGCCGATGTTCATCTTGTCGCCGTTGGCCATCGCCTGCTCTTTGTCGACATTGAAGGCGGCGCCGGCGAATCCAATGATGACTACCACCACGCCGAAGTGGACGATGTATCCGCCGTAGCGACGCGTGTTGCGATGCGTGAGCTGCACCATTGAGGCGAACATGCCTTGGCCGGTATGTCGCGAGATCACGCGGCCGCCGCGGTAGAACTCGCTGGCGACAGTGAGGGTCACGAGCACAGAAAGCGCAATTGCCATTAGCGAATAGAAGTAAGAAATGTCCTGCCAGGGCTTGAGACCGAAAGGCGATCCCCAACGCTGCGGTGTGATCATCAGAAAAACCGCGACAGCAATGGCGCCGATCATCGGCCACATGAAGTTGCGCTTCAGGCTTTCGAGCGAAGTCTTGCGCCAAGCCAGAAGTGGTCCCAGGGCAGTGAGGATCAGAAGCAGCAGAGCTACAGGAATGGCGACGCGGTTGTAAAACGGCGCGCCCACCGTGACTTTATTGCCTTGCACAAGTTCGGAGATCTTTGGAAACCAAGTTCCCCACAGCACGGTGAAGCAGAGCAGAACGAAAAGCAAATTGTTGAACAGAAAGCTCGACTCGCGCGACACCAACGACTCGAGCTTGTGCTCGCTCTTCAGGTGAGATTTATTCTTGAAGAAGAAAAACAAGAATACGGCCAGCGTGATGCAGAGAAACCAGGCGAACCAGTCGCCGATCGAAGACTGTGCGAAGGCGTGCACCGAGCTGATGATTCCGCTGCGCGTCAGGAACGTCCCGAGAATCGCCAGCCAGAATGTGGCGAAGACCAGCCACATATTCCACATCTTCAACATGCCGCGTTTTTCTTGCATCATGACCGAATGCAAAAACGCGGTGCCCGTGAGCCATGGCATGAGCGAAGCGTTCTCGACGGGGTCCCATCCCCAGTAGCCGCCCCAGCCGAGCACGGAGTAGGCCCAGTGCGCGCCGAGAAAAACTCCGCAGGTAAGAAACGCCCAGGTGACCATGGTCCAGCGGCGGGTAATGTGAATCCACTTTTCGCCGGGATACTTCATGATCAGCGCGCCCAGCGCGAACGCGAACGGCACAGTGAACCCGACGTAACCGAGATAAAGCATGGGCGGATGAATCACCATCTCGGGATATTGCAAGAGCGGATTCAATCCACTGCCATCGGGCCGGAGCGGGCCTTCGAGAATGCCGAATGGATTGGCCGCGAAATTCAGCAACAGCAGAAAGAAGATCTGCACGCCGGCGAGAACCACGGAAGCGTAGGCGAAAAGCCGCGGATCGGTCTTGTAGCGCAGCCGCAGGACGAATCCGTAGGCGGCGAGCAGCAACGACCAGAACAGCAGCGAACCTTCCTGCCCAGACCACAGCACGGCAAACTTATAAGGTCCGGGAAGATCGCGGTTGCTATGGTGAAAAATGTAGGCGATAGAAAAATTATTTTGGAAGGCGCAGACGACGAGGACGACCGAAGCCAGAAGAACGCCGCCGAAGGTGGCGATGCCGGCGCGCCGGGCCGTTTCGCCGATCCGCTCCGAACCTTCTCCCTCAACGAGCGCAAGGATGCCGGCAATGAACGTGTAAGCGCTCAACGCCAACGCGAGCATCAGCGCAAAACTACCCAATACCGCCATGTGACAGAACCCCAGCCTATTTTTTCAGAAACCTCCTCGCGTGGCAACCGCGAAGCGTTTTGCACACTCCCGCGAGAGACGGCGGCCAGATTCGGCCGCCGTTGCCGCGACAGCATTAATAACGATAGGCTCGGGAGCCTTTAGGCGCTCTGTTGCTGCTGGTAGCGCTGCTTGACTTCACGTTCCGCAGCCAGCCAGTCTTCGCGTTCGTGGCCGGGCTTCGCTCCGCGCTGCTGATAGAGTTCGTAGGCGCGACGCCGAATCTCTTCTTCCACGTTGATCGGAACCACCCGACGGGGCTCCGTCTTCACCACTTCCAACTTCTTCCGGGGTTCGGCGGCAATTTTAGTTTCCGGCTTACTTGGCGCGGGTGCGGCGGCGGGCGCAACTGCCTGCGCTTTTTCTTTCAGATCGGCCGCCTGTGCAATCGGCGCCGGCGCAACCGGGGTCTGCGCAACAGGTGCCGGCACAGCGGTCGTGCTGGCCGTGGTCACATGGGCCTGCGCATTCGGCGTGTTTGTCTTTGGGGTGGACTTGCTGCCTGAAGTCGATTTTGCTTTAGCCATATTCGGAAACTCCTTTTAAATACCTGGATTTTAGGAATGAATTGGGCGGTTCAGTGAACCACCTACACTTCGCCCCGCAATATTTAGGGAAACGACTAGGTTTTCGGGTGCGGAGTAGCTTTATTATACCGCCCCGAAAGCTGTGGAAACCAAATTTCCGGAACAAATCGCCAGCGGCAGCTTTGCTATAATCGAAGCTCTCCAGATGGCGCTATCGTCTAGGGGTTAGGACGGAAGATTCTCAATCTTCAAACCCGGGTTCGATTCCCGGTAGCGCTACCAGCTATCATCCGCCAAAGCCCGCTAAATCAGCGGGCTTTGCTTTTGCTCAAGAAAGGCGCATCACACTCTCTAACAGCAATTCGCGGTTGCTGCGGTACACAAAATGGTATACAGCACCTGTCGGGTGGCTTGGCGAGATCCGCCATGAGTTTGCCCAGTTCGCGGAAAGCATTTCGGCTTGCTCCAGGACTGTCACCGTCTTTCTCTTGCTTGTCTGGCGGGTAGCCATATTTCCGCAGGATGCGTTTCACAAGAACGCGGAGGTGGGCGCGAACATTCTCACGAACCGTCCAATCAATCGTTGTGTTCCGGCGAACCGTATCCACCAGCTCCCGAGCGATAGTTTTTAGTGTTTCGTCGCCCAGAACCTTGGCGGCGCTATCGTTGACTTCCAGTGCATCGTAGAATGCAACCTCGTCCTCAGTAAGACCGAGCGCTTCGCCTTTTTCGGACTCCTCACGCATTTGCTTTGCAAGGCCGATCAGTTCCTCAATGACCTGAGCGGATTGGATTGCCCGGTTCTGGTACTTCCGTATGGACTCGGCCAGCAGCTCAGAGAACAAGCGCGACTTCACAACGTTGCGGCGAGAGCGCGTCTTGATCTCATCCGTCAGCAACTTGCGAAGCATTTCCACCGCAAGGTTTTTCTGGGGAAGCTGCTTCACTTCCGCCAGGAATTCATCAGACAAGATCGAAATGTCGGGTTTCCTGAGACCAGCGGCCGTAAAGATGTCCACCACTTCGCCGGACGAGACAGCCCTAGAAACAATCTGCCGAATCGCGTTGTCGAGATCCTGTTCAGGACGATGCTGCTGAGTAACTGACTTAGTCAGAACACTCCGCGGACTGCCTGAAAGAACCCAACGTCATCGCGTATTCGGATCGCTTCGTCGTGCGGAACAGCAAGAGCAAAACCTTTTGACAAATCAGCGACGGCCTTCAGCAGGCGATTCTTTCCGTCCGTCTGCTTCAGGATGTGCTCTTGAGCGTTTGGCAGCAGCCCTAGCTTGGCGGCTGGCGAGCCGCTTACCCAAGCCGACCAATCGAAACCGTGAAAGAGGCCGCGACAAACTTCGTATTTCTCAATCATCACCGCAACCGCTTCTTCCTGCGGCAGCGCCGTGCGTCCTTTGCCCCCGCTCTCTGTGTATGTGCCGAGCGCCAGCTTTAATTCCTGGGCGATACCGAGATAGTCCACCACCAAACCGCCGGGCTTATCTTTGAAGACGCGGTTTACGCGGGCGATGGCCTGCATCAGGCCGTGACCCTTCATCGGCTTGTCTACGTACATGGTGTGCAGAGACGGCACATCAAATCCGGTCAGCCACATATCCCTGACGATCACCACCTTAAACGGGTCTTTCGCGTTCTTGAATCGCTTCCCAAGGGCTTCGCGTCGCCGCTTGTCGCGGATGTGTTGCTGCCACTCCGGCCCATCCGTCGCGGCCCCGGTCATCACAACTTTCATCACACCGGCGTCGTCGTTTTCATTGCTCCAATCGGGGCGCAGCTTTGCGATTTCCTCGTAGAGGTCAACGCAGATACGGCGGCTCATGCACCCGATCATCGCCTTGCCGTCCATCGCCTCTAACCGCCGCTCAAAGTGGTGTACCAGGTCTTTGGCAATCGTTCGCAGCCTTTTCTCTGCGCCAACGATTGCCTCCTGCGCCGCCCATTTCGTTCGCAATTTCTCCCGGCGCTCAACTTCTTCGCCTTCTGTCGCTTCCTCGAAGTCGGGATCGATCTTCGGCTTTTCGTTGTCCTCTAAGCCGAGTTTGGCCAGACGGCTTTCATAGTAGATCGGCACCGTCGCCTTGTCTTCCACGGCGCGCTGAATGTCGTAGACGCTGATGTAATCGCCAAACACCGCGCGTGTGTTGGCGTCGGCCTTCTCAATCGGAGTTCCCGTGAATCCGATGAACGATGCATGGGGCAGCGCTTCGCGCATGTGGCGGGCGAAGCCATCGACGAAGTCGTATTGGCTGCGGTGCGCTTCATCCGCTATCACGACGATGTTCCTACGATCAGAGAGCACCCCGCCTCGAGTTTCGTCAGGAGGCATGAACTTCTGGATCGTGGTGAAGATGACGTGCCCGGTGGAAACTGTAAGCCGCTCTCTGAGATCCTCTCGGTCCACCGCTTGCTCGGGATTTTGCCGGAGTAATTCGCTACAGCGCGCGAACGTGCCGAACAATTGGTCGTCGAGATCGTTGCGGTCCGTGATTACAACGATGGTCGGGTTCTGCATCGCGGGCTCCAGCACCAGTCGCCCGGCGTAGAAGGCCATCGTCAATGCGCCAAACCCCGAATCGCCAAGTAGATGCTCAAGCGTCGTAATCAGATTCTCCAAGCATGTCGCCTGTGTTGAACAGTTTTTGAGCGAAGATCGTCGACGTTTCGAAAGGAAAAGCGCCTGCTCCCTCAGGCGATTTCTGATTGAGGAAAACAACTTGAACGCCGGATCTTGTCATGCCATTCTGGAAACGGCATGCGCGGCGAAACCCGAAAGGCCTCAATCAACTCCCGCACCATACCCCTTCGCTCAATTAACGTGAGTATCATGCGCTCCAACTCATCCCACGCCCCGCCATACCACTCCGGAGGAATCTCAGCTGCCAAGGACCACACGAAATCCTCTTCCATTTTTTCGATCCGCGAGAGCCACGGCTCAAACGATTCCCACCCTCGCACCGCTGCATATACTTCGTCATCCGCGTGCACTCCTTGTAGCGGACAGTCCGGGAACGACCACTTCTCGGCGTTGAAGCAGTTTCCTTGGTCGATAAAAGTAACAGAATACTTCCGCTCCCGCAGTTTCCTCCAAAAGGTTGCCTGCCGGCCGTCGGTGTTGCCCGTCCACTTGTCCAGTACGAGTATCCCGGCGAAGGTCTCGATGTTGCGCAGACGCCCCAGCATCTTGACAGGGAGATAATCAAACACTTGTCCCTCTAACGGGTTCGCAACACATCGCGAGCCGAACTGCAGCCCCGCCTGGCACGGGATCGTATTGTGCTGCAGTTGGATGTGCATCTCGGGTGTGTGCTCCACTAGCCACTCGCTGACTTCCAATATCGCGCTGACGGGCACTGGCAATCCCGCCTGTTCAGCGAGGCGTGTCGCCAGCAATTCGTTCACTAATACTCGCGAGTGCTGCGGGTTGTTCTGAAACTTCACAACATATAGGTTCCCGTCGGAGCAGCGCATAAGCTGCCCTTGTGACCCTCCACGCATTCTTCTGATATGTTGCACTGCGGATATGCTCACCCGGTACTCCCCCCAAGAAACGATCAACGCCTTGTTGTTACGGCATTTCTCAGGCGGCGAAGTACCGGAGCTTCGCAGGATCCCGCGGGAATTCGGGAGTGGACGTGTCGGCCAGAGACTCTACATTAGGTTGATTTCGGATCGACGGTCTGTGACAGATGTCACATTGAACCTGTGGAAAACGTTGAACAGATTCCGAAATGGTCCTTGCTTTAAGGGTGGAAGCGAATACTGATAGACCCAAGGCACAGATCTAAATTCTCAATCGCGTTTCCCAAAATGGGAAAGTGGTGCCCCAACAATCAGCGAATACGCTAAAGGATGTATTCCACAACCGAAGATAGCGGATACTAATCTTGCAGAGGGAGCATTATGGCCAAACTGAAAGCCGTGGAGTATTGTCTCTTGCGCTATGCACCTAACGTGACCGTCGATGAGGGCGTTCCGATAGCTGCAATTGTCATCGATCCTAGCAACCTAGAAAAGGGAATCTGTGCAATGAGCATTGCCACGGACTGGAAGACTAGAGTCCGCCTGATCGATCCTGATTCTGACTTGCGGATGCTGGGGGCTCTGTTGACCGAGATACGAAATCGGCTGCTTTCTAAGCGTGGGCGCTGTGAGATGCTCCACCAGTTGGAAGATTCCTTCTCGAATGTCGTTCAGATTTCTCAAAGGCGGAAATGTACGATCGCCCCCAGTCCCGAAACCATCGAAGACTTCGCTCGCGGACTTTTGGAGAGGACAAACGTAACATCTCCCGGTTTGCCTGGAATGCGTGATGCGACATGCCACGGAACGCTTTGATGCGACTAATCAGCCAATACATTCCGAAACAAAACCACTGCCATTCGAAGCGAAAAAAGAACTTCCGTAAGATCAAGGGCGCGTCTAGGAGTATTAGAGCGACTACACCTATTTGCAGCCAAAGCTGAAAAATAGAATGGGGCTGAGACGAGCTAGCTTTCGGCACGGAACCTCCAAGGTGTCAAAGAATTATGCCGCTTCCTGGATTCGGTTTGTCGGAACGAAAGTGCTGGAGTGAACCGACTCGTTTATCTGCTCGGCCTGCCGATAGACAAAGAGTACGCGACCGACGGGCGCTGCCGGAGACTGTTCTGAATGGTTCGTCGCATCTGGCCGTGGGTTCTGATGTTTGCAATTCCCGCCACCAGCAACGTTTCTTTGCATGATCCATCTCGACGGTTGCGCCAAGCCGCCTTGGACGGGCGCGAACATCAGGTCTGGAAACTTCTCCGGCGCGCTACCGAGTTTAGCGACATCCCGCACGCGAATGCGCCCTTGCGCTGCGAAGACACTCAGCAACCGGAAGCTTTGACCACGCCTGATCCTTTCCTGTTCCCGGCCGGAACAGGAATGAAAATCAAGGTCACCTTCATCATTGGCGCTGATGGGCGGGTGCGTAGCCCTCTGATTCTGCAGAGCGCCGGACCCGCGGGCGACCGCAACGTGCTGCGGACTGTTCGCACTTGGCGGTATCGCCCTGCCACCTGCGATGGCGTTCCTACGGAAGCGGAAGGAAAGATCGAGTTTTCCCGCCGTTGAAATCGACCAAATCAAACTATTGGAAATCAAACTGATGTCGGTCTTCAAGCGGTTGCCCAAATCCCCTCCACCGCCGTAGGGCGCTTAACACAACGTAATGTGGCCCAACCGATCTGCGTTTTCTGTCAAATCTGGACTTCGCCAGCGCGTTAAGTTCATTTGATAAACGCTAGTGTCGCAAGAATTAGACACTCCTGATAAACCGAGTCCGATTATCCCAAAACCCTCGTTTTCGTGAAGTCTCACTAATTTTGATCGAGGAGAAACAGGCCGTGCCGATAGTTCCAGAGAGAGATCGACATGGCCTTGAAAACTTATTTTGTTTTAATCAACCTGGAGGCGGGCTCCGCATTCAGCCGGCAAGACCTCAATCCCAGCTCGCAAGCCTTCCCGCGTTCTTGCAATAGATTCCATGCTCGAATGCTGCTGCTTGTACTCATCTTGGTGGCCGTTACCTTTCCGGCGTCCGCTCAAGAGCTTTTACCCGGGCACGTCGTCTTTCCTATTACGGATTTCAAGCCCGACATCAAGCATCTTGCCCCTTTCTCCATGAAGTTCGGCACCGGGTTTTGCCTAGACCCGGACTGCCGCTTCGTAGGAACCAACTACCACGTCGCTAAGATCATCGGCAGGTCCGTACGAATCAAGGGGGTCGTCTCCGCACACCGCTACCTCGATTCAGACCCGAACGACGCAGGGGCACAAAATGTAAACCTTGCTGGGGGCGATTCGCTGAAGTTCACCCCAGCCCATGATCTTGCCATTTATGAAATGCGGCGTCCACTCAAGAACTTCCATGGCATCGGTTTCGACGCCGACGATTTGGAGAACAGCCCCGAAGTGGACATCTACGCCTACCCGTTCAACTGGAACCCGAAGCGTGGGCTAGTATGCTGGCACGGCAAGTTCATAGGCAAGACCCACCAAGGTCTGCTGGCTTTCAGCTACGAGGAAGGTCGCGTGCGTGGAGGGGCTAGCGGCGGTATTGTGGTTGACAGCAAGACAAGAAAGATCGTCGGTATCTTGAACGGCTTCGGCGAGGGCAAAGACCTCATCGCGCTGGCAGTGCCTGTCAATGAGCTTTCAGATTTTGTCACGAGGGCGCAGCCCTACCTGCAAGCGACCCTTTTTCCGAAGACCGTGTTCGTGTCTCCGGTCGCCGCAGACTTATACCCTCCCTACGTCTGGCCCCACGCCGAGGGTCTTTCGCAGCGCCCCATGGAGCCGCCCGAGGTAGTCAAGCTGCGGCGCACGGCGCAGCATCTCGCCGACTCGATGCGTAACTTCACCGCGACCCAGACATTCGCTTGGGGTCGTGACAACCGCGAGCCGGAGGTGACGGACGCATACGATACGCTCATCGTGGACGGCTGGCAGCGCTGGCGTCGCCAAGGCAATAAGAATTTCTATGACATCGTCCCTTTCCCGCCGCTGAACGGTTCCATAGTGCCAGGCTCTGAGTGGTCTGAGCTTCCTCGAATGGTCGGGACGGAGCTTAACTTGAAAATCCACGAAGCGCCGGATGCCGTCGTGAGCGGTCGAACCGTCCACGTGTTCCAGTTCGCCGCGAACGTCGAGGACAGGGTGTGCTTGTTCCGGTCGGTCATGAGCTACGGCTTCTTCCAGCGGAGCACGATGAAATTCTATGACTGCCACGGTGAAGTCTGGATGGACGAGTCGGGGATCATCTTGCGGATTTCGGAAGCCCTTGACCTTTCGGGACCGTGGTACCGCTGGTGGGGAGTGATGACTTATGGCTGGCTGGAGAAGGACGGGACAAAGTACCTTGTCCCGGTCACCATTACAACCCAAGCCGAGCACACGAAAACGTACTGGTGCCGGGGGCTGTTCACGGACTACGAGATGTTTAGCGTAAAAGCCCGTTTGGTGCCGCTGCACTGAGCGACAGTGGAGGGGGAAACCGCGCTTGGCGCATAATGACCTTCGCCCTACCAACGTCCCGTGCAAATTGTTTCCATGCTATAGAGGTGGGAAGATGCCAGTCTGTTTTTACTAAAGATTTCCACAGGCCAAAGGTTCATGTGTCACAGACGACCACCCAGATACCTGATATGGTCGCGGTATATTCCTTAACCACTTGCAAGCAGAGCAGGAGTGGCACCGAATTGCCGTAGAAGGGCCACTGCCTAGCGTGGTCCAATCGGCAGATTCTGGGGCGAAAAATGACTGACAGTGAAATGGCGTCTCAAGATGTTGATTACGCTCCTTGGCCGAAGATACGCATGGAATTGTCGATTCTCTTCGCCGACTTATTCGATGATCCGGTATACAGTGAGCGCGTGAAGCATTTAGCAGAACTGCTTGGCGACGACGGATTTTCAAAACAAGAGCAGATTCATTTCCCTCCCAATTAGCTCTACGTGGGAATCTACGCCCCGGCAGGTTGCCGGAGGCGACCGATTTATCTTTGCGTGCGAGATGGCATCCCATCGCTCCGGCCCTCCATTTAACTCTTCCCATTCTGGAAGGCGGCATCTCGAAACAAGCCATTTCCCAAGATGGGGCTTGCGCTCGGATTCGTCAACGAATAGAAGGGGAAAGAACCCGTATCACTATCAGGGTGTCGTCGTAGCTCTTGGATTTCGCCGGAGGGGTTTAATTTATGTTTCCTGCGAGCGTCGAGCCATACTTGGCAAAAGCGGAGTTCTCTGAATGGTGCGATTGGATTCCGTGTGGTGGCATTCAATTGCCGAATGAGGAGATTGCGACGACCTCCGCTAGACATGCCCTCCGGCTGAGAGACCGACTAAGAGATGTATACCGTCACCTGCCGGTCAGTCTGGAATCGCGTCTCATTGAATCATTAATCGTTTATCAATGTTGGGAGCTGGAGAAGAAGCGGTACGCAACTGCCAAACATCCGGAAGCTTATCGGCTTGGTTCTATGAGAACGGTTGAGGCGCAGCGATATGTTGGCCAAGTGGGCACCGCGTGGGGATACCACTGTGTAGAAGGTGGCGACGGGCACCGATATGTAATAACGGTTCCAACCGGGCGTGATGACGAGACAATACCGGCAACCGAGGCCCTATGAAATCGACTCGCAAAGCTGATCGGTTTGAACGTGCCGGAAATAGCCGTCGTGTCGGTCGAGGGAAAGTTACGGATGCACAGCGAAGATGCGAGGCCGGGACGTGCCCACCGGGGACCGAAACGGGCTCCGGAATTGTGTGTCGGCTTTCGGTGTCAAAATCTCTGCGATTCCGCAACGTCCACTCAAGTAGAACCGTCGTCGTCCGCCCGCTTGCCGAGGCGAAATATGGTCGGCACGCTGATCTTGAACACTTGGACGCTGAATCTATCGCCGAGACAGTGGCACGATTGTAGCGGCGCCGTCGGCCAACTCGCTTGCGCCTTAGCTGGCGACGCGGGCGGCTTCGCAGGCGGGGATTGGTCGCGGTTCCTCGATTCGACGCATGAGTCCCTCCCGGCTGCGCAAGCCGTCGCGGCAAGAGTGAAGAGATGGGACCAAATCGAGCCCTGGATTCGAAAAGTATTCCAAGTGAACCAAAATCCAATTTGGGAATTTGCTTTCCAGATGCCGCCCGAGTGGTACGGAGGTGACAGGAGAACTCTCACGCACGTACTGCACAAACTGAGCCGAAGGCAGTTGGATATTCCTAGGGCACTGCATCATTTTCTCCGAGTCGGGTATTTGCCGGAGTTGAAAATGTCGGCTTCGGGTGTTGTGAGAGCATGATCAAAAAAGTCCTCGTAACTCGGCCTCTTCAAATCTGATCGTAATATCTCGACCAATAGGACCAAGCGATTGCGAGTAGGCTCTTCGACTATCCCTTCCTCTTAGACTCTTGATGAATGCGTCGCGTCGCCTCGTGCGTTGCACCGCTGTTAGTCAGCCTTCCTACGAGAGTCTGCTCACACGAGCGTTTCTGCGTCCCAAGAAAGGAAGGTCTACTTTCGTTTAGTGCTCTTTCGTATCCTACTTTTCCACAGGCTCGATGTTCATTCGTCACAGACTTCCGTTTGAAACCTGAGGTAGGGTCATGAACAGAAAGCTAGAACAAAGGGGGGCACGGAGTCAGTTCGCATAAGGGCCTCCTTTGTCTCTCTTCCGAGCCGACGAATGATCGAAGTTGAGTGAGTTCCCGGAATACCAGTTTTTGCTCCATCAGAGGAGATCCAATGGTCTGCAAATCGTTAAGTCTGATCGCTGTTTTGTGCGCCGCACACCTCATGTCAGGGCAAGTCGATACCGCTGCTCCAAGTGTTACCTCCATCCCCACAATCGTTAAGTTCAGCGGCACCATTAGAGGACTCGATGGTAATTCCCTTGCGGTCCCTCGGACCCTAACCTTTTCCCTTTACGAAACGCAAAACGCAAGTGTTGCGGTGTGGACCGAGACTGAGAGTGTACTTCTGGATTCTCAGGGGCACTACGACGCTTACTTGGGCTCAAACAGCGTTGAAGGTGGAATTCCAATTCAGCTCTTCACTTCGGCACAGACTCAATGGATCGGAGTAACACCCAACGATGGAATCGAGGGGCCGAGAGTCCCGATCACAACAGTCCCATATGCTTTCAGGGCCGAAGAAGCGGACAAATTCGGCGGAAAGGGTCCAAATGAATTTGTTACGGTTCAGCAGTTAGCCGCGCTACTAGGCAAGAACAGCAATTCTCTGTTCGTAACTTCTCCGGCGGCCAGTAGCTTGGGCTCCTTGAACGCTGGGCAACCGGTTGCATTCATTCCAGGGCTCGATGCAGACCTTCTGCGGGGACTGCCAGACACGGCGTTTGCCAAGTTGAACTCTGAAAATACGTTTCAGGGATTGCAATACCTCGCAGGAGGTATTCGGTTGCCTGCCACCGTCGCAGAGCCAGGTCGCAGCAACTTTCTGGACTCGTCTCCGATTGATTTCATTTCTTCAATTCTCCAACCGTCGACAGGCACGTTTACTGAACAAACGTTCCGCTGGATTTCGCAACCAGCATTGTCAGGTTCTGGAGGCCCGACAGCGCGATTGGCATTATTTTTTGCACAGAATTTATCAACTCCGACACCGACCGGGCTGTCCATAAATTCGGATGGAACTATTAATTTCGCGCCTGGACAGGTTCTCCCGCCCTCAGCGGTAGCGCAAGCGATTTCCGCAATCCAAAACGGTACGGGGACAGGAACAGGGGCGAGCGGCGGATACGGACCTCCCATTGTTAACACCGAGGGATATTCGTGGTCCGAAACTCCAGCGTCAGCCAATATCAAGGCAGGTCCTAACACCATCAAACTATCGCCATGTCCTAAGGGATTGAACGGAACCGACCTATGGCATTACCTGTACATTTCAAAAACCGGCACGCCTGAAGCCGTTCTGATAACGGGAGGTTCCTGCGTTTCGAGAGCCACGAGTGGGACGATCCAGTTCATCGCGAAGTACAACCACGCGGCTGGCTACCTGATCGGCAGTGCCACTGACGGGATACAGGAAGCCATCATTGACGCGGTTCTTTCGTCATCAGGTGGTCAAATAGCCCGGAACGTTCAGATCGACCCTGGGGCTCATGTATTTCATGCTCGATTATCTGTGCGCGCCACGGGTATCACGATTTCAGATTCAGCAGGATCTATTGTCTGTGCGATGCAGGATACCTGCATTTTTTTGGGAGACCCCGCAAATTCAAACTTGTTCCAAAAGATCGTCGTTAGTGGCTTACAGATAGTTGCTGGAATTCCATCTGGAACCTGGCCTGCGCTGGAGGACAATGCCAACGCTTCAGAAATATCCGAGCTTTCGACTAGTACTAGCCCTATCACAGGGGCCAGTTTCGGTTTTTTGATTCAAGTCGATAACGATCAGGCGGCGCAAATTACGGGAGCCACCACTATCGGAAATTGGAGCCGTTGTGACATGAGTTTTTGTTCGACGGCGATCGTAGGCCCTGGTGGAGCGAACAATTCAGGCGTGCTTTGGGTACAGAATTCCAACCTCTCTCTAAATTGCGCTGCAAATGGAATTGATAACCAAAATGGGAACACCCTTCGTGTCACAAATACTATAGTGCAGGCATATCCGCAGTTCGGCATCCGGGCTCGTGCAACCTATAGCGACAACCCGAGCGTACAACTCGACACTGTTTACGAAGAGATCGGGAATTGCCTAAATCCGCTGGGAACCGGGATGGCGGGACTGATCGTGGAGGGGGGGTATGCCAATGGGAATGCGATCGTCGGCCCAGCCGGCCAACTCCCGGTGTTTGCAAGTACAGGCACAATCCAGGACACCTATTCAATAGTTGTCCACAGCAGCATCATGGGTACTTCGCCGGTTTACTCAGCAGGTCTCGCGAACACGGCCGGAGTCGGAAACATTCCAGTCGTCTGGAACCAAATCGGCAACACGGGTGTCGTAACCTATGACTTGCTTCGGACCACAGGCCCTACAGGCGCTACGGCGGCACCATTCGGAACAGGAGCATTCGCTATAGCAACTGGCATACCCGCCACCAGCTGCGCTAACAAGGTTTGCAGTTTTACCGACAACGCAGCATCTCAGCCTTCTTCGTATACCGTTGCGACCAATACTCCATATTGGCCTTCTCAGAAAATGTGGCCCGGTTCTATCATTCTGACTCAAGCTTTCGATTTTGAGAACACGGGAGGTGGTGTTCCTACTTCTTACTCTACAAACAATTTAAACGTGGGTGCTGGGATCGTTAACTCAGCGGGGAGCTATGCACCTTCCGTGTCCGCCGGAGTCTGCAATATTTCAGGGCCGCCCTCTTCGATTTGGATACAGTGTGCGGAAGGAAATGCATCGTCCCCAGGTTTGACTGCGACGGTGCTGCAATTATCTGGCCCTTTAATCACTCCTTCAGGACTAAAAGGACGGATGATTTTCGAAATGCCTGTCAATAGCAACGTTTTTGCAACGCATGTCGTCACCTTAGGGGATTCAAACCCTGCCAAAACCCTGGCAACGCCGAGTGGCAGACCATCTTGGGACCCGAATGACACCTACATCGGCTACGATCAGCCGGCAAACCCTGCTGTCAGCAACATCCAACTGTCGTTCGGCGCGCCGGTGGCTATCTCGAACTACATTGGCAACGACGGAGATAATGTCAGTTGGGGCGAACGGCTGACAAAATCCGGAAAGACGTTTCAGGTTCCGGTAGCGGCCAATAACGGTATTACGGTGACCGGTAACCTGAACCTCAATGGCTCTTGTCTTGGTGGCGGTTGTGGACCGTTTTCCGCGTCGGGCACGCAAGTTGCGGATCCGTTTATCCGTCCAAACGGAGGCCTTGGTCCTAATTGGACGACAACCGATGGGATCTGGAGCATTCTTAACGACCAAGCAACCTGGATTTTAACCAACGATTCATGGGCAATGAGTGCCTACGTCGGTTCCGGCTTGACTTTCAATGCTAATCAAGATGCCGTTGTGCGAGTCTTTCCAACAAATGCCAGCAACGGGATGGGACCGGGCGTGCGAATGTCGAACTCAGGGGAAACTGGCTATGTCTGTATCGGCAACTTGCAGGTAAGTTATTTGCTTAAGATGACAAACGGATCACCTGTGGCAATCGGCTCCCCGAGCACCGGACCCGGATTTAGCCCCGGCGACGTCATCAGGCTGCAAGTGTCTGCGACGTCTCTCGCCTGCAATCAGAACGGAGTTACGATTATAACGGGAACAGATTCTTCAATCACCTCTGGTTATCCCGGCCTCGTTGGGGAAAACGCTCCCGCTGGCTCAGCGATGGATCAGTTCGTCGGCGGTGATCTCGCTTACACAAGCGATTCGCAATTGACCCAGAACGGAGCAACATGGCACTCTGGCCCGGGCGCTCCGACAATTGCTTGCAATACCGGAGATTTCGATACCAACACCACCGCTTCCAGTGCATCAACGGCTTTGTACGTGTGCTTCAATGGTACGTGGTTTGGAGTATCGACAAGCGCCAACTGAACGCAGTTGGGTTCGGCTGGTTTGGTGGGCGATGGTGCGGATTTTCGCGGGCGACGCTTCGATGGACTCCGGAAGAAGATACATGAAGCCCATTCTTGAACAGTGCATCTTCGGGAGTCGCGATCTGGGCAACACTCTCCGGTCCTCAGGTTGCCCACTTCAATCACCCAAACTGCACTACGAGTTGTGGCTCTTGGTAGAATTTCGCACGGATCGTGGAGGCCAGATAACTGAACCTTAGGGCTGACTTGTAAATCAGTCTGTTAGTGATGTCACATTGGGCCTGCGGAAACACAGCATCGATTGCCAACGCCACACACGGCATCTCCCAAGGACAAACGGCCAATAACAATCAAAATACACGACAACCATATATTTGGCAGGTTTAGTTGATGGATACCAGTCTCAGCGGAGAATCACCGGGACCGAATCGGTTTGTGTCGAATATTATTTCTTAGAACTATCTGCCAAACGTGATCAGTTGAGAACGAGTTTCGATTGCTACTGTTGTCATCGATGCTGGCGATCGCGAAAATGAAATCTGCGCATTGTTCACTGCCACGGGCTGAGGGACCGAGGTGCCGAAGTCCGCGAACCCATGGCGAAGGCACAGAAAACATTACAACTAATGGCCGAAACGTATGATGCCACACTCCAGGTAAGTTTTGATCGCGAGGTTGTGTTAGGCAGCGATGAACGCCCGAGTTCCCGCCTCAAGAACATCACTGGCCATCGAAGTGCTATAGAAAGCGTATGGCGATGGATGCGCTGTCGGGTTACTGCGTCTATACGAGGTTTAGAAAAGCAGAGCAACGTCTGCTCGACTGACCGGACCATCACAAGCCAATACCAACACCAATACCAACACCAATACCAATACCAATACCAATACCAATACCAATACCAATCCCACGACTACTCGGGTTTCCCTATTGAACTAGCCGCGTGAGAACGATTGATCGAGAAATGATCTCCCAAAATGCTGAACTGCCCGGATTGTTTTCGGAGAAGACCTGCGTGCTCACACCGTTGGGGGAGAGAATGAAGAGTATGTGTATTGACCATTCGCCCGCTGTTTCAAGAGTTTGGGCAACTGCTGATGACGTTGCCGAGTCATAACGATCCAATAAATGAAACGGTTGCGCTGCCTGTTCCGTTTCTTCTTCTGGAGCAAATTAGTCGAGGTCCACTCATCAGGTGTTTGATTTTTTGCATCGACCTATTGCGAATACGAAGACGCCCCCGAATGCACCCGACCACGCCTACGTGATTCCTGCCAACACGAGCCTAAGCATCAAGAATGGAATGCTGCAGCTGGGTTCGCGCGTGGTCACGCACGGTCAGCACATGCCCATCAATGATTTTTTTCGTTCGCTGGCGGAAAGTGCCGGGCAACAGGCGATCGGCGTGATCCTGTCGGGAACGGCATCGGACGGGACCGAAGGATGCGTGGCCATCAAAGCGGCGGGAGGCATCACGTTTGCGCAGGACGAGGGGTCGGCGAAGTACGACAGCATGCCGCGCAATGCGGTGAACGCAGGGTGCATCGACTTTATTTTGCCGCCCAAGGATATTGCGCGAGAGTTGGGCGGAATCAGCCAGCGTCCCTACGTGGCCCGGGTTATGTCACCGACGATGGAAACGGTTGAAGGCATGGTGGGCAGCGACCTCAACGCTCTGTTCAGTCTGCTGCGGCAATCGAGCGGAGTGGACTTTACCAACTACAAGCCCACCACGCTGTACCGGCGCATACGGCGGCGCATGGCGGTGCACAAGGCGGAGACGCTGAAGGACTACCTACGCTTCATTGGAAGGAAGCCCGAAGAACTGGACGAGCTTTACCGCGACTTGCTGATTCACGTCACCGGATTTTTCCGGGAGCCGGAAGCGTTTGTGGCGCTTCGCAAGCGTGTTTATCCGAAATTGTTTGAGGGCCGCAAGCCGGATAAGCCGATACGGGTTTGGGTGGCCGGCTGCTCCACCGGCGAGGAGGCGTACTCCATTGCGATCACGCTGCTGGAATACCTGTGGGTGCACAGCCGGAACATTTCGGAGGCTGCGACGGCGATTCAAATTTTCGCCACTGACATCAGCGACACGGCGCTCGACCGCGCCCGCACCGGCGTGTACACCGAAGCGGCCGTGGCGAAAATTTCTGCCGAACGCTTGAAGCGATTCTTTGTCCGGCTGGATGGGGGATTCCAGATCAACAAGTCGGTGCGCGACATGTGCATCTTCGCCAAGCAGAACCTGGTGAAAGATCCGCCGTTCTCGAATTTGGACCTTGTGAGCTGCCGCAATTTGCTGATCTATTTAGGGCCGGTTTTGCAACGGCGGGTCATCCCCTCGTTGCACTATGCGCTAAAGCCCGGCGGCTACCTGATGCTGGGAGCGTCGGAAAATCTGGCCGGATTTGCCGACCACTTCGGAATGCTCGACAAGAAAGACAAAATCTACCAGAAGAGAAAGACCACGGCGCGGCTGACGACTTACTTCGCGAATGACGATTATTTGCCGATCCGGGCGGGAGACGCGAAGCTCGCGCGGGGCCTGCTGCCCGCTTTTTCCGTGGAGCGGGAAGTGGAGCATCTGCTGGTGAACCGGTTCGTTCCCGCCAGCATTGTAGTGAACGATCAAATGGAGATTGTGCAATTTCAGGGCAAGACCGGCGCCTACCTGGAGCCGCCGGCCGGGCAACCCAGCTTCAGCGTGGCAAAAATGGCGCGTGAAGGCTTGCTGGTGGATTTGCGCGCGGCCCTGGACACGTCCAAGAAAACCAACGACACGGCGCGCAAGGAGGGTGTCCAGGTTCGATCGGAAGCGGGAACGCTGGAGATCAACCTGGAAGTGGTGCCATTGCGAGGACCTACCGCGAAGGAGCGCTTTTATGTGGTTGTGTTTCAGGATGTGGTGCGCAAGCCGGCGGTCCTTGAGGACCGGGGCGACGGGAGCAAGACGCTAAAAGTGGTGCGCACCCCTGCGCCGGAGATGCGAGTGCTGAAACGCGAGACGACCCAGTTGCGGGAGCAGTTGCGCTCGCTCATCGAAGAACACGAAAGCACAACCGAGGAATTCAAATCCGCGCATGAAGAGGTCTTATCGGCCAATGAGGAATTGCAGAGCACCAACGAGGAACTGGAGACAGCCAAGGAAGAACTGCAATCCACGAACGAAGAATTGACCACGCTCAATGAAGAAACGCAAAACCGCAACGCGGAGCTGGGCTCGGCCAACAACGATCTGCTGAATCTGCTGGGCCACGTCAACATTCCAGTGGTCATGGTAAGCAACGATGTGCGTATTCGCCGCTTCACTCCGCTCGCGCAAAAACTGTTCAACCTGTTGCCCGGAGATGTTGGGCGGCGGCTGGGCGAGATCCGGCCGAACATCGACGTCGACGATTTGGAAACGCTGGCCCGTGAAGCCATCCGCAGCGCCGCTGCGCAGGAGCGGCAGGTGCGCACCAATGAAGGAGGGTGGCAAACGCTGCACGTGCGTCCCTACAAGACCTGGGACAATCGGATCGAAGGGGCAGTGATCAGCTTGCAGGATGTTGACGCCCTCAAGCGCACTCTGGATCAGACGCGTGATTATGCGGATACGATTGTGGAGAGCGCGCGGGAACCGATCCTGGTGTTGGATACCCAACTGAAGGTCACGGCTGCGAATCCCGCGTTTTACCGGGCTTTCGAAGTGAACCGGGAAGAAACGGAGAGTCGTCTGATTTATGATCTGGGCAACGGGCAGTGGAACATCCCAAGGCTGCGCGAACTGCTGGAGGAAATCGTCCCGCGGAATTCCCGCGTGGACGATTTCAAGATGAGCCATGAATTTCCTCATCTCGGATCGCGCCAGATGCTGCTCAACGCCCGCCGCGTAGAACTGCAGCCAGGGCATCCGGTCATTTTGCTGGCGATTGAAGATGTGACGCAGAAAAGTCGGGAGGGTGCGGCAATCAAGCTGGTTCGGCATAATCGGTTGGCGGAGAGTTCACCTCCACGGTAGAATCCCAAAATGCATAGTTGGGCAATTTCGCACCTAAAGTTAAAAAAGCCCCGCGGAGCGATGCGGGAGGCGCGAGGGTACTATTAAGGAGCGAATTTTTGTAGAGGCTCTCCATCTAGGACCCTGCACGTCCCACTCTACCGGTTCTGGGCCGTTAGTTTGGCCCAATTAACTCCTTCATCTCACACAAAACAGTGCGGTAGGACTGCAAGCTCGGGCAGGAGAAACGGATAGGAAATGCGGACCAAACCGGGGAGATTCGTTCTTGCAGTAAGCGAACGTGACCACGCTTCCAGATCCGCCGCTTTGATGAGGTTCATCCCAGGCATATGTGCTGTTCCTTTTACGGGAAAATACTATCGGAGCTTGCGCCCCGGAACAGGTATGGACCATTCAGTCCTGGTGAGCAAGTGTGAACAGCCCTTCGCTTGTAGCAACTATCCAGAATCTTCGAGCGCATCGATTGCATCGGAATCCGTAATGACACTGGCACGTAACAACTGTTCTCCATTTGTGCTCCGCTTCCGCTGAGGCTTTACCGTTCAACGACATGCGGCTTGTGGCGGTGTGACAAACCGCCGCATTCGGCTACTCTGCCACCTCTCCGGCGTGTCGGGCTACAGTTTACCACGTTTGAGATGGGGGCTCTTACCGCTCCAGTCACCCAGATTTGCCGGCTTTGCACAAGAAGCCCCTCCCAAGGGTAAGTTACTGTGCAGCCAAGGGGGTTCTTGTGCAGGAGCCTAAACCCCTTGTTTCGATCCCTGAAAAGACTATCCTTCATTGGGCCAAAAGGACGGCTCTGCGGAGAGGTCTGCGATGCCGAACCCGGAAGGGCACAGTCCGCGCTACTGGAAGCGGCATCCGCGCGCTATGTCACAGTCCGCCCCAGATCAAAGTGAGGTTCGAGAAATGGACAAGAAAAGGAAAGGTTACACAGCAGAACTTTGGGCGCACCGTGCATTGGTGTTGGCTTGTTTGACAATCGCAATGGCCGCAGCTTTAGTCATCATCGAGAAAACCCCGCTGGGCATGGTTGCGCTGCTCGCGGTATTTTTGCTTTCCAGCACTTACCCTGTGATGTTTTTTACGGGATGGTTTACACCTGAACATCGCAAAAAGCGAGTAGCAAGATTGGCTTCTCCGATGTTGCTGCTCTTGGCCTTTACTGGATGGATAGGATACACGTTCTGGCCTAAACCAAAAATTCGGGTATTGGAAATGCAGCCAGAACACATCTTCGCAAACGTCCCGCTGTCGGTGAGACTTACTTATCGTAACGATGGGCACGATGCAAACGTAGTGGTGTTCTACCGACTAATTCCAGTTGATGATGTGCCCTTCGACATGACGGAGAGAGAAAAACAAGAGGATTCTATCTGGAATACATTTAAGAACGGCCCCACTCGAATGCCACATCGCGCCACCGTCTTAGAAGGAACCACTGAATACGGCACGATGGTGTCAGACCTATTGGTCAGTCCAGCCTTAGCCGCTACGTTCAACACGCCATTTTCACCTACGGATAAAGTTCTTGGAGCACGAAGGGGTCCAGGAATCTATATCGTCGGGGAGATTCGATTCGTCGGAATTATTACAGAAGTGCCCGTGAGTTTTTGCGGGCTATTTCAGGGGGATGTTGATCTTTCTCCCAAGTGCGTGAAGCAGTATTAAGCATTTTGGTGAGGCCAGAACACAGGGTCAATGCCGAGTTCGCACATTTCGTGAATGAGCACCACAAGGTTATGACAGAGAATTTTACAAAGCGTTTCGTTGACCATCGCAACGTCAGTCTTGCTGCGAAGCCCGTCTCCAAACTTACGTTTCATCATGGAGAATGCGGATTCAACGTTACTGCGCTTGTGATAGTGCTGCAAGAACTCATCGCGCCTGAATTGGAAGTAGTGATACATCTTCTCCCATGTTCCCCCGCCAGTTCCCCGATGATGCGAAGCAAAGGAAATGAAGGGCGTGGCTCCCACGGCTGTAATCGCTTCCGCGTTCGCCCTACTCGCGTATCCCTTGTCTGCGGAAACTTCCGCAATCTGAAAGTTGTGAGCCGTGCTGCTAACCAGAGAGGGGAGCACGGGCGAATCGTTCGTGTGCCGTCCGTGAATCTCTACGGCGGTGACAATGTTCGTCTTGGTGCCGACCATCAGGTGAGCCTTTACCCAGTCGTGCTGCTCCCGAACCTGCCCATACTTGTGGTCAAACCAGCGAGTAAAACGGCAGGTGGTGAAACCGCTGGAGTCTACGGCGAAGTCAGTCTCTACAGCCTTGAGGGGCAAACTGGTTTGGGTAATGAAGCCCTGCAAGATCGAAGTCAAGTCGGGATTCTCAAGGTAATTCGAGATGCTGTTAAAGTGCGGCACTTTGGGGATGTATCCGCGCCTGTGGGATTCTCTCAGGTCGGACATAAAACGACGCTGCGAAACTGTGCTGTAGACCTTGAATACGATATTGAAAGCCGCATCCGACAGGGGCAAGCGCGGACGGCCATTCTTAGCGGGAGCGGACACAAGGCCAGAGCACAAATCGTGCAGCAAGGACTGGAACCTGTCTTGTTCGTTTGTCTGCGCTTCGTTGTAGGCGCTCCACGCTTGCGGGTAGGTGGTCCGCTGTTCGGTAAGCGTGACACTCTTGGTAACGGTCACGCTGCCATCGGCATTTTGTTCGCGTTTCATCACAAAGCGGGCCGCAAAAATGTGCTTGCAGTTCATCCCGCGGGTTTCAAAATCGGGACAAGTGCAGGATGCAATCTTCGGCATCAAGTGCACGCGGTACGTTCCCTTGCCAGCTTGCGACGGCACAATCCATATTCCAGCCCTTTGGCTAATCGTTCGGGTTGCCGCCAGTTCCATTCCGCGCTGCTCTCTCAGGTCCATGCTGCCCTCGCTTACCTGAGAAATATATTACTAGATAGGTATATATTAGTCAAGCATAAAACGCACCTTGACAATATATTATTATCCGGTATATTAGGACCATGGCACTGGTTACACTCAAGAAAAAAGGTTATAAATGCAATCGTTGCTTCCATGAATGGGAGCCGCGAAAAAGCACGGTCGGCGAGCCGGGAGTGTGCCCTTCCTGCAAGTCGCCGTACTGGAATAAGCCGCGTAAATACAAACTCAAGGCGCGGTAGCTCCGATCTTTCAAAAGGTTTAGCGGAACAGAATGGCGGAGAGAGAGGGATTCGAACCCTCGGATCGCTTCTACGTCTTGTGGACTCGTTGCGATCGCTGGTTTTGCAGACCAGCGCATTAAACCACTCTGCCATCTCTCCGTTAAAGGCTGCGAGTGGGGAGGACGTGTCCAAACGTTTGACTCCCCACTTGCAGTGCAATAGAACCAGCCGTCAATTCACGGCTTGCTCTACCAACTTCCACCTCCCGTTCTCTTCGCGCGCAACTAGATTGTGCTGTGCCATGCCCAGCATGGCAAAATGGATCACCCTCCCCGGTTGCTTTTCGCCAAACGGCACGCCGCGCTCGACAGCCGACACCTTTAGTTCATCCAGCCATGCCGCTCCACCTTTTGACTTCAGCGTCTCCAATAGCACCTTTGAGAGCACCGTTCCCTGCGGCTCGCTCTTCTCGAAGAGCGGCGGATTAAATTTCTCCCACATCGCGTCTTCGTCTTCGATTAGCTTGTCCAATATCTGCTCTTGGGTTGCCAGCCTTTCTGCCCCGGCCAACATAGCGGCTCTCTTGGTCCTGACAGAATCTCTGCGTTCTCGCAGGTCTTGGCGTATGTCTCTCATTTTAGCCCTCCACTTGGGCCCAGTGTACCAGAAGACTGCGACTGGCAATAGGGTAACCGCAGCCAGTCTGTGGAGAAGCTGTGCAAAACGCTCAAGTCCAGTGGATAAGGTCGGAAAAAGGCTCCCGAAATGCACCCTTTTTTGTTGACGGTAATCGAATGTTGTTACTCCGGTGTCTTGTAGAACTGGTAACTAGCAGAAAATAATTATGTTGACGGTACTCAAAAGCGCGTTTACTTTCTATAGCCCCCTATTGCTGCTAGACAGAGCGCCTGCTCAGGTGAATACGTGTGTTCGGAGGACAAATGCAATGGGAGCAATGGGTCATGCTTTTGCAAAAGTACGGCCCTTTGGTTGGACTATTCCTGGTAATGATCTTGGCGCAGGCTTGGTGGATCAATCGACTGTTAGAACGAAACTCCGTGATCTACGACGCGGAAATCAAACGGTTGGCAGATGTGCAGGAGCGACTTCTAACTCACATTATCGGTCCACAACCATCGTCTACCTCCGCACCGACGATCCAAGACCTGAAAAGCGGGGTAAAGCAACTCGGAGACAAATCCGAAGAGAAGGGGGCAGGAGGCTAGTATGGCAATGACGATATTCGCTCTTTCTATCCTCGCTGCGGGCTTCGCTGTGATGTTGCTGACATTGCAGCACAGGGTTCCTAAGCTCAAGGCAAAAGAGCAAGCATTTCGGTTTCACGCATTGCGTGACCAACTCCAACTCTTGGCCGTGGAGGGTCGCATAAGCACCACATCAGTGGGCTATGAGGGGCTGATGCGGATGTTAAATATAGCCATCCGTAATCCCGGATTGATGAAGCTAGGCGACATGCTACGGACAGCAGAAAGCGCCAAGGATACGATAGGCGGCACACCCACGTTTGAAGAGTTCCAAGAAGACATCCAACATCACGGCCCGGAGATTCAGCAATTGGCAAGCAGTTGCTTCTTAGCCTACGTCCTTATGTTGATCTCAAATGACTCGCTTGTGCGCATGGCTTTTTGGTTGGCTAGTTGGACCGTGGTCAGACCTGTGTTTCGGCATTTGCGTAAACTGCTGACTCAATTGGTGCCGACCCACACAGAAGCCGTCGATCTGGCGCGGTGGTATTCATCCGCCGGGGGGAAATTCGCAGCCACATAGTCCACTTTTTGTGCAGCGGGGAACGTTTTTGTGCAGGATGCCGTTTGTGTGCAAAGCCAGATTTGCCTACCTCTTGCCTCACTGTACCATTCGACCGGCACGGTCTTCCGGGCTGCGCTCAGTTTTTCGGGAGCATGCGGAGAGCCGTGCCAAGGCAACGGGTGGGCGATCTATGGCGCCGGATTCCCAGCCAGAACGGATTGAATTGCTGCGATGTCTGCCCCCGGATCAAGTCCGTCCGTTGCCGATCCTTTTGCCGCGCTTCCGGGGGCAATCACATAATTCCCGCCGTCGCCATTGCTGTAGTTCGTGAACAAAGATGCGTAGGACGAAATCGAAACAATGTTGCCCACAGGCCACACGATCGAACCGCTGTTAACAAAAACGTTCCCGTCAAAGGTGTTCGAAATCCAGCAGGCATTAATCATGCCCGCGCCTTCGGACTGCTTGTTGGCGCAATTCCCGGTCCCACTGAAACTGTTGCTCGTGCCTTCTACCCAGGTCTGCATTACGTTGTTGGTCCAGACGATGTTGTTTATGGCAGATAGGCCGGTCGGACTGCTCAACCCGAGTGCGGAAACCACTTTGAACGCCGTAGTGGGTGGGTAGACGAACGTGACGTGGTTGACCGTGATGGTATTCAGCGCTTGCGAGGGAGTAACCAGGAGGTCATTGTAAAGCGTGACTGTGGCGCCATCGGAGCAGCCGTAGCAAGTCGGATAGTTGATGTTATCCATGACCAGATCGTGAATCGAATAATGATTCCCACCAGTCGGTAGGGCGCCATTTGTGGCTTGCTCGTCCAGTTCCATGCCGGAGCCGATGGTGTTGAAGGTGTTGTAGCGGGCAGTAATGTTTTGGTCGAGACAGACTGGGCAGAGTCCACCCGAACCTGAGACGTAGTTTTGGTTTGCTGGAGTCAACAGTAAAGCGTGCCCGATCTGGCTGAATCCGCCCCAGGAGTTAATGAGTTGATTGCCTTCGTAGAGTATGCGCTGGCCATTTTTGAACTCCGTCAGATTCTTGACAATGAGGGGATGCCCGGAGATGCCGCCATTGTAGCTCGGCTCAGAGGGGTTCCATTGCAGGGGCTTGAAGAACAGGTTAGCCCGAATCTCAAAGTCTCCCGGAACGGTGTTCGATGCGGCACCGCCCATAATAATATTCTCGCCTGAGGCTTCAATGAAGTTGTTGACGATCTTAAATCCTGTTTCCGGCGTGGAACTGATCGTGTTTGCGGCGCCGCCGATGCACTTGGAATCCGTGGCTGTGCCGATGACGGAGATAAAGTAGAAGTTGTTGCAATAGCTGTCTACCATCGCAAAGTTGCTGATGCCGCTGACGCTCAGGAAACGTCCGGTTTCATCTTCGTTTTCATCTCCATGCGCCCACACACGGTCAAAGTAAATGCCGGAGATTCCAGTTCCTTGATTGCCCAAGGCTACCAGCGACGAATTCACTCCCTTTCCCGGCGTGCGCGTGATCTCCAGCCCCATGGTGCGAATGTTACTGGTGTTCGCATGGATGGTGATCACCGGGCTGCTGTCGGGAGATATTAACTGCGCTGTATACGTGCCCGGTGTACTGGGGCATTTCAACGGCGGGCGGCCCAACTGCGAGGTGATGCCGGCATAGCAGGGTCCGAACTGGGGTACGAAAACGGTTTGCGCAACGCCGCCAGAACCCTTGTAGGTGGTTGAGTATCGCGCACCTTCGCTTGGAAGGCTTGCAACCGCCGAACTCTGAATCCAAAGCCAGTTGTTTGCAGGGCACGACAAGGAGGGATAGGTGAAGTGTCCCACGAAGGAATTTCCTGCCTGCAAAGTGATCTTCTGGCCGCAGGTTGCCGCAGCAAGCGCGGAAGTGAGTTGCGCTGCCGTGGTGACGTTGACCACGCTTCCTGTTGCTGGCGTATTTGCAACCGCGGTCTGCAAACAATAGAGCGGAAGTGTCGCAGGACCATCCGCTGCATCCCAGGTAGGCACACCGCTGGTGGAAGGACAGTAAAGATTGTCAATGTTGAGAACCTGTTGAGGTAATGCCGAAATTGTGAGATTGAAAGCGAGCGAGACACTCTGCCCCGAAGAGTCGGTCACCGTGGGCGTGAAGGGATACGAACCGGCAAGCGCGGTCAGCCCGGAAATGGCGCCCGTGGAGGCTTGCAACTCGATTCCGGAAGGCAAACTCCCGCTGCCGACACTCCACTGATAAGGTGGGACACCGCCGGTTGCGGAGATCGAAGCGGAATATTGCGTGCTGACACTGCCATCGGGCAGCGCCGAGACCGCGATTGCCAATGCAACGGCAGGGGTCACGGTTACGGATGCGGCTGCGTGCACGAGGGGATTCGCGGCACTTGCGGCGGTGATGGTGGCGACGGTGCTGCTCGTGACCTTGGGCGCGACAAAAGCTCCGTTGCTGGAAATCGTTCCGACGTTGGCGGACCAGGTCACGCTCGTATTTGCCGTCCCGCTTATCAAGGCGGTGAACTGCAGCACTCCCAGTGAAGTGATCGAAGTGCCGGTGGGCGAAATAGAGAGTGTTACGGTAGGAGCGCTGGCGGAAACGACGATTTGCACGGAACTCGATCCCGAATGCGTTTGCTCTGATACCCAGAGCACGAAGTTGTAGGTACCCGCGACCGATGGGGTCCCCGTGATGGAACCGGTTGCCGAATTTAGGGAAAGACTCGGTGGGAGACTACCGGAGGACAGGCTGAAGGTATAGGGAGCGGTTCCTCCACTCACCACACTCGCTGCAATATACGGAGTTCCAACTGAGGCGGGTCCGGGCTGGATCGAGATCAGCAGCGGCCCAGATGAGTTGGTCGCGGTAGTTGTGCTCGAAGTGCTAGTGGCGTTGTGCGAAGAGGTGCCGCATGCAGTGCTCAGGCCAGTCAGGCAGACCAAGAGTAAGAGCACGAAAGAATTCGTGATAAAGCTTTCATCAGCGCGACAGACTTTCGCTGCTCTCAAATTCCCTGTTTTACGCATGTAGTTTACCCCTCATGCGAATCTAGGGAAGGCCAGACGGCAAGGGCAGATCACATGCGGTCAATGTCTGGTGCCATGCACTTCCGGTTCTGAAAACTCAGCGGGTGTACGTTGTTGTTTTGACCTCATTCCCAGGACTCCCAACATGTCTCAACCGCTTAACTGGTATGGGATTGAGCGCTCTGTGCCGATCGATTCTTCCGCCTCCTGCTTTGTGACGATGATGGTCTTGGGCCTGGGAGTTTCGGTCGGTGACATTTCTCTAATAAATAGAATGGTTCTGCCGAAGAGGATGCGGCTGTGGTGGGTCAAGGACGGCAAGCAGAGCACCATGCCGTGGATGTGGTGAAAGAATGATGAACCGGCACTCGCCTAGCCTCTCAGCGGAATCCGGCCTACAAAACTTGAGCACAAGTAGGTTAAGTGTCTCATGCGAATCTAGGGAAGGCCAGACGGCAAGGGCAGATCACATGCGGTCAATGTCTGGTGCCATGCACTTCCGGTTCTGAAAACTCAGCGGGTGTACGTTGTTGTTTTGACCTCATTCCCAGTACTCCCAACATGTCTCAACCGCTTAACTGGTATGGGATTGAGCGCTCTGTGCCGATCGATTCTTCCGCCTCCTGCTTTGTGACGATGATGGTCTTGGGCCTGGGAGTTTCGGTCGGTGACATTTCTCTAATAAATAGAATGGTTGAGCACAAGTAGGTTAAATGACGTTTTTAGTCAAAAACGTTTCTAGTGTCGTTATTGTCTTCAAACCTACTGACCGAGGATTGGACAGCAGACGAAGGAAAGCGAGCAAACATGGGCGGAAGTGGCATTAGACGACCGTGGAAGGCGATGGACGGATTGGAAGGTTTTGGGCCGTGACTGGCCGTGACTCCCTAATGATTTCGGAAAAAGCGCCTTCGCGCTGAGAATCCTTCCAAAAGGAATCGTGCGATGCCCAAACGCCAAGCGGGGCGCTGGTTCCGACCGGATAGATAAGCGATTCGAAACTGGCCCATAGAGCACAACATGGGTGATAAGAGTGACTGTCTTTGCTCCGGTCGAGTTAGCGAGTGCCGTCGTCTCAATATGGCGATAAAATCAACTTTCGGCGGGGAAGGGAGATTACGCGATGGGCGGATGGGGTAGTGGGAGACGCTCGAACAGCAAGAAAATCACGTCCGATTATCAGCAGTTCGACATTCGAGAATGGCAGCGCCGCGGGCTTCTTGTACCGTTCTCCCAGGCTTTTACCGCTGGTGACTGGAAGGTCGATGTGCCCATAGTTAGGTACCTAGACCCGATCCACGAATGAGTAATTTTCTACCGCCTAGATGGAGGAGGATGCGTCACGGCGAAGTTTGAGTGGACACGCTGCAACTACGGCGGTCGGCGGGCGTGGCTTCGTTGCCCCACAAAGGAATGCGGGCGCCGAGCGGCGATTCTGTATGCCGGCGATACCGTTGCTTGTCGTCGCTGCCACGATCTCGCTCAGGCGAAAACCGATTTCCGCTCGCATTCGTCTGCCTATTGACGGCGCGTGACGCAATCGGGCGCTCGGAATGGGGTCGATGAGTGACATCCACCGGACAGCCCGCAAGGTTCAACGCCTGCGGACTGTTCTATTTCCAGCCCGTGCCAAGACTGTCCCACCACATGCCCAGCGAGAGTGCGATGATGACCATGGCTAAGATCGCAATCAGCGTCAGTACCCCGGTCATCAACAGAGTTCTCAGGAGCCTCACCGTTGGTTGCTTTTTGGTGGGGAGAATAAAGTAGGATTCGCGGTAGTATTCGCGGCTACGCCTCTGTGCCTGCGACCGCATGACAGCTACTCCTTTGCCATGCAGCATCCCACGGTTTTCTTTGCTCGCTGTTTACTACTTTGATTTGCGTTACGAAATCCGAACGACGGTTGATGTGATCAGATGGGATGAGAAGGTCGGTCTTCAACGGGATGCTGTTCGCCCCAGTTTTTTGGACGTGCTCGAAGCACAAGAGATAAAGGAGACCGGCAATGAAGAAGATTGGTACCGCAGGGGCACAAAAGATGGACTTGTGATCGACTGTGACGATGTGCCCGGAGGCACAAAAGCAATCCCCGTGATCCACTGCGAATCAAAGGAGTCGTTACAGTGGAGTTCGAGATTCCAAGTGTTCGAACCACAGGCTTTTCACGCAAAGCGGATGTAGTTTGGAGCGACTCCTTTGTGATGGGTCTGCGCTTCTTATACATCGAAAAGCGCTCTGGAGTTGCTCTTCAGACATGGCTAAGTTCGCTAGAGTCCCAATTCCGTTTCCATGAAGCGGCTCAACGAAACCTGTGAAGCGAAAAGCCTGAGGTTTGGACTGGCGGCAGAGCGTCGAGAGGTGAACCTTTGCGCTTTGTCACCGCCTCCTTCAGTGCCCAGCCGCCAGCCTCCATACTTTACGGCTCCTCCGCTGGTCGCGGAATGGTCTGAAGGGTGATGCGATCTGGCCCGATGGAGCTATTTACTTCTACCGATCTGTAGGGCTCCCGGCTTGCGTGCGTCTAGCGCCGTGTTCCGCTGCTTCTCTGCTAGCCTATCGCCATGCAGAATCCCGTCAAAGAACGCATCGCCAAGTTGCGGGAGGAAATAGCCCAAATCAGCGAAGCAAATCGGCAGTACATGGGCACTGGTAGGAAGCTTCCGGGCTCAGCAGGAGATCACGAACGTCGGCTCCAGAGGTTGCAGGAAATCCTGGACGAACTGGTGTCCTTGACCGACTGGAAGAAACTTTGAACAGGGTACGCTAACTCGCACATTCAGCGGCCCGTCGGCTCTACCGGCGTCGCAACGCGACCGCGATCTCGCCGTGATGATTGACCGTATCCACAGGGAGAGAAGCGTTCGACGCCTTCGACATCGCGCACCTTCTCGACCAAGCCCAAGCGCAGAAGCTCTGCTAAGGCGGCGTCTATCTGTTTAAGCGTCATGACTGCACCGCCAGCTCCGCCTCCTCTTCGACGCGCGTCCGGTTGGGCATCGCTTGTATTCGCGTCTGGGTTTCCGCCCAGCTCGGCTCCGCGCCGGCAAACAGAAAATCAAGCCATTGGGCCAGATCTTCGAGGGCGATTTCGCCGGTAAGGTAGTGGAGGATGAACGGATGGCGCACCACCGATGCGCCCACGAGTTCGCCTTCGTCGCACCACGGGCAGGGCCAGATTTTGTCGACCTTTGCGGGATAGAGCAGGTTGATGGTGTTGCAGTCCACTGATCGGACGCCCAGCACGGCATAGACCATGCCGACGCCACAACGTTCGATGTGACTGCTGTGAGGGGTTGGAACGGCGACGCTCCCGAGACGCAGAGCGACCCCGAGCGAAATTTCAGGTTGCATTTGTCGATTCCTTTCCGCTCGGAGGGAATTGAAGGGAAACCCAACGCGACTATCGCACGCGGCGCGGAGCGCGGCAAGCCCCTAATCGGGAAAGCGCATTTTTCGGAATAAGCGCGTCCTCATTATGGAACCGAAGCTCATTCGCCCATCGCGGACCTTTCCCGCAAAGGGAAATCCACAGCCACAATCTTCGTGGATGTGACGGATATCACGCACGTTTCGAAGCCTTCCGTACGACGATCCCGCTATGCGCTGGCTTCTCGTTCTCCTCCTCACCGCCGCCTGTTCCGCTCAAGCGTTCGTTCCCGAGCGCGTGGTCTTTCCCATCACCCATTTCGGCCCCGACATCCGGTATCTCGCCCCACTCTCCATCAGGTTCGGCACCGGTTTCTGCCTGGACCCGGAATGCCGCTTCGTGGGAACCAACTACCACGTCGCCCGGGAGATGGGCACGAGCGTCTTCATTAAGGGCGTCCCCTCCATACACCGTTACCTTGATACCAGCCCGGAGGAGGCGGGAGCGGAGCGGATCAGGATTCCGGGGTTCCCCGTGCCCGGTTCGATGAAATATACGATGGCCCACGACCTCGCCATCTACGAGATGCGGCGTCCTCTCAAGGGACTCCACGGCGCCGGCTTCGACACCGAGGATTTGGCGGAGGGCGAGGAAGCGGACATCTACGGTTATCCGCTCGGCTGGAACCCGAAGCGAGGCTTAGTCCACTGGCGGGGCACCTTCCTGGGCAAGAACCCGCAAGGGTTATTGTCCTACCGCTGCAAGGACGGCCGGGTGCGTCCCGGCGCCAGCGGCGGGATCGTGGTCAACGGCAGCGGGAAAATCGTCGGCATCTTCAATGCCATCGGCGAGGATGGCGTGGCGTTAGCCGTGCCCGCAGGGCAGCTTGCGGACTTTGTGGGGCGGGCTCAACCCTATCTGCAGGAGGTTCTGTTTCCCAAACAGGTTTTCGTCTCCCCGGTCGCAGCCGATCTCTACCCTCCCTACGACCTGCCAGCCGGAGACGCGCACCCAACAAATTCTGCGGACGTGTTACGGTTGCGGTTAGCGGCGCAGCGACTCGCCGACTCCATGACGAACTTCATCGCCACGCAGACTTTTGCCTGGGGACGCGACAACCGCGAGGCAGAAACCGCCGATGCCTACGAGACGCTTGTCCTGGATGGGAACCAGCGCTGGCATCGCCCAAGCGGAAAAAAGTTCTATGACGAAATCCCGTTCCCGCCTGTGGCCGACTTCGTGAATCCGGGAGCCGAGTGGTCACAGCTTCCGCAGATGGTAGGGAGGTTTTACGGCGTGGCCCTCCGCCAGGCGCCCGACGCCGTTGCGTCCGGTCGAACCATCCACGTATTCCAGTATGCCGCGAGAGCCGAGGATAGGGTGTGCTCGTTCGGCTATGTTGGACTCCTGGAGTTCATTGGCCTCAGTTTCTTCCGGCACCCGAATAAATTCTACGACTGCCACGGCGAAGTCTGGACAGACACCTCCGGGGTAATTTTGAGAATTTCACTGACCATGGACCTCACGGGTCCGTCCTACCGCTACCGGGCGCTGGTGACCTATGGCTGGGTGGAAAAGGACGGAGCCCAGCACTTGGTTCCAGTCACCCTCGTGGCACAGTCGGAGGACAGGAAGAGCACCCGCTGGTGCCGTGGGCTGTTCACTGACTATGGAATGTTCGGCACGAAAACACGCGTGCTGGTAGCGGAGGATCCAAATCGGACGCTGCGATAAGAAGACGTTCCGCGCGAACCTTCGGTCGTGGACGATTGGCGGGTGGCCCGTACTTCTCGATCTATAGGAAAAACAAAAATCCGTTTCGGCTACGACAGTTCCGAGGTTTTATCTGGAGTGATTCTGCGAAAGTTCAGAATTGCTGAGGGCATCGAACTTGAGGAGGAACGGACTCCGAGCGAAACGCTAACTTGTCACTGGCTTCAGGCGCGCCGAACCCAATGCATGGATCGGCCGCGGCTATCGACGAGCGGATCTACTCCGAAATACTTGAGTAGCGCATTCCGCCAACTCAACCGATGTGGACGTGGGCGTTTCGTCTGTCCCAGGCGCAGAAACAGGGCAGCCGATGTCGAGTGCTGTGTGCGGGAGGCGAGCAGCCCGAACCGACGCATCGCGTGTCGGTAACGGTCTGGCACGTGAGCGGCCAGCGCGTCTACGAAGTCTTCAATCAAGTAGCGGGTTGTCACTACCTCCCTTTCCTTCAGATCCTTCGTCAAAAACTCAACCTCTCGATCCGTGATCTTGGTGAATCGATGCTGGGCGATGGGCGGTCGTCGAACGTACCGCGCTACATATCGTAGAAAGTGCCATTTCGACCGGATGGGATCAACGTAGACGTTCCACCACCGTTCGTATTGCGTCCGCAGCATTATTCGTATGTCTTCGGTGCTCGCCTCCGAAGTCAGCAAGCCCTTCTTCAGAGTAGCTCGAAGATAGGTTATGACGGCGTAGCGTCATATAGGCATGAGCGTGCGCCTGTCGAAGTGTAGCGGCGCAATCCAGCGGCCATCCGATTCTCGCAGACCTCCGGCCGAAACCATGATGTGCAGATGAACGTTGAAATTCAGGTGCCGTCCGAACGTATGCGGCACCACAAGAATGAGAACGCGGACGCCGTATGTGGTCTTGACCCATTGTTGGATAACCGCTGCAGCCAGCGCGGGCAAGTCGTGCAGGAGATGCCGATTGCGTCGGAAGATGGGCCACAACACGTTCGGCATCGTGAAGCCGATGCCAGTATAGGGAATGTCGGGAAGAGCGCTCCACTGGTTTCGCTGCCAAAGCAGCGTAGCTCGCTGCCCACAGCTCGGGCAGGACCGCGATTTGCAGGTATGGTAGACGAGCTTCTCTTCGGTTTCTGACGCAAACACTTCGGCTCCCAATGCGGGGGTACGGCAGTCGATCAGTTTGGAGAAGTTCTCGCGCACGGCTGGGCGGATCTCGGGACGATCCCAGTGAGGGCGAGTTGCGATCAAGATGTCCTTCAGCGGTTGCTTGAGGGCCATACGGGTATCGACTCCCGGTAAGACGTGAGAGTTCGCATTAGCTCTTCAGTTACAAAGATTGTCTTGCCGTGGACTGGTATCACAGAGACGCTTACCGAATTGAATTCACCTGAACTAAGTGCGGACAAACGCCTGACCAGGCTCGTTAGGTCTGGGGAAGTCGTCAGGTTGTGTCGCCCGTGCCGTGAGATCAGATCGCGTATGGCCTTGCTGACACCTTTCTTGTTGCGATAGGTCCTCAGGGACTCGATCTGCCGATCCGGTGATTCAGTGGTCCATTTCCACGCCCGATGGATCGACACCTCGCCGTCGCGTAATGTTTCCAGCAGTTCCGGCTGGCCGGTTCGTAATAGCCGCTTGACCTTGGTCACGTTGCCCACGGAGACGCCTGCGGCAGCGGCAATCTCTTTTCGGACATCTACGATTGCATCTTCTGTCAAATTTGACGAACCCTTCATCTGACCGCCGAGCCGTTGATTCGATAGGGCCTTTTCCTTGAAGCAAGGCTCAAGTTCCAGCGCCAGGAGTATCCGGCAAAAATCGTTCATGCCGTTGGACCGACGATGCTTTTGGAGTAGCCAACGAAGGCTTTCCTCGTCTGTTAACTCGTATTCGACACATGAGAGCGTCGGTCGCCCAGTCAGGCGAGCCAGTTCCCATCGCGCGTAGCCGTCAATGACAACCCGCTCTCGCGTAACCAGGAGCGGCTCTCGAAACGCCAGTTCGCCTTGTTCAGCGAGAGCGGACAACTTGGACGCTGGAACGGTGAAACGAAGGCGCGAGAAGCTGGGATGCTGGCGGAGTTCGCTGAGGCGATAGGTTAAGGGCTGGCCAGGATCGTCGTCAGATTGCCTTTCAGGCTCGGAAAAAGAAGTCGAGAGAGGTTGGTTGGGCCTATCACCGAACTCTCCTGGCACTCGTGCTGCCGTGTTCATGCCACCGGGTTCCACTTGGATTCGCCTCATTGAATTGGTGGAATCATGACCGCGTGGGGGGCCACACTCAATGCGGTGTTTGGAAGCCGCGAGTGGAAACTATCGAATCGCCTTGTAGTAATCACGCCTGGAGGCGGGAAAAGTTTTACTCGCGGGACGCGAGTTGCGCGAGTGCGCTGGCCGGACTAAGGTCGGGCCAAACAGCTTCCTTTCGTTCCTGTTCCGATGTAGCATCCTTTGCTGTTGCAAGCTGAGCCCTGAAAATAGCGGAGTATTGTCATGGGTCACACGCGGCTGGGCCAAGTTCCAAAAACGCGCAAGTGGAATGAACTGGTCGAGCAAATTGCTGGGGCGGGTCCGACGGGCGATGTCGCAAATGCCGCAGTCCACGTTGCTGCGATTGCAGCGCGAACGTTAGACGCAGCCCAGACAGGCTTGGACAGGGCGGTCGATGACCCCGGCGTCCGCTACACGTTTTACCTCTTAACCCAAGTCGCACTTGCATCACGCTCATCCGATTGGGAAGCAGCGCTGAGCAAGCACGGCATTCATCTGACGAGTGACAGCAATGTTTTCGATTTCACTGCCGAAGTGCAGGATGCTATCGACCGCCACATTCGCTCGAATCCATCCCGCGCAACTGACCTAAGCGAGATCGCTCAGCAAGCCGCCGGTGAGGCGATAACCAGCCTCGCAGGAACGCGGACGGTCAGCCTGTTTAGGGGTAGCGGCGCCGAGCTGCAAAATGCTGTGCGTTCCCTTTCAACCAAGAAAGGGTTCGGGGAATTGGGGCAACGCTTCTTTGGACGGTTTGTCGCGCGATTCCTCAACTTCTACCTGAGCCGAGTCACCGCAGCAGCTCTCGGCAGCGCACGCCTGCCGGATTTGGGGGCCATCGCTGAATTTAACGATGCCCTTCGGTCCCACTGCGATCAGAGCGCTCGGATCGTGCGAGATTTCTGCGGTGACTGGTACTCGAAGACGGAGTACCAGAAAGGAATCGATCTTGAAAATACGTCGGGATTTCTAGCCGTCGCTTTGAAAAAGCTGCGCAGCGAACTTGAGCAGCAGAAAGCGACCTTGTGATCGAGCCTCGACTCTTTGTATGCAGTGGGGCAAACGTCGCCGGCAGTGACCCTGTCGCGAAGGGAAGGCACCGTGTAGAACTCGACGCCATTGGAAGCGATGCGAACGTATACATTCGCTTCGAGAATGTAGCCAAGGTTTTCCGCCATGATCTTTCTCCCCGGTTGATCGATTTTCTCGAAATTGCATCCTATGTCTTCAGTGCCGATTGCGCCACGCTCAGAGGGAAAAAGTGGACCGACGATCAGAGCACGGAGCCCTGGAGTCGAGACTTTGCATTTGTCATCCCGGTGCGAGAGCCCGCCTTTTGGGGTGCAACGAAGGTCCAAAATCTGCTGGTAGAGGTTCTCGGCTTTCTTTCGAACGATAAATACTCCTTTACATTTCTGCCATTGGAGCGTGACCGCGCCGATCAACAGCCGTACTTTCAATTCGGCGACTTGGAAGAATGGCCGTTCAATCGTCCCGAACGTGTGATCATGTTTTCAGGCGGCCTGGATTCTCTAGCCGGGGCGGTAGAAGCAGCGGCCAGCGGCGACAGGGTAATGTTGGTTAGTCATCGCCCCGTGACAACGTTGGATTCCCGCCAGAAAAGGCTCTTCGCGGAGTTGCAGAGGCAGTTTCCCAATCAACTAGCCCACATTCCGGTGTGGATCAACAAGGCGGAGCGACTGGGGCGAGAGCCGACTCAGCGGACTCGTTCATTCCTATACTCGGCGCTAGGCACGCTTGTCGCGCAGTCCGTTCAGGCAGGCGGGGTGCGGTTCTATGAGAATGGAGTCGTGAGTTTGAACCTGCCTATTGCTGAGGAAGTTCTCCGCGTGCGGGCCTCCCGCACCACTCATCCAGTGACTCTTCATCTATTATCTTCCCTCTCTGCTGCGGTAACAGAGCGCGATTTCATAGTCGATAACCCCTATCTGCTCAAAACAAAGACTGAGGTGGTGCAGAGCATAGCGACACATCAAGCTGCCCACCTAATTGGTCATACCTGCTCATGTTCGCACTCGATGTTCAAGACCAAGAATCAGCGGCATTGCGGTCGATGCAGCCAATGTACCGACCGACGGTTCGCGACTACGGCAGCAGGTCTCTTGGCTTACGACTCTGAGAAGGATTATGTTTCCGATGTGTTCATAGGGCCTCGCAAGAGCCCTCTGGAGCGGGCCATCGCGACGGACTATACGCGACATGGCATTGAGTTGCACCTGCGTTCCGAGACTGAGTTAGCAGGGATTTTTAACGCGGAACTGAGTCGCGCTGTTCGCTATGAGGCGAAACGCAGTGAAGCTGCCCAGGAAATCATCGCCATGCACAAACGGCACGGCGATGTTGTTGTTCGAGTGTTGGAGCAGAAGGTCAGAGATAATGCGGCGAACCTGATTCGTGGCCCCCTCGACGATACGTCGCTGTTTGCACTGACAATCGGACAATACCGCAGGCGACAATGCGATTCTGCTGAAGTGGGCGTCGACGGCTCCGAGAAATCGGTTTCATCAGTCGAAATAGGCACAAGGCTAACGAGTTTAGATGAGACTATGAAGACCATCCTCGCCAAGTTCGGAAGTCTGCCAACTGGAGCCAGCAGGAAGAAAAAGAGGGCGACCCCAGGCAAGCGGGACACGATCCTATTCGCTGCTATCCTGCTGGGGTTTAAAGGTATGAAGTACTGTTCGTTCCTTCAACGTCACGGCATCAAGCCGAAGTGGTCGGACGATCCCTCACAAGTGGCCGAGCGCATTCACTTTCGCGGCGAATACCCATAGAGATCGGGCTCGGGAACGAAGGCTGCTTTCTCTTCAAAGTGATTCACCCGCGGATCAGAATGCAGAACCAACTCAGCAACTTCGTATGAGGTCGGAACAGTGGGCGGCAGACCGAACGACGAAAAATCGATCCCCTCGGCCCAAGCCGGAGGGGGTGGTGGTGGGTTGTGCTTGAACATAATTCGGAAGTACTTGGCTGTTACCGGATCGAATGAGATGGTGTGTTCAGGCGCTCTGCCTCCGCTCAGGCTGGCTACCCTGTGGAACCTTTGCCCGTCGTCGCTGGCATCGAGGGTCTTCTCGGGAATCCCGCTGACGAATTCCTGGATGAATCCCGGCTCCTTTGTCACAAACGTTACCGCGCGAATCGTATGCGGCGTAGGGTATTCGAACTGAATCCAGGAATCCGACCCAGGAGTCGGGAAGGGCACTTTGGTGGTTTTCTCCAGATCTCCATCACTCAGCATTGCCGGGTCCAGTTCCAGTCCCTCGCCGCTGGAAGTGATTTTGGCCTGCTCTGTTGCTAGCCCAGATGAGCCAGAAGGAAGCCGGAACGCTACGACCACGGCATCCGAATATAGCTCCGGCAAGTGTGGCCCCGGTGGTCCAACCTGTTCGTGAACGCCAAGATTCTGGAAAACTCCAGTGGTGCTGGGAGGGTGAGCAATCTTGCCCACGAATGGCTTTCCGCCATCCAAGATCGTTTCGGACCAGACGTACTTCTTCATTCCTTGAGCTGGTGTCACCCAGGGTCCACCCGTTTCGCTCCAACCGGGAGAACCTGCAATCGCCATTTCCATTCCTAATTGGTCCCCGAGGCCGATCGCGTACTTGAAGGCGTCCTTCCATTGTGGGGTCATATAGACCAGGCGCTTCTCGACAACCTGCGGTGTTTGCAGTGCTGCGTCGAAGTTCTGGAACCCCGCAATCCCGGTCCGATGCATCCACTCAAGATCGAGTTTGATGCCTTCTCGCGTAATGTTCCCATTCATCCAGTGCCACCACACGCGCGGTCGCGCAGTGCTGGGCGGGTTTTCAAACCCCTTTTCCAGCGCGTCTTCAGACGTCTGGGCAAGAGAAACTCCAGCTGTGCAAACGATGACCACTGCCGCAACCGAGAACTGTCTCCAGGCTCGTTTCATAATTCCCATATCTCCAAAATGTCTCTTTCAAACACTAGATGCCGCGAAGCGCCGGTCGTGGGAACGGAGCACCGCCTCATGCAGTTCCCACTTGAACATCAAGTCGCCCCTCTCGACACCACACGTCTGGGGTGAGGGAACTCGCTGTGTAAGTCAGGGGTATCTTCAATCAAGATGAACCTTGGGCTCGACGGACATGCCGGGTCGCAACTTATCCAGGTCGCGCTGATTCGGGTTGAAGCGTATCCGCACAGGTAGCCGTTGTACGATCTTGACGTAGTTGCCGGTTGCATTCTCGGGCGGGAACAGGCTGGATCGATCTCCAGTAGCGGCTGGCATAAACTCCACCTCGCCATCGAACGACTCATCGAGTGAGTCCACCTCGATGGTCACGTGCTGGCCCACGTGCATTTTTCGGAGTTGTGTCTCCTTAAAGTTCGCGGTCGTCCAGACATTGTCAATCTGAACCACCACGATGAGCTGCTGCCCTTGCGAAACTCTGCCTCCGATTTCCGCACTGCGCTGACTCGCGATGCCGTCCACCGGAGCCACGATGTGGCAGTAGCTCAGGTTGAGCAGAGCCGTATCCAGCTGCGCTTTCGCCGAGTCCACGCTGGCTTTGCGGGAATCGACGGTTGCCTTGTGAGCCGCGAGCTGACGGGGTAAATTGGCCTTGTCCTCGGAATGTTTGGTCTGCTGCTGGCGCAGTATCGTTTTTTTCTCCTCGACGATCTGTTCCGAAGACGCGGCCGCGTATCGGCTCGCCTCGACTGCCGCCTCATCCCCACCTGCATTCGAAACGTATTGGTCATAGTCGGATAAAGAGATTTCTCCCTGGTCAACCAATTTCTTGTAGCGCACCAGATCGGACTGGGCCTTCCGGTTGTTCGCCTCAGCTTGACGCAGCTTTGCGGAATTGCTGTCGTAGTCGCGTTGTGCGCTGGCGATTGCCGCCTCCGCATTGACAACTTGCTGCACGTCCGTATCCACCGTGGCTCGGTTGGAAGTCACCGTGATGGGGACGTTCGGACTTTCTGCAGCCGCCTGAGCGATGGCTTGTTCATAGTTCGCACGGGCCTGCTCCACCAAGACCTGGTAGTCGCTCGGATCCAGATCGACCAGGGGTTGGCCTGCTTTCACCGGCTGATCATTTTCAACGTAGACCGCCTTCACCGTCCCGGCCACGCGTGAAGCGATCGCGTTGAGGTGCCCGTTGATTTGCGCGTCATCCGTCGACTCGTAGGTGCGGGAGTAGAGCCACCACGCGATCCCAGCCACCAGCACAACGACCCCGACAGCGATCCCGATAATGATTCGTCGCCGTTTGGTGGCGGGATCAACCGGCTTCTGCTCTTCTTTTTTCTTGTCGTCGTCCTTCTCTGCGGAATCGCCCTTCTTGTCCTGATCTTTGTCCTGATCGCCTTCCCTCCGGCCCCCGTCGTTGTGACCATTGCCTTGCGATTTGTTTCCCTGGTCGCCGGGCGACTGCTGCTTCTTTGCTTTCTCGCCCTTCTGCTGATCGAGCTCTTGCGGCTTCTGATCTTTCTCTTCTTCGTCAGTCGTGGTAGGCATGGTCAATTTCCTTTCAGCATGTTCGGGATGAACTGTTCGGCTTGTCCGGTCGCTCTGGCAAGGCTGATCCGAGCCAGATTGAGAGAGAAGAGAGTGCTGACATAGTCCCGCTCTGCCGAGGCGACGGTCTCTTGCGATTGCACGACTTCCACTGAATTCGTAACCCCGGCGGCGAATCGGTCGAGCGACTGGGTGAGAATTTCGGCAGCCACTTTGCGATTCTCTATCGCGACCGCGATCTGTTCGGTCGCTACCTGCAAATCGACGTAGGCTTGTCGTACATCAAGTTCGACCACACCTTTTTCATCGGCATATTCCGCCTGTCGCTGGCTGAGCGCGGCATCGGCCTGTTCGACATCCGCTTTCACGCGGCCGCTTTGAAAGATCGGGATGGTGACCGTGGCTGCGGCCTGAAAAACAGAAACTCCCTTGTTCGGGTTTATCCCCTCGATCCCGTAGTCGCCCTTGACCTCAAGCGACGGGAGATACTCCGCCTTCGAGGCTCTGTGGGCTTCGCTTGCGGCCTTCAACTGCAGCCGGGCAGCCTTAAGATCGGAGCGCTCCTCGAATGCAAGTTTCAGCGCCTGTTCGAGCGAGACGGCCTCAGGCACCTGAGCGGGCAGGTCTTCACTCAAGGTAAATACTTGGCCGACAGGTAGACCGATAAGTCTCGCCAGTTGCATGGTCTGTTTCAGCAAATCCCCGCGCAACGATGTGAGCCTCTGTTGCTCGGTGTGATATTCCACAAAACTCTTATTCCGGTCGATGGACGCTTTCGTTCCGGCCTGGTACTGGTGCTCGGATTGCTTAAAGGTCGCTGACGCCTGCTTGACCTGTGCTTCCTGCGACAGGACATTTGCTTTGCTCGCCAGGACTCGAAGGTAAGTTCCGCTGACCGCTAAAATGATGAGTTCTCGCGCATCATGGGCGCTCATCTGCGCCGCATCTGCCGAAGCTTGTGATTGACGCAGGTTGTACAGCGAAGTCATGCTGAGGTCCTCGCTGAGATTGGCAAGCGCGCTGTAATAGTGGAAGGGACCTACGGCGGTTGGCAGTGGAATACTGCTGCCGAACGTGCCGGGAGTGAGCCCTTGGGTCGCGAGATCGATCTTGGCCCCGTCCTCAGCCACCGTCCCGTAGATGTTCGGCAGCATCTTGCTGAGCGCTGCCAGCCGCTCTCCACGCAACTGTCTCACCGACGCGTTCGCACTAACGGCGCCCAGGTTGAAGCGAAGGCCGCGGAGGATTGCATCCGCAATGTTCAGGGTAAGCGGACCTTGCGGTGCATTCGGATCAGGAATGCTGCCCTGGTAAGAGCCCGAGACTTGTATGGTGCTGTTGACCGTGTTGACGCTGGAACTGCCGCCGTTTCCGCTGGAAGACTGCTCCGCTTGAACAGTGCTGCCACTCTGCGCCCTGCCGGACGGAGGCAACTGATCGGCCCTCGGAAGCGAAGATGAGTCGCTTTGCTGGGCCAGGCTCGCGCCGCAAAGCACGACCAAGGCAGTGGCCAGGATGCCGAAAGGCATGAGGTGAATGGCGTAGAGACGGTCCATTCCTCTCTTCCTTGAAGCGTAAGCTCGCCCTTGTGGAACGTGACTCCCCACTAAAGCGACTTGGACTCGGAACATATTTATCAATGGCAATTTCAAGTGTGATCTCCCTTACCGTCGCGCGTCGGGCTGCCTCAACCTGATTCAACGGGCGCTCCCTCGCCCGGTTTGTTCTTGCTCAACAGAAAAGCGCAAACGATCATTCCGACCGACAACCAGCAAAGCATTCGATAGATATCCTGGTATCCCATCACCGATGCCTGTTGATTCATTTGTCGATAAATCTCGCCGCGTGCCATGGCGTCAGCTCCTGCGACGCCGCTGACGCCCCCATAAGCGTTTGTCAGGGCAGAAAGCCGGTTCGCAAACACTGGATTTCCGGACTGCATGTGGTCCGCTAGACGGGCTTGATGAAACAGCGATCGATTCGTGACCAGCGCCCCGCTAACTGCAATAAGGACGCTTCCGCCGACATTGCGGGTGAAGTTGATGATGCCTGCGACTTGGTCGGTGGCCTCCTTAGGTAGGCCGATGTAGGCCGCGGTGGTGATTGCGACAAAGCAGAACGGAATCGGAGCCATTTGAAGAATGCGCAGCCATGACGAAAAGGCGAAACCCATACCCAGGGTGGTGTGGGTGGAGGCGTAATAAAATGCGACGGCGAAGCCCGCGAAGCCGCCGGCGATGAGATTACGCGCAGCGAACCTGCCGGTACCCCATCCCGCCAACGGCATGAGGACCAACAGCGCAATGCCGCCACCCGTGAGTGCCTCTCCCGCAACTGTCGCCGTATACCCGAGCAGGGCCTGGGAGAACTGCGGCTGGAGTACCGTAGCGGCGTTGAGAATTCCGCCAGTTACCAGCATGAGCAGCGCGCAAATGGCGAAATTCTTGAACTTAAACAGGCGGACGTTGATGAGTGGGTCCTTGGCCTTCCACTCGCGCCAGATAAGTCCGATCATGCCGAAAACAAACATGCCGGCAAACGTCCGAATAAAGTTCGAGGCGAGCCAGCCGTCCTCTTCCCCTTTATCGAGCATGATCTGCATGCCTCCCATGGCAACTGTGAGCAGGCCGAACCCGACATAGTCAAGATTCTTGAGATTGCCACGATCGGCTTTGATCCAGGGCGGATCTTCAACGAAGCGCATGACCAGGAAGGAGGCAAGAATTCCTACCGGGATGTTGAAGTAAAAAATCCATCTCCAGGAATAATTGTCGGTGATCCAGCCACCCAGCATTGGGCCAATGGATGGCGCAAGTACGGCAACCAAGCCATAAAGCGCAAAAGCCTGCCCCCGCTTCTTCGCATCGAATGAATCCGCCATGATGGCTTGTGCCATGGGCTGAAGCCCGCCCCCTCCAGCCCCTTGAATCACACGACTAATAAGGAGCATGGGAAGCGAGACGGCAAGGCCACAAAGGAAACTGGCGATCGTGAACACGGCGATGCATAACAGAAAAAAACGCTTGCGGCCGATAACGCTGGATGCCCAGGCGCCCATGGGTAGAACGATGGCGTTCGATACCAGATAGCTGGTAAGAACCCAGGTTCCATCGTCGGTACTAACGCCCAGGTTGCCGGAGATGTGAGGCAATGCGACGTTTGCTACGGAGGTGTCGAGGACCTCCATAAAAGCCGCAAGCGCCACCGTTCCCGCAATCACCCAGGGATTGACCCTCGGCTTCCATTGCCGCTCCGTGGCCGTGACCACTATAGACCCATGCAGGCGTCTGTCGCGGACTCACGAGGAAGATGATCGCGTACAGGGACCTGTTTGAAATCGATGACGAGCTTCATGGATGGCGGTAATGGCATTACTCGGACTGGGCGAACATTCGTCATCTATGGACGGAAGTATGCTGGGCGGAGCAGATGCCTGACTGAGCAAAACAGAACACTCTCGCCTGTTCAGCGACGCAAACCTGATTTGCGTATGCGCAAGGTTGCAGCAACGAGCCGCATACAGCACTCGATGCACGTTGGACGAAGGACCTGCGTGAGAGCTTCAATTTAGCCCTTCTTTTTCAGTTACGCTCAGGGGCAGACACTGAAGATGGGACGCGGGAAAGCCAATTTCGTTGTAACGCGTAAACCGTCCACACCTTGACTTGCCTGGTGATGGGAGCCTCAACGAGCAGGGTTACGATTAGAGCAATCAAGAAAAGACCAACCCTGAGCTTGCAATCTCGAGCTGATAAAACATTCGGAGGCCTTTGTGCGGTCGAGCCTCGGATCCTTGTCCGTTCCGATGTACTCATTCAAGAAATCCAAGACCTTCTTGACCTTTGGCGTCAGAGCATTCGGGCTGCAGTACAAAGCGACGAGGGGTATAGGAGAAGGAGCCCAACCTGGTAGAACTTGGACGAGAACATCACACAACGCTGGAGCTTTCGCCATCCAGAGCGGAAGGACCACGATTCCAATACCATCAATGGCTAATTGTCTAGAAACAACAGGATCACACGTGGTGACGTGAAAAACCACAGGAGGAATCATCGTGGTTTGATCGTTCGTCAGTTCCCATCTGCCGGTTCCTATGCAGCGATGATTCACTAATTCAAGCGGGCTTTTCGGATTCCCGCACTCGCGCAGATACTCTTCGCTTGCAAACAACCCTCCCTTCGCGCTCGGGTAAGAGCGGATCATTTGTGAGGAATCGTTAGGGGGCGAAACCATAAAGATAATGTCGACGTCTAGACGCGGCAACGGAACATGTGTCGGAGCGTACTCCTCAAGATCGATCTTCAGGTTGGGGAATTCGCTAACCAGCTTTCCTATCACCGGTGTCAACAGATGCCGAATCATCGTTCCGGGACAAGCAATTCTGATCACCCCTGTGGGGTTAAGGCGATGTCTGTCCAGCTGTTCGTTACCGTTGCTGAGCGCCCGCAAAGCGTGTCTACAAGATTCAAGGTAATCAACCCCTGCATCGGTCAACACGAATCCCTTGGAGCTGCGATTGATCAGCAGCATTTGAAGACTTTGTTCAAGACGAGTTAGGGAGCGGCTAACTGTGGAAGTGGGAACTCCGAGTTCCTTCGCGGCACCACTCAAAGTGCCGGCCTCAGCAGCATTGACAAACATCACAACGTCATTGGCATCGTATCTGAGCATTTGAAATTGCCTTTCCTGCCGGATTTCAGGCATCGAGGCTCCGATCTGGGCATAAACGCATATGAATCAAAAGGCATTTGCGATAGGCGCGAGACAAGTCTCTCTGTTCCGCTATGTGCGGTACTGGACATTGCGGCGCATCTAATGAATACTCAATGCCAGAGGACAGAAGTGCGTAGTTAATTCACTGCAATGGGAGTTTTCTTAACAGTTAGATCTTTTCAAACCATTGCAGGGCAACTACTTAAGACTGCAGTTGATGGGGCGGGGGCGGCGTTTTGGGAGAATGCAGTTCCCCCGTGCGCCACGATAACTTTGCAGCTGGTTCGTAGAGAGTGCCAAACTCGGAGGGTTTCACATGAAACTCGACGCACTTCCCGCAGGACTCGGCGAGCTCACATATGCGCAGAAGCGCGAGCTCATTGGGCGCGTCGCCGCGTCGGCGCAGTTTCGCCGGGCTCTCCGGTTGAGAGAGTTCTTGTTGTTCGTGGGGCGGACATCCCTGATCGAAGGCTCGCCGGAGGTTCACGAGCAGGATATCGGGGTAAACGTCTTTGGCCGTTCACCCGAATACGATCGAGGAGCCGACGGTATCGTTCGCGTAAACGCGACCGAGCTGCGCAAACGCATCGACCACTACTTCGCAAACGAGGGGATCGGGGAATCCATCATTTTCCAAATACCGCGCGGCGGCTACACGCCTGTTTTCACGCCTCGGATCGTGGACACGGCGGAGGAAGAGCAAGCCGTGCATATCGACCGGGAGCCCCAAACTGCGATGTCAGTAGCTCCTTCAAAATCCGGGCGTGGTTGGATGTGGCTTTCGGTGACGCTTTCTTGTTTGTGCCTGGTAATGACCGGAGCGCTTTACCGTGCTCGGACCTCGGCAGTGGAATCGGGCGACCGTGCGCTTGTGATGCAGTTTTGGCGTGGCTTTACGCACGACCGTGACCCTAACGCGCAGACGGATCTCGTTCTCCCCGACGAGAGCGTCAGTCTCATGGAGGACATGCTTCGACGTCCCGTCTCCCTGCCTGATTATATGGACAGCAGCTATAAAGACGACGTCGATACTTCATTCGCCAGTTCTGATCGAAAGGCTGACGTCCGGGAGATCCTGCAGCACAATCTGGTGACATTTGGTAGCGTTATGGCTGCGAGACAGATGCTCATGCTACCTGGCTTGGCTCAGCACTTTCATGTCACGATTCCAAGAAACTACCCACCCGATATGATGAAGCGGAATAATCTCGTCATCGTCGGCGGTAAGAAATCGAATCCTTGGGCGGGGTTCTTTGACGGTCAGCTCGACTTCACCTTGGAGTACGACACAAAGACATCTCAGAACTTCGTTTTCAATCATCATCCTCTGCCCGGCGAGCAGACGACCTTTCAACCATTTGTCGCCTCAAACTTGACTTACGGGATCGCCGTCCTCGCCTACATACGTAACCCGGGCAATACCGGAGACGTCTTGCTCCTGACGGGAAGTGATTCCGACGGAACTGCCGCAGCCGCCGACTTCATCACGTCGGAACCCTCTTTCCAAAAGCTGCTCAAACGGTTTGGTCGCTCGCAGTTGCCCCACTGCGAGGTGGTGCTCCGCACAAGCCGTCTCAGCGGCACATCATTCAACGCTGAGATCGTGACCAGTCGTCTCCATGAATGAACGTGGAGATTCCAAGTTTGGCAGCATCAGCAATCCCAGTTTCGCATCAACTCCACCGGCCGAACCTCCGCAGACGATGCTGATCGAGTTGCTACGACTCTAGGTGACCTAGAAAGGTACGGAAAAAGTCGGCTGGCTCTTCGCGCTCTCCGATCGGCAGTTGAGTGCAGCAATGACGGCAATGCACAAGAAACCTGGCTATCGCTGGACCGTGCGGGAACTGGACGAATACGCCTGAATGTCGCGATCAGCATTCGCGTTGCGCTTCAAGGAGAACGTTGGAGTTACCGACATAGAGTACCTGACTCGATGGCGGATGCTCCTCGCAGACGACCGACTCATGAACTCCCACGATTCTGTCTCAGTCATCTCGCTTTCTCTCGGCTACAAATCCGAGAGCGCGTTCTGCTTCGACTTCAAGAGGAAAATGGGCTGCTCTCCACGTCAATATTGCCACGCTCGATCGTCTGATTTGGCCAGTTTTGTTTCCTCCTAATCCTAGAGGAAGACTTTCAGGACGCTGCATTGATGCTGGGTTTCGTCACTAGCACCGTGGACTTTCTGGTCTCTTGGTCCGCGTGGATTAGTAACGACAAAACGTTAGGTCCCTATCATGGCTGCCCGGAGACGGAGTGGGTATGCGGTTCCTCATCTTCCCGCGATTTGCGGCTCAGCCATGGTGCACGCCATTTCTGTGCCCGCAGTGCGGAGATACTGTCATGGTGAGTGAAGTAATCTGCCGATTCGAATCGTGGGAATCCTTCGAGAGGCAAAGCGGTGTTGCGGCAGCGCGACGACGTTCAGCTAACCTCAGCCATCTAACCAACATCGAAAAGGCGAAGCTGGAGGGGAGCGATTATGATCACGCATCACCCTCCAAACCTATTTGGACCGCATCGCAATGGCAGAAATGCGCTCGATGGTTGAATCAACAAAAGGTACCGTAACCGGCGTTTCGGCGCGGGCCTACCAGCACATTGTCGGAGAGGTTGCGGTGCGGGCGAGAGTGTCTGCGTTCATTCCCGAGTACAGTTTAGGTCCGCAGCATTCGTTCCCGGCGACGGTAGAGGATGCGAGATGATCTTATGATGAGGCTGCCCATCCTTAAAGACGAATTGGCTTTTCTAGAAAAGCACGGGCCGGAGTTGGAAGACAGGACTGATTTAGGGCAGTTGGCGATCGAGTTCAAAAAGCGAATTGTCCAGATTCGCCAAGAGATTCGCGCCTTGGAGCGCGACCAAAATTCACAGTAGTCCACTACCCGGCTGAGCCGAGGCGCTGCGGAAGACCTCTGCCCCGGCACGTTTGAGCGCCGGCGGCCGGCACTTTGGGTGCTGCCGCAAAAAAGCTAGGGTTGCCGTTTCGTGCCGATCCAGCAGCCATGTCCACGACCCAAGGAGAAATTATGACACCACCGCCTTCCTACAACGCAAGAGTCGCTATACCGCTGCCTTCCGACGAAAAGATCCGAGCCGTTGTCGGTTCCACTTATGATCCAGCTCAGGCACTCAACGTCCTCAAGATGATGGCCGGAACTGAAGATATGTTCGATGCCCTCATCGGGCTCGTGAAAGCGGTCTTCGGAGTAGCTGGGGTGGATCCCAAGCTTCGGCAGATGATCATACTGCGCGCAGCCAAAGTGCTGAACTCCCCCTACGAATGGCAGGCCAACGTACCCATGTCCCTGAACAACGGACTGTCGCAACTGGAGGTCGAAGCTGCAGCTAGCGATGGACCGGTGACCGGGGTTAAGGAAGAATACGTTCTAATATGCAAGGCGACGGATGAGCTTTCCACTTCAGGTACCTTGACCGACTCGACCCTCCAAGATCTCCTGAATCGCAACGGGGAGGTGATCACTCGTAAGCTCGTGCTGATGATCTCCTGGTTCAATCTTCTGAGCCTCTTTTTAAATGGCTGCCGAGTGCCGCTGGAGGTCACCGACAAGATTGGGACCAAGGCCTCTCCTCTGGGTTGAGCAGGACCGCGCTCCTGGATCTCGTCGCATTATCGCATGTGTCTTCTAGGACGAGAGCGTCGAAAAGTCGGGGGATTGGACAATACGGTACTCAAGCTCTTCAGGCGGATTCGAGTGGACCGCGAAGCGCTTGCACCTGTCGGCGTTCGTGATATCTGGGAGGAGACGAAATGATGGACGAGTTTCTTCTCGACGAGGAAGCAGGAACGGCGTATGTGACGTCACTGCAAGAACAACATTGATCGGATTTTTGTAACCAGACCGCAACGAAGACCGCAACTTCCTAGCGTAAGTGAACGATCAGCTCAGCAATTGCGCCTGGATATGTCGTGGAAAACGTTACCTACTTCTTGCGAGGTTGACTGGGCTTCTCTCGGCCGACACCCAAGTCAACCAGCCATTCCTTGACCTGAGAGCCGATGAGGTCGGGATGATCCTCCTGCAGATAATGAATGCCGGAGGAAAGTTGGACGAGTCTGCAGTTCGTAAGACCCTTCGCAAAGCTCCTGCCGAATGCCGGAGAGACGAAAGAGCCCGGATCTCCCACGAAAAGCAGTTTTGGATAGGTCGATTCGGCTAACGCGCGGTGTGCTTCCTCCATCGTGGAATATACATCTGCCGGTTCCCCGGCGATGGGCAGTTCACGCGGGAAGAGCAATGTCGGCCGTCGCGATTGGGGCGTAGGAAATGGCGCTCTGTACACTGACATCTCCTCATCCGTCAGCTTGCGGACCGTCGCCGCAGGCAGCATCTGCTCGACGAACATATTCTTCTCGAGAATCATCTCTTCGCCCACCCCGGGCGTTCTGAATTTCTTGAAGATCTCGGCTCCTTTCGCTGGAAGATCGTCCCAGCTAGGAATGGGGCGAATGAACTCCATGAATGCAAGTCCGCGGATGAATTCTGGCCTGCGGGCGGCCAAATGGAAGGCAAGTCCCGTTCCCCAGTCCTGCGCGATCACGAATGCTGAAGAGATGCCGGCTTGGTCGAGGAAAGCATCGAGGTACCGCACATGATCTTCGAAGCGATACTCGATGTCGGGTTTTCCCGATTGGCCGAACCCGATAAGGTCAGGCGCGATGCAATGCGCGACCGGTGCAACCAGCGGAAGAATATTTCGATATATATAAGACGAGGTTGGATTCCCGTGCAAGAAAAGCGCCGCTGGTGCTTGCGGATCGCCCGCTTCACGGTAGGCCATGGTTGAAGCCAAAACATTCACTTGATGCAAGGTAATATCGAAGGGGATGGTCATGCTGCTCCTTTTTTGACGGTTCGAACAATCTGTTAGTTGATCGTGGGGTTGCGCGGAACCGGTATCTTTCCGATGCCGGCTGTGCACCACCAGGTGCTCATACTGCGGCTCCGGAGCCTTGCACCTACGCAAATCAGGTTTGCGGCTATCGAACAGGCAAGTGAGCTGTTTTGCTCAACGTAACCCTGCTCTGCGGCGGAGACTTACATTCTTAGTTGAAGAGTGCACCGAGGTCTTCTATGAACCGAGAGCAGTCGTCGCACTATCTACTCATTGCAATCGTTGCTACAGCCGTTGTCGCAAACTTGGCTCCCGCAACGGGAGTTGCTCAGTCGGCATCAATCGCGTCCGACAACAGACCACGTCCCGGCAACCCGGTCACCGGATGGAGCGGCAACTTCTCGTCAACTGAGCCGTACTCCGCTGGTCCAGGCAAGGACTAGCGCAGCTGCCTGATAGATCAGTCCAGGCACTTAATCAAGCCAAAAAGATCGGCTATATGGGAATGGCGGCGAAAGCGGCCGGTCCCTACCATCACTACACTTTTGAACTGTTTGCTCTCGATACAAAGCTGAAGCTAGGACAGGACGCGACGCAAGCGGACTTGCTGAAAGGGATGAATGGACACATCTTGATGAAGGGTGTCTTGGTCGGGCGGCTCCACCTTCCCTAAGATGCCAACGGCTGCGAAGCATGAAATTGGACGCGAGAAAGGTGCTTACGTGATCACGAGAAAATCTGCATTCGTGGACAATGGCAAGGCAAGAATTGAGACGTACATTGACGGTTCCGGCCCGGCGTTGGTGGTGCTCCCTTCCTACGGTCGCGACGGCGGCGAAGATTATGATCGGTTCGCAGCCGCAATCGCGCGGAGCGGGTTTTCTGTTCTTCGGCCTCAGCCACGGGGCATTGGGAAATCAACAGGCCCGATGACAGATGTCAGCATGCAGGACCAGGTGGACGATGTTGCCGCCGCGATCCATGAATTGGCAGGCGGTAAGGCTACTATCCTGGGACACGCCTATGGGAATTTCGTCGCGAAGGCACTGGCGTGTAGTCATCCTGACTCGGTCAATGGAGTTATCCTAGCCGCCACTCAAGCAAGCAAATTTCCAGACGCGGTTGGAAACACTCCCGGCATCGCCGGCAACCTGAGCGAACCAGAGAGTGTGCGCCTCAGCGCACTTACTTTCGCGTTCTTCGCTCCCCCAAGTGACGCGCGAATCTGGCTTGAGGGATGGTATCCCGAAACGCTCCACATGCAGATGGCAAGCGTCGCAAAGATCAACACTCACGACTTCTGGTCTGCGGGCAAAGGGCCAGTGCTGGAGATCATTGCCGAGAGTGACCCCTTTAAGCCTTACTCGTACTGGCGGGAGTTCAGAGACCAGTTTGGTTCGCGAATCACAACTCGTGTAATTACCGATGCTAGTCACGCCTTGTTCCCTGAACAGCCGGATTTGATTGCGCGTGCAGTCCTATCATGGTTGCAATGCAAAACCTCCTGAGACCTTTTTCCAGACGTGCACTCTCGGTGATTCCAGTTCCTTTTGCAGGGCTGCTGCTTCTCTGTTGCTTGGCGAGTGAACAAGGCCAAGCCCAAGGTCCGATGCATCCGTCAGAACCGACAGTGAACCTTGGCGATACGAGCTTTCTCGATGCAGTGGGGGGACCGGGCTTGCTGATTGAAGAGATCGGCGATGTTAGTCACGACGGCAAAGTCGCAAACGGTACCGGAGGAAGTGTCGCTAATGCACCCGGCATCAATGCTGTGAGCGGTTTGACGCACATCGCCTGGCTGAGCAAGGGTCGCCTGCTTGCGGGATGGTATGGAGTCGAAGTGGTTGCGGTTGCCGCGCACGTGAACGCGGGGCCGAATGGAGACGTCGGCGGCTGGGGCAATCTCACGGTCTCACCGTTGATCATGCAATGGAAACAGCGAAAAGTCGGCCTGGTTGGAATTGTGCAGCGATTTGTTTTGGACTTCGAGCTACCCGTCGGAGAATACCGCCGCGACGTAGCGGTCAGTCTTGGCAGCAATGCGTTTACGGTCCATCCTTATTATGCGGTAACGTTATTTCCGACCAAGAGGTTCGAGACGAGCTGGCGAGTTCATTACCTCTGGAATGGAACGAACAACGCACCTCCTTTCGCAACTGCCGCTCGATCGACGCAAGCGGGACAGGCAATTCATTTCAATGCAACGGCAGGTTACAGATTTCCTCATGGCGTTTGGATCGGGGCCAATGGGTACTACCTGAAACAGGTGACGGATCCAAAGATTGACGGAGTTAGTCTGCCAAATTCTCCAGAACAAGTCGGCGCGATCGGCCCAGGGGCTGTTTGGGATTTGGGACGGTGCCTGCTGTATGCGAATGGGTATCACGAGTTCGGCGCGGAGAATCGCCCCGAAGGAAACAAGATCGTTCTGCGAGTGCAGTGGATCGTCGGTAAGTGATCGAGAGTCATCCACCATCTAGCGATTGCCAGTACAGGAGAACACTCATGAAGAAATGGCTTTCAGAAACATTGGATCTCGGCATTCATGCTCTCACCGGGGGACAAGGGGCAACAGTGGTCTTGGTTCCGGGCTGGCCCGAAACGGCAGAGGCCTATAGCGAAGTCTTTCCTTTACTGGCGAAGAATCACAGCGTCATTGCCGTGGACCCACCAGGACTCGGGGATTCGACACCGTCCGAAGCAGGATACGATACGGGCGCGATCAGTAGGACCCTCGAGACATCTTTGCGTTCCCGCACAAAGGAAGGTTTTCATCTTGTCGGACACGATGTTGGCGCATGGATCGCCTATGCCTGGGCAGCGCAGTTTCCGGATCGCGTGAAGAGTCTGACTCTGCTCGACTCGGCCTTGCCTGGCCTGTTTCAACCGCAAAATTTCCCACTACCTTATGAGGTCAATCTGAAGCTCTGGCAGCTTTCCTTCAATTTGATTCCCGAACTCCCGGAGCTTCTGACCAAAGACCGGGAACGCGAATTTATCGATTGGTTCTTTCGCAACAAAGCGGTGCAGTTGGAAAAGATCCCCACCGAGAACCGCGAACGCTATGTTGCGTGCTATTCGAAGCCCGGTGGCATGAGCCAGGGATTTGCATATTACCGAGCCACGGCTCAAAGCGCGTCACAGAATGTGGAGTTCAGCAAGCACAAGCTTCAGATGCCGGTGCTCGCCATCGGCGGGAGTGGAGCGCAAGGCGACAACCTGAGACTGTCCATGGAGTCTTTGGCCGCGAATGTCTCTGGTGGTGTCATCGAAGACTGTGGGCACTATGTGATGGAAGAGCAGCCCGACGTTCTGGCCCACCGGCTTCTCGAGTTCATCAAACACGTGGAGGACCCTGCGCTATGAAACCCTTCTTCTTTTCGTTTGTGGTGGGGTGCGCCGTTGGGCTGCTCTATGCAGCGCTGCGCGTAAAGAGCCCAGCTCCTCCCGTCGTCGCCCTACTCGGACTGCTTGGCATGGTGCTGGGAGAAGAGTTCTTCCTGTGGGTTGCGCCAATCGTTCGTTCGCAATGGAAGTAAAGGACTTACATGATGTCGAATCAAGGAATCGTATCCGCAAGGCACGTCGATCATGTTGGAATGACAGTACCGAATCTGGACGAAGCCATTCGCTTCTTCGAGGACGCTCTGGGTGGCCTGCTTCTCTGGCGTGTAGGACCGTTTCACGAAACAGCCACGGGCGTTCCAATCAATAGCGTCCAGATTGCCATGCTCAGGCTCGGTCCAAGCCTCAATATTGAACTGCTGGAGTTTGATGCGGACCAGCAACAACGGAAGATGCCCAGCAACATTGACATGGGGGCCGGACACATCGCGTTCTTCGTGGACGACATCCTTGCCGCAGCGGAGTCGCTGAGAAAACATGGAGCCGAACTACTGCAGGGACCGCTCGAAGGCGCCGGAGAGGAAAAAAAGGGAGAGAAGATTTGGTACTTCAAGACGCCATGGGGAGCCTTCATGGAGATTCTATGGCGTCCCGATCATCTACCCTACGAACAGAAGACGGAGAACCGACTTTTTAATCAGAAGGGTCCTTGGTCGAATCGTCCTGTGACCCAAGGTATTCAGTCTGCCAAACATGTTGACCATGTTGGCATGGTCGTGCCGGACCTAGATGCGGCTGTTGAATTCTTTGAGGAAGCCCTCGGCGCGCAGTTGCTCTGGCGTGTCGGTCCATTTCACAAGACGCCGACCGGGGTCCCAATCAAGAGTGTCATCCTCGCAATGTTGCGGCTCGGACCAAACCTGAATATTGAGCTGCAGGCTTTTGAAGCGGAGCAACAAGAGAAACATTTGCCCAGCAATGTTGATTTTGGGGCCACACACATTGCCTTCTTCGTAGAGGATATTCAAGCGGCAGCCGCGTCTCTGGCGGGCTACGGTGCGGAGCTTCTGCACGGTCCGATCGAGAGTGCGGGTGACGCGAAAAAGGGAGAACAGATTCGGTACTTCAAAACACCGTGGGGTGGTCTTATGGAGATACTGTGGCGTCCCGATCATCTTCCCTATGAGGAAACCACAGAGAACCGATTGTTTCAGCGTCCCAGAGGACGTCGGATGGTGAGTCGGAAGCGTCGGGTGAGTCTAGAGAATCATCATGCTATTTCGCAAGGGCAAGGACGAATCAACGCATGTTGCGGACAGGTCGCACGCTGAGGAGAAAATGATCAAACCCAGTGCTCGGAACACAGCGCATGCTCAAAGAGACGTTTGGAGTAGCAACCCGGGACCGCAGAATTCCGCTCTCGCCAGCCTAAATCCGAACAGTAATATTCTACCTTCAACCGACCATGGCTCAGTCGGCTCGATCTGGCATTCTTTCGAGCGGACGCATGGGCGCGTCCAAGAAGGAGGCTGATCAGCTAGCGGAATAATACTTTGGCGCATGATCAGACGAGCGTCAGTTACGGGGCCACCGAATCGAGTGTGAGGAGGAAAGGATGCACGAGTATTCAGAACGAAACTTTACCTCGGGAACCGCTGGGTTAGTCGCGATAGACAAGGTAGGGAATGAGGTGCTGTTCCTCGATCCTGTGACCTACTGCATCACAAAGACAATTGCAGGTTTTGAACCGAAGGTGCATGAGTTATTGATATCGGAGGACCACACAAAGGCATTCGTTCCAATCTATGGGAATGGCATCCACGGCGACAATCCAGATCCGGGCCATCTCATCGCTGTCATAGATTTGACCCACAAAGAGCATATAGCTAACTTCGACGTGTCGCCGTATGAGGCTCCGCACGGAATGCGGTGGGGCTCTCTTGGACAACTTTACTGCATCTGTGAAAACAGCGGGGTGGTTCTCGCGATGAACCCGCAGACAGGCGGGATTGATCACGTGTTGGAGGTGGGGTCGGATAAGGGGCACAGAATTGAGATTCTGCCAGACGGTTCAAAGCTGTACGCCGAGACCGAAGAGGACGCGTTCCTTGCCATTATCGACTTGCAATCTCGAAAACGTATTAAGAAGCTCTCCCTGCCGAGCGAGTTGGACGGCTTGGGCATGTCTCCGGATGGGGAGACCGTCTTAGCAGTAGACGGGAAGAAACCGATCCTGTTTGTCATCGACACCGAAACCGACACACTCACAACTACTGTGAGTCTCAAGCATCATCAGAAGGCAGCTCAGATCGTAAGGTACAGTCCCAACGGGAAATTCATCGTAGTCACGAGCCACGAAGAGCCGCTTGGGACGATCCTGAACGCAGACCTCAGCGACCAGAAGAGCATTCAACTCGGCAAGGGGCCGATGGACATGGCGTTTCATCCCGACGGCAATACTGTTCTTGTTGCCAATCAGGGCGATGGCACGATCTCTGTTGTTGATTTGCGCGAGGCCAAGGCTCTGAAGACCGTACATGCCGGTGCTGGAATTGAAAGCCTGTCGTTCTATTAAGTAAGTGAGTCCACTATGACAGCCTGGAAGCAACTAGCAAAAGCGCACGAGATGCACATGCCCGAGTTCTCCTTTGCCAATGGAGAGCGGCGCTATGTGAAGCTTCATTGTCGCACCCTGGGTCAGCTCAATTCCGAGAGAAACAACGCAGTGCTTCTTCTTCATGGAACCACCGGCAGTAGCATGCAATTTCTCCAGCCAGATATGGCCAACTTCCTATTTGAGCGGGATCAGCCACTCGACCACAACGAATATTTTCTCATCACTCGCCGCCGCTTATTCCGACACCATCGGAGTACCAGCCATCATTTCTATCGAATTGTTTCCGCAGTTGATGGCGCTCGAGGGTGACCGGGGGGCTGGGCCGCTCCTGCGCTCCATCTCCGGAATAGCGACTTTTTCCTTACCTGAGGCAGGCTTCGATATAGACTCATCCGATCAAATTGGCGCAGGATGATCAAGTGTACTGGCGAAGATTTCTGCCTGATGGCATCGTGCGTCGGTCGCCGAATGCCGCTCTGAGCGCTTACTCATTGTGATTCGAGATATTCGCAACCGTTCCGCAGTTTCATTTCGTTGCTGACGCCCACTCATCGATTCGGATTGCATAGAAGCAACAGGGCGCAGACGCAATGGGAATTCTGCTCCAGGATGGGCTTCCGCTACACGTGTAACTCCGCACAACCAAACAATTCGTACGGCTGCAGGCTCCCTAACATCATCTTCCGGAATTTAAGTTCATTTCACTTTAGCGAGCAGGACAACGCAAGCCCCGTCCCAAGAGCTTTTGCCGGAAGAGGCGGGCGCGGTAGCATTCAGCGGCATCAGTCCAATGTTCCTGGCGCTGAGATGGAAGTGCTCCTCAAGGTAGTGCGCGACCAGTATCGAACGAGATCTCGATGCAACCATTTCATCGGCAGCCAAAGCCTGATTCGAATAGCCTTCAACGATGATCGGTTGATCGATGACCGAATTCTTGATGGTGCCGATGAGTTGATCGATTTGCTGCTCGCCTGCGGGGGAAAGAACTTCATTGCCCTTGGCATCCGTCGCGAACGCATCCGTCGCATTGAGCCAGGCGCGTTGGCTTCTTTGGCTTTCGAAGTAAGAGTTGCTGCGATATTGATCGGGAGTCAGCTCTTGCAGACTATAAAAGCCTCTCTTTTTGAAAAATCCTCGGAAGAAAAACTCGTGTTTGAGGGCCTCGGTGTCTTCCGCCATGTTGGCGGTTGCGAGATTTACATTCGCCAGGGATTCCCTGATATTCTCCGCGGCGTTATCACCGGCGCGGTCAGGACCCAGTGCCTCGTTCAAGGCTACATTCAGTTGCCGGGAGGTTTGATCGAGATTCCGGGAGGCGTCCTTTGCGTTGTTCAGGGTGTCCTCGGCTTTCTGGGAAAGGTCTCGCGACTGGAAGTCTGTCATTACCTGCTTCGCCTGAACGAATACCTGATCCAAATTGGCGGTGGCCTGCTGCGCATTCCCCACCGCTGCTTTTACTGAGTTCGATGTTTGCTGGTCAGTGAGCAGCATACCTACAGTGCCTTTTCCACTCCGGATGCCGTCCACGATTCCGTTCGCGTTGTTGACCGTTGCGCTAATTGCATCGAGCGTGCCATCGGCTTTCGTCCTTATATCTCCAATGGTGACATTGGCCTGATCCATGACGCCCGTCATCTTCGCAATCACGGCGGAGAGTTCGATCGGTTCCTGGCCGCGCAGCGTCGCTCCGCGCGGTGCCTGCTGAGCCTGGTCCGTGCCATCATGGATCAGCAAGAACTTGTCTCCGACAAGGCCATCGGATTCCACCGTTACGAACGAATCCTCGCGAACGAGCTTATGAAGTTTGTCATCGACATGCAGCTTCAACCTGAATTTGCCAGATGGACGATCCGGTATCTGAATTGCGCTGACTTGGCCCGCGCTAAAACCGGAGACTTTTACCTTAGACCCTGGCGAGATTCCATTCGTGTTGGTCAGTTCAGTGAAGAAATCCACATGACGGCTAAAGGCCTCATGGCTGTTCCCGATCAGGAACAGGCCGACACTGAACAGCACCACAGCAGACAGAACGAATACGCCGATGGCCGCATAATTGATTTTCATATACAAGACTCCGAGACAAGTTGTCGCACGACTTCGTTGTCGCTCTTCTCTAATTCAGAAGCTGTGCCAAAGCCGACCAGGCGCCCCTGGTCGAGTATGGCGATGTGGTCGGCAACTCTCCGCGCGCTCCGCACATCATGGGTGACGATGACGAGCGTCGTGTGAAGATCTTTCTTCACTTTGATCAGAAGGTTGTCTATCTCTGAAGCGGTGATCTGATCAAGCCCGCTGGTGGGCTCGTCGGCTAGTAGCAGCGTTGGATTCAGAACCAGAGCCCGTGCCAGACCCGCCCGCTTGCTCATGCCTCCCGAGAGCTCGGCCGGCATTTTGTCTTTGTCGTGATCGAGGCCAACACGCTTGAGCGTTTCCTCTATGGCTTGCTGGATCTCGGCTGAAGACTTCGTCTTATCCAGGCGGTGGAGCGGCAAAGCAAGATTCTCTCCGACCGTGAACGAGTCGAACAGGGCACCGCTTTGAAAGAGAAAGCCGATGTGGCGCCGAACACGAGAGAGATCTTTCTCGCCAACTTGAGCGATGTCTTCCGACTCGATGCAAACTTTTCCGCTGTCTGGCTTGAGCAGGCCATCCATTAACTTGAGAGTGACGGTTTTGCCCGTGCCGCTGCGCCCAAGGATGCAAAGCGCCTCACCTTTACCGAGCTTGAACGATACGTCGACCAGGACCTTTCTATTTCCGAAGGTCTTCGATACGTGCTGGAACTCAATCGCCGGGGGATCGCTCATATGGCTTGCCCGGGAAAGAAAAAGAAGATGACCTTCACCAGGATGACATCCACCACGATGATCAGAAGGGAGGATAGGACCACGCTGTTCGTGGCAGCCCGCTGCACTCCCTGGGATCCTTCGTTGGTGGTGTATCCGAAATAACCCGACACGGTACCGATGATGAGTCCGAAAACCGAGGTCTTAAGGGTAGGCGGAATAAAGTTAGCCCATTCCACGGTCTTGAAAGCGCTGGTCATATAGAGTTGCAGAGAGATGTGAGAAGTAGCGTGCTCCGAGAAAAATCCTCCGGCCAAGCTGGCGAAGTCCATGAATACAGTCAACAGCGGCAAAACGAAAATGCAGGCGACGATCCGGGTCACCACAAGCATTTTGAAGGAGTCCACCGACAAAGACTCGATGGCGTCGATCTGCTCGGTCACACGCATATTGGTTAAACCAGCGCCAATGGCTGCGCCTACTCTTCCCGCCACCAGCAGTGCGGTGACCAACGGCCCCAGTTCATTGAAAAACGCAGCAGACTGCAAGGTTGGAATCATGGCTTCCGCGCCGAACTGCACCAGCGTGCCCCGGGTATGCATCGACATCACAACACCGAGAGCGAAACCTGCGGCTAATATGAGCGGGAGAGAGCGCCAGCCAATCTCCTCAATCTGACCGAGGAAGAACTCCCATTCAAGCGGAGGCTGAAATGCACCCACCAACGCCTTGACTCCAAAACAGCTGACTTTTCCAATAAATGTGAAAAAGTCTCTCAACATCGACATCGCTGACTCTCCGCCTTCCACCCTTATGGTGTCCATATATTGCCCATCGCGGTGCTGAGAAGCGCACAGCCAAATGCCAGTACGCCGATCCAGGTGCGTAACCAGTGATTGTGAAGCCACTTGTCTCGGATGCTTGTCCAGTCGGCAGGCGCATTTCCGGGAGTCCACTTTACAATTTCGTTATTGATGGGGACTTCCCACCCGGCGGTCACGATGATCACCGCTAGCGCGGCGACTGTCGCTGCGACCATCACCATCCTGGAACGACCGTGAAGGAGGAAGATCGATGCGACAAGAAGAAGCATCATCGCGATGAAGGTGAAGGGCATCACCTTCCGAAACAGAGCATCGTCATTTTGCTGTCGGAGTGTCCATGCAGCTTCGGGTAGTTTCTGGGCGGTCTGTTGTTCCATGGCAACTCCCAACATCACACCTGCGAGCAGACCTGTTACGAAGATCGCAAGTAGGACCACTACTGACCGGATTACGGAGAGATTCGCCATCAGGACTCCTTGAGTAGAGTGGAAAAGAGCAAAAATACCTCCACAGTGGGGCTCATGGACCCGCGGTGACCGGTAAATGCAAGTCGGTGAACAGATCCTTTGTCCTGTTCTTGCCCAGTCTGGGATCCAACTCTGTGCCGAAATACCTGTCAAGAAAAGCGAAAAAGAATCTTACTTTCGGATTCAGCTTCGTCGGTCCCGAAGAAAGAACGCAGACGCTAATCGGTGCCGGCTTCCAGTCAGGGAGCACCGGGCAGAGCTGGTCGCCAACCTCCGGTCGCATCGCCATCCATACTGGCAAGACAGCTATTCCCGCGCCCTTCATGGCCAACGTCAGATGAATTCCAGGATCACTCGCGACGACATGAAATTCAATCTCAGGAACTACCGTGTTTGACCCCTTGGTGAGCTTCCAGAGGCCCGAGCCAATGCAACGGTGTGTAGCCAATTGCATGGGGCCATTCGGAGTTCCGAACTCTGAGAGGTATTCAGGACTTGCAAATATGCCGCGCGCTGTTCCCGGGTAAAAACGAACTCGCTTCGAGGAGTCCTTGGGCGTTCTCAACTTAAAGAAGACATCGACATCTTCCCGTGGTTCCCGGTCCCAGCCCGAAGAACACGGCTCAATCTCAATCCGCAGCTTGGGATGCTCCTTGATGAAATGCAACAACACGGGAGCGAGTACATCGCGTGCTAGCGAAAGGGGGCACGATATTCTGATCAACCCCCTCGGATCATCATTTTGCATGCGTAAGGCTTCGCCGCCGTCTCGCAAGGTTCGCAACCCACGTTTACATGCAGGTAGATACCCCCGGCCAGCGTCCGTCATGAGCAGCCCTTTGGGGCTTCGCTGGATCAGCATCAGCCCGATCCTCTCTTCTAGCCGTGTGAGTGCGCGGCTTACCGTCGATGTAGGTACGTGCAGCTCTTTCGCAGCTGCATTCAGTGTGCCCGCCCGAGCGACTGCCACGAAGATTGGGATATCGTTAAGGTCAACTTGTTTTCCCATGCCGACGATCCCTTTTCCTTATTCGTGACCGTTAACGGATCTCACGCTGGCATTTCCACCAGACGCGGTGCGCGTGACTCATCCCGCGGAAAAAGCGCGACTGGCCCCGAAAGTCTACGCAAGGCTCGCATGCGAGCTTCGGCCACGTTCCTGGTGCTGCAAACGAGCAGAAGAGAGCACTTCCCATCGGAGTACCGTTCCAAAACCGACATGACAAAAACGAAGCGTTCCAGCGGTGGGAGGCGAGTCACAGCGCCGATTTCATCGCTTCCCACTGCTTTGTGTCGGCCCCTGCTCCAAGGGTCCCGTTTTTCGTTGCTGGCCGCTGACGCAGGAGACAATACAGCAATCGCATTCCTGATTAGGCTACGCTTGATGTGGAAGCGCACCCAATCCTTCCGGACCGCTGGTTCGTTGAAAGCTTGCTCGACCGTCGCGGCGAAGCATTGTTCGGCTGTTCTGTGATTCGCCGTCAGTAAAAATGCAAGCAGGTACAAAGGCTTCAATTCCTGTTCAAGCACTCTACAGAAGTCCGGGCGGTTCGCGCTGCCAGCGCGGTCCGCGATCTTTAGCTTTTCTGGAAGAGACATGAGTTGCCTTCGATTAATCGGATTGATATTCCCCGCGTTCCGTCCGTGGGAAAGAATCCTGATCTTAGTTGCGCGTTATTTCGTCAACAATTGTGTTGATCAAGCTTCCTTCAGCAGTTCCGTCCGATAGCGAGGCGTGATTTCCTTTGCCTTCTTGATGAAGGCAGCTTGTTCGTCAGGGCTGAGTTTAGGTGGCGCCGTAGTTCTCGTTGCAACCTTCACGCCGAGTTCCATGAAGAACTTTTCTTGGCCGGCCGGCGAACATATACAGAGTAGCCGCGCTGCGCTTGAAGAACCGTTATGGAATTGGTGCGGAGCGTTCGCAGGGATGTTGATCGTGTCGCCAGCCTTGACAATCAATTTCTTTCCACGAAATGTGGCCTCCACCTCTCCCTCAAGCAGGATGAATGTTTCCTCGAAGTCATGGCGATGCGGCCCCGGGCCACCGCCTGGCAGAACGTACATGTCGATCACGCAAAAGCGTCCGTTGGTCTGCTCGCCGGAAACCGTGATGGTGTAGGTATCGCCCACGACGCCAATGTGCGGCAGACTCTGATCTATCTCGGGCTGGGCAACGGTGAGGTTGCGCTTGGGGTCGTCGGGTGGAAGGGGCGGGTACTCAGGAGATTTCTCGAACATGGTGGTGCTCCTTTGATTGAGATCTTGCGAATGCTTACTGCTACCCAATGGCCCAACCGCGGCCCATAGCTCTGCGTAGGAAATGCCGCCCCTATGCCACCAGCGGCTTGAGTGTTGCACAGCGGTCGGAAATTCCTCGTCGATCCGCCTTCACGGCCAACTTCCTGATGTAAGTGACGACCTGCTCCGGTTGCTCCTCCGGGATGAAATGCCCACAGTCGGCAAGCGTATAGCCTTCCACCGAGTCGGCGACCATAGCCACCATCTGCTGAACTTTGTCCCCAAGAGACTTTTCGCCTCCGAGCGCGATCACCGGAACCTGCACCTTATTTATGGTGAGGGGACAAGTCTGATCCATTGTTGTGAAGGCCGCGCGGTATACGCCGTGCGCCCCCAGAACGCCTTCAACACCCGAGAAGGTACGGAGGTACTCGTCAATTGTTGCGGGCTCGATGGAAGCCGGATAAGCCGTAGCGCCCTCGTAGAACCAAGTCAGAAATTTCCGCTCGTGTCCGACGATCAACCTCTCGACTACATCAGGTGCAAGCGGGAGAACCCACCACCACATCGATCCCTTTTTCATCGCCTCCGGCGTGTAACTAATGATCTTTGTGAGCACCTCCGCCAGCATGACCGGCACTTCCATGTAAAGAAGACCCGCAACCTCTTCCGGATGGTCGGCCGCCCAAAGAAGAGCCGGAGGCGCGCCCATATCATGAGCAGCCAAGAGCAGCGGTTGACTGGCGCCGAATTTGATCTGCCGAACGAGGGCCCGGAATTCGTGAGCGAGGGCGCGGGAATCGTATCCTTCATCACCGGCTGGCTTGTCGGAGTCCCCGTACCCGCGCATGTCAGGCACGAGGATTGAAAAACCAGCCTCGGCAAGCAAAGGCATGACCTTATGCCAGGAATAGCCAGTACCGAGGAAGCCGTGCCACAACAACACGGGCATACCATCAGGGTTGCCGCCTATCCGGTAGTGAAGACGGACGCCGTTGACGACGGCCGTCTTACTCCGGAAATTTGCAATCTCTCGCACGTTTGAATCGGCGCTCATGGAACCCTCCAGAACGAATTTAGCTGGCCTGCTGCATCATCGGCGCCGAACCAAGGAGTAACTGAATCAGTTGCATGCCTGCCGGAGTTGCCCAGTTCTGCACCAGCTCCGCCACCATCGTGTTAGTGGTCGTCAGCACCACGCCGCCGTGGATCATGCGTCGTTGAGCCATTTCTTCCTGGACTTCGTACGACGATCCGCCTGCGTCCATCACTGCGAGTACTTTGTATCCTTCCTGCACGGCACTTATGCTTGGGAAGACGAGGCAGATGTCGGTCGTCACGCCGCCCATGATGATGTTCTTCCGGCCAGTCTTTGCGATTGCCCCTCTGAAATTGGGATCGCCCCACGCGTTCACGATGCCCTGGCGCTTCACGCGAGCTTTGTATGCGTCGGGAAGAACCTGCTGCAATGCCGGCGAGATAGGCCCTTGGATCCTGTCTTCCTGGCTAGAGGTAAGCACGACCGGCATGTCCAACGTTTTGGCGGCGGTAGCCAGCGTGACAGCGTTGCGCAGACAAACGTCGGAACTCGAGGTCCGAATCAGTTGCATCGTCCCGACCTGATAATCGACCAGGACGAGCACGCTGTTTTCCGCGGTGAACTGCCCCTTCATCATGTAGTCGTTCTTTGAATCAGACATGCATTGCTCCTCATATTGGGTTGAAGTTCCTGTTAGGTTGTCAGTCTCCCGGCGACTGCCAGGAATCCATAAAGAGCTTTCAGTGCTTAATCTCGCCACCAGGCCAGACTTTCGACATGCATCTCCTCCGCATCCTTACCGGGCGTGCGACGCGGCTTCTTCGATCAGAGCTGCAACCTCCTTTGGGTGCGAAACATAGACAGAATGGCTAGCGCCTACGACTTCGACCTTTTGGCTATTGGCTCGTGTGGCATACCACCGTTCGAGGTCAGGATTGATGGTTCTGTCTGCCCCCGCTACCAACATCCAACTCGGTTTGCTCCTCCACGCAGCCGTGGTAATGACCGCTTTAAAGTTCTCAGCCAAGTTCAGTACCTGCGATCGCGCCATGAAAGCGGCCTGCTCAGCAGGCAGGTCAGCTGCGAAGTACTCATGAAACTGGGCCGGATCGAGGTAGGTGAAGCCGTCTGCGGTCTTCTTTATCGCACCAGACTTGGTGAGGTCACTTGGGAAGCGCCTTCCGTCGTCAGCCTCATTCTCCCCGGCGTCTGGCATGTGGGCTGCGATGTATACCAAACCGACAACCGACGGATCCGTCCCGGCTTCAGTAATGACGGCTCCCCCATAGCTGTGAGCAACAAGAATGCACGGTCCATCTTGTTGAGCAAGGATTCTTTTCGTGGCGGCCACATCTTCTTTAAAGGAAGTCTCCGGTTCTTGGACGATGCTAACGTTGTAGCCAGCCTTGACCAGAATGTCATAAACGCCTTTCCAGCCAGAACCATCCGCCCAGGCGCCGTGAACCAGAACGATATTCCGGATACGATGGTCCTGCTTCTGCGCGGAGAGGTTCTGCGCGTAGAGCGCGCAGCAGGTCAACAGCAATAACACGATGCAGAGGGACCGAGATATTACTCTCACGGCTCGCATACTATTCATTGAATTCCTCACTCTGTTGCTCCTTTCGTGAATTGAATGGCTTCCCGGATGGACAGCAGGCCCTGTACCACCATCTCGTTGAGTCTTTTATCTGGAGTTGTTTCCCTTCATGCAGCCGGTTTTGCTACCGCCTCCTGCTCCTGCCAGTGCAGCGCGGTTTCTTTAGCGAAATCTTCATATCGGCGAGGACCATGCCCAAGCAACTTCGTCAACGTCTCAATATCTCCATCTTCTGCAACAAACCCACGTTCGAGATATCCTTCAAACATCATGCGGATGTCGAAGGCTGACCAAGCAGGGGCTCTTTTGCGCATCTGCTCCTCGAACGCATCCATGTCGTCGCCGCCGTAACGAATCTCTTTGCCGAGCAATTTGCTCCAGATCGATGCCGCTCTAGGGCCACTCAGAGCCTCTGGACCGTTAAGGTTATAAGTCTTACCGGTGTGGCCGTCCGAAGTCAGAACGATTGCCGTTGCCTCTGCAATATCCCGAATGTCCACAGCCGAGACCCCCACGTCGCCCAGCGGCACGGGGTAGATGCTGGCCTTCGTGAGTGGATCTTTTAACGTTGCGTCGTTCTGACAAAAGTAATTTGGCCGGATAATCGTGAACGGTACATCGAACTCCCGTAAAGCGTTTTCGATAGCCAGTTTCGAGGCAAAGTGTGGAACATCCTTGAAGTGTTCCACGCGAAAGACCGAGTGATAGACGATATGTTTCAGCTTGAGCCGCTTGGCCAGATCGTAGGCGATGAGACCCTGCGTTAATTCATCTGGAGCCACAGCGTTCAGCAAGTAGAGCTTATCCACTCCGCGCAACGCTTTCTGCACGGAGACGGGATCAAGCAAATCGCCGATCGCAACCTCAACCCCCTTCGGCGATCCATCGCCTTCCTTACGTACAAGCAAGCGAATGTCTGCATTGCGGTTCTGCAGCTCCTTCACGACTGCTCCACCAACGTTGCCAGTCCCGCCTATCACTAGAATCTTCATCCTGTAATCTCCTGTGTTCGTCTTCAAGAAATCGCCTTCCGCAATTTCTTGCGAGCCATTGCTGTCCCGCTCGTGCGCGGAAAGCGGTCGAGAGATTCCGTCGCCTTCTGGTTGCAGACTCTTCATCCCACGAACGCGTAGTATGTTCGCCAGTGCAGGTGCCGGGCTGAGCAAAACAGACCACTCACGTGTTCTGTGCTGCAAAGTTGATTTGCGCGCGCGCAACGCGGAGCGATCGAGCGGGACTGGAATTGGCCGACGTTGGGCCCCATTTCACAAGATCGTAAAGATCGCGCACCATCCGCTCATCAACGGGTTTATCGCTCCATTCGTTGTAGGTTCTTGCTTCGTTGAACAACTGATTTAACGCCGAACTGTGAATCATGATTTCCTCCTATGAGTATTCCTGTTTGGCGTCAGCCTTGTCCGAGGAGCGCGAGGAAGTTCGGTTGCCCGTTGGACGCATGGAGACCACCGTCGACCGGAAGAATCACTCCATTGATAAAGACGGCGTCCTCACTGGCGAGAAAGGCAATTACACCCGCGATATCGTCCGGTGTGGCAGCCCTACCGATCGGGAGTCGGTCACGAAAAGCGGCCGTTACTGCTTCATTTTTCTCGAGATCGGCAGTGGCCTCCGTCGAGGTGAAACTCGGGGCCACGGCGTTGATGCGCACGCCGCGCGAGCCGTACTCGAGCGCCAAGGCGCGCGTGAAGTTCGTCACGGCGCCCTTCGCCGCGTTATAAGCACTCAACCCCCAATCTCCGCCCAGACCCGACGCGGAGGAGAGATTGACGATGGAACCCTTCGTTTTCAAGAGATGAGGCAATGCCTCTCGGGACGCAAAGTACACACTGTCGAGGTCAGTCCCCATGACCTTCCTCCAGTCCTGTGTGGTGGTCTGCGCGAAGGGGCCAAAGATTGCCATCGCCGCGTTGTTGACCAACACATCCAGCTTCCCAAACTTATTGACCGTGTCTTCGACAAGGCGCTTTACGTAGGCCTCGTCAGACACATCTCCGGGATGAACAAGTGACTTTGCTGCATCAAAGCCTGCGATGGTTTCGTGCAACTTGTGCTCACGCCGTCCGTTGACAACGACGTACGCGCCTTCCTGTAGAAAGCGGCGCGCTGTGGCTGCGCCAATACCAGATCCGGCCCCCGTCACGATGACGACTTTCCCTTCAAATCTGTTCATGGTTCCTCCGATAGATTTATAAACTGCTTGGTGCGACCAGGCCTATAGAACCGTACATTCCGCGATTTTGAGTAGAGCACTCGCTGCTCCCCGGCACTGTGCATTTCTGTACAGGGTGCGCGATACTCCGAAATCTGGGCATCTCAAGCGTTGAAGAAAGTCACAATCTCGAGCAACTGATGATTGCGAGTCTCGCGTCGGAAAGCCTACCGTTGCATTGCTTACTCGGCGAATCGGTTGCTCAGAAACTCACCGATGAGTTGAAGAGCCTCGTTGGAAGCTGCGAGGCGTCCCACGCCCCCAAGGAATCCATGGACCATCCCTTCCCACACATCGAGGCGAGCATCGACTCCTGCCGCGATCGCGTGCTGAACAAAGCGGACGGAATCATCAAGCAGCGCCTCGTCGTCGCCGACATGCACGCGGATCGGGGCTAATCCCTCCAGGTCGGCATGGAGCGGCGAGGCGAGCGGGTCTGCCGGGTCATGACCGTGGAGATAGGAGCGCACCAACTCGGTCGCTTGCGGCTTGGT